>OGKU01001462.1_pt1 | contig 10756 bp, 11 predicted proteins | sample 1572611 | NCBI WGS metagenome assembly OGKU01 (sample SAMEA2581886, study PRJEB24529) | metagenome | biome: Human gut stool | place: China | collected 2011 | reverse complement strand
AAAAGGCTGTGCGATTTGCCGGGCGATTATACGGTCTGTCCGGGGCATAACAAGGCAACAACCTTGGACTTCGAACGCAAAAATAACAGATATATGAGGGCGCTTTGATGAAGCTTCTTATAATTGGGCATAAATATCAGTATGAGATGTTAAAGCTCACTCAGATATTTTATCCGAATACAAAAATCGACCTGCTGTTTTCGTCTGCAGATACAGGCGATGACGAAACGGTAATCACAACCGAACTCACAAAAGATAATATTACCGTGTCGTTTGCCGAGCAAAAAAAGCAAAAGGTTCTCACCAAACCGCGTCTCGAAAAAGAGGACGAAGAGCGGTGTATGGCATCTATGCTTTTTTCGCTGCTCTGCGAAAACACGGGATATATCCCTAAGTGGGGAATGCTCACGGGCATAAGACCGTCTAAGCTTTTCAGGGGCTTTGCCGAAAGGTACGGCGAGGAAAAGGCGAAAAAAATATTCACGGACGATTATTTCGTTTCAAAGCAAAAGACCGGTCTTACGGCAAGCGTTGCCTCGGCAGAGGAAAAAACAATCGCTCTGTCGCGCCCCGATTCTTTCAGTCTTTACGTCGCAATACCGTTCTGCCCGTCGCGGTGCAGTTACTGCTCATTTGTATCGCATTCAACGGAAACAGAGAGTGCAAAGAAAACAATTCCCGAGTATGTTAAGCTCTTATGTGAGGAGCTTCGCATAACGGGCAAAATCGCAAAAGAAGCAAAGCTCAGGCTTGAAAGTGTATACTTCGGCGGCGGAACGCCCACATCGCTGTCGGCCTCTCAGCTTACTATGCTGTTTGACGCCGTCAGAGAAAATTTTGACCTGTCAACGTGCAGGGAGTACACCGTTGAAGCCGGCAGACCCGATACGATAACGGAAGAAAAGCTGCTTGCGATTAAAAACGGCGGTGCCGGCAGAATCAGCATAAATCCCCAGACCTTCAGCGACGAGGTTCTCAAAAATATCGGCAGGCGTCATTCTGCAAAGCTTACGAGGGAGAAATTCCTTGAGGCGCGCTCAATAGGGTTTGACAATATAAATACCGACCTTATAGCCGGGCTGCCCGGCGACACCTACGAGGGCTTTTGCGATTCGCTCACCAAAACACTTGAGCTCTCACCCGAAAACATAACGGTACATACGCTCGCCCTAAAGCGCGCGTCAAATCTCGGTACGGAAATAGGCAAGGTCAACACCGAAAACGGTGCCGCGGCAGATAAAATGCTCGATTTCGCCTACGGCTTGCTCACCGGTAACGGCTATTTCCCGTATTATATGTACCGTCAGTCCAAAACCCTGAATAACCTCGAAAACACGGGGTATGCGAAAAAGGGCAGAGAGTGCCTCTATAATATCTTTATGATGGAGGAGTGCCACAGCATATTTGCGGTTGGAGCAGGAGCCGTCACGAAGATATGTATTCCCGAAAAAAACGAGATAAAGCGAATATTCAATTTCAAATATCCGTATGAATATATTTCGAGGTTCGATATTATAAAGGAGCGGAAAAACGAGATATCCGCTCTGCTGACAAAATCGAAAGAGTAGGCTTTGATATGTCAAATCTTCACAACACAATAGAATATATAAATTCGCTGTCTCAAAGCGACCCAAAGGAGCTTATAGACAGAAGTGAGCAGAGATTTAAAAATATTATCCGAGATGTGTCAGATAAGGTAGAAAACGATTCGGGACTTCAGGTGGTTATGCTCGCGGGTCCCTCCGCGTCGGGGAAAACCACAACGGCGCAAAAGCTTGCCGAGGAATTCACAAGGCGCGGTATGAAAACATACCGTGTTTCACTTGATGATTTTTATCTTGACAGAACCGATATTCCGGGTTACAGCGAGGGTAAACCCGACTACGAAACCGTGTTTGCGCTTGATTTACCGCTTATAGATAAGTGTATAAACAGCCTTTTGCGCGGTGAGGCAACGGTTATGCCGATGTTCGATTTTGTGTCGGGTAAGCGCAAGGACGAGAGCTATGAAATAACTCTCGGCAAAAGCGACGCCATTGTTGTGGAGGGGCTTCATGCGCTCAATCCGATAATTACCGATAAGCTCCCGCACGAGAGAATACTTAAAATATATATCAGCGTGTCGTCGCGTATATATGACGAAAACAATAAGATAATTCTCAATAAGCGCAACATGCGTTTTATAAGGCGAATGGTGCGCGATTACAATTTTAGGGGCAGCTCGGTTGAAAATACATATGAGCTTTGGGATAACGTCCGCAGCGGCGAAGACAAATATCTGTTCCCGTATTCGGGACTTGCCGATATGCGTATAAATTCGATACATCTCAGTGAGCCGTGCCTGTTTAAAGAGACGGCTTTAAATCTTCTTCGCAATGCCGAGCTTGACGGCGAACGTGCAAAGGATGTCTCAAGGCTTATAAGAGCTCTTGAAAAATTCAATTCCATATCTCCGGATATGGTGCCGGAAACATCGTTGCTGCGCGAATTTTTGGGATAATTTATTGACTAAACCGACATAAAATGATATTCTATCTTTTACTGCAAAATATGAGGTGATTGTCAGTTGGCGCAAAAAAAGAGAAAAAGCCAGTCGCTTTTAAACGGCGCGCTCGTTTTGAGCGTCTCGACGCTGCTTGTTAAAATTATAGGCGTTATCTATAAGATACCCATTTCCAATATGATGGGCGCGGTAGGTCGCGGCTATTTTGACTCGGCATACAACCTTTACATACCGATATATACCATTTCAATGGCGGGTCTTCCCGTTGCTGTTTCAAAAATGGTGTCGCAGCACGCGGCTCTCGGCAGATACCGCGATGTGCGTATGATTTTTCGCGTGTCGGCAAGGCTGTTTACGTTTACGGGTATTCTGGGCACGGTGCTTCTTCTCATTTTTGCATATCCTTATGCTCTTATAGCAAAGACAAATGAAGTAATCCCCGCCATTATTGCCATAACTCCGTCCATATTCTTCTGCTGTATGATGTCGATATATCGCGGATACTATAACGGACTTCGCAATATGAATCCCACAGCCATCTCGCAGGTTATAGAGGCAATAGGCAAAATGATATTCGGTATTGCTGCGGCAAAGCTGACCATAACATACGGCTATTCGCAGTTTGAGTCGGGTGCTAAGGTGTTCGGAAAGGTATGCGCGACCGAATCCGAGGCTATGAGTGCCATTTACCCTTATGCGGCAGCGGCAGCGGCCGTAGGCGTTACCATGGGTACCGTTATCGGTATGATATACATGATAATCATGCACAAGGCGAAGGGCGACGGCATAACGCGCACCGAAATAGTCAATTCGCCGCGTCCGGTAAACAGCGGAGCCATTGCAAAAACGCTTGTGGCGATTGCGATTCCCGTAGTTACGTCGTCCATAATTTTCAGTCTTACAAATCTTATAGACGCCATAACCATACAAAACAGGCTTGACGGCGTTATTTCAAATAACCTTGACCTTATAAAGAGTATATATGCAACGCAAATAGCCGAGGCTCACGTTCTTGACGCAGACCTTAAGGATTTCCTTTACGGTGCATATACGCTCTCTCTTGACTTTAAAAACCTTATTCCGTCCATAACCACAACTCTCGGCGTCAGCGCCATACCGGCACTCTCGGCGGCTTATGCCGTTAAAGATAAGCGTGCGCTGAAGTCGTCGGTAGAGTCCGTTTTAAGAGTGGGTATGATAATATCGCTTGCCTCCGGTATAGGTATGGGCGTTTTGGCGGAGCCGATACTTCGTATGTTTTACGAGAACGGCAAATCCGCACCCGCCATATCAATAGCCGCGCCTATAATGGCGGCTTACGGCTACACCATTTTCCTGATGGCAATTTCCCAGCCCATGACTAATATGCTTCAGGCTGTCGGCAAAGCAAACGTTCCCGTTAAATCGCTGACTGTCGGAGCCGTTGTCAAGGTAGTGGCAAACTACATTTTCATTGGCATACCATCCATCAATATCAACGGAGCGGTCATAGGTACCGTTTTGTGCTATCTCATTGTGGTGATATATAACTATATAGCACTTATTAAGGCGACTAAGGTCAAAGTCAACCTTATGTCGGTTGTGGTAAAGCCGCTTATCAGTTCGGTTCTTTGCGGCGTGGCTGCATACTGTGCATATGGCATATTCTATAAGATATTGCCTCAGAGACTTTTCCATGGATATTCGTTTGCTAATATAACCGCAACATTGATTGCCGTAGTCGTAGCCATAATTGTCTATGTTATTTCCATGCTGCTTATCGGAGGGCTTGCAAAGGACGATATAATTATGATGCCCAAGGGAGAAAAAATTGCCAAAAAGCTTGCAAAATATGGATTTATAGAGTAAAATACAAAGGAAGGCTTATTAAAAATGGCGGTTGATTTTGAGTTTAAATCAAAATACAATGTTGATGACCTTTTAAGCATTATGCGCATACTCCGTGAACCGGGCGGCTGTCCTTGGGATATGGAGCAGACTCATGAGTCGATAAAAAAGAATTTTATCGAAGAGACATATGAGGTCGTTGAGGCTATCGACAAAAAGGATAAGGAGCTTTTATGCGAGGAGCTCGGCGATGTTTTAATGCAGGTCGTGTTCCATGCGGAGATGGAGAGGGAAAACGGCTCGTTTGATTTCTCCGATGTTGCGGACGGTGTCTGCAAAAAGCTGATAGAGCGTCATCCGCACGTTTTCGGTGATACCGAGGTTTCGTCCACGGACGAGGTTTTAAGTAATTGGGACGCCATTAAGTCTAAGTCGAAAAAGCGCAAAACCGTTACCGATAAAATGCTGTCCGTTCCGAGAGAGCTTCCGGCACTTATGCGTGCACAGAAGCTTCAGGAAAAGGCGAGCAAGGTGGGCTTTGATTGGCCCGATGTGAGCGGTGCGATAGACAAAATAGACGAAGAGAGCGCCGAATTCAAAGCCGCTGTAAAAAACGGCGACAGCGAAAATGCGTTTGAGGAGCTCGGCGATTTACTTTTCTCGGCAGTCAATGCAGCACGTTTCATAAGTGTTGATGCCGAAGAGGCTCTTACCCGTTCATCCGATAAATTCCTGTCTCGCTTTGCGACGGTGGAACGCCTTGCAAAAGAGCGGAATATCAATATGGAAAAGTCCTCTATCACGGAGCTTGATAAGCTTTGGGACGAGGCAAAATTAAATTCAGCTTTCTGTTCGCACGCCGAGGGCGAAGCGACGGATAAATAAAACATTGTAAAAACGGAGGAAAACAAAATGAATAAGACAGAACTTATCGCAGCAGTTGCTGAAAAGACCGACCTCTCTAAGAAAGACGCTGACGCAGCAGTATCGGCAGTTCTCGGTGCTATAACCGACGCTCTTAAAGCAGGCGACAAGATTCAGCTCGTTGGCTTCGGTACCTTCGAGGTTCGCAACCGTGCAGCTAAGCAGGGTCGCAATCCGAGAACAGGCGAGACCATGACCGTTCCCGCTTCCAAGGTTCCGGCTTTCAAAGCAGGTAAAGCTCTTAAAGACGCTGTTGCCGAATAATTAAGGCTTAATAAGAAATTTACCCACCGCAAAAAGCGGTGGGTTTTTCTTTTGCTTTGTATATTTTACGTTCTTTAGGCGTGCAAACGGTTATTCCTCCATCTGTTTGCCGAGAAAAGACGCCGCAACAGCTACCAGTTTGCGCTCCGTCTCAGAGGGAAGAGAACCGTCGGAATTTAAAAGCAGTACAACGCACCCCGAAACGTCGCCGCTGCCTATTATCGGATAAGCTACCGCCGCTTCACGGCTCATTCCGCTTATCGGGTAAATAGGCTCTTCATCGGCAGATGCGGTATAGTTGGTTCTGCTTTCCATGAGTGTTTCAAGTTCCGACGATATTCTTCTTTCAAGATATTCTTTTTTTGATATTCCCGAAACGGAAATCACGTGGTCACGGTCCGTTATTATAACAGGCAAGTCGGTAGCTCTGCAAAGCACCTCGGCATATTGGTCGGCAAATTCGGACAGCTCGCCAATCGGCGAGTATTTTTTAAAGATAACTTCTCCGTCCGACGCCGTAAATATTTCGAGCGGGTCACCCTCTCTGATACGCATTGTTCTGCGAATTTCCTTAGGAATGACAACTCTGCCGAGATCGTCTATTCTACGCACTATTCCTGTCGCTTTCATAAATTTTGCTCCTTAAAACTTTGTTACTTTTATAGTTTTTCAAACAGTTTTAAAATTATACCGTTTGTTGTTTCAACCTAAACCGATTTATAATTTTTTATTTTTTATGGGTGCTCGGATGGCTGAATAGCATGTATACAGCTGCCAACTATTTAATATGGTAAATATATATTAAATAGTTGACAACAAAAGTGCGGCTGTGCTAACATTGTATAATTAAAATATAAAAATAAACGAACTGTTATAATGTCGAAGTTAGTCAAAACTAACACGCTGCGGAGGATCAAAATGACTCTTGATATGTTGAAAAACGGCGAAACGGCCGTAATCAAAACGGTTGGCGGCGAGGGTGCGCTGAGACTGCGCTTCCTTGATATGGGGCTTATTCCGCATACGGCCGTCACTCTTCAAAAGACCGCGCCCATGGGCGACCCGATAGAAATAAGGGTCAGGGGATATGAATTGACGCTCAGGAAGGCAGACGCGAAGCTTATAGAGGTAGAAAAAGCATAAAGCTTTTAATTCGGAAAGGTCAAGGATAATAAATGATATTTGCACTTGCAGGAAATCAAAACTGCGGTAAAACAACACTTTTTAATGCGTTGACAGGCTCAAATCAGCACGTCGGAAATTTTCCGGGCGTTACGGTTGACCAAAAAATGGGAAGCATAAAGGGGGCAAAAAACTGCTCCGTTGTCGACCTTCCCGGTATCTATTCGATAAGACCGTATACACAAGAGGAGATAGTTTCGCGAGACTTTATACTCGACGGCAAGCCCGACGGGATAATCAATATAGTTGACGCCACAAATATTGAGCGTAATCTCTATCTGACCTTGCAGCTTTTGGAGCTGAACCTGCCTATGGTGCTGGCACTGAATATGATGGACGAAGTCAGGGCAAACGGCGGAACGGTCAATGTCAAAAAGCTCAGCGAGAGCCTCGGCATACCGGTAATTCCGATAAGTGCCGCAAAAAACGAAGGTGTTTCGGAGCTTGCGGATAAAATGGTATATGTCGCAAAAAATCGTATTTTGCCGAAAAGAATAGATTTTTGCTCAGACGGCCCAGTACACCGCTGCATTCACTCGGTAGCCCACGTGATAGAGGATCATGCGCGAAACATCTCGGTCCCTCCGAGATTTTGCTCCACAAAGCTCATAGAGGGCGACGAATATTTTGCCGACAAGCTTGAGCTTGATAAAAACGAACGAGAGCTTATTGAGCACAGCGTTGTGGAAATGGAGCATGATACCGGTCTTGACCGTAATGCGGCTCTTGCCGATATGCGATATACGTTTATCGAAAAGGCGGTTTCCGAGTCGGTGGTTAAGTGCCGTGAAAGCCGTGAACATAAACGAAGCGTGAAAATAGATAAAATACTCACGGGAAAATACACGGCGCTGCCGGTGTTTTTCGGCGTAATGTTCCTTGTATTTTGGCTCACCTTTAACGTAATAGGCTCGCGCCTTTCGGATCTGCTGTCACTCGGAATTGACGCGCTGACGGACATATGCGACAGGGGGCTTACCGCATACGGCATAAATCCCATAGTACACAGCCTTGTTATTGACGGTATATTCGCCGGAGTCGGAAGTGTTTTGAGCTTTTTGCCTATAATAGTTACGCTGTTTTTCTTCCTGTCAATTCTCGAAGACACGGGCTATATGGCGCGCGTCGCTTTCGTTATGGATAAGCTTCTCAGAAAAATAGGACTTTCGGGCAGAAGCTTTGTTCCGATGCTCATAGGCTTCGGCTGCTCCGTGCCTGCGATAATGGCAACGAGGACTCTCTCGTCTGACCGTGACCGCAAAATGACTATTCTTTTGACTCCGTATATGAGCTGTTCCGCAAAAATACCGATATATGCCGTGTTTACGGCGGCATTTTTTACAAAATACCGCGCGCTTGTTATGATAGGACTTTATGCCACGGGTATACTTCTCGGCATAATTGTTGCGCTGATATTAAAAAGGACGGCCTTCCGCGGCGAACCCGTACCGTTTGTAATGGAACTCCCGAATTACCGTATGCCCTCTCCGAAAAGCGTCTTTTTACTGCTTTGGGAAAAAGCGCGTGATTTCCTGCAGAGAGCATTCACCGTAATATTTATTGCGACGATAATAATTTGGTTTTTACAGTCGTTTGATACAAGACTTAATATTGTGGATGACAGCGCGGACAGCCTGCTCGCCATGATAGGTAAATTTATAGCCGTAACGGCGCTTATATCGGGCTTTACCGCAAAAGAAGCCGTTGTAAGTACGCTGTCTGTTCTTATGAATACGGGCACGGCGCAGCTCGGCTCTGTTCTTCCGAGCCTGTTTACGGGGCTTTCGGCTGTCAGCTTCCTTGTGTTCACCCTTTTGTATACACCGTGCGTTGCGGCTGTTGCCACCATTAAAAAGGAACTCGGCTCGCGCATTAAAACAGTCGGCGTTGTATTTATGCAATGCGCCGTCGCGTACATAGCGTCATTTATAGTTTACAGCGTCGGAGGCCTTTTTGTATGAATATCGCCGACATTGTGATTATCTGCATTTTGGCGGCGGCTGTGGCGGCGGCAACGGTCGATATAATCAGGCCCGGCAAAAAAGGCAAGTGTATAGGCTGCTCCGGCAATTGTGCCGCTTGCGCCGCATCGTCAAACAACAAAAACGCTGATTTAAAAAAGCTTTGACCGATAATAAAAAAGGAACTGTAAAAACAGCGGCTTTTTCCCGTGTGCTGATAAGACAGTAATTTGAAGGAATTACGAAATCGGCATCTGCTAAGCAGGATTGGACAACAAAACAGACGACATTCAACTTCGGTTGGGTGTCGTCTGTTTTTGTGCGTTTAAGGGTTGAAAATCACTTATTTTCTGCTCTGTGATGCATTGTTCAAAGACGGGCATATCTGACTTCATTTATTCGTTTGATTTGGTCTGAAAGCGTGAAAATAGCTATTATTCAGCAAATCGACTACACGAATTAAAGAAGCACAATCGGGTGAAAGATTTTCGTTCTGTGGCAAAGTTTTTTTCGAAAACCACAACAACCATGTTTTGGTTGCCAAAACAAGTGAGAACATTCTTTCTTACGTATTATTTGAGCATTTTTCTTGAACTAATTGTAACTTATTCTTAAAACCTCTTGACAAGAAAACTTGGAATTACTATAATGTGTAATAGTACAATAAAACTTGGAATGGTGCTGAGTATGAATAACGAAAAGATATTAGAAGCCGCACGCAAAAACAAAAATAGAGGCAAAGAATTTGAACAAAAGGAATCTACTCGTAGTAGCCTTTTGGGCACTCTCGTTGCCTTGCTTGTTGGTATAGGCTTGTTTTTGCTGGAATATTTCATCAATAATTCTGTGAACATAGGACTTATTGCGGTTGGAATGACTGCTTCGGGGGTACAGTCGCTTTACGAGGGGCTTAAAGTCAGGAAACTTTATCTAACTGTAATCGGTGCAATTCAAGCGCTGATTGCTTTAATTGCTATTTTAGCATTTGTTGGGCAGGTGGTGTTGCAGTGAATTCGCATCTTAAATTAAAAAACAAATTAAAAGAGTATCGGCAAAATGCAGGACTTACGCAAACGCAGCTCGCAGAAAAAGTTGCTTCTTCAAAAAACACAATTAGCTCAATAGAAACTCGTCAATTCTGCCCGACGGCTTATCTTGCGGCATTACTGTGCGTTGCTCTTGACTGCAAATTTGAAGATTTGTTTTACTTCGAAGAGGATTAAAGATGTTATTTGCAAGCGATTTTGAAGATAATCGTGTTCACATAGATGATACACACAGTAATCAAGAATACTATTGCCCTTACTGTGGTGCGCCTTTGGTTACTAAAAAGGGCGATATTCGTCAGCACCATTTTGCCCATAAACAAAGCCATGTTTGCTCTGATACATGGGCTAATGGCGGTAGCCATGGTTATGATCTTTCACCATGGCACAATGAGTGGCAATCCCTCTTTCCCAAGGTGAACCAAGAGGTGAAATTGTGTTTAGGTGAAACAAAGCATCGTGCCGATGTCTTGGTTGATAGGACAGTTATTGAGTTCCAACATAGCATTATGCCAGTAAAGGCATTTGATGATAGAAATAACTTCTATTTCAATTTGGGTTATAAAGTTATATGGCTCTTTGACTTGTCCGATCTTTATTCAATTGGACAACTAACTTATAAACCTATAAATAACGGTCTGGTTTTTACATGGAAGAATCCTAAGAAGGCTTTCAACAACTACGACATTCAGAGTGGTTGCATAGACCTTTTCTTCCAACTTGGCAGTAGCATTGTGCGTGTTACCGAGGTTTCTCCTATGGGATTTGAATCGTTTTTCACGACAACTCTTATGGAGAAAAATGATTTCTTGACCTATGTAGGATTGTGCGACGGAACTTGCTTGCCTCCATGCCGTGATGATTTGGAGCATAATCAACTATATCACCAATTCAAGGAACAGTATCATATTAGCCTAAACAAGCAGCAAGAGCGAGCGCTGCAGGCTGTAGAAGGTTCTAATCTTTTATTGGCGGTACCAGGTTCCGGAAAAACCACTGTCCTCGTTGCGCGATTGGGCTATATGGTTCTTAATAAGAATATCGCTCCG
>OGKU01001455.1_pt1 | contig 10777 bp, 8 predicted proteins | sample 1572611 | NCBI WGS metagenome assembly OGKU01 (sample SAMEA2581886, study PRJEB24529) | metagenome | biome: Human gut stool | place: China | collected 2011 | reverse complement strand
CTTACAGCGTATAGCTGCTTAGCACATTATTGAATTATTAACGAACTATTGTTATCAAGAATCAGAAATATAATAATATGTTAAGACAAGGATTGGTACGGACTTTGGCGTTATGCGCAGTTATACTGTACATACTGTCGTCGTGCAGCATCTACGATGACTATGGTTATCGCAGACAGCGCGATATTATCTTGCAGGTAGCTGATGAATCCGGCAATATCCTTCCTGATTCTAAAGTACCTGTTAATGAGGTCTATGCTTTCGCCAATGGCTTTTACGTAGGTAAATATGCCAAGGAAGAAGATGGTAAAATACGTATTGTCGTTGACAAAGCAGACTCGGTTACTTTCGTTGCCGTAACAGGTGAACATAGAGATGAATATACTATAAAGGAGCCACAGGTGGGGGAGAGCATCTCCAACACCTGGCTCCAACTCATTGATGCTGAAAAAGGAAATGCCATTTCGCCTTCTGCTATATACTATGGTAGCTTATCTTCACCTTTTTCCGATAGATTGGAAGAGGAAATCGTCATCACGCTGAAGGATGTCAGAGCAAAGGCCAGTGTGTATCTCAAAGCTGGCTATGGTGATGGTAACTACCGGGTGGTGCTGGAAGGTATGAATAGTGGAGTGACCTACGACGGAAATGGGGGTGGTAAACTCGTTAACTATGAAATGGGAGGTAAATTCAATGCCAAAGGCGACTGGGTTACCCCTGCAATGATAGTTTTGCCAACAACTGGTGAGGCTGTGAAAGTGAAAATTTATAAGGAAGATGGAACTTTGCTATATACTTGTGATCATACTGACGACGGTTCTCCTTTAGCACTAAAGCCAGGAGATAATGTTGTCTTCTATATTACAATAGGGCAGAATGCCGACATCTCAATCAAGGTAATACCTTTTGATGATGTCGATAATCCTATTATCTTCCAATAATTATAAACGATTAATTTATATTACGATATGACTCTTAGGGTTGGTAAACTTGTTTATGGAATAATCAAGCTATTGCCGTGCTTGCTGGCGGTTCTCTTAGCGTCCTCTTGTTCATCTGATGTGAATTCGGATGAGCAGAAGGGCAATAAGACGCTGGTTACGCTGACGATAGCTGCTAGCGGAAATGCTGCTACTGCTTCTAGAGCTGTCTCTGGAAACAGTAGCACCATTACTCGTGCTGATGTTTCTGATTCTGGCAATAAGGATTACTATATCAGTGACCTTACCGTCTTGATCTTTGATGAAAGTGGTGTTGTAATCGGTTCTACAACAAAACTAGCACGTGATTTATCTCCTACTCAAGATGGTAAAATCACAATACCGGTTTTAACCCGTGCTGCCCAGAATTGTACAGTCTATGCCATAGCCAATGCTTTGGCTCTCAATGGTGGTAATACTCCTTTTGCAGGTATAGCAACTCTTTCGGCTTTGAAATCTAAGGTTAAGACATATACCAATGCAGATGATATCAATAAAGAATCTTGTCTTTTAATGATGGGCAAAACTGCTGATAAATCCTTTGATACGACAAACTCTGGATCTGCAGCAGCTATCTCTCTACAACGATTGGCAAGTAGAATCGATTTCAATTTTACTGTAAAAAATGACTGCATAACAGGTTTTCCTATCGTGGTAGACAGCTATCAGCTCTGTCATGCTCCGCTCTCGGCTTTTTATGCGCCAGCGGATATGAATGCTATCACCCTGCCTCAGGGTGCGGCATACGTGGACTATACGCTCCAGAACACGAATACGATAGCCAATCCATATACCGCCTACGTATACGCCAATCCTGCAACGACAGCCCAGGATGCCACCTATCTCCTGATCAAGGCTCACTCCCAGGCGAGCCCTACAGACACCAGGAAGATATGGCAGTCAGACTTTAAGGTCTACTTGAATGGCATCACGGGACTGGATGACTATAAGCTGCTTCCCAATTATCACTACTCGGTGAACATCACCGTGCAGGGCAGCTCGCAGGCTCATCATGGCGTGATAGCCAGCTATAAGGCATATCCGTATATGGCAGGAGGCTCCATAGCTAGTTGGACTACGGAGAATAGACCTACTGATATGTAATGGAGGATAAGAATCAATCTATCATTAAGAAATAGAAAAAAGTATAGAAGATATAGATATATGTACAGCATAGAAAATAAGATGAAACAGCAGGCGATAAGTTTCTTGCTGATGAGCGCATTGGTTTGCTCGGCATGTTCTGATAGTCAGGACTTGTCGGGCAATATCCCTTTGAGTGGAGACAGAATAGCTTTTCAGGCAGAGTTGCTGGATGGTTTTCAGTCATCGACAGCCAAGAGTAGGGCGCAGTCAGCTTTTACCGGAGTTGCCATGGAGCAGAAGGTGCTGCCACTGGGCGGAGATCTCGTGGAGCCGCTCTATCTGCATCCACTGGAGGTAGACAATACCGCTGGCAGCATGGCGGAGACTGCTAATGCTGCCATAGGGATGAGCTCTCGAGGCTCTTTGGTTAGTAGTTCTTCCTGGACAGGTGAGTTTGGTGTGAGTGCCGTCTATACCAAGAGCGGGGCTAGCCAGAGTTTCTTCCAAGACCAGAAGGCCAGCAAGAGTGGCAATATCTGGTATGCCAGTGGTGATACGCAGGCATGGCCTACCGATGGTGCGCTGTCGTTTTATGCTTATGCTCCCTATCAGCACGCTTCGCTCTCCTTGCAGGGTAGTGATGATGTGACTAAGAATAAGACTTTACGCTATGAGGCATCTACCAGCTTAGGCAGTCAGCCCGACCTCATTGTAGCTAAGAGCGAGAACATCAGCCGCACCTCCTCTTCTGCTAATACCGCCGTGCAGCTACAATTTAGCCATGCCCTTACTGCCATCACCTTCTCGGTGAGCGCAGATATGATACCGGGCACGGTGAAGAGCATCACGGTGAAGAATGTTTCTGGTCAGGGCGACTATAATATCTCCACTGGCACTTGGGGCTCCCTGGGTGCAGCTTCTGCCAGCTATGCCATCAGCTTGGGCACCAGCGGTGCGGGCATTGCCGTGAAGGCAGGTGAGAGCAAGGCTCTTACCGATGTCTCTTCGGCACTGATGATGGTGCCGCAGACCTTTGCCGCTGGTAGCTCTGCGCAGATAGAGATGGTGTTTCATGATGGCAATAAGGATCGCACGGTTACAGCCTCTCTTGCAGGCACCTCTTGGACGGCGGGCAAGCACATCACCTATGTGCTCTCTGCCTCTAGCATCACCACGCTTCAGCTGGGTGGCATCACTTTCCCTACCTCTTGGAGCAGTAGCTATACCTCCACTACCAATCATCTGAAGTCTTCCTATGCCAATGGCGACAAAATGGGGCTCTTTGTGGTGGACGATAGTAAGAAGGTGATTGCCTCTAATGTGCAGCTGAGCTATAATGGCTCGGCATGGTCGTTGACATCGGGCACCAAGTGTATCTTCTCGCCCAAGTATAGCTATTTTGTGTACTATCCTTATCAGGCTAGCCTTACAGGATTGCCAGCGCAGGATGCCTCGGTGAGCGATGTTACCTCAGCCACGGCTTTCTTCTCCAGTGCCATCAGCACCTGGAGCTCTACCAAGCTTGCCCCCGACCAGAGTACGCTTGACAAGATGAATGCCTGCGACTTGCAGATAGGCAAGGGCAGCTTGACTTCGGATGGCACCAAGATTCAGTTCTCTGCCAACACCCATGCCATGGGCTTGGCGGATATCACCTTGGGCAGCAAGCCGCTTCCCGTCACCTACTATCTCTCCACCTATAAAGAGTATACTTGGACTAGAACCGCCACCGTTCATGCCGTAGCCTCTGTCAGTGGCAGAAGCCTCTATCAGGTGGCAGATTATCATTATGTCACGATTGTGAAGCCAGGTCAAGCTACCAGCTTCTCTTGTGGCAACACATCGGATGCTGATGCGTGGACAGCAGCTGTTTCTGTTTCACCTGCTGCCAATGCTATAGACACGGGTACGGCAACGAGCAAGCGTACTGACATGCCCCCTATTGCCCATACCCTTGCCGTTGGCGATATCTATTACAGTGATGGAGCCTTGAGTTCGCAGAGCGAAGCTTTGCTGTCTGGGACGCCAGTGGGGATTGTGGGATATGTAGGTGATAACTATTGGACAGAAACGCAATTGAAGAGCAGCAACAAGGGTGGTCATGCTCTGGTGATGTGCTTGAAGAACATAGGGTCGAATGGAACTACTGACATGGGTCCTGGGTATGCATGGTATCCATCTAATACGGATGCAGGCAGAACTAAGATTAATTCCAAGACACTGCTTATGGATTCTTATAAGTGGACTTATGGTTCAGGGGTAACCGAAACAGACGTTTTGATTTCTCAAATGGGTACAGCTGCCGCAGCAGCTTACCAGGCTAAGTATAATTCCCCCTTACCAGCAGAGTCTGGAAAATGTTCTGGATGGTTCTTGCCAACAGCTGGTCAGTATTATGCTGTGATGAGCACTTTAGGTGCAGCTTTCTCTAGCGATTGGACTGGTATCTATGATTACAAAGTTTCTGATACGACTTTAGGATTCTTTAGTAATATGACCACTGTCACAGACAATATTAACAATAAGCTGAAGAAAGTTGGTAATAACAGCTATACGGAATTTTTTGGTGCTACGAATACGTGTGCTTGGAGCTCTTCGGAGTTCTCCGATGCGAGCGCCGTGTGCGTCGATTCGGGCGTCGACGACTCCAAGGGGTCGGGTTCAGTTCGTTTCACCAGCGACTTCCACTACTACAAGAAGTCCACGAAACCCGTCCGGCCGTTCCTCGCTTTTTAGCGATTTATCAATTGTTCGAATGCAATAAGAAAAATGATATTTAGGTTTAATTAGTTATATTTTTATATCGCATCTTTATAACACAGATATAAACCAGATATATGTCGGAAAGGAATTGTATGTTTCAGATACAATTACGCATTTACTTATAATTATCTCGCCTGAAAGACCGTGAGGCTCAGTAAGGCGGTTTTATCTTTCAAAACAAAAAAACTCCCTATAAACACAGGTAACAGTACCATGCTTATAGGAAGATTATATTATTGAGCTATTTGTCATTATAGTGACCTTCTACTTCGATTACAACTACAGTTATAATGTCATCAAAAACATTATATATAATTCTGTCATGAGCGGTGATATGGCGGGAATAAGTTATATCGTTCCCCCCTTTCATTGCCTCAGGATGCCCAATACCTTCACGAGGAGTTTCTGCTATACTATTCAGAACCTTTCTTAGTTTCTCAAAAAGAGGCTTATTCGATTTTTTCCATTTTTTGATAACTTTAGTGGCATCTTTTGAATAATCTATTTTGTAAATCATAGAGAATCAAGCCATTTGTTCATTTCGGTTGAATTTTCAAAATGAAGAGTCTCTCCTTTCTTATATTCATCCATTGCTTTATCAATCTTCTTCTGCAATTCTTCATCAATTGTATTGTCCTCTATAACTTCAGAAGGATGGAGAATACTGATGAGAAGACTTTCCACATAGTTGTTAAGGCTGCGATTGCTAGCCTTAGCCTTTTCTTTCAGTTCTTCCAGCAAACTGCTTTGGAACCTGAACGAAGTAGGGATTCTTGCTGCTGTTGTTGACATAATCGTTAATATTTTAAATTCGCTCTGCAAATATACATCAAATCCATGAAAACGCAAAGTTTTTTTTGTGATTTTAACACACAAAAAATTCCCCAACCTGCCAAATCATGCAGATTGGGGAATTTGCTTTATGATAGAGTGGTTTATTGAAAACCAACAGATAGTTTTCCCGGATTTTGCTTGGCAGTGCATTGTTTTAGGCTGCTCCAAACCTTTTGGGGCAGCTTTTTTGGGGAGGTGCAAGGATGTAAGAACAACAAAAGTAAAAAAGAATATCAAAAAAATGCTTGAAAATTTGGAAATGTACCCAAAAAACTATACCTTTGTCCCTTGAATGTCCTATACAGCAGTAAGGGCTGGATCTAATGATACCTATACAACAAAATATTATCAACTAATGATGGAAAGATTATTATCTATATTGTATATCTGGTGTTTTGCTACACTTACATCATGCTTTGCTCAGAAGGAAAGCATCAGTGAACTGTATACCCAACTTGATCGGGCTATAGAGCAATCCCAGCACTATACCAAACTGAAAGAAAGTAGCATCGCTCAGTTGAAGGAATTGATTCATCAGGAGAATAATCCGAAGTTGCTCATCAATACTTATCGCAAGATCTATTCAGAATATAAGTCCTACCAGAGCGATTCTGCTGTGGCTTATATTCAGAAAGCCATTGTATTGGCTCAGAAGGAGGGACTGCCGGCTGAAGTTGCTGGATTGAAAAGTCAGTTAGCTTTGCAGTATTCTACAGCCGGAGCTTTTGCTGAGGCTTTGGAGGTGCTCAATCATATAGATAAAAAGACATTGGATGAATCGAACCGGAAAGATTATTTCATCGCCTATTACCATGTCTATGGTGAGTTGGGCTTTTCTAATATGCAGGTAGATACCGATTTAAGTCAGAATTTCTTTAGTCGTCAGAATGCATATAGGGATACTTTGTTTGCTATCCTTCCACATCATAGCGAAGATTATCTCATGCGTAAAGAGGTGATGCTTACCAGTCAGAATAAATGGGATGAAGCACTGAAGGTGAATGATGAACGGTTGAATTTATGTAAGGAGGGGAGTCATGAATACGGCATCGTAGCCTACTATCGCTATCTGATTTACCGTTCTCTGAAAAACGAAGAAATGCAGAAATATTGGTTGCTAAAATCTGCCATATGTGATGTGAAGTGTGCTATCAACGATCAGGCTTCGCTCTGGATGCTCGCCGATATTCTGAGTCAGGAGGGAGATGTTGAGCGTTCCTATAAATACATCAACTTCTCCTGGAATGCCAATAAGAGTTTTAGTACGCGTATTCGCAGTTGGCAGATTTCGCCAGTGCTTGGTACCATCGATCATAATTATCAGGCACAGCTCAAGAAGGCAAACCAGCGTCTTGTCTTTGCCATCATCTGTGTCAGCCTTCTGGTTCTTTCTTTAGGTGTTCTGGCTTTCTATGTCAATAAACAGAAGAAATATGTTACCATAGCGAGAAATGAACTGAAGAAAACGAATGAACAATTGGAGGAACTGAATAAGAAACTTTCTGCTACCAACGAAATGTTGAAGACTTCGAATGATAAACTGAATGAGTCAAATGGTGTGAAGGAAGAATATATAGGCCAGTTCCTGGGAGCATGTTCTCATTATATAGACAAACTGGATAAGTTGCGTCTCCATGTCAATAAGATGGTAAAGAACTGTGAATATCAGGAACTTTATTCAATGACGAGAAGCAGTGAACTGAAGGAACACGAGTTGGGAGAACTCTATGCAAATTTCGATAAGGTCTTCCTGCATCTGTTCCCTGATTTCGTGGAAGACCTCAATAGCCTTCTGAAGCCGGAGGCACAAATCCATCTTACTGATGCAACAAAGTTACCGGCAATGGTGAGGGTATTCGCCTTGATAAGACTGGGTATTGATGACAGTACGAAGATAGCAGATTTCCTACATTATGCAGTTAATACGATATATAATTATCGGGCAAAACTGCGTAATGGAGCTATTGGTGAAAGAAATGAATTTGAGAAGAATGTGAAAGAATTAGGAACGATAAAAGGAAAAGAATAATATATTGAGCCCCTTTTTAAAGTGGGCTCAGTAAATGATGTAATAAAGTTGGTTAAAAATGTAGTAAAATGCTTGTTTGCTTGTCGTTTTTTTAGTATCTTTGCGATGAAAAATAAAACTCAAGTGTGGAAAATGTGGAGAATTTCACAAAAGAAGTATCAGAAATGTGTAAACTTACACATTTTCCGCACTTTAACGATGGAGGTGCTAAAAAATGTTTAATAGAATAATTATTCAAGAATTAAAACAATGGAGAGCTAAAAAAGACCGTAAGCCATTGATTATGCTGGGCGCTCGACAAGTAGGAAAGACTTCTGTACTTCAGAAGTTCGGAGAAGAATATTTTGAGCATTGCGCATATTTTAGTCTCAATGAAGAAGAGGGAGTCTGCGATATCTTTCGCAAGACCAAGAACCCGCTGCAAATCCTCGAGCAATTGTCATATCTTACTTCAGAACCTATTTTGCCTCAGAAGACTTTGCTTATTCTTGATGAGATACAAGACTGTCCGGAAGCCATTAGCGCAATGAAATATTTCTGCGAAAAGACGCCGGAATATGTTGTGGCTTGTGCTGGTTCTCTTTTGGGGTTGGCTTTTGGTCATCAAGGCTTTTCGTTTCCTGTGGGTAAGGTTGACCATATAAATATGTATCCTGTCACTTTTTCTGAGTTTTTGGAGCAGCGAGATGAAAGGCTTTACCAATATTATATGTCAATAGATAGCTTGGAACCTCTTCCTGACGTTTTTTTTGATAGACTTTCTCAGGCATTTACTGCCTATCGTATATCTGGTGGAATGCCAGCTGCGGCAATGAAGATGATAGAAAAGGATCTGAGTGGCGTGGAAACAACTCTACGTAATATCTTGCAAGATTATTCCTTGGACTTTGTGAAACATGCTACGCCTTTACTGGCTAATAGGATTTCGTATGTTTGGAAGTCTTTGCCGTCACAGTTGGCTAAGGAAAATAGAAAGTTTGTTTATCAGCTGGTTCGTCCTGGTGCAAGAGCGAGGGAATATGAGGATGCTCTTACATGGCTTAAAAATGCGGGATTGATATATAAGGTAAGCTTGTGCTCTACTCCGCAAGTTCCTTTGAAATCGTATGAAGATTTGAGCATCTTCAAGATTTATAGTCTTGATGTGGGATTATTGAGAGTGCTTGCTGATTTGAGTCCTGAGGCTTATCTGGTTGATAATCCTATATTTAAAGAATATAAGGGCGCTTTGGCAGAGAATTATATTCTTCAGAGTCTAGTGGCTAATGGCGTTAATTGTTCCCATTATTGGGCTTCGGGTAATAAAGCAGAAGTGGAATTTATTGTTCAGCGTGGTTTGGAAGTTATTCCGGTGGAAGTGAAGTCGGGTACCAGTGTCACGGGGCGTAGTTTGATAGAGTATAACAAAAGGTACTCACCTGGTTTGCGCATCAGATATTCGATGCTTAATCTCAAGAGGGATGATTCCTTTATCAACATCCCTCTTTTCCTGGCTGATAGAACGGAGAAACTGATTTTTAAATAATTTTTAATGAGAAAAAAGATAAATGGGTGAAGAGGGGTGAAGAGTGGGTGAAGAGATAAAGAAAACTCTTCACCTCCCGAAACCCCGATAAACAGAGGGGTTACGGGCGAGAAGGTGAAGAGTGAAGAGATAAATCGGGATTGCTTACAACTGATAGAACTTGGTGAAAGCCTTCACGCAATATTCGTGGTCGATAACGCTACCGGTTTCGCGGCAACTGTGCATAGCGAGGATGGCATTGCCCATATCCACACCCTTCAATGGGATGGAAGAGGCGAGGATATTGCCCAATGTACTGCCACCTGCTACATCGCTGTGGTTTACAAAACGCTGGCATGGTACACCGGCAGCATCGCAGATGTTGGCGAAGATGGCTGCTGATACAGCATCGCTCGCATACTTCTGGGCTGCATTGAACTTGATGACCGGACCACCGCCCAACTTAGGATGATTCGTAGGGTCGAATTTTTCGCTATAGTTAGGATGCCAGGCATGCGCATTATCGGCTGAAATCATGAAGGCACGCTCTACTGCCTGATAATAAGCCTCTTCTGTATGGCTCTGTGCCAGGGCAATGCGATGGAGCATATATGAAAGGAATGGACTTCCGGCTCCCTGTTTGGTCTGGGACCCCGTCTCTTCATTATCGAAGATGGCGAGAACCTGGGTGGTATCATTGGCATCTGCTGCAATCATCGCCTCTACACCAGCCCAGCACATAGACAGGTCGTCGAGTCTGCCTGAAGAGATAAACTCATCGTGTACACCGAAGGTGCAGGCTGGAGTGGCATCAGCCAGATAGAGATCGAAATCAAGAACATCCTCTTTCTGGATATTCAGTTCGTTGGTTATCACATTCATCAGCAGGTTACCCTTCTCCAGTTCATCATTGATGATGCCGAGGATAGGGAGCACATCCTTCTGCTTGCTCAACTTCACACCATCGTTTACCTGACGGTTGAAGTGGATAGCGAGATTGCTGATCTGCAGCAATGGGCGCTTCACATGAAGAAGGAGCGTCTGAGGATTCATCGCATTCTCGCCCTTCACGATGACTCTACCTGCCAAAGTGAGCGGACGGTCGAACCAGGTTGACATGATAGGACCACCATAAACCTCGGTATTCAGTTTTACGATACCGCCCTCGCAAAGCATCTCAGCATTTGGCTTGATGCGGAAGGTAGGCGAATCGCAGTGGGCGCAGATCATGTGGAAACCGGCATCTGCCAAAGGCTTCTTTCCGATTTGGAAGGCGTAGATGGAAGAGTCGTTCTTGGTAACGAAGAACTTTTCACCCGCTTCAATCTTGCCCAAAGGCTCCTGTGGGTTCATACGTCGGAACCCGTTCTTCTCCAATTCCTCGGAGATATTCTTTACTGCCAGGAAATTCACTGGCGATGCGTCTAGAAAGGATAATAATCTTTTGATCATAGTCTATATCTTTATATTAATATCTTGCAAAGATAATAGATTTTTTTCATTTTATCTCATTATTCTATTTGTTTTTTCTAATTTCCGCAACACTATAATTTAATATTTTTTATAAGCACCTGAGCAACA
>OGKU01001445.1_pt1 | contig 10859 bp, 10 predicted proteins | sample 1572611 | NCBI WGS metagenome assembly OGKU01 (sample SAMEA2581886, study PRJEB24529) | metagenome | biome: Human gut stool | place: China | collected 2011 | reverse complement strand
CGTGCAGCGGCATCGGCCTTCTGCTGGGGCGTTCCGAATGCAACGCAGTCCGTCAGGTGCTCGATGGTCTCGGTCATGTGGAGGGCTTCCACGAACCGCTCGTCCAGCGGTTCTTCCGGGCTGGCGGGCTTGTAGCGCTCCTGCCAGTCGTGCAGCAGGTCAAGATAATCGGTCAGCACCCGCAGGCAGTAGGCGATGTCTGCCCACTGCTCGTCCGTCAGGCCACGCTTGGGCGGCGGCAGGGCGATGGCATTGGCGGGCGGCTTGTCCGGGTCAAGCCCGAAGTCGTGTATCAGCTTCTCGGCGGCTTGCCGGGGGTTCAGGTCGAACAGCTTGGCGGTGAGGTCGATGGCATCTCCATTGGCTCCACAGCCAAAGCAGTAATAATAGCTGTCGTTCAGCTTCATGCTGGGGTCGCTGTCGGAATGGAACGGACAGCACACCATGCCATGGCGGTCGGGCTCCATGCCGTACATCTCTCCCACCTGCCGAACGGTGATGGCGGACTTGACAGTTTGATACAGGCTCAAGGGCATTCCTCCTTTGTTTCGTGTGTTGCACCAGAGTATCCCCGTGTGGGAACTCTGGTGTTTTTTGCCTTGTGCCTGAATATACGGAAAATTTTGCAGGAAAGGCGAAAAAGCGGCAGAACTGCAACGGAAAAAGAAAAAAGCCCTTACTAGTTGCAGGGCTGCAACAGCAAGGGCAGAGAGGTAACCGTATATGACCTTTTCCGCAGCATGAATCTGCTGCATTTTTTATAAGGAACTCAACATTGCCGCTTCTGTTTTTTCCAAAACAGTAGTCTGTACCAACAACAAGCACTTTCGCCTTAAGCTTATCAACAAGAATATCTTTTATGAAGTCATCCGGTTCCATGTTCATAAGCTCTGTCGTGAACGGATATTCAACTTCAACATCAAGTCCATAATTCTCACAAAGATTTCTTCTCTCCGAATTCGTAGATAAAAAATGCTGATTCTTCTGCGGACATATGCTAAGCGGTATTCTGTCAAATGTAAACATAACTGACAGCAATCCAAGCTCATCCGCCTTTTCCCTGACTATTGATATCAGCTTCTGATGTCCAAGATGAACACCATCGAATTTGCCAAGTGTTACAGCACTTGGTTTATCAAGCTTGAAATCCTCAGTACCATGTATGTATTCCATCCTGGTATGCACCACCTTTCAGGTAACTGATTTTTCATAAAACATTTTCTTTGGAACTAATTGTCCTCCGATATATTTATATATGCCGACAAAATCCTCATCTGCATCATATATTCTGAATTCTTCCATATCCAGAAATTCGCTGTTCTGATCCTGCACTGCCTCAAGTGGAAGCTTATTGCCATTATAAAGGAGTTTGTTATATCCTGCACTGACAACAACCTTTCTGTAGCCAGAAAACATTTTATCTATGCTGACTATGTACTGCTCTATATCACCCTTTAAAGTAAGCGCAGCTATCTGATTAAGTGTCAGTGTATCATCTATGATAAAATCTCCGACTCTCGTTCTTTTAAGCGACATCATACAGGCTCCACAGCCCAGCTTTTTTCCTATATCATCACATAATGTCCTGATATAAGTTCCTTTAGAACAGTCTACTGTTATTGTTACTGTTTTTATATCATCTTCCAGATTAATATCATTAACTCTTAGCGAATTAATAACTACTCTTCTTGGTTTTCTCTCAACCTCTATTCCAGCTCTTGCAAGCTCATAAAGCTTCTTTCCATTAACCTTTAATGCCGAATACATCGGCGGAATCTGTTCGTACTCACCTTCAAACTGGCTGCATACCTCAAGAACTGTTCTTTCGTCTACATCAACCACCGACTTTGTTAAAACATTTCCACTTGTATCCTGTGTATCAGTGGTTGTACCAAGAATCATCACTGCCTCATATGTCTTAGTCCAGTCTGTTATCATAGATACCAGCCCTGTTCCTTTTCCAAGACACACCGGCAAAACACCTACTGCATCTGGATCAAGTGTTCCGGTATGTCCGATTTTTTTCATATGAAGAATACCTCGTAGCTTTGCTACTACATCATGAGATGTAAACCCTTTTTCTTTATATACATTAATTATACCGTTCATACCGCATGTACTCCTTTAATTAATTCTGCATATCAGAATACTGTTCTTCTATCATTTCTCCTATACGGTTGATTATATCATGCACAGTTCCTTTTGCCAAAAAACCAGCTGCCCTCACATGTCCACCGCCGCCAAAAGCCACTGCTATAGCACTGACATCTATCTCTTTTTTAGATCTTAAGCTGACTTTATATTCGTCATCTCCGGTTTCATATAAGAATATAGCAACTTCAACACCCTCAGTAAGTCTTAACTGCTCTATTATACCACCCAGTTCTTTTCCTGTCACACCATAAAAGTTCATTTCATCTCTTGTAACACTTGAGAATATGCATTTTTTATCATAGAAAAGCACGCTCTCAAGTAACGCTCTTCCAAGTATCTGGTTCTGTACATATGTTTTCTTATAAAAGCTGTTGTCTATTATATCAGAATAATCTATTCCCATCTGCATCATCTTTCCCGCTATTTCCATAGTATGAAGAGATGTACAGCTATACTTGAACACACCTGTATCATGTATAATACCTGTATATATACACTCTGCCACTGCTTTATCTATCTTTTCATCATCTAATGTATCATACAGCACCTCACATGCTGAACTGGCATCAGGAACAACCTGGTTAACATCTGCAAAGCTGTTATTACTTATATGATGATCTATGCATATAGTCTTATCAGCATTTTCAAAGCCTCTGGCAAAAGGCTCTATTCTGTCTATTGAACTACAGTCAAGAACAATGAACACATCAAACCTTTTGTCTTCTTCTAATGTATTCCTTATATCTGAATATCCGCTAAGATATGAGAATTCCTCTCCTGGCTGTTCAAGGTATACTGAAACATCCATATCCGGCATATTTTTTTTCAAATAATTATATAATGCAAGTGTAGAACCCGTACAATCGCCATCTGGTCTTATATGTCCAGTTATTCCGACAACATGTGCACCCTTTAATTCCTCAATCACATTCATACCTTATTCTCCATTCTTAACTAAAGCTTTTATCAGTTAATCATCTACTATTTATGACTCTCATCATCTTTTTTAGTCACTTCGTCTATAAGCTTAGACATATTAATTCCATACTCTATTGACTGATCAAGTATAAACTTAATCTCTGGTGTGTTACGCAGATTAACTGTTCTTGCAAGTTCTCTCCTAATATAGCCTTCCGCACTCTTAAGTCCTGCAATAGTATCCTGCTGTGACTTTTCATCACCAAGAACACTTATATATGCTTTGCATGTCTTAAGGTCTGGTGCAACCTCAACAGATACAACCGAAGTCATAGGATTAATCCTTGGATCTTTGATTTCACTGCGGATTATATTACTAAGCTCTTTTAATACCTCGCCATTAATACGGGTATTCTTTACGCTGTTTTTACGCATTGTATCCCCCTTTTCTGACACTTTTTATATGAATCATATTCTTTTACTTTAAAGTATCCGGATACTCATAACCCGGATACTTTAAATATATTGACATTTTTATCTTGGCACCTCAACCATAATATGTGCTTCTACAAGGTCACCTTCCTGAATCTGTCCGAAGTTTTCAAATACCATACCACATTCAGAACCAGCCTTAACCTCCTTGACATCATCCTTGAAATGCTTAAGTGTTGCAATAGGTCCTTCGTATATCTGTTCTTTGTCTCTTGTGATTCTGACAACAGAATCTCTTGTGATCCTACCCTCTGTAACGATAGCACCTGCAATGTTACCAACACCTGATGCTTTGAATATCTGTCTTATTTCAGCATGACCGATAATCTTTTCTTCGTATATAGGTTCAAGCATACCCTTAAGTGCTGCTTCTACATCTTCAATAGCATTATAGATAACGCTGTAAAGTCTTAAGTCAACCTTTTCTCTTTCTGCTACTATTCTTGCCTGATTATCCGGTTTAACATTAAATCCTATGATAATCGCATTAGAAGCTGATGCTAAAACAACATCGGATTCGTTGATGTTACCAACACCGCCATGTATTACCTTAACAATAACTTCTTCATTAGAAAGCTTAACAAGGCTCTGCTTAACAGCTTCTACTGAACCCTGTACATCTGCCTTTATGATAAGATCAAGTTCCTTCATGTTACCAGCCTGTATCTGTTCAAATAAAGCATCAAGTGAAACCTTATGCTTAGTATCATCAAGAAGCTTCTTTTTGCCCTCTGCTATGAATGTATCAGCAATATTTCTTGCTTCTTTTTCGTTATCTGTAGCCATAATAATCTCACCTGCATTAGGTACATCGTTAAGACCAAGTATCTCTACAGGCATAGATGGTGTTGCTTCCTTAACTCTTCTTCCCTTATCATCTATCATGGCTCTTATCTTACCATAGCATGAACCAGCAGCAACTGCATCACCCACTCTTAATGTACCCTTCTGTACAAGAATTGTAGCCACAGGACCACGTCCCTTATCAAGCTCTGCTTCGATTACAATACCTCTTGCCTTACGGTCAGGATTAGCTTTTAACTCATTAACCTCAGCTGTAAGAAGTATCATCTCAAGAAGCTCATCAATACCTTCCTTTGTATGGGCAGATACTGGAACAAATGTAGTAGAACCACCCCAGTCTTCAGCTATAAGCTCATATTCTGTAAGCTCCTGCTTAACCTTTTCGATGTTGGCGTTAGGCTTATCAATCTTGTTAACTGCAACAATAATCTCCACACCTGCTGCCTTGGCATGATTAATAGCTTCAATAGTCTGTGGCATAACGCCATCATCTGCTGCTACTACGAGAATAGCAATATCTGTAGCCTGTGCTCCACGCATACGCATAGCTGTGAAAGCTTCATGTCCTGGTGTATCAAGGAATGTTATCTTCTGTCCGTTAACATCTACCATATAAGCACCAATCTTCTGTGTGATACCACCTGATTCCTTATCTGTAACATGTGTCTCTCTGATTGCATCAAGAAGTGATGTCTTACCATGATCAACGTGTCCCATAACACAGACTACTGGTGGTCTTGGAACCATCTTTGACTCATCTTCTTCATCTTCCTTAAGAAGTTCTGCTATAACATCAACCTTTACCTCATGATCACATATACAGTTGAATTCAAGTGCTATTTCCTCAGCTGTATCATAATCAACTTCCTGATTAATCGTAACAACCTTGCCCTGAAGGAATAACTTCTTAACGATAGCTGATGGCTGGACCTTCATCTTATCAGCAAGTTCCTTTATAGTGAGGGTATCTGGTAAAACAAGCTGCTTAATTGTCTCCTCTTCCTTCTTTTCTGGCTTTGGAACTGGCTTCTTCTCATGCTTGCTGTTAGCAAACTTAAGATTTTCCTTTGCCTCATTGTCCTTCTTTCTATCATTCTTTCTTGAATCATTCTTTCTTGAATCAGGTCTTCTTGAATCAGGTTTTGTTTCAAATATGAAATCTTCCTTAGGTGCTGAAGCTGCTCTGTCATTTCTTCTTGCACCTGAAAAGCCCTGTACGTCTCTTCCTGAACGTCCATTGTTATTTCCATTGCGGTCGTTATTTCTATAACCGTTATTGCCATCCTTGTTGTCTCTGTTTCCGTAACCGTTGCGGTCGTTGTTTCTATAGCCGTTGTTGTTTCCGTCTCTGTTGTCTCTGTTTCCATAGCCGTTGCGGTCATTGTTTCTATAGCCGTTGTTGTTTCCGTCTCTGTTGTCTCTGTTTCCGTAGCCGTTGCGGTCGTTGTTTCTATAACCGTTGTTTCCGTCTCTGTTATCTCTGTTTCCGTAGCCGTTGCGGTCATTGTTTCTATAACCGTTGTTTCCATCTCTGTTACGGTCATTGTTTCTATAGCCGCCGTTGTTATCCCTGCGGTTATTATTTCTGTCTCTGTTATCAGACTTCTGGCTGTTCTGTGGGAAATAAACCTGTGATATATGTTTCTTATCCCCATCCTGTGCCACATTTTTCTTTTCAGCTGATGCTTTTGCATCATCTGGCTTTGTCTGCTCTTTAGTTCCTGTATTTATTTTATTTTCTTCCGTTTTGTTAATCTTTTCTGCTACTTTCACGTTTCTTTCTTCTGCCTTTTTAGGTTCTGTTTTTACTGTGTTATTGTCAGCAACTGCTTTTGCTTTGAATCTGCTTTTAACATTGTTAATTTCATTTTCTCCAAGCCCGCTCATTGCTGTGTACTTTTTTTCATTGCTGCTAAGCATATCAGTTATATCTTTTGAAGAAATATTTAATTCCTTTGCAAGTTCATGAACTCTCATATTTGCCATTTGACCTCTTTCCTAATATGCAGATATACATATATGTGTTATATCCGCATATTATTATACACTGATTATTACTAATCTACTTAAAATGCTTCTCAATACTATTCTTAAATCCTTCATCAAGGATTGCGAGTGATGCTCTGAATTCTTTACCTATCGCATGCCCCAGTTCTTCTTTATTACTAAAGAAATAAATTGGAACCTTATAGAATTCGCACATGTTTTTAAAATTCTTTTTTGTATTGTCAGATGAATCATCTGCAACTATCACCATATAAGCCTTACGCTCTTTTACCGCCTTTTCTGTTGAAAACTCTCCGCTTGCAACCTTTCCAGCCTTCATGGCAAGACCTATCATAGATAATGCTCTGCTATTGTTCAAGACCTGTCATCTCCTTTTCCAGTTCATCATAAACAGCTGGATTTATTGCCATCTTGAAAGCTCTTTCAAGTCCCTTTGACTTTCTTGCTTTCTTAAGGCACTCTGCATCAGGGCATATATATGCACCTCTTCCATTTTTCTTACCAGTTGTATCTATCACAATCTCGTCGTCCTGTGTTTTAAGAATACGAATAAGCTCCTTCTTATTCTTCATCTGGTTACAACCAATACATTTTCTTTGTGGAATCTTCTTTACTGCTGTCAAAATATCACTCCCCAAAATATTATTCTTCTACAACATCTATGTCAGAGGCTGTATTTTCTTCTACAACATCTGTGTCAGAGACTGTATTTTCTTCCGCATCAGCTTCACTCTTTATATCTATTCCATATCCTGTAAGCTTTGCAGCAAGTCTTACATTCTGTCCTGACTTGCCAATAGCAAGTGATAACTGCTGTTCAGATACGATTATTCTGGCTTTCTTTTCTTCTTCATCAGCAACTGCTGATACTACCTTTGCAGGACTAAGCGCATTAACAATAAGCTGTGCTGGATTAGCATCCCACTCAACTATATCAATCTGTTCATTACCAAGTTCATTAACAATATTCTTTACTCTTGCACCATTGATACCTACACATGCTCCAACCGGATCAACATGAGGAACATTAGCTCTTACTGCCATTTTAGTTCTTGAGCCTGCTTCTCTTGCTATAGCCATAATCTCAACTGTACCATCTTTTATTTCAGTTACTTCTTCTTCAAACAGCTTCTTAACGAATTCAGGAGATTTTCTTGATATTTTAATACCAAGTCCGTTTCTTTCCCTGTTGCTTACACTTACAACATATACCTTTATTCTGTCACCTGGCTTGAATTCCTTATCCTTAAACCTGCTTCCTTCACCATTTCTTGACTTATCATCAGCCTTAAGAACAGCCTGTGTTCTTCCGATGTCGATTGTCATATCACCATTCTCGTTAATTCTTTGTACAACGCCTGTGATGATTTCTCTTTCTTTATCATGAAGTTCATTGTAGAGTGCGTTCTTTTCCTGTTCTCTTATTGTCTGTACTATTGTATTCTTGGCATTCTTAGCTGCCTTTCTTGAAAACTCTTCAGACTTGACTTCTATTGTGATAACATCACCTATCTGACATCCTGGCTTAATCTTTCTTGCATCTTCTATAGCTATCTCTGTACCAGATACATATTTTTCTTTTTTGTTTTCCCTGAATTCCGGAACTTCCACCTTCTCAACAACAGTTCTGTCTGAATATATATGAAAATCTCCTGTTATTCTGTCAAGTGAAACTCTTCCGTTATCTGCCTTGTCAAACTCTGCCTTATACTCATCCATTAAAGACTTTTCTATAGCATCAAACATAACCTCTTTACTGATACCATTTTCTTTTTCCAAAGCCTCAATCGCAAGTATTAAATCCTTATTCATTTTATCATCCTCCATTATATAATATAAACACATCTGCTAACGTGTAATTTTAAGCATAAGCTGCAGGCTTAAATGTCCACAGTTAATTTTACTGCTCTACATACGCCCATCTGATCATCGAAAGATTACTTCTTTCTATAGTTATCATGGCATCATCTGCTTCTATCATAATAACATCTTTATTATATTCTTTAAGAACTCCTGTATATTCCTTCTTACCCTCAACCGGCTTATAAAGTCTGATATCTATAAGACGTCCTAAGCTCTTTTCATAGTCTTTTTCTTTCTTTAAGGGTCTTGTTAGTCCTGGTGAGCTCACTTCAAAAATATACTGGTCAGAAATATAATTCTCCTTATCAAGTATTTCATTGAATGCTCTGCTTACTGCCTGGCAGTCATCTATAGTGACTCCGCCTTCTTTATCAATATAGACTCTTAAATACCAGTCCTGGCCCTCTTTAACGTAATCAACATCAAAAAGTTCCACATGATTAGCAGCAATAATAGGTGCTATAAGCTTTTCTGTCTTAGCTTCATAATCTTCTCTTTTACCCATGTCTACCTCTTTTCTGGATTATTCAATTAGATACTGAATCATATATCTGGCTTTATCTTCTTAAATCTACAGATGTTGTTGATTTCTGGATAAAAACGAAAGAGTGGACATTAATGTCCACTCTTGTCAGTTGAATATAACTCAGAATAGCTTATAGGGGAGTCGAACCCCTGTCTTCGCCGTGAGAGGGCGACGTCTTAACCACTTGACCAATAAGCCATATCTTTAACGCTTTTGTAAGTCGTTACCGCAAATCACTTCATTATAATACACGTTAATCGGTATTTCGTCAAGCACTTTTTCAAACTTTTTTTAATTTTTTTTATTTTTTTCAAAACCCCCTAAAATCCATATGTTTTCAGCCTGTCACACAGACACAGTTTTAACATGATGCAAAAACAAACCTTCTTAATATTGATACAGCTGGTATATGCCGCATAACATATACCAGCTGATTATAATTATATTATCTGCGTGTGCCAATTCTGTATAAAAACACTTACACAGATATTATGCAAAGTTAAATATAGCTGTAAACAATCCTGCTGAAGCAACGCCCATTATTATACCTGCAAGTAATACACCTGCAAGCACTGCTATTACACTCTTCTTAAATCCCATATCAAGAAAGCTTGCAGCAAGTGTTCCTGTCCATGCTCCTGTACCAGGAAGTGGTATGCCAACAAACAACAAAAGTGCTACAAACAGTCCATTACCTGCCTTGGCCTTAAGCTTCTCTCCACCCTTATGTCCTTTTTCTATACAGAATGTAAAGAACTTACCTATATACTTTTTATCAGCGCCCCACTCTAACACTCTTCTTGCAAAAAGATATATAACTGGAACAGGAAGCATATTACCTATTACACATATTATATAAGATTGCAGCAAAGGAAGCTGGAACCCCTGCGATATAGGAATCGCACCTCTTAGTTCCACAATAGGCACCATAGATACCAGAAAACATATAAGATATTTTTTTAACATTTCTCACCTCATGATATTATTAAGATTATTCATTGTATTTTAATGCTAACCCGTCAAATATAACATATATATATGTATTCTGACAAGTCATTATGCTGCTGCATATTAAACATTTATGCTACAACACATCAAACAACGATAACTGGTTACTCTCTGCCATACCATCAAGCAGCTTTAACTCACTCAGCTTATCAATAACTGTCTGTCCTATCTTTGCACGCTGTCTTAAGTCATCCTTTGATAAAAACTTTCCACCTCTTGCTGCTATCTCTATAGATTCTCCGGCTGATTCACCTATCTTTGATACAACCTTAAAGGATGGCATTATTTTTCCATCTATTATCTGGAAGCTTCTTGCCTTGGCCTTATATATATCTATTGGTGTGAATTCATATCCACGCGCATACATTTCCTGGACTATTCTCATATCCTTGTATTCATCAAGCTCTGTTTTTTCTATAGTTCCATCTGCCTTCTTAGCTTTATAAATATCAAGATAATATTCAAGACGTTCTCTTCCCATAGCCATCTTTTCATAGTCAAAAGCATCTGCTCTTATACTAAAATATGCACAATAGTAAGCAAGTGGATAAAACACTTTGCAATACGCAACACGCCATGCCATCATAACATAAGCTGCCGCATGTGCTTTAGGGAACATGTACTGTATCTTGTTACAAGACCATATATACCAATCAGGAACACCATGCTCCTTCATTATCTGTTCCCATTCAGGAGTAAGACCTTTACCTTTTCTTACCTTCTCCATAATCGTAAATGCAAGCTCACTTTCAAGTCCTTTCTGGATAAGATATATCATAATATCATCTCTTGTACATATAGCTGTCGATATAGTCGCCTTGCCTTCCTTAAGAAGTGTCTGCGCATTACCAAGCCATACATCAGTACCATGTGAAAGACCTGCTATTCTTACAAGATCTGAAAAGTACTGTGGTTTGGTATCTATAAGCATCTGCATGGCAAAGTCTGTACCAAACTCCGGTATACCCAGCGCCCCAAGCTTACATCCTCCTATATCCTCAGGCTTGATCCCAAGTGCCGATGTATCCTTAAAAAGTGACATGACCTCTTTAGAATCAAGTGGAATCTCAAGAGGATCTATACCGGT
>OGKU01001437.1_pt1 | contig 10904 bp, 10 predicted proteins | sample 1572611 | NCBI WGS metagenome assembly OGKU01 (sample SAMEA2581886, study PRJEB24529) | metagenome | biome: Human gut stool | place: China | collected 2011 | reverse complement strand
GATATTTACAGTGGTCCGTTCGGCGTTGACATGATGATCTGCACGAAAGGGGAGAAGGATGAATTCTGCGAGGCTGTGCTGAATCAGGAAGGTGAGGACGTAAACAGAACCGGTCTGGGTGTGGTTCCTTGCATCGAAATCAATCTGCGCAGAACGATGGGTCATGTGGCAATAGATCTATACGAACATCTTGTGGCTAATTCGAGCAATGAGATGAAGACCAACAGGACGAACATCATGCGCGTGGAATATGATGGAAACAGATATCATCTCAGAATAAAGCCTGGCAGACCTTCTGAAGAGGCACCGCTGCATTGATTTTTTTGTAAAGAACATAGATGTTTTTTGTTAAGAAATAGTAAAATCGGCTTTTCCCGTGCAAGGGTTAGCCGATTTTTCATTTTATCTTCAGAACTCACGATTCAGATTCCGATTCGGGAACTGCCTTTTAAAAGAGGAACAGTCCTTTGGGTCAGGAGCGTTGAGTCATTAAAATGAACCAATAAATTAGAGAAATATGAACAAGAAAGTATTTAGTGCAGCTATTTTAGCTTCAGCTGCAATGGCAATGACTTCTTGCAGCTCAAGCAAGAATGCACAGAATGAGAACGCAACAAAGGCTGAGAAGATAACGGAGGCAGAAGCTGCCCGTCCGTCGGCAGATGAGGAAATGGACGAGAGTTATCTTATCCTCTCAGAGGCTCAGCAGAACATCGTGAAGAAGAATAATGATTTCGCTTTCAAACTCTATCAGCAGATTAGCGGCATGGATTCTGAGGTGGTTTCGCCAATGAGCATCGCCTATCTGATGGGAATGCTTGCGAATGGTGCCGACGGCAAAACTCAGCAGGAGATTCTGAAGGCAATCGGTTGCGAGGGCGTGAGCGTGAAGGAACTCAACGACTGTTATAAGGCGCTGATGCTTTCGGCTGGCAAGCTCGACAAGCAGACAACCGTAAATATAGCCAACTTTATCGCCATCAACAAGAATTTCACATTGAACAGCGATTTCGCTCGTACCGTAGCCGATTCTTATCAGGCTGGCGTTGAGAGCATGGACTTTACCAATTCTAAATCTGCCACTCGCATTAATGACTGGTGCAAGAAGCAGACAAAAGGAATGATTCCTAGCATCATCGACCAGGTAGACCCAGCAGCCGTTTCTTACCTTCTGAATGCTATTTATTTTAATGGAATCTGGCAGGAGAAGTTTGATGCGAAAAACACTAGACTTGAGAACTTCAGCGGTTACACCCGCGATATTAAGAAGGTGAACATGATGCACCAGAACAAGAAGTTTGCCTATACTGAAAATGATATGTTGCAGGCTGTAGAGCTGCCATACGGAAATGGAAGTTATCAGATGACCGTTCTTCTTCCTAAGGCTGGCAAGAGCATCAGCGAGGTGATGAAGGAGATGGATGCTGATAAACTTCAGAAGTTGAGTAATGATATGGACCGTTGCCAGGTAGATTTAAAATTCCCTAAGTTTACCACAGAGATGGATTTGTCGCTCAACCAGATTATCAGTAAATTGGGCGCTCCAAGCATTTTCCAGCCAGGCACGGCAGATTTCAGCCGTTTTGCCAATGGCAGCTTCTACGTATCGAAGATGTTGCAGAAGGCAAAGATTGAGGTAAGCGAGCGTGGAACAAAGGCTGCAGCCGTAACAGCTGCTGTGATGCTGACCTCACTGGGTCCTCACGAGATGAAGCGTGTAGAATTTCATGCCAACCGTCCATTCGTTTATTTCATTACCGAACGTAACAGTGGCGCCATTCTCTTCATGGGTCAGTTCCTGGGAGAATAATAACAGAGAATTTGCAGGTTCTTAAAACTAGAAAAGCGAAAGCCAAGTCCGTAATCCGGAATCTGGCTTTCGCTTTTTATTTCGCTTAATTCACTTGTTTACTCCTGAAACTTTTCTATGAACTCATCCTCTGTAATGATTGGAATATTGAGTTCATGGGCTTTCTTATTTTTCGAACTCTGCGAAGCTGCATCGTTGTTAATCAGGAAGTTAGTACTTTTGCTCACACTTCCCGTAACCTTGCCGCCCTGGCTTTCAATATAAGCCTTCAGCTCGTTGCGGTTCTTGTAATGATGCACATCTCCCGTTACGACGAAAGTCAGTCCCTGGCATTTATTGCCCGTTTCTACAGGCTCATGCTCCTCGATAATCAGCTCGGACAGCAGATGCTGCACATGCTGGAAATGAACATCATCCTTGAACCAGGCGATAAACTTGGCACTCTTTTCAGGTCCAATACCATCAATGCTTGCAAACTCATCATCGAACATGCTCAGGCGCGCCGTTTCTATCAGTTCCTTCACCTTGTAACGGCTGAGCAGTTTTTTAGCCACATCGCCGCCGCAGAGCGGAATATTCAAAGCGTAGAGCAGATGACGACCGTCAGTATGGCGGCTTTTCTCTACACTCTCCAGAAGATTGCTTACGCTCTTCTTGCCAAATCCTTCGAAACAGGAAATCTCGAACGCATAATTCTTCAGTTTGTAGAAATCAGCATATTCCCTGATAAAACCATGATTGATGAATTTCCAGACAGTCTGTTCTGAGATTCCGTCAATATTGATTCCTTCCTTGCTGACGAAGCGGGCAAATTTCTTAAGTTGTTTGGCTGGGCAGGCTGCATTGGTGCAATGGAGAGTCTTGGTGCCGCTCTCACTCTCGCGCACTACGGCTGGCGCATGGCAAACCGGACATTCGTTGGGAATGACAAAACTCCCCACAACCTCTGTAATATTGATTACCTTCGGGATAATCTTATTGGCCTTGATGACCTGCAGTCTGGTTCCCTTGTCACCAATGCCCAGACGCTCGCATTCGCTTACATTGCAGAGCGAGGCACGCTGCACGGTGGTTCCTTCTAGTTCTACCGGTTTGAAAACAGCTACAGGCGTGATGGTGCTGGCTGCGCACGACCATTCGATGTGGTCGAGTACGGTGTCAGCATGTTCATCTTGCCATTTAAAGGCAAATCCTGCCCTCGTAGCGTGGTGGCCTGTAACCGACCCAGTAGCTGCATAAGCCGTATCATCGTAGCAAATCACCAGTCCGTCTACCGGGAAAGGATTCTTCTTGCTTGTCACCTTCTCCGTAAACTTGTCTATTTCCAGCTGGATATTTTCTGTGGTAGGGTGGTCAATACGCTCACGTTCTACAGGAATCATTCCCAGGTCTTTCAGCATTTGCATGCGTTCGCCCCATGAGGTAAGTTCCCGCTCAGTATAAACCAGGGTGAACGGAATCCATTGGATGTGGCGCTGCTTCACCTCTTCAATATCCTTCAGCGTGAGTGAGCCTGAAGCGAGGTTTCGTGGATTGGCGTAATCGCCTTCGCTTTCGATGATGAACTGTTCGAAATCAGCATACGAAATGACGGCTTCTCCTCTTACTACAAGATGTCCTTTCTCTGAAATGGTAGCAGGAATGCCTGAAATGGCTGGAGCCAAGTGGGTAATGTTGGTGCCGATGTGTCCGTTACCGCGGGTAACGATTTTGGTGAGTATTCCGCCGTCATAGGTTACTACGAGGGTCAGTCCGTCCAGTTTCCATGAAATCCAGATAGGGCGGTCTTCTGCCCATTTTACAAGATCACTTACCTGTTTGGTCTTTGCCAGAGAGAGGGCGGCAAATTCATGCTCCTCTTTCTTTCCTACGATAGAATCTTCTGACACGCGATTAGTTGGGGAGTCAGGCAGAATTTCGCCTGTTTCCTCTTCCAATCTCTTGAGCTGGTCGAAAAGGGCGTCCCACTCATAGTCGGTCATGAGTTCGCCTTTTCCGTTATAATAACTATCCGAAGCTTGGTTGAGTCTTTCAACCAAGCTCTTCATCTGCAATAGTTTCTCTTCCATAATGAATGTTTGAGGATGTTAATCAAATGTTGTGTTTTTCGATGGCAAGAAATTATTCTGCAGGTTCCATGGCTATGGAGAGTTTTTCAAAGGCGAAACGCTGACCTCTGTTTCCTCCATAGTTTACACGTCCGCAGATGCAGAAACCCATCGAAGACAGGAGGTTAATCATCGGCGTGTTGTCAAAGTTGGTGTCAACCTTGATGCTAGGTATTTTTTCTACCTCGCACATGCTGTTCACCTTACTGATGAAAATACGCGCTAAACCTTCACGCTGGAAACTAGGCAACGTGGCAAAGCGATGTATTACATAATAATCGCCATCAGTAATCCAGTTGCCTACTAATTTCTTATATTTGGGTTCACCATTCAATATGACTGCTCCATAGACAACTACCTCTTCATTTACTGTCAGAACGAAGGCATTGCCATTTTCTATGTCTTTTCTGATGTCTTTTTCTGATGGATATTCCTCAGTCCATTGATGACGTCCCGATTCTATCATACTTTGGCGAGCCTGGTCGATGACTTTCCAGCAAGCAGCAAAGTCCTTTATATACGCCGGTCTGAAGTTTGTCTTCATATTAATTACGCTTTTATTATTCGGGTGCAAAATTAACAAAAAAAACGAATTAAACTAAAAAACGGAGGAAAAACTTCACTTTTTTTGTTCGTTTTCCTCCGTTTTTCTTGTTTGCTGCTCGTTTTGAGCGGTTTTTTCTTAGCTTTTTGCTAGGAAGCCGGGTGAATAAGATTCTACGCCAAACACTTGTCGAGCTCAGCAATGATAGCATCTTTCTGTTCCTTGATATGCTGACCGATGAATACGATTTTTATCATGCGGTCGCCCAATTCCTGATCCCATTCCTTCTGCAGCTGTGGGTTATTCAACAAGACCTGGGCGAGTTCGCTTTTCGGCATGGTAGCCAACCATTGGCCAGCCTGCTTTACAGTCTTCTGCTTGCCTGCCTGTTCGAACACGTAGCACATGTCGCGCTCATCATCGAAATAGCAGATTCCCTTGGCGCGAACCACGTCTCTAGGCCATTTTCTTGCGACGAAATCATCGAAGAGACCCAGGTCGAAAGGCTTGCGACGATAGTAAACGAAGGTGCCGATTCCGTATTCCTCAACTTCTCCGCCTTCATGATCATGATCATGGTCGTGATGATGGTGATGGTGATGATGTTCATGTGCTTCTTCTACATCATCTTCTTCATGCTCTTCGTTTCTTTCTGATTCAATCTCCTGAATCCAACCGGCTGAAGTGGCTACGGTTTCCCAATCAAACTTCTTGGTATTGACGATCAGATTCAAGTCAACGTCACCATAGTTGCATTCAAAGATTTCTGCCTTAGGCTGGATGGCACGGATAATCTGCTTAAGGTGCTCCAGTTCCTTAGGTTCAACCTCTGCAGCCTTGTTCAGAAGAATGATGTTACAGAACTCAATCTGCTGGATGACGAGCGAAGCTAGATCTTCCTCATCCATATTCTTCTTCATCAGGTCGCTGCCGTTGGAGAATTCATCCTTCATGCGCAAAGCATCTACTACGGTAACGATGCTGTCAAGGCGCAGAATGCCATTCTCGATGTACTGAGGACCGAGGGATGGGATAGAGCAGATGGTCTGTGCAATAGGAGCAGGCTCGCAGATTCCGGAAGCCTCGATGACAATGTAATCGAAACGCTTCATGTCTACGATTTCCTTGAGCTGTTCTACCAGGTCCATCTTCAATGTGCAGCAGATGCAACCATTCTGGAGAGAAACAAGCGAATCGTCTTTCTGACCTACTACGCCACCTTTTTCTATCAGGGCTGCATCAATATTGACTTCACCAATATCGTTGACGATGACGGCAAATTTAATACCTTTTTCGTTAGCTAAAATCTTGTTGAGAAGGGTTGTCTTTCCACTACCCAGGTAGCCTGTCAAAAGCAATACAGGCACTTCCTTCTTTGCGTTCATATTAAAATATTTTAATGTTATACTTCTTAGACCCCCAGTCTGCTGATAATGCTGCTTTCTCGGGCAGCTGTCATCTGGCAGCCTGACGGTTTTGCGAAACTGCAAAGATTGTGCCACACCTTATTTTTTGCCATCTTTTTTTCCTACACCCTTTTTTGTCAGTTATCTTGTGTTATTTTTAGGTTATATTTCATGTTTTTCTCATTTTTTTTGGTGGTTTCAACTAGAAATAGTATATTTGCAGAGAAAATCTGTTTCAAACAGCACATAAACTTAATGAATAAACATAATATACATAAGTTAAGATGAAAAAGTTTAAGGTTTTAGTTCTGACGGTTGTGGCAGCTCTTGCGCTGGCATCTTGCGGCACTACTCAGACGGTGCCTCTGACCGGTCGCACTCATCGCATCTCTGTATCCGATGAGCAGGTTCTCAGTCTGTCTAATCAGGAATACACAAAGTACATGGCTTCTGCCAAGAAGTCGACCAATGCAGCCAATACGGCGATGGTTCAGCGGGTAGGAAAAAGACTTGCCAATGCTGTTGAACTCTATTTGAAGCAGAACGGATTTGAAGCCGACGTGAAGAATTATTCATGGGAATTCAACCTGGTACAAGATAAGTCTGCCAATGCATTCTGTATGCCTGGCGGTAAAATCGTGGTTTATGAAGGACTTTTGCCTTACACTCAGAACGAAACCGGTTTGGCAATCGTTTTGGGTCACGAAATAGCTCATGCTGTGGCTAAACATAGTGCTGAGCAGCTCACCAAACAGCAGAATCAGCAAACCGGTACAAGTATCCTGGGAACTGTGTTGAACCAGACAGTAGGTAATGGTGTAGGTAACGTGGCAAGTGCAGTTGCCGGACAGTATTTCTCATTCCGCAATCTGAAGTATTCCCGTGATAATGAAACCGAGGCAGATTACATGGGGCTTATCTTCGCTGCCATGGCTGGTTACGATCCTCAGCAGGCCATTCCTTTCTGGAAGAGAATGTCACAGGGCTCTAGCAGCAATCAGAGTGATATTTTCAGTGATCACCCTTCAGACGCCAAGCGTATTGCTGCCTTGCAGAAGGAAATGCCTACTGCGCTGAAGTATTATAAAACTCAGACAACTTATAAGATAGGTTCTACGAGCAAGACTTCTACAACCAAGAAGACCAGTAGAAAAAAGAAGACTACAACCCGCAGAAAATAAGGAATTTTCTGAATCTCTCGAATCTGAAGAAATGAATTCATCTTCTCTTCCGAATCTCTCGAATCTGAAGAATCAAATTAAAATAGTTAAGTATGGAGTATTTATCTCATAACCTTTGGCTGGTATGGACGTCGGTGATGTTCATCTGCCTCATCTTAGAGTTGTCTTCCGGCGATTTCTATGTTACTTGTTTTGCCATTGGTGCGCTCATCAGCATTCCTGTGGCATTAGTAGGAGCACCTTTCTGGGTGCAGGTAGTGGTTTGGGCTATCTGCTCTATGCTTAGCATCTGGTTGGTTCGTCCGCATCTGCTGAAATCGCTACACAAGGGTGGGGAAGACCGCCGCAGTAACGCCGATGCGCTGGCAGGACAGATAGGGGAAGTGACCGAGATGATTCCTGCCGGAGGATATGGTAGAGTGAAGCTGGATGGAGATGATTGGAAAGCGGAAGCTCCGCATCTTGCCGAACCGCTTGCTGTAGGCGATAAGGTTCGAATCTTAGGTCACGAATCTATCATCCTCAAGGTAGAAAAAGTTTAGGTAGGAAAAGTTTAGATTCAACATTATTCACTTAATCGTATAAACATCATGAACATAGGAATTTATGTGCTGGTGGCTCTAGTAGCACTTGCACTCGTAGTGGTTAAGAAAACCATCGTCATCATCCCTCAAAGTGAGACGAAAATCATAGAGCGTCTCGGACGATATTTTGCTACGCTCAAGCCGGGTATTAATATCATCATTCCTTTCATTGACCATGCCAAGGATATTGTGTCTATGAGAAACGGAAGATACGTTTATACAAACAGCATCGACCTTCGTGAACAGGTCTACGATTTCGACCGTCAGAACGTAATCACTAAGGATAATATCCAGATGCAGATAAATGCGTTGCTCTATTTCCAGATTGTGGACCCATTCAAGAGTGTGTATGAAATCAACAATCTGCCAAATGCCATAGAGAAACTGACCCAAACTACCTTGCGTAATATAATAGGTGAGATGGAACTTGACCAGACTCTTACCTCCCGCGATACGATTAACACCAAACTCCGTGCAGTTTTGGATGATGCAACCAATAAGTGGGGAATCAAGGTAAACCGAGTAGAGTTGCAGGATATTACACCTCCTGAGAGTGTGCTCCAGGCGATGGAAAAGCAGATGCAGGCAGAACGCAACAAGCGTGCTACCATCCTGACTTCTGAAGGTGAGAAGGAAAAGCAACGTCTGCTCTCAGAAGGTGAGAAGGCTGCCATCGTGAACAAGGCTGAGGCTGCCAAACAGCAGGCTATCCTGAATGCAGAAGGTGAGGCTACTGCTCGCATCCGTAAGGCTGAGGCCGAGGCTATTGCCATTCAGAAGATTACGGAAGCTGTAGGACAGAGTACGAATCCAGCCAACTATCTCCTGGCTCAGAAATACATCAGCATGATGCAGGAAGTGGCTCAGGGTAAGGATAATAAGGTGGTTTATCTGCCATACGAGGCAACCAATCTCTTGGGTTCTATAGGAGGAATCAAAGACCTTTTCAAGGGATAAAGACCTCTGAGTCAATGGATAATGCCCTTTGACTCAAGAAATAAAGCACTCTGAATATCAGTAAACTGTAACTTCAGTAAATATATTAAACAGGATAAAAATGAAGAAAATCTGTATCGTTGCAGGTGCAAGACCTAACTTTATCAAGGTTGCGCCCGTAATTAGAGCAATTCGTAATGCTCAGGAAGCTGGTAACGAAATCAGCTATCAGTTGGTTTACACAGGAAAAGAGGATGATCCGACTTTGGAATCTTCTCTTTTCGATGACTTAGGCATTCAGAAACCGGATGCTTATCTCGGCGTAGACTGTCCAAACATGAACGAACTTACCGGACAGGTGATGGGTCAGTTTGAGCGCTATCTGCAGCAGAATGCTACAGATGTTGTCATTGTGGTTGATGATCTGGCTTCAACCATGGCTGTGGCTATTGTTACCAAAAAGCAGGGTGTGCAGCTTGCTCATATTGCAGCAGGAACTCGCAGTTTTGACATTACCATGCCAAAGGAAATCAACCGTCTGGTGATTGATGGCTTGTCAGATATTCTCTTTACCGCAGGCATTTCAAACAACAGCATCGCCAACAAGGAAGGTGCAGAATTGTCTAAGGTTTACATGGTAGGAAATGTGCTTATCGACAACATCCGCTTCCTTCAGTCTAAAATGCAGCGTCCGGAAGTCATGGACGAGTTTCATCTGAAAGAAGGCGAATATATGGTTTTGACCTTGAACCGCAAGGCCATCGTCAATAACATTGATGAGATGAAATCGCTCATTTCTGTCATAGATGAAGAGGCGCGCCAGGCTGGAGTGAAGGTGATTGCTCCGCTTCGAGGCAAAGCCTTGGGCTTCGTGCTCGCATTCAAGGCTTATCAGGAAGAGAGTAATCATCAGAGTGGAATCCAGGTGGTTCAGCCGCTCGATTATCTGTCGTTTGCTTATCTTACAGCCCACGCCAAAGGTGTGATTACCGATTCGGGTAATGTGGCTGAAGAAGCTACCTTCAATGGGGTTCCTTGCATTACGCTCAACAGCTATACTGAGCATATTGAAACCGTAAAGGTGGGTACAAACGAACTGGTTGCTGAAGATCCGGAGTTACTGAAGCAATCTATGCAGAAACTTCTGAAGGGTGAATGGAAGAAAGCGGGCATTCCTGACAGATGGGATGGCCGCTCAGCAGAAAGAATAGTCCAGATTCTCGCTGAATAGAATCTAAACTCATAGGTATAATCTCATGGAGAGAGATGATGCTATGTAAACTGATTCTTTTCAGAATAAACTTAGAGGTTCACTTCAATATGATTATATTGAAAAGTGAACCTCTTTCTTTTTATGCTTTATCTTTTTCTTAATCCTTTTCAGGCGCCTTTGGCACAGGATAGTCGTATTGCTTGAAATAGGCTGGCGTCTTATTATCATACCATACTCCTTCTACGTTTAAGCCGATAGAGAAAGTCTTTTTGGAATTGGTGTATCTTACACCGGCTCCTAAAACGTTGGCGCCAGGTACTCCCATTCCGTAGCCACCCGGCATGATTCCTCTTCCCATACCCCAAGGATACATTCCGTAGCCCCAAGGCGAATAGCCGTAGGGACCATAGCCATAACCGCCATAACGGCCGTAAAGAGAATTGTAATTGTTGGCTACACTAAGCTGACCGTAAACGTAAGCCTCCCAATGCTCATTAAACTGGTAGCCCAGAATGCCGTAGACTCCACCGTCATGATAACTGTCTCCACCATAGTTTACGTTGTTGATATAAGTGCCCAGAGCCAACCAAAGTTTGTTGTCTTTGGTGAGTGGCGTCAGGTAGGTTGCATCGATGGTCTGGGTGAAACCGCCTCTGTGAGGCACATTCTTGCCGAATGTGGCAAAGGCAGAAAGATCTACCGAGAGATTCAATCCCTTGTGCAGCCCCCAGCCATAGCCCAACGGATAACTCAAGCCGTTGGTAAGGTTGGAGATGGGATTATTATAATAGGTGCTGTCTAGCGAAGCATCACCCAACAATCCGTTTTTGCCGAGAGTTTCTTTCTTATCTGATAGTCGGGCAGGAGTCATATATGCATTCTTCACCGGTTTTCCCTGATAAATCATAGGTTTTCCTGCCTGGTAAACCGTATCGCCAGGCAGCAACCATTCTTCACGCGGACTGTCCGGACTGTGCAATGGTCCGAAGCTTATCTGTTGCTGTGCACTTGCTTCTGTAGTGAGGAATGTGCAAAAAGCGATGATAATATATATTTTTTTCTTCATAATTGATTGCATTTTCTGTCTTCTGCTGCAAAGATATGAAGAATGTATGAAACAAA
>OGKU01001436.1_pt1 | contig 10910 bp, 10 predicted proteins | sample 1572611 | NCBI WGS metagenome assembly OGKU01 (sample SAMEA2581886, study PRJEB24529) | metagenome | biome: Human gut stool | place: China | collected 2011 | reverse complement strand
TCCAGATTCTCGTCGTCAAGATGAAGGACGAGCTGGAGAAGATCAAGGAACAGGTATTGAATATCCTGTAATCCGCAGATTACAGGATATTCCAATTAAAAATTGAGACTGAAAAATTAAAAATTCCATTCGGCAAAATCATCCGGAGAAGAGAACGATTTTTCATTTCTAATTTTTCATTTTTAATTTCATCAAATGGGCAAAGTCATCATATTCTCCGCCCCGAGCGGTTCGGGCAAAACCACCATCGTCCGCCGGTTGCTGGAACGCTATCCGCAGTTCGAATTCTCCATCTCGGCGACCAGCCGCGCCCCCCGCGGCCAGGAGCGCGACGGGGTGGACTACTACTTCCTCTCGCACGGGGAGTTCATGCAGGCCGTGACCGAAAACCGCTTCGTGGAGTGGGAGGAGGTCTACAAGGGAACCTGCTACGGCACGCTGCGCTCGGAGGTGGAGCGCATCTGGGCCAAGGGCCATGTGATCGTCTTCGACGTCGACGTGGTCGGCGGCATCAACCTCAAGCGCATCTTCGGCGACGACGCCTGCTCGGTGTTCATCATGCCGCCCTCGGTCGAGGAGCTGCGCCGACGGCTCGAAGGCCGCGGCACGGACGCCCCGGAGGTGATCGACCGCCGCGTGGCCAAGGCCGAATTCGAACTGACGAAAGCCCCCGAGTTCGACCACGTGGTGGTCAACGACTGCCTCGACGAGGCCGTGTGCGGCACGTGCAGCATCCTCGACCAATTCATCGCACGGTAGGATGAAACGGGTCATGCTCTATTTCGGGTCGTTCAACCCCGTGCACCGCGGCCACATCGCGCTGGCGGAATACGTCGTCGGGCAGGGTCTCTGCGACGAGGCCGTGCTGGTCGTTTCGCCCCAAAGCCCCTACAAACAGGCCGCGGAACTGGCTCCCGAAATGGACCGTTTCGAAATGGCCGAGATCGCCTGCGCCGCTTCGAAATACCCGGAGCGCATCAAACCTTCGGTCGTGGAATTTCTGTTGCCGAAACCCTCATACACAATAGATACCCTGCGTTACCTCAAGGAAAACTTCGGGTCGGGGATGCAGTTCTCGATCCTGATGGGCAGCGACCAGATCGCGCGCCTCGCGGGATGGAAGGAGTACGAACAAATCCTCGAATACCCGGTTTACGTCTACCCGCGGCGCGGCGAACCGGCGGAGGGATTCGAAGGGCGCATCACGCCGCTGACGGACGCCCCGTTGCAGGACTTCGCCTCGACGGACGTGCGCGACCGCATCGGGCGGGGCGAGGACGTCGCCGCCATGCTCGACGAGGGCGTCGCCGCCTACATCCGCCGCAAGGGGCTGTGGAGTCCCGCGACGCGCATCGCGGCCCTCGGGGCGCAGATCGCCGCCGAGCCCGGAAACACGGCGCTTCTGGTCGAGCGCGGAAAACTCCATTACCGGATGGGCGAGTGGGGTCCGGCGCTCAACGACTTCAACGCGGCGCTGCGTATCGACGACACGCATGTCGAAGCCAAGGAGTTCGCCCGGATGGTGCAGGAGATACTGGAATTCCGATACAAAGATATATACAACCCCTGAAATGACACGTTTGAAGATAGCCCTCCTGGCGGGCGGCGATTCGCCCGAACGGGAAATCGCCCTTCAGAGCGCCGCCCAGATCGAGGCGGCCCTCGACCACTCGAAATACGACATCACGGTCATCGACCTCCACGGCCGCGACTGGCACCATACGGCCCCCGACGGGCGGCAGTGGCAGGTGGACAAGAATGATTTCTCGATCACCGTCGACGGTGTGCGCAAAGCGTTCGACTACGCGCTGATCATCATTCACGGCACGCCCGGCGAGGACGGCAAGCTGCAAGGCTACCTCGACATGATGGGCGTTCCCTATTCGTCGTGCTCGATGACCTCGTCGGTCATCACCTTCGACAAGATCACCGCCAAACGCACGCTCGCAGGGCGTGTCAACCTGGCCCGCGAGGTCTTCCTGCGCCGCGGCGAAGCGTTCGACCCGGCGCAGATCGTCGCGGAACTGGGAATGCCCCTGTTCGTGAAGCCCAACGCCAACGGCTCGTCGTTCGGCGTGACGAAGGTGCACGCCCCGGAAGAGCTTCCGGCGGCCATCGAAGCGGCATTCGCCCAGGGCGACGAAATCCTGATCGAGGAGTGCATCACGGGCCGCGAAATGGGTTGCGGCATGCTCGTCGCCGGCGGCAGGGAGTATGTTTTCCCGATCACGGAGATCGTTTCGAAGAAGGATTTCTTCGACTACGAAGCCAAATACACCGCCGGATTTTCCGACGAAATCACCCCTGCGGACATCACCCCGGAGGTGAAGGCCGAACTGAACCGCATGACCCGCGAGGCGTACCGCACCTGCCGCTGTTCGGGCGTCGTAAGGGTAGACTTCATCGTCACCCCCGCGGGCGTGCCCTATTTCATCGAGCTGAACTCGATTCCCGGCATGAGCAGGGGAAGCATCGTTCCCAAACAGGCCCGCGAAATGGGCATGTCGCTCGGAGAACTCTATGACATCATCATCGCCGACACCTGCCGCAAATGATCGAGATAGACGACAAAATCGTAAGCGCCGACCTGCTGCGCGAGTGTTTCGCCTGCGACATCGCGCAGTGCAAAGGGATCTGCTGCGTCGAAGGCAACGCCGGGGCGCCGCTCGAAGCCGACGAGGTGGAGATCCTCGAACGCGAATACCCCAATTACAAACCCTACATGACGGCGGAAGGCATCGAGTCGGTCGAACGGCAGGGATTCATGGTCGTCGACGAAGACGGCGACCTGACGACGCCGCTCGTGGACGACGCCCAGTGCGCCTATACCTACACGGAAAACGGCGTCACGCTCTGCGCCATCGAAAAAGCGTGGGCCGAAGGCAAAACCCCGTTCCGCAAGCCGATTTCGTGCCACCTCTATCCGATCCGCGTGATGCGCTTCTCGAACGGCACGGTCGGACTCAACTACCACCGCTGGTCGGTGTGCGCCCCGGCCCGCCGGTGCGGCGCCAGACTGGGCATTCCGGTCTACAAAGCCCTTCGGGAACCGATCGTCCGCCGTTTCGGCGAGGAATTCTACAAGGCGCTGGAAGCCGCCGAAGAGCTAATCAAGCAACAATAAGAAAGAGATTATGAAAAAATACATTTTCACCCTTATCGCCCTCTCGATGATCTTCACCGCGACGGCCCGCAAGCCCAAAAACACGCGGACGACAGAGGCGGCGGCCCGCGAAATCGCCGCGGCCGATTCGCTGCGCCTGGGGGCGGCGCGGCAGGCCGCGCTGATCGACTCGCTGCAAAACCTCGTCGCCGTTGCCGAACAGCGGGATGAAACGGCTGAAAGCGAGACGGCCGCTCCCGATCCGGTCGTCGACCCGGAGCAGGCCGCGGCGGATTCCGTGGCGGCGCTGCGCCTCCGTCTCCGGCCCACGAAGATCGAGTCCATTTTCGACACCAACGGGCTGACCGTGCTCGACACCCTCGCCACGGAAAACGACGCCGTGCAGGTGATCCTGTACAGCAACAATTCGTGGAAATACGTCCTCAACCGCGAGGTGGCCAAAGACAGCACGATTTTCGAGAAATACTGGGACACGACGACGCTCTTTCCCTACAAGGAGGTCGACATGTCGGAAATGCCCAAATCGGTGGTGATCGACCTCGTCGACTCGCTGACCAGCTACCACTGCCCCTATCAGGGTTCGGTGCACCCGCGCGGCAAATACGGTCCGCGACGCCGGCGCCAGCATCAGGGCGTGGATCTGCCGCTCAAGACAGGCGACCCGGTTTACGCCACCTTCTGCGGCCGCGTACGCATCTCGCAGTACAACAGGGGCGGTTACGGCAAGCTGGTGATCATCCGCCACGACAACGGGCTGGAGACCTACTACGGCCACCTGTCGGAACGTCTGGTGGAACCCAACCAATGGGTCGAGGCGGGACAGATCATCGGTCTGGGAGGTTCGACGGGCCGGTCGACGGGACCTCATCTCCACTTCGAGACCCGCTACTACGGACAGTCGTTCGACCCCGAACGCCTGATCGACTTCAAGAACGGAACGTTGAGCCGCGAGACCTTCCTCTTGAAGAAGTCGTTCTTCAGCATCTACTCCAACGCCGGACAGGATTTCGAAGACGAGATCGCCAACGAGGAGCAGGACAAGAAGGAAGCCGCCGAGAAAGCGGCCATGAAATACTACAAGATCCGTTCGGGCGACACGCTGGGCGGCATCGCCCGGCGCTACGGAACGACCGTGACGAACATCTGCCGCCTGAACGGCATCAAATCGACCACCGTGCTGCGCATCGGACGCTCGCTGCGGGTGCGATAGGGCAGCTCCCGATGAGAAACCGCCGGACCTTTCGAAAAGGTCCGGCGGTTTTCCTATTCGGACGCAAACGGCGTCGCTTCGTCCTGCAGCCCAAAAAACGATTCCCGGCCCCAGGCGCAGAACCGAGCAGGACGCCAGACAGCGATCCTCCGCCTCCTAAAACCCGGCTCTTAGCCGGGCGGGCGCAGAACCGGATGACAAGCGTCCCGAAGCCACTATCCGCCCCTAAAACCCGGCTTTTAGCCGGGCGGGTTATTTTTTATTCTGAATAGCGTCGATGGCGTCGATCACCGCGCCGCGGAAGCCCTTGCGCTCCAGTTCGGCGACGCCCGCGATCGTCGTTCCGCCGGGCGAACAGACGGCGTCCTTCATCGCACCGGGATGCTGCCCCGAGGCGAGCTGCAATTTCCCGGTCCCGACGATCATCTGGCTCGCCATGCGGTAAGCGTCGGCACGCGCAACGCCGTGCTTGACGGCAGCGTCCCCGAGCGCCTCGATGAACATGGCGACGAACGCCGGGCCGCAGCCGCAGACGGCACTCGATATGCCGAGCAGGGCGGTGTCCATCGGCAGGACAAGGCCGATCTTCGAGAAGAGCGCCTCCACCTGCCGCCACTCCCCGTCCGAAAGCGAATGGCGGCGTTCGCAGACGACGATGCCTTCGCAGACCGAAACGGGCGTATTGGGAACGATGCTCAAATGGTGCGTGCCGGGGGCGAGCATCCGCTCGCAGTCGTCGAACGTAACGCCCGCAGCCACCGATACGACGATCTTCTTCGCCAGAAGCTCCCGGACGGGCGCAAGCACCGCCTCGACCTGATAGGGTTTCACGGCGACGACGACCAGATCGGCGAACTCCGCGACCGCCGCCGCGTCGTCGAAAGCCCGGAAGCCCTGCGGCTCCGTGTTGCTCCACAGTTTCGCCCGGTCGCGCGCGCACGCGCCGATGTCGCCGGGCTGCACGGCCCCCGAGCGGACAAGCCCGCCCGCCATGGCCTGCGCCATATTTCCGAATCCAAGAAATCCGATTTTCATATAAGTCTGGTATAATTTATCATTCGTACAGCAACCACTCATAAAACGGGCTTCTTAAGCCCGCGCCGGCCGAATATCAGCGACCCGACACGCACCATCGTCGAGCCGCACTCGACGGCGATGGGGTAGTCGTGCGACATGCCCATCGACAGCGTGTCGAACCGCGGTCCGAAGTAGGGTTGCAGCAGTTCGAAACAGCGTTTCAGCTCCATGAAATCGCGGCGTATCGCCGTGCCGTCGTCGGTATTGGTGGCAATGCCCATCACGCCCCGCACGCAGACGTCCGGCATACGGGCAAACGGGGCCGTGCGGACATACTCCATCAGTTCGGCCATATTCCAGCCCGTTTTGGTCTCCTCCTCGGCGACGTGGATCTCCAGGAGGATTTCGAGCGTCCGGCCGCACTTGGCCGCCTCGCGCTGGATCGCCTCGGCCAGCCGCGCGCTGTCGACCGAATGGATCAGCGCGACGAACGGGGCGATGTATTTGATCTTGTTGGTTTGCAGGTGGCCGATCATGTGCCACTCGATGTCCTTGGGCAGGGCTTCGTGTTTTTCGCGCAGTTCCTGCGGGCGGCTCTCGCCGAAAACGCGGTGGCCGGCGTCGTAGGCCGCGCGGATCGCCTCCGCAGGGTGGGTTTTCGACACGGCGACCAGCTTCACCCCCTCGGGAAGCGTCGAGCGCACGAACGACAGTTGACAGGCTATTGAAGACATAAGTTTTTCGGTATTTGCCCGGTAAAAATACGCAAAATTCGTACAACACGAAACAGACCCGGGAAAAATCCGGGTCTGCGACTCGTTTTTCTGCACGAAAACACTATTTCGCCATGACGATCTCCGAGCAGCCGAACTCCCCGGGAAGGGTCCGCTGCGTCTTCTTCAGCGCATCGTAGACGTGGATGCGGCGCATGCCGTCCGCCTCGCACAGCAGGTAGATTTCCAGCGAATCCTTATCGGGAGCATACTCCGTGACCGAAAGCGCCGTGCCCGGAACTTCGGCCAGCGTCTCGCCGAAAGCGCCGTCACCGGCGGCGTTGAACAGCCGCAGCTGCGTTTTGCCCCTGGCCGAAACGGCATAGCCGCCCGCCTGAACCATCCTGTCCGGCTCGTCGGCCGAGGCGACCACGGTCCAAAAGGGGATCATCGCATCGGCCCCGACGGCTTCGCCCGGTCCCGCCCCGCCGTAGACCCTCAACATCAGCGGAGCGCACGTCCCGTCGGCATTGCGCTGCGCGAGCAGCAGGTCGGAACCGACCCGCACGAACGGCTGCACGGCCAGCGTCTGCACGACCTCGTCGGGCACCTGCCAGGAGACCGGAGCCGGGGAGGGAGAGCGGGTCGCGCTTTGGGTCGTCAGCGTCAGCCGCTCCGCATTGTAGGAAAGGAGTCCGACGGAGGAATCGGAGATATGCCCGGCCAAGAGACTATTCCGGTACCCGAAATCGTCATAATAATTCATCGTGAGGTCGAAACCTGCCATCGAACCGGAGCAGACGCCGTAAATCCAGCCCGAACCGGGAAGCCCCACGGCGCAGGCAATTCCCCGGCCGATGCCGAGCGTCGCAACCCGTGTCACCCCGCCCGTTGACAGGTCGATGCGCTCGATCAGGGTTTCGTCCGTATCGGATTTCGAAATGCCGTAGAGCGCTTCGGCTTTCGGGGTTCCGTTGGCAACGCGGATCTTGCCCAGCGGCATCATCCTGCCGCGACGGAGCAACAGCACCCGAACCGTCGAAGCGGGGTAGTGCCCCGGGGCCAGAAAGGTGACGCTCGTGGCGGAACGCACCGTGACGATCCCGCGCACGCCCTTGGCATAACCCTCCGGAGCGAACCCCTCGGCACTCTCCTGCCAATGGATTTCGAGCATGATTTCGTCATCAGCCTCGAACCCTTCGGCCGAGACGGTCACCCCGTCGCCGGGCGCAAAGACCCACGAATCGGGCGGCATGACGACGTTCTTCACGAAAACGGGAACCCGGTCCTTGTCCGAAGAACAGGCCCCGAAGATCGCCCCGGAAAGGAGCAGGAACAACATCTTTCTCATTCAAATAGCTGGATTTCATATTTTTACCACCACTCCGGGGGGGGGTATTTCCGGGGTGCGCAGAAAGCGCATCCGCTCACAAAGATAACGTTTTTTCGCCGTTATCCGATTTGTTTTCCATCTTTGGCGTCGTAACGACACTTTTATTCATCAGTCGGAAGATTCGGTTTTGAATCCATCCGACTTTTTCGTATCTTTGGTCTCAAAACCTGAAAAGCATGAAAAAAATCCGATTGATTCTTGCAGCGGCGGCCGCCCTCACATACGGCGCGGCGTCGGCCTGCACCAATTTCATCGTCACCCGAGGTGCCTCGACCGACGGTTCGGTGATGGTCACCTATGCGGCGGACTCCCACGCGCTCTACGGCGCACTGTACCACACCCTCGGCGGCAAGCACAAGTCCGGGGCGATGCTGCCCGTCTACGAATGGGACACGGGCCGTTACCTGACGGACATCCCGCAGGTCCGCGAAACCTGGTCGACCATCGGCAACATGAACGAACATTCGCTCATCATCGGCGAGACGACCTACGGAGGCCGCCCCGAACTGGAGGACTCGACGGGCCGCATGGACTACGGGTCGCTGATCTACATCACCTTGCAGCGTGCCAAAACCGCGCGTGAGGCCATCGGCGTGATCGCCGAGCTGGCCGACACCTACGGCTACGCGTCGAGCGGCGAATCGTTCTCGATCGCCGACCCCGACGAGGCGTGGATCATGGAGCTGATCGGCAAGGGTTTCAAGGACGACGGCAAGGGCGGCAACGCCCGCAAAGGCATCGTCTGGGTGGCCCGCCGCATTCCCGACGGCTACGTCTCGGCCCACGCCAACCAGGCCCGCATCACCACCTTCCCGAAGGACGATCCCGAGAACTGCCTCTACTCCCCGGACGTGATCTCGTTCGCCCGTGAAATGGGTTACTACGACGGCCCGGACGCCGATTTCAGCTTCTCGGACGCCTACGCGCCGCTCGACTTCGGCGGCATGCGCGCCTGCGAAGCCCGCGTGTGGGCCTTCTTCCGCACCGTGGCCGACGACATGGACCGATACACCGACTACGCGATGGGCCACAACAAGAACAACCGCATGCCGCTGTGGGTCAAGCCCCGCGCGAAGGTGTCGCCCAAGACGCTCTTCGACTGCATGCGCGACCACTACGAGGGGACCCCGATGGACATGACCACGGATCTCGGCGCCGGAGGCCACAACTGCCCCTACCGCTGGCGTCCGATGGAATTCGAGGTCGACGGCGTGAAGTACGTCAACGAGCGCGCCACGGCCACCCAGCAGACCGGATTCTGGTTCGTGGCGCAGGCCCGGCCCGACGTGACGCGCGACATGGGCATCCTCTGGTTCGGCGTGGACGACGCGGCCACCTCGTGCCTGACGCCGATCTTCTGCTCGGCGCAGGAGGTCCCCGGGTGTTTCCGCGAGGACAACGGCTCGATGCTCGAATATTCGCCCACGTCGGCGTTCTGGCTCTTCAACCGCACGACCAATTTCGCCTACATGCGCTACGACATGATCTCCGCGGACATCCGCAAGGTCACGGACAAGTGGGAGAACGACATGCTCCGCAACGTGCAGGCGCTCAACGCCCGAGTCGGAAAAATGTCGCCCGAGGCACGCCGCAGCCACCTCACGCAGCTGAGCGTGGAGACGGCGCAGCAGCTGTTCGACCGCTGGCAGCGGCTCAACAACTATCTGCTGGTGAAATACATGGACGGCAACGTCAAGAGCGAGCACGGCGACGTGCTGACGTTCCTCGACGGCGACGGCTCTGCGGCGCATTTCGTCGACAACGGCAACGGGAAACAGATTCCCGGCAAGATCCAGTTCCCGGGCTACAACGAGAAATGGAAGCGCGCCGTGGCCAAAGACAATGGTGAAATACTAAAAGTAGTGAAATGATGCGGTACGACATCATCATCGTGGGCAGCGGCCCCGGAGGCTATGTGGCGGCGATCCGCGCCGCGCAGTTAGGGAAAAAGACGGCGCTCGTGGAGCGCGCCGAACCGGGAGGCGTCTGCCTCAACTGGGGATGCATCACGCCCAAGGCGCTGCTCAAGAGCGCGCAGGTCTATGGATACTGCAAAAACGCGGAGCATTACGGACTGGAACTTGCAGGGGAGGTGCGCCCCAACCTCGAAGCCATCGTGGCGCGTTCGCGCAGCGTGGCAGAAACCATGTCGAAGGGCGTGCGGTTCCTGCTGAACAAGAACAAGATCGACCTGATCCCCGGATTCGGGCGGCTCACGGCCCCGGGGCGCATAGACGTCGACGGGGCGGAGTACGAGGCCGACCACATCGTCCTCGCCACGGGAGCCAAGCCGCGCGAAATGCCGTTTATGCCTGTCGACGGGGAACATGTGATTTCGTCGCGGCAGGCGCTGACGCTCACGCGCCTGCCCGAATCAATGATCGTCGTGGGATCGGGAGCCATCGGCAGCGAATTCGCCTGGTTCTATGCCTCGCTGGGCGTGCGGGTCACCATCGTCGAATACATGCCCCGCATGATGCCGCTCGAAGACGAGGAGGTGTCGAAGACCATGGAGCGCGCATTCCGCAAACTGCGCGCGACGGTGCTCACTTCGACCACGGTGAAAGCAGTGAAGGTCAACGCCGAAGGGCTTTGCGAAGTGGAGATCGAGGGCAAAAAAGGCGCGGAGACCCTGACGGCCGATGTCGTGCTGTCGGCCGTGGGCATCCAATCCAACATCGAAGGCATCGGCCTCGAAGAGCTGGGCGTCGCCGTCGAACGCGACAAGGTCGTCGTGGACGAATTCTACCGCACCAACGTTCCGGGCGTCTACGCCATCGGCGACATCGTGCCGGGTCCGGCGCTGGCGCACGTGGCTTCGGCCGAGGCCGTCTGCTGCGTGGAGTCCATCTGCGGACTCGACCCCGCGCCGGTGGACTACACGACCATTCCGTCGTGCATCTTCACCCAGCCCGAGGTGGCGTCGGTCGGCATGACCGAACAGCAGGCGCAGGAGCGCGGCATCGCCTATAAAGCCGGCCGCTTCCCCTTCACCGCATCGGGCAAGGCCACGGCGGCGGGCGACCGCGACGGATTCGTCAAACTGCTCTTCGACGAAGAGGACCGCCTGCTGGGGGCGCACATGGTCGGAGCGTCGGTGACCGAGATGCTGGCCGAGCCGACGCTGGCGCGCACGCTGGGCGTCACGGCCCACCGGATCGCCCGCACGATCCACGCCCATCCGACGATGAACGAAGGCGTCATGGAAGCCGCCGAAGCGGCCCTGGGCGCGGCGATCCACCTGTAAAGGCCTCCGGCCATCCCCGGAAAAAACATGCGGCGGCCCCCGAAGGGTTCGGTATTTGTAGGTAAAGAGAAGCGCAGGAAAGAGTAAATATCATGTTTACAGGTATTTAATTCCCTGTTCTGCATCTGTTCCGAGCAATAAAATTGCAGAATCGGGCAGGATTAACGGTGAGTTTCGTTACTTATCCGTTACCTGCCCGAAATGCT
>OGKU01001434.1_pt1 | contig 10922 bp, 10 predicted proteins | sample 1572611 | NCBI WGS metagenome assembly OGKU01 (sample SAMEA2581886, study PRJEB24529) | metagenome | biome: Human gut stool | place: China | collected 2011 | reverse complement strand
TATGGTTCCATCGTTCTGGAAATGGTGTCCGATTCGCCCGCCGGTGAGATCCTGGGCGAGACCACCAAGGAATACGTCTTTGAAGCCTGCGGCGAAAAGCTGGATATGGCCCAGCTGCAGGAGATCTGGGAAGGCAAGCTGGAGCCGGTGTACCCCTACCGCAAGGCAGGCCCCACCGTGGAAAAGATCAACGGCAAGCTGACCGCACCCGCCGCACCCAAGATCGGTGTGGCAAAGCCCAAGGTCATCATTCCGGTGTTCCCGGGCACCAACTGCGAGTACGACACCGCCAAGGCCTTTGCCCGCGCCGGTGCCGACCCGGAGATCCTGGTCATCCGCAACCTGACCCCCGCCGACGTGGCCGAGAGCTGCAAGGCACTGGTCAAGGCCATCGATAACAGCCAGATCGTCATGCTGCCCGGCGGCTTCTCCGGCGGCGACGAGCCGGACGGCAGTGCAAAGTTCATTGCATCCTTCTTCCGCAACCCGGAAGTCACCGAGGCGGTGCGCCGCCTGCTGCAGCAGCGCGACGGCCTGATGCTGGGCATCTGCAACGGCTTCCAGGCACTGATCAAGCTGGGTCTGGTGCCCTACGGCGATATCCGCCCCATCACCGCTTACGATCCCACCCTGACCTTCAACACCATCGGTCGCCACCAGAGCATGCTGGTGCGCACCCGCATTGCATCCACCGGCAGCCCGTGGCTGTCCAAGTGCGAGGTGGGCGAACAGTTCACCGTTGCCATCAGCCACGGCGAGGGCCGCTTCGTGGCTCCGCAGGAAGTGCTGGACACCCTCATGAAGAATGGCCAGATCGCCACCCAGTATGTGGACATCGAGGGCAACCCCACCATGGACCAGCGCTATAACCCCAACGGTTCTGTGCTGGCGATCGAAGGCATCACCAGCCCGGATGGCCGTGTGTTCGGCAAGATGGGCCACTCGGAGCGCAGCGGCGAGTACCTGTACAAGAACGTCACCGGCGATAAATATCAGCCGATCTTTGAGGGCGGCGTAGACTATTTCAAGGTTTGATGGTAGAATAGAGAAAAACTCCTTCCGTCATCGCTGATGCGATGCCGCCTCCCTCGGAGAGGGAGGCTGAAAGGCCCCCTCCCCGAGGGGGCTGTCGCCGGAAGGCGACTGGGGGAGTCACTTTCAGGAGGAAACAATCAATGTCTCAGCATGATCGTTATATCAGCCCCTTTTCCACCCGCTATTCCTCGGACGAGATGCAGTATATCTTCTCGGACGATAACAAGTTCCGCACATGGCGCCGCCTGTGGGTGGCGCTGGCCCGGGCCGAAATGGAGCAGGGCCTGACCAACATCACCCCCGATATGGTGGCTGAGCTGGAAGCCCATGTGGACGATATCAACTATGAAGTGGCCATCGAGCGCGAAAAGCTGGTGCGCCACGACGTGATGAGCCATGTGTACGCCTACGGCCAGCAGTGCCCCAAGGCGGCCGGCATCATCCATCTGGGTGCCACCAGCTGCTATGTGGGCGACAACACCGACATCATCGTGATGCGTCAGGGTCTGGAATTGGTGCGCAAAAAGCTGATCGGTGTGTTGGCAAAGCTGGGCCGCTTCGCCGAGGAATACAAGGACATGCCCTGCATGGCCTATACTCACTGCCAGCCCGCTCAGCCCACCACCGTGGGCAAGCGCGCCACCCTGTGGGCCAACGAGCTGGTGATGGACCTGCAGGAGATCGACCACCGTCTGGCTACTCTGCAGCTGCGCGGCGTCAAGGGTACCACCGGCACCCAGGCTTCCTTCATGGAGCTGTTCAAGGGCGATGCCGACAAGATCCGCGCGGTGGACGCTTCCATTGCCGAGGAGATGGGCTTTGACCCCAAGGCCGTCATCCCGGTGTCCGGCCAGACCTACAGCCGCAAGGTGGACGCCTTTGTGCTCAACGCACTGGCAGGCATCGGCCAGAGCTGCATGAAGTTTGCCACCGACCTGCGTCTGCTGGCCAACTTCAAGGAGATGGAGGAGCCCTTTGAGAAGAACCAGATCGGCTCTTCCGCCATGCCCTACAAGCGCAACCCCATGCGCTGCGAGCGTATCTGCGCCCTGAGCCGTTACCTGATGGTGGACGTGCTGAACCCCAGCTTCACCACCGGCACCCAGTGGTTCGAGCGCACCCTGGACGACAGCGCCAACAAGCGCGTGGCCATGGCCGAGGGCTTCCTGGCCACCGACGCCATCCTGAACATCATGCTCAACGTCACCGACGGCATCGTGGTGTACCCCAAGGTGGTGCGCAGCCGCCTGATGGCTGAGCTGCCCTTCATGGCCAGCGAGAACATCATGATGCAGGCCGTGGAAAAGGGCGGCAACCGTCAGGAGCTGCACGAGCGCCTGCGCCAGCACGCCATCGCCGCCGGCAAGCAGGTCAAGGAAGAAGGCCTGCCCAACGACATGGTGGACCGCATTGCTGCCGACCCCGCCTTTGGCCTGACCAAGGAGGAGATCGTGGCAGGCCTGGTGCCGGAGAACTTTGTGGGCCGTGCACCCCAGCAGGTGGAGGAGTTTGTGGCCAATGTGCTGCAGCCCATCTTTGACGCCAACCCCGATGCCGTGGAGCAGCACGCTGCCCTGAGCGTCTGATGACAGTATAAATTGCAAAAAGGAGAAGCCCACGGGCTTCTCCTTTTTGCGTTTGCGCCTTGCACGATTTTGTCTGCCATGCTACACTGGGAGCAGAACATAAAAAGGAGTACCGCAGATGCGATTGGATAAATATCTGGCCGAGACGGCCCAGTGCACCCGCAGCGAGGCAAAGGCTCTGCTGGCCAAGGGCCGGGTGCAGGTGAACGGTGCCGTCTGCAAAAAAGGGGACACCCAGCTCAAAGAAACCGACACCGTGGCCGTGGACGGCAAGGCCCTGAACTACCGGCAGTTCGTCTATCTCATGCTCAATAAGCCGGAAGGTGTGGTGAGCGCATCCACCGATAAGCGGGACACCACGGTGGTGGACCTGGTGGGGGATGCCTACCCCCGGCGGGAGCTGTTCCCGGCGGGCCGTCTGGACAAGACCAGCACCGGCTTTGTGCTGCTGACCGATGACGGCGGATTTGCCCATGATATCCTTGCCCCGAAGCGCCATGTCTCCAAGACCTATACCGTCACGCTGGACACCCCCCTCACCGAGGAGATGCGCACCGGCTTTGCCGCGGGGGTCACGCTGGCCGACGGCACGGCCCTGTCCCCGGCCGAGGTGACCGCCCTTTCTCCGGACGGCCTGACCGTGCGGGTGGTGCTGAAGCAGGGGGTGTACCACCAGATCAAACGGATGTTCGGCGTGTACGGGGCCGGGGTGAACGGCCTGCACCGGGACGCCATCGGCGGGCTTGCACTGGACGAGAACCTTGCGCCGGGCCAGTGGCGGGAACTTTCGGACGATGAGGTGGCAGAAATTACCAGAGGATGAGGGCCGCTTTTCACCCGGATTTCAAAAAAACATCACATTTTAAAGCTAAAATAGTGCCAAGAACCACGCAAAAAAGCACTTTTTTGGCCTGCAAACGCCCCGAAAGATAATTTCAACAAGAAAGAATTATCTTTTTTGTTGAAATATGTTGCAAAAGTAAATTCTTTTGTGTAAAATATAGATTGTAATGCAGCGAAATTGGTAAAAATCACAGTCGCTGCCGCTGCGGTTTGCACAAACGAGGAAAAGGGGTATCCATTATGGCCAATAGAGTATTTCAAAGCGTGATCTACCAGATGAAAGACGCGATCAACCGGGTGGTCGGCGTGGTGGATGAGACCGGCACTGTCATTTCCTGCTCGGAACTGAACCTGATCGGGGAAGTGCGCGACGGCTTTGTGGCGGAGCGCCTGACCGCAGGGGACCGCTTTGTGCGCGATGGTTACACCTACCAGCAGTTCTCCAGCGCAAAGCACAACGATTACGCGGTGTTCGTGGAAGGTGCCGACGAGACGGCCGGCCAGTTTGCCGCCGTGCTGTCCATCAGCCTGCAGAGCATCAAGCAGTATCATGACGAAAAGTTCGACAAGTCCAACTTCATCAAGAACGTGGTGCTGGACAACATCCTGCCCGGCGATATCTACGCCAAGGCCCGCGAGCTGCACTTTGCCACCGACGTTTCCCGCGTGGTGTTCATCGTGCGCGTGACTTCCGGCGGCGACATCTCGGCTTATGATGTGGTCAGCAGCCTGTTCCCGGACAAGCAGAAGGACTTTGTGTTCAACATCAGCGAGACGGATACCGTGCTGGTCAAGGAGATCCGCAAGGGCATCGACCGCACCGACATGGAAAAGCTGGCCGCCAGCATCGTGGATACCCTGTCCGGCGAGCATTACATCAAGGCCGTGGTCGGCATCGGCACCCCCATTTCCAACGTGAAGGATCTGGCCACCTCCTTCAAGGAGGCCCAGATTGCCATGGAAGTGAGCAAGGTGTTCGACACCGAGAAGCAGATCATCCGCTACGACAACCTCGGCATCGCCCGCCTGATCTACCAGCTGCCCACCACCGTGTGCGAGATGTTCCTGCGCGAGGTGTTCAAGCAGGGCAGCATCGAGAGCCTGGATCAGGAGACCCTGTTCACCATCCAGCGCTTCTTTGAGAACAACCTGAACGTTTCGGAAACCAGCCGCGGTCTGTTCGTGCACCGCAACACGCTGGTGTATCGTCTGGAAAAGATCAAAAAGCTGACCGGCCTGGACCTGCGTGAGTTCGACGACGCTATCGTCTTTAAGGTAGCGCTGATGGTCAAGAAGTACCTGTCCAACAACCCGGCCAAATATTGATGCAACCGCCGCACAGGGTCCCCTGTCCGGCACAGGAACCGGCCGCTCGACCCCGATGCTGGCCGGTTCTTTTTGCCTGTGGAAATGACCCCTTGCAGGCAGAACAGGCTGCAGGGGTCTTGACCATCAAAAAACTTTGATGTCAGGAGTAAAAGCGTTCCATGATTGATTTTGAACACGTCTCCAAAGAGTACAAAAAGGGCGGACGCCTGGCCCTGGAGGACATCAACCTCCATGTGGACGACGGCGAATTCGTCTTTCTGCTGGGCCATTCCGGTGCCGGCAAATCCACGCTGCTCAAGCTCATCCTGCGCGAGGAGCTGCCCACCTCCGGCAAGGTGACGGTGCTGGGCAAGGATGTTGCCCACCTGCGCCGCCGCAAGGTGCCCTACCTGCGCCGTCAGATGGGCATCATCTTCCAGGACTTCCGCCTCATCCCTTCCATGACGGTGTACGAGAACATCGCCTTTGCCATGCACGTCACCAACGTCAAGCGCAGCGTCATCCGGGAGCGGGTGGAATACATGCTGGAGCTGGTGCATCTGGAGGATAAGGCCAAGGTCTACCCGGACACCCTGTCCGGCGGTGAGCAGCAGCGCGTGGCCGTGGCCCGGGCCCTGGCCCACAGCCCCAAACTGGTGATCGCCGACGAGCCCACCGGCAACATCGACCCGGAGCTGAGCCTGGAAATGATGGAGCTGCTGGAGCGGGTGAGCGAAATGGGCATCACCGTGGTGGTCGTTACCCATGAGCACGAGCTGGTGCGCCAGTTCCACCAGCGCGTCGTCACCCTGAAAAAGGGCCGCATCATTTCGGATGTGCCTGCCGACAAGGAAGCCATCCGCGCACGCGCAGAGCGCAAAGAACGCCTGTTCGAGACCGAGCTGGAACCTGCTGACACCGCAGAAAAGGAGGCGACCACCGTATGATGAGACCTTCTACCTTCTTTTTTCTGATCCGGCGCGGTATCCGCAATCTGGGCAAGCACTGGGCCATGACCTTTGTGTGCATCCTGTCCCTCAGTGTCTGTATGACCCTGAACACCTTTGCAAGCCTTGCCGAGGTGAATGTGGACAGCATGGTGAACTATCTGGGCAGCCAGAACGAGACCGTGGTCTATCTGGACCCGGAGTGTGATGATGCCACTGCGCAGGCCGTGGGCGAAAAGCTGGCGGCAATGCCCGGCGTGACCAATGTGCAGTTCGTCTCCAAGCAGGACGTGCTGAACACCTACCGCAATTACATGGAAGATTACTCCTCCCTGTGGGATGAGTTTGAAAATGACAACCCCTTCAAGGCCAACTACCGCGTTTCCATCGCGGATCTGAGCCAGATGGAGAGCATGAGCAAGCAGATGCAGGCCATTCAGGGCGTGTACAGCGTTACCGCCCCGGTGGAAATGACCAATGTCTTTGTGCAGGTGCAGCGCTCTGTTACCAAAGTGGGCCGCGGCATCGTGCTGGTGCTGATGGTCGTCAGCATCATCACGGTGGGCAGCACCATCCGCCTGAGCGTGTTTGCGCGCCGCCGCGAAATTGAGATCATGAAGTACGTGGGTGCCACCAACGGTCTGGTCACTCTGCCCTTCGTTGTGGAAGGTCTGGCCATGGGCCTGATCTCCGGCGTGCTCACTGCAGCGATCAGTCTGGGCGGCTACTCCTACATGGTGCAGGCCTCCGACGGTCTGGGCGGCGTGTGGGAAATGATCATGGGTCAGGCACTGGTGCCGGTGAGCGCCGTCTGGTCCACTATCATCCCGTACAGCCTCATCGGCGGTGCCGTTGTGGGTGGTCTGGGCAGTATGTTCTCCATCCGCAAGCACCTGAACGTGTGATCGAAAGGAGCCGCACATGAAAAAAGCACTTCATGCAAAGCCCTTCCGCCTGCAGATGCCCGGCCATACGCCGCGCCATGCACGGCCGGAGCCTGCCCGCAGCAAGCTGCTGCGCGGCGTGAGTCTGTGCCTGGCGGCGGTATGCCTTGCGGCAAGCGTCAGCTTCCAGCCGGCCACGGCAGCCACCAGCATGGCCAGCCTGCAGAACAAGCTGAACAGCCTTTCCAAATCCATCGACCAGCACAAGAAGGAACTTTCGGACGCAAAGAAAAAGGAAGTTGCTGCAAAAGCGCTGGAAAGTGAGCTGAAGGAGCGCGTGGGGGTCATTCAGTCTCAGATCAGCGTGCTGAGCACCCAGATCGCTGCTGTGCAGAACAACATTGGCCAGACCGAGCAAAAGATCACCGCCAAGGAAGGCGAGATCACCCAGAAGCAGGCCGAGATCGACAGCCAGTGGGGTGATTTTAAAAAGCACATGGCTGCCATGCAGGAGCTGCGCGACGGCGGCAGTGTGGCCATGCTGAGCGCAGTGAACGACCTGTATGAGCTGCTCACCTTCAACGAGGTCATGCAGGATATCTCCATCAAAGATACCGAGATCATGGACAACATGAAGGCGGCCAAGTCTGAACTGGAAGCGGACAAGGTGGAACTGGAGGCCCAGCGCAAGGAACTGCAGAGCCAGAAGGCGGAGCTGGATACCCAGAACTACCAGATGAAGGCAAAGCAGAGCGAGCTGAACAGCAGCATTTCTGCGGCGCAGCTTTCTGCACAGGATGCCCAGAAGGCCCAGCAGACGGCACAGGCCGCTATTGAATCGGACGAGCTGAACTATGAGGCCGTCAAGAAAGAGATCCAGAAGCTGATCGCGGCCGCTGCATCCAGCAAGCCGCAGCTGAGCTTTACCGGCTTTGCCTGCCCGCTGAAGAGATATACCCGCATTTCCAGTGAGTACGGCTGGCGCAAGAACCCGGTGTCCGGCGTGAACAGACTGCATGCCGGCATTGATCTGGCTGCGCCGGGCGGTACCCCGCAAGCGGCTATGTGCAGGTGGCGGGCTGGTCCAGCGGCGGCTATGGCAACTATGTCATCATCTACCACGGCAGCATGTCGGACGGCAACGCCTACAGCACCCTGTACGGCCATATGAAGTCGGTAGCCACCAGTGCGGGCAAGTATGTCAAGCAGGGCGAGCTGATCGGCTACGTTGGTTCCACCGGCAACTCTACCGGCAACCACCTGCATCTGGAGGTCTGGAAGGGCGGCAGCAAGGCCAATGCGGTCAATCCGCGCGGTTATATCCCGTTCCCGCACAACTGAGTGTATTTATAAGGAGTCTGGTATTCTATGAACGAACAAAAACATAAGCGTTTGCTGCGCATCGGCTGCCTTTTGCTGGCAGGCGTGTTTGCACTTTCGCTGCTGGGCAGTGTGCTGATGATGCTGCTGTTCTGACAGGAGGGAGCAAGGCATGAACCGTAAGATCTCTGTGGGCATGGCTGTCACCATTGTGATCCTTGCCATGACCGTGACCTTTTCCATTACCATGCTCATTGCCATGCGTCTGTTTGACAGCACAGTGAGCAGTGTGAAGGAAAAGGAGAGCATGTACAACAAAGTGGCCGAGGTGGACCGCTATGTGCGCAGCAACGACTACTACACCATTGATGAAACGGTGCTGTACGACCGCCTGACCGCAGGCTACCTGCTGGGTATCGGCGACAAGTACGCCCGTTACTACACCGCCAACGCCTACACCGAGCTGATGAACCAGCAGAGCGGCAAGGTGATGGGCATTGGCGTGGAGCTTGGCATGGACCAGACCGGCTATGCCAGAGTGACCAGGGTGTATGAGGACTCGCCTGCGCAGGAAGCCGGTATCGTGGTGGGCGATTACATCACTGCTATTGACGGCACCGATGTGAAGAGCCTTTCCGGGGTGGATGCCGTGCAGTCCCGCCTGCAGGGCGAAGCCGGCACCATCGTCAATGTTACATGGCTCGACAGCAAGGCTGCTTCCCGGACGGCGGACCTGACCCACTCCGGCTACACTAGCACGACTGTGGACTACCAGATGCTGGACAGCGTGGGTTACATCAAGATCCGCCAGTTCGACGGCAGCACGCCCAGCGAGCTGGACTATGCCATCCGGTCTCTCACTACCAGCGGTGCCCAGAGCCTTGTGTTCGACCTGCGCGATAACGGCGGCGGCGTGTTGGATGATGCCATCAGCTGCATCGACCTGATTGCCCCGGAAGGCACTGTGGCCTATGCCGAGGATAAGAACGGAAACCGCACCATCATTGGCAGCAGCGACGATGAGAGCAAGGTGGAGCTGCCCATCGTCTGTCTGGTCAACGGCAACACCGCCAGCGCAGCAGAGCTGTTTGCTGCCAGCCTGCGCACCATGAACGGCGCACGTCTGGTGGGCACCACCACCATGGGCAAGGGCACCATCCAGAGCAGCCCGCAGCGCCTTTCGGATGGCAGCGCCGTGAGCATCACGGTGGCAAAGCTCATCTGCGGCGACGGCTCCTGCTTTGATGGCACCGGCCTGAGCGTGGATGTGGAGCGTGCCCTCAGTGCCGAAGAGACCACGAATTTCTACGATTATACCCCCAAGGATGACCCGCAGATCCAGCGTGCGGTCAGCGCAGCACAGCAGCTGAGCGGTACCACGACTCTGGGCGGTGTCAACGAAGCAGCTTCTTCGGCTGCCGCTTCCGAAGAAGCCGACAGCGCTGCCACTGAGCCGGAGAACGCTTCCTCTGAGGAAACGGCTTCCTCCACCGAAGCAGAAGCTGGCAGCGAAGCAGCATCCAGCGCAGAATAAAGGGTAAAACCGGCAGAAATGCTGCATGGGCTTCTTCTTGTAAAAAAGGAACCCGGCTTATCCTCACGTGAAAGGGCGTTTTGGAGCGCCCTGCAGTGCTCCCGTTTACCGTACCGCCCCCTTCTCGTGAAAAGGCAACCCAGCCAGACCCGCAGGTCTGGCTGGGTTGCCATATTATAATAATATTTCCGCTGAATATGCCCAAAGCGACGCGGAGGGCATTCAAATCGTACTATGAAAAAGGATGGAATCTATGCCCGAACTGACCGACCTCTCGGTGATCCGCGCCCTGTGTGAAAAATACGATTTTGCACTCTCCAAGGGTTTTGGACAGAACTTTATCATCAACCCGGGTCTGCCGCCCAAGATCGTGGATGCCAGCGGCGTGGATAAGCGCTATGGTGTCATTGAGATCGGCCCCGGCATCGGTGTGCTGACTCGGGAACTGGCAAAGCGCGCCGCCAAGGTGGTGTCCATTGAAGTGGACGAACGCCTGCCGCCGCTGCTGGCCGAAACGATGGCCGGAGTGGACAATTTTAAACTGGTATTACAGGATGTACTGAAAGTTGACCTGAAGGCTCTTATTGCGGAAGAGTTCCCCGGTATGCCGGTGGCTGTGTGCGCCAACCTGCCCTACTACATCACCAGTCCCATTGTCATGAAGCTGCTGGGCGACCGCCTGCCCATTGAAAGCCTGACCGTCATGGTACAGAAGGAAGCTGCCGACCGTCTGGCTGCTGCGCCCGGCACCCGTGCATCCAGCGCCATCAGCTGCGCGGTGAGCTACTATGCCACCTCCAAAATGATGTTCACCGCTGCGCCCGGCAGTTTTTACCCGGCCCCCAAGGTGACCAGCGCCGTGGTGCGCATGGAGATCCGTCCGCAGCCCGCTGTGCAGGTGGAGGACGAAGAAGGCTATTTTGCGCTGGTGCGTGCCGCCTTCGGACAGCGCCGCAAAACGGCTGCAAACGCCATTGCCAGCGGTCTGGGGATGTCCAAGGACGCGGTGACAGCCGCCATTGAAGCCGCCGGTTTTGATGCCCGCATCCGCCCGGAAGCCCTCACACTGGAGGATTTTGCAAAGATCCAGCAGGCCCTTGCCCGCTGAAGCAGCCCGCTGCTCAAAAAAGAATACAACAGACTTTGAACCCCACAGGAGCCGTCCGCGGTTCCTGTGGGGTTTTTATGATAATAGAATCGAATGGTTCGATTTTATTATCGATGTATTGCGTTGAAAATTACGGGTATCAAAACGTGATGCAACAGAAAAGAATGCTAAAAGCAGACGAAAGCATGAACTGATGGCAATGGCACCTCATTTGTTAAACGGTATAGTATACTGTTTGGGGAATGGGTTGTTTTTTTGCGCGCCAAGAAGATATTGACAAGCCGCGCGTTTTTTGGTATTCTATCAAAAGACCGCTTGATCCATGCTGGTGTGGCGCAATGGCAGCGCAACTGATTT
>OGKU01001433.1_pt1 | contig 10942 bp, 13 predicted proteins | sample 1572611 | NCBI WGS metagenome assembly OGKU01 (sample SAMEA2581886, study PRJEB24529) | metagenome | biome: Human gut stool | place: China | collected 2011 | reverse complement strand
TCTCGGCTCCAAAAAATCCATTTTGACGTAGATGCGTCATTGCGCGAAAGAGGTGGATTCTCTTTTCCATCCCAAAGTGCGCTGGGGAGAGGATAGCAAATGAGCTGCGGATGCATTTTCGCAGGGAGCGCAGAAATGGTGTGGTCGTTTCCCTGCAGGAAACACTGGAAGCGGGAAAGGAGGACAGCGCACTGACCCTTTCCGATGTACTGCAGGACGGTTTCTGCATGGAGGATGCTTGTGAGCGGCAGGACGAGGCCCGGCGGCTGCGCAGGCTGATCGAGGGCCTGCCCGCCCGGGAGCGCAAGCTGATCCTGCTGCGGTACGGGCTGGCGGGTCAGCCGCCCCTGACCCAACTGGAAACGGCACAGCTGCTCCAGATTAGCAGAAGTTATGTCTCAAGGCTCGAGACCCACGCACTGGAACAGTTACGCAAAGGCTGGCTTCAAGAATCACCGGGAGAATAAAGGGTGCCGCCTGCAGGCGGCGTACATATCCTCTTTTACAATGGGATTGGGTGTGGTATACTGAATTCGTAAAATTGAAAACCGGGAAGGTGTAAAATGAAATGAAAATCCGTAAGGCAGAGGAAAGAGATATTCCCAGACTTCTTGCGCTGTTGGGGCAGGTATTGCAGATCCATGCAGAGATTCGACCGGATGTTTTTATTCCCGGCACCACCAAATACACTGTCTGCGAACTGGCTGAACTTATGAAGCAGGAAGATAAACCCATCTATGTTGCCGTGAACGAAGATGATGTGTGTATGGGCTATGCCTTCTGTCAAATGCAGGAGCAGCCATTTTCTACGAATATGGTGCCCTTTAAGTCACTGTTCATTGATGATTTGTGCGTTGACCAGCAGGCACGGGGACTGCACATCGGAGAAAGCCTGTTTGAATATGTGAAGCAGCAGGCAAAAGAGCAAGGCTGCTATGAGGTGACACTGAACGTCTGGGCAGGAAACACCCCGGCAGAACACTTCTACGAGAAAATGGGCATGAGGACAAAGGAACGGCAGATGGAATATATCCTGTGAACCGGGTGGCTTATCTGGTGGGGCACCACCACAGCCAGGAGCAGATCAACGGTATCGACTACCAGATCCTGATCGAGGCGGGTTATATCGTCAATGCATCCGAAAGCGGGTATAGCCAGCAGGCAATCCGATCTTTTATGGAACATACCATGAAAACGGCGGCAGGTATTCGACTGACGAAAACAGTGTTTGGAGTATAACAGAGAAGCTTGCCGCAAAACGCGAAAAAATAGATTCCATAAGCGAGTGACCTGAAAAGGACACCACCAAGAAAACCCAGACCCGATAAACAAATATCGCCGAGGAGCTTTCCCAGTTGGGAGGCATCCTCGGCGGATTTTTTAGTTTATATAGTAGTTTTGCAGAGCAATGCGCCTGTTACCCGTATATTTTCCCCACGATCTTTCCGCGTGCTGCGGCGGGCAGGAGCTTGCACAAAAGGCTCAGGAACTTATACTGTGCGCCGGCAACATAAACGACTGCCGGTTTCTTTTTCTCCACAATACCGGCGATGTACCGTCCGATGCGTGCCGGGTCCATGCCGTTTTTCTCGTCATGCTCCATCTGACTGACGCTCCGGGAGATACGTCCACCGTATTCATCATCGCCGAGAATGCTTTTCTGACGTGCTTTTGTAAATCCGGTGCAGATGTCACCCAATTCTACGACGGTAACATGGATGCCGTAGGGCTTGACTTCGTTTGCCAGAGCGTAAGAGTAAGAAGAAACGGCGGCTTTGCTTGCAGAGTAGAAGGTCTGGAACGGAATGTGTGCTACGGCGGCAACGGAGCTGATGTTCACAATATGCCCCTTCCCCTGACGGCGTAGGAAGGGGAGAACCGCTTTATTTACAGTGACTGTCCCGAAAAAGTTCACATCGAACTGTGCTTTGGCTTGCTCCATGGACGTAAACTCCACCGCACCGGAAATGCCAAAGCCTGCACAGTTGATCACTGCATCGATTTTAGTTTCTTTTTGGATGACCTGCTGCACAGCGGCGTTGACCGCATCTTCATTGGCCACATCGACGGATAGATGGGTGACGCCCTCCATAGGGATATTTCTGCGGCTGAACTCATAAACGATGCAGCCATTCTCTTTCAGAGCGGATGCCGTGCACCGTCCGATGCCGGAGCTTCCTCCGGTAACAATGACGACCTTGTTGGTTTCTCCTGCCATGACTTTCCTCCTGAAAATGTTGATCTGGTTCGAGTATACCGCATGGCAGAACGGCTGTCTATAGGGAAAGCGTCCCACCCGACTTACTTCAGGCCGACGAACAAAAAACACCGGCCACACATGCTGTGCAGCCGGTGTTCCTGTACGCGCAGCCGGTTACCAATAAAACCGGTGGAAAAGATAGAAAACCTATGGTAAAATGAAAGCGTTCTCAGGCTTTTTCATTTGCTGCCTGCATGGAAGCGGTGAGCTTCTTTGCGGCAAAGACGAGGAGAACGGCAGTAGCGGCCAGAATAGCGGAACCGATATAACCGGCCACATAAGAACCGGTGCTGTCGTAGAAGCTGGCACTGATCTTGGGGCCTACAAAGGCACCGATGCCGTAGCCGATAAAGATAAGGCCGTAGTTCCGGTTGTAGAACATGGAACCAAACACCGTCTTGACGATGGGGGCAAATACCACCAGCAGACCGCCAAAAGAGAAACCCACAAGGCAGATGCAGACGATGAAGTAGAGCAGGCTTTTTGCGACCGTCAGCATACACATGGACAGGCCGTTGAGCACCAGAACAAGGATTAGAGAATTCCAGCCCTTGAGCCTATCGTAGATAAAGCCGAAGCTGATGCGGCCGCACATATTGGCAAGGGTCATAATGCTGACGCACATGGCAGCTGTCATGGCAGACTGACCGATCTGATTCTGTGCAATGGGAGAGGTAGCACTGACCATCATGGTACCGGCGGCATTTGCAAAAATGAACATGATCAGCATTACCCAGAACACCGGGGTCTTGACCATTTCCGGAATGTTGTAGTTCTTGGCGTGGAGCTCCTTTGCCTGGGTTGCGGTGGGCTTCCAGCCTTCGGGGATCCAGCCCTCCGGGCAGGGGACGATCATCCATGCCACAGCACCTACGCCGATAAGGAAGATGACGGCCAGAATGCGGCAGGCCATCTGGGCACCGTAGGTGCTGATGAGCCACTGGGCAATCGGCGACATGATGAAGGGACCGCAGGAGGCACCAGCCTGCACAAGGCCGGAGATCGAGCCGCTCTTATCCGGGAACCATTTCAGCGCAGTGGGCAGGCAGGCGGGGGAAATGGTGCCTGCACCTGCACCTGCCATGACGCCGTAGAACAGATACAACTGCGGAATGGAAGAAGCAAAACCGGTGAGGAACCAGCCTGCTGCAAAGAAGGAGAGGCCCAGATAGATGGCCACCCGAGGCTGGAGTTTTTCTGCCAGCAGTCCGCCGACAAAGCCCATGGCGCAGTAGACGAACATATAAATGGTGTATGCCATGCTGAAGTCGGCGCTGCTCCATCCGAACTGGCTGGTAAGCGGCAGGGCGAACAGGCTGAAGAAGGCAGTGGCGGAGGTAAACAGGCTCTGGATCCAGACACCTGCAAACACACGCCAACGTGTCATTTTTGTGATCTTCATTGGTATTCTCCCTTACTGCTGCAGCGTGCCGAGGTCCAGACCCAGATCACGACCACTGAACTTACCGGCAGCACGGCTGGTGCCCAGCCAGTAGACCATATCGGAGATGTCTTCCACCTCAAGGAAAGGCACGCCTTCGTACATTTCCTGCCAGTTTTTGAAGTCCTTGCCGGTCAGGTCGTTGATGAACTTGACGTAGCTCTCGGTCTCGCACATGGGGGTCTTGACCTTGGTGGGGCAGACATCGTTGACCACGATGCCGGTGCCCTTTAGCTCTTGTGCCAGCGTTTTGGTCAGACCACGCACGCCCCACTTTGCCATGCAGTAGGTGGCAAGCTGCGGCGTGCCGTACATGCCGGAGGTGGAAGAAATGTTGATGATGCGTCCAAATCCCTGCTTGCGCATATAGAGTGCAGCGTACTTATCCGTGCGCCAGGTGCCGATCAGGTCGATGTTGATGACCTTTTCCACCTGTGCGTCGGTCAGCTCCCAAGTATAGCCAAAGTTGATGACGCCAGCGTTGGCAATGACCACATCCAAACGACCAAAGGTCTCCCATGCCTTTGCAAAAAGATTCTGCATATCCTCGTCCGAGCAGATATTGCACTTGACAGCCAGTGCCTTTGCACCGGCGGCTTCGATCTCTGCCACGGTCGCCTTGAAGGTTTCGCCTTCGGGATCCTGCATATCTGCCAGAACAACATCAAAACCGTTCTGTGCATACTTCAGGGCGTGTGCCTTGCCCTGACCCATTGCGCCGCCCGTGATCAAAACTACTTTTCGTTCCATTTGTATTTCCTCCAGTTTCCTTTTTTGTTCGTTATTTTTCAAACGAATTGTCGTTGTTCCTAGTATAGGGCTTTCGTTTGATGAAAACAAACGGAACGTATTTATGAAATTCATCAACATTTTTTATTGAATTGAGGAGTGTTACTTCGTGAATTTGGATCATCTGCGCTATTTTGAAGTTCTGGCTCAACTGGAACATTACGGCAAAGCAGCGGAAAAGCTTCATATCAGTCAGCCCAATCTGACCTATGCGGTCTCGCAGATCGAGCAGGAGCTGGGCGCTCCGCTGTTTGAAAAAGCCGGACGCAGCATCCGCCTGACACGCTATGGACACGAATTTCTTCGTGTCGTCAAAAGCTCGCTGGATGTTCTGGACAGCGGAACACGGGCTGTACGGGAAGCCAGTCAGAATGGGGGACTGATTCTGCTGGGAAGTATCCGCACCTTGGGAACAACGCTTGTTCCCGACCTGATGCGGAATTTTCAGGCGCAGACAGATTTTGATGTCCGCTTTCAGCTCCGCAGCGAGAACGGATTCAGCGCAAGTCTGCTCAAAGCCGTAGAGGAAAAACGGTTGGATTTTTGCTTCACGTCCTCACCGGGCAACGCCGCCGTTTTTGAGTCCTTTTCCTTTCATCGGAAGCCCTTTGTGGTGATCACCCCTTTGGGGCACCCACTGAGCAGCAGGCAGAGCGTGGCATTGCAGGACACCCTGCCATATCCGCAGATCTGTTTTGCATCCTGCTCCGGTCTGCGCAAAAATGTGGATGCGCTTTTCAGCCAGATCCATGCAGCACCAACGGTTGCTATGGAAACGGAGGAGGACGCTGTCATTGCAGGGCTGGTGGCATCCGGCTTTGGAATCGCCGTGCTACCGGATGATCCGCTGTTCCAAAGCCTTCCATTGACGGTTTTGCCTCTTACTTCCCCGGACCCTGGGCGCATGGCCTATCTGTCCCGCCGCCGTGGAATCTGTCTGCCGGACGCTGCCGAACAATTCTGGCAGTTTTGTCAGAAGCAGCTTGTCCGGTGAGCCGGAGATGCTGAGCGAATGGAACGGTTTTCTACATCGCTGTATTCTTGTTAGGAAGATCTTTTGTCGGTATATTGCAAAGAGAACCTCTGCAACACCGAAAACGGACGGATAATCGTGGAGCTGTATCTGGGTAAACAGGAACATCACGTTTCGAGGATCTTATATTAAACAGGGCAGCAGCCCTATAAAAAAAGTGACAGCGTTTCAGCTTGAAATGCTGCCACTCTTTTTTTTGTTTGTCTATATCACAGATAAAATAGCGTTCCATCTTGAAAATGGCGTAAAGATTTATTATAATAAGATAAATAGTTGTGAATTTTACAAAGGAGGGCTGAAGTATGGCAGCGCAGCGCACCTATCTGGCAATCGACCTGAAAAGTTTCTATGCCTCGGTGGAGTGCGTAGACCGTCATCTGGACCCCCTGACCACCAATTTGGTGGTAGCAGACGCCTCCCGCACCGAAAAGACCATCTGCCTTGCGGTGTCGCCGTCCTTAAAAGCTTACAAGATACCCGGCAGAGCACGGCTGTTTGAAGCAGTTCAGCGTGTCCGGGAAGTCAACGCCCAGCGGCTGCAAACTGCCATCCGGCAGAAAAAGGCAGTCCGGGGAGAGGACGGCAAGTACCACTTTGCCCGCACCTCTTTTGATGCCAATGCCCTGAACGCAGACCCGGCACTGGGGCTGAGCTACATCGTTGCGCCGCCCCGGATGCAGCGGTATCTGGACGTGTCCACCCAAATCTACAAGACCTACCTCAAATATGTGTCCCCGGCGGATATCTACCCCTACTCCATCGACGAGGTTTTCATTGATGTGACGGGCTATCTGCCCTATTATCACATGAGCGCCCATGATCTTGCCATGACCATGGTGCGGGAGGTGCTGTACAACACCGGCATCACGGCAACGGCAGGTATCGGCACCAACCTCTACCTTGCAAAGCTGGCCATGGATATTGTGGCAAAGCACATCCCGGCGGACAAGGACGGCGTCCGCATTGCAGAGCTGGACGAGCAATCTTACCGGTATCTGCTGTGGAACCACCGCCCTCTGACGGATTTCTGGATGACAGGCCCAGGCACCGTGAAAAAGCTGGAAGCCCACGGCATTTATACGATGGGGGATTTGGCACGGTTTTCCATCCACGGAGAAGATCGGCTGTATGAGATTTTCGGCGTGGATGCGGAAATTCTCATCGACCACGCATGGGGCTATGAGCCCTGCGGTATGGCTGAGATCAAAAGCTACAAGCCCAGCACCAACAGCATCAGTGAGGGACAGGTGCTGACCTGCCCTTACCCCAACGACAAAGCAAAGCTCATCGTCCGGGAAATGGCGGAAATTCTGATGTTCCGGCTCACGGAAAAGAAGCTGGTGACCGAATCCATCACCTTGGAGATCGGCTACGACCGGGAGAACGTGGACAAGGGCGGCTACCGTGGCTTGACCCAGACCGACCGCTACGGCAGAATCATCCCCAAGGCAGCCCACGGCACCGTCCGGTTTGATGCCCCTACCAATCTGGGCAGCACCCTCATCAACGAAAGCGCAAAGCTGTTTGAGCGCATCACCGACCCGGCGCTGACGGTGCGGCGCATTACCATCAACGCCAATAAGGTTACGCCGGATGAGGGCATTTATCAGGTGGACTTCTTCACCGACACCAGGAAGCTGGAGAAGGAGAAAAAACTCCAGCAAGCGATGCTGGGCATCAAGAATAAGTACGGCAAAAACGCCGTGCTGAAGGCCAGCAGCTATGAGGAAGGTGCCACCATGCGCCAGCGCAATGCGCAGATCGGCGGGCACAGCGCGGGAGGTTCGGCAGGAGGTTCGGATGGAAAACTACAAAAATAGCAAGATCGGACGGGAAACCGCCCAAAAGTACGGGGATATTCTGGAGATGGAACTCCCTCAGACCGAAGAATCTCTCCGCAAGCACCCCCGCATGACCCTTCAGAACCGTGCCAAAATTTTCTCGCCCTTCTCTCCGCTACGAGGCTACGACGAGCAGCTTGCCGCAGAAAAGCAGCGCACGGAGCGTGTGCCCAAGCGCATTCTGACCGAGGAAGAAATGTCGGCTCTGTCCGATCGGCTGATGCAGGTCACCAAGGGCATGACCATCACGGTGCGGTACTTCAAGGAGGATACCGCCCACCCGGAGATCCCGGCGGTGGGCAACTACATCACCCTGACCGGAAAAGCAGACCGCATCGACCCGGTGTTCCGCACCTTGCAGGTGGGCGACACCGTGGTGCCCTTTGAAGATCTGGTGGAGGTCAGCGGGGAAGGCATCATGGACATTGATGTGTATCTGGGCATCGGGGAAGAATGAGATGATAAGAAATGCTGAAAGAGATGTTTATGGGACACATCTTCCGGTAAAATGACCTCAGAAGAAGCAAAACACACTTCGGATGGAGGAAAACACAATGGCAAACGGTGATTACGGCTATTTCGGCAAGGGCGATACGGGCTATGCCCAATACATGACGGCTTTCAACCGCAACTTCGGCAGTTCGTCCGGCGGCGGTGGCGGTGGGAACCACAACAATGGCGGCGGTGGCGGAGACGGCAGCGGCTGCGGCTGCCTTATCGCCATTGCGGTGGTGGTCGTGCTGGTGCTTATTGCCATGGGAAGCTGAGGGCATCCCCACGGTGCAGAGCTGCTTGTGGTAAACGGCGGAAAAAACTAAAAAAGCACTTGACCCTGACGTTGCGTCATAGCGTATACTGAGCTTGTCGCAAGGGAGGAAAACAAAATGATGACTGTCAAGGAAGTGAGCAATCTGACCGGGGTGAGCATTCGGACGCTGCAATATTACGATAAAATCGGTCTGCTGCATCCGACGCATCGAACGCAGGCGGGCTATCGCCTGTATGATGATGCTGCACTGGAACGATTACAACAGATCTTGCTGTTCCGAGAACTGGAATTTTCACTGGAGGATATCCGAAAAATTCTGAAAAACCCGGAGTTTGACCGGGAAAAGGCACTGGAACAGCAGATCACATTGCTGACCCTGAAAAAACAGCATCTGGAAAAGTTGATCGCTCTTGCGGAGAAGATTCGGACAACAGGAGGAAACGTTATGGACTTCAACGCATTTGACACACAGAAGATCAAGGAATACGCAGAACGTGCAAAGAAAGAGTGGGGCGAAACCACAGAGTATCAGGAATTTGAGGCAAAAAACGCCCGGCGGACGCAGAAGGAATCTGGCAGCATCAACGAGCAGTTGATGAGGCTCGTAGCGGCATTCGGAACGCTGCAAACCAGAGAACCGGCAGACCCCGCAGTACAGGCGCAGGTGAAAAAGCTGCAGGACTTTATCACCGAGAATTACTATACCTGCACGAAGCCCATTCTGTATCAACTTGGACAAATGTATGGTGCCGGCGGCGAGTTTACGGAGAACATCAACGCTTCCGGGGGAGAGGGCGCGGCAGAATTTGCTCAGAAAGCCATTGAAATTTATTGCCGATAAGCCCAAAGTCGGTGTTAATATACGCCTACTGCAACTTGCATGGTCTGTGGATGATGAAACACTAAGAAATAAACAGGCTCCTGCCAGTGGTTAAACGCTTGCAGGAGCCTGTTTTGTCGTGCAGCCAGAGGGATGATGCAACGTTGAAAATGTTCTGCTTGACCTTGTGCAGAGGATGAAGTATTATACTCGCAAGAAACTAACTTACGAGTATATTTTATGCAACTACGCTTTGCGGAGGAAATACCATGCGTTCCGAACAAATCAAAAACCAACTGGAAATCGCGCAGGGAGACATTACCAAGCTGGACTGTGACTGCATCGTGAATGCGGCCAACCGCAGTCTGTTGGGAGGCGGTGGCATTGCCGAAGCCTTTTACGGGATGCCACAGGAACTGCGGGCAGAGACCTTGAAGCGTCTGCCGGAGGATCTGCGGGCAGCGTACGAGCTGTTCCGGCAGAACCTTGAGCGAAGGATGTGACACCGTCGGCGTTGAGAGCCGCCGCACAGTGATTTGTGCGGCGGCTCCTTTTTGTGCAGGTGCTTTTCTGCAAGGGGAAAGCGTGGTATACTGAGGGCGGAAAATCGGAAGTTATATGTGGAGGAGGATTATTATGAATACAGTTAGAATGATTTTATGTGGAAATGTTGAAGATAGCAGAATGAATCCAAGTGAAAAGGTAGGAGTAGTATCAGTGGTTTTTGTTTCTACAGAGGAGGAAAAAATTAGGAATAAACTTAAAAAATTGCAAGATAAAAATCCTGAAAAATTTTATATGGAATACGTTACTCCATTAGATGTTGACTTAACAAGTTTAGAGCACTATCCATCGATTGAAATATCAAAAAATGATTTACAATAACAACTTCCGGTTATGGAGGATACGTATGCGAAGAAGAGACAGAGAGGTAACAGAACATAGTGAAATCATGCATATCCTTGATTCTGGCAAGGTTTTGCATCTCGGTTTAGTGGATCAAGGAAGACCATACATAGTTCCTATGAACTATGGCTATGTTTTTGAAGGAGAAAAGCTCGTATTTTATTTGCATGGGGCGTTAGAGGGGCGTAAACTTGACATTATCAGAAATAATTCTGATTGTTGCGTTCAGATTGAGTGTGATGTACAGCCATTTTCAGGTAAAGTAGCCTGCCAATATGGATGCAGCTACTATTCTTTTGATGGATTTGGAACGGCAAAGATTGTGGAAACACCGAAAGAAAAAATCAGGGCATTGAGGGCATTAATGAAAACACAAACCGGTATGGATTTTGAGTTTAATGAGAAATTGGTTTCAATTGTTAATGTGATTCGAATTGATTGCGATTATTATACTGCAAAGCACAGACCATTGCCAGGCGCCGAATAAAGTGGTAAAAGAATGGCTGATGAAACAGGGGTATGATTGTATTAAACCAGAGTATGCCTTTGGAAACAGCCGGATGGATAGATTGGAAATCATAGGAGAAAATGAGCCTTGAGGGCAAGGCTCTAAGGGAGAGAGAAATCTATGATACGAGAAATTGAGAATAGAAGAAGTATAAGAAAATATAAGCCAGATGAGATCGAAAGAAAGTTAATTGAAGAGATCATATACAGTGCTTAATACCAATCAGCATACTCCATTCGAAGAAATCGTTGAGTACAGATAGGTAAATCGGTGTTTGTTGATTTGGTAAGTTCATATTTTTACTCTGAAGGAGGGGTAGACATGAACATATTAATTATAAATTGTAGCCCAGTTAGAAATGGAGCTACCGCTGAAATAGTGAATCTTGTTAAAGAGCACGTAGAAGAAGGAAATGTGGTTAAATCTGTTTGCATAGATGATTATGATATAAAGCTGTGTAAGGGATGTAGAAAATGTCATGAAACAGCAAAATGCTTTCAAGAAGATGATGTAGACAAATTGATGGTTACATATGATTGGGCAGATAAGATTGTATCGGTTTCTCCTTCTTATTG
>OGKU01001431.1_pt1 | contig 10958 bp, 14 predicted proteins | sample 1572611 | NCBI WGS metagenome assembly OGKU01 (sample SAMEA2581886, study PRJEB24529) | metagenome | biome: Human gut stool | place: China | collected 2011 | reverse complement strand
GAAAGCTACATTCGAGTATCTGAAAAGTACAGAATTAAGTAAATTAACTCCTGGTGAATATGAAATTATAGGGCGAGACATATATGCCATTGTTAGTGAATATGCTCCTAAAGAAGAAACAAAATGTAACTTTGAAGCACATCGCAAATATATCGATCTCCAATACCTGATCAATGGAAAAGAGAAAATGGGAGTAACAACATTGGATAAAGTAGTCCCTGTTTGCGAATATGACGAGAAAAAGGATATTGTTTTCTTCAAAGCCGATGCACCGGCCATATATGAAGTGGCAACTCCCGGTTTTTTTTATGTTTTCTTCCCTAAAGATGCTCACCGTCCCAGTATAAAAGAGGAAGATGGGATGATTGTGAAGAAAATAGTTATTAAAATCAAAATATAGATATGCTGAAAGATAAGAAATTTTATCCATGGATGGTAGTAGGGATGCTCGTCGTAGTGTCTCTACTCAACTATTTAGATAGACAGATGCTAGCTACGATGCGGCCGTTCATCATGGTAGATATCAAAGAGCTGGAATCTATCACTAATTTCGGACGACTGATGGCTATATTCCTCTGGGTATATGCTATTATGAGCCCCATATCAGGAATGATTGCAGACCGCTTGAACCGTAAATGGCTGATTGTCGTCAGTTTATTCGTATGGTCTACCGTCACTCTTATGATGGGATATGTGCATGATATTAACCACCTGTATATATTAAGAGCATTAATGGGTGTTAGCGAAGCATTTTACATACCTGCCGCTTTATCTCTCACAGCCGACTACCACCAAGGGAAAACAGGATCTATTGCTATCGGCGCACTGACTTCCGGTATTTATTTAGGGCAAGCTATCGGTGCCTTCGGAGCTACAGTAGCCGCTCACACTTCCTGGCAATTCACGTTTCATTCTTTCGGTCTGATTGGTATTAGTTACAGTCTTATACTAATTTTATTATTGCATGAGAAAAAAACTTATGTAATCAAGACTGATCAGCGAAAAAGCATGAAAGAGAATTTGTCAATGGCATTCAAAGGACTCACTGTTCTATTTAGCAACATTGCTTTCTGGGTAATGCTCTACTATTTCGCAGCACTTAATTGCCTGGTTGGACTACAAAGAACTGGTTACCGACCATGTTCTCGGACTCGTTAAATATGGAAATGGAGTTTGCCGGTCCTCTTTCCACAACAACCTTAGCTCTATCTTCTTTTATCGGAGTATTTCTCGGAGGTTTTATTTCCGATAAATGGGTACAAAAGAATATTAAAGGAAGAATCTACACCAGTGTTACCGGACTATCGTTGATTGTTCCCGCTCTCTTAATGATGGTTTATGGGCATAACATCATAATGATTATAGCCAGTGCCATACTCTTCGGACTCGGTTTCGGAATATATGATACCAACAATATGCCGATACTCTGTCAATTCATACCTTCACGTTATCGAGCCACCGGTTACGGTCTCATGAACTTCGTTGGAATCGCTGCCGGAGCTATTATAACAAACGAATTAGGTAAGGCCTTTGAAGCGAACTACAAAGATCTTGTATTCTTAATAATGATCTTCTCCGTATGTTTGTCAATCTTCCTTCAATTGAAAGTTTTGAATCCAAAGACTACAGATATGACGGACGAATTAATGGATAAACTGAATAAAAAACTCTAAACAGTTATGAAATATAAACATTTACCTTCCAAGCCTATGAGGTTGTATACAACTATCATAATATTCGCACTCGGCTTTCTCGCCTATGCTTGCGGAGATTCGAATGACGAACAGAAAGACCCGGGAATCACTGACAATCCCGATCCGGTCGTACCTGACAATCCCGATGAACCAAGCGGGCAAGAAACCCTCTACAACGGAATCGTTTTACCTGACGTATGGCCTCCCACAAATATGGATATTAACTCGTATGCACCGATGAGTGTCTCCTATTTAGACAATCCACCGAAAGTAGTTCCCATCAATGTAGGCAGACAACTGTTCGTAGACAACTTCCTGATTGAAAGTACAGATCTGGAACGGAAGTTCTATAAGCCGCAGAAGTATGCAGGTAACCCCATACTTAAACCGGAAACAGCACTGGAGCTAGGGCCCAAATCAGGAATACCAGGAGCTTCGGCCAAAGATGGCGGAGTTTGGTGGGAACCCAGAGAACAGTTATTCAAAATGTGGTATGAAGCCGGATGGCTCAACAGACTAGCATACGCCACTAGTACAGATGGAGTTAACTGGACACGCCCCGACCTGGGTGACGGCACAAATGCAATTCCTACATTAGCTAGATTTGCCGGTAACTCCTCAGCTGTCGTATTGGATTATGATGCACCCGACGCTGAAAGATATAAAATGTTTCACCGTGCTTCAAATGATGATGCTCCGGACAATGAAGGTTATAGTATGATTTCCCCAGACGGAAAGCGATGGAGCTATTTCACCCCAACAGGACCTTGTGGAGACAGAAGCACCATGTTCTATAATCCTTTCCGCAAAAAATATGTATATAGCATCCGCTCACAAGGAGTATTAGGAGCAGCTCCTCATGGCAGAGCCAGATACTACCGGGAACATTCCGACTTTCTGGAAGGAGCTAAATGGACTAAGTCAACTATTGTATTTTGGTGTAATGCGGATAATAAAGATGAACCGGACCCAGAATTCAATCTGCCACCTGAACTTTATAATCTGAATGCAGTAGGTTACGAAAGTATTATGTTAGGATTACATCAGATTCTATTAGACGAAAACGATATTGCCAAAGCAGCAAGGCGTCCTAAAATTACAGAGCTAAAAGTCTCTTTCAGCCGAGACGGATTCCATTGGGACAGACCTTTCAGAGATGCATTTATTCCAGCCACCCGCACAGCTGGTAGTTGGGATCGCGGTTATGTACAATCCGTTGGTGGTATCTGTACAGTAGTCGGTGACCAACTACGATTCTACTACATCGGATTCAGAGGTGATGATTCTCATAGCTATATGCACTCAAATGGTGCTACAGGAATGGCTATTTTGCGCAGAGACGGATTTGCTTCCATGTCAACGACAGGAGAAGGTTCCCTCACAACTCGTCCTGTTACTTTCTCCGGCAAGTATCTATTCGTCAATGTAAATTGCCCTGCAGGAGAACTAAAAGTTGAGATTTTGAACAAAGACAATCAAGTAATAGAAAATTTCTCAGCGGACAAATGCAAAAGCGTTGCCATAAACTCTACTATCCAACAAGTAGAATGGACTGACATGAGTGACTTGTCTTCTTTAACCGATCAAGAGGTCAGGTTCAGATTCAAACTTAAAAATGGAGATTTGTATGCCTTTTGGGTAAGCCCAAGTACCAATGGTGAAAGTAACGGATATGTTGCAGGTGGTGGTCCCGGATATACCAGCAACAAAGACACTGAAGGGAAAAAGGCTTACGAACAAGCTAATAGCTTACCTAAATTATAATCTTTATATTGATTCACAATGAAACATCTATATTTTATATTAACGATCTTGCTTGTCTGTACGTGGAACACTTTGCCTGCCAAAGTGCCTACACTCAAGCTCATAACATTACAACTTATTCCAGACCATACGGATTTTCTATACAAAACAGGGGAGAAAGTAAACTTTAAAGTAGCAGCTTTAAGATGTGGAATGCCTTTAGATAACATCGAAATAAGATATGAGATTTCTGAAGATATGATGAAACCGCACAAAGCCGGAACTACACAGATTAAGAATGGTACAGTCGAAATCAATGCCGGTACTATGAAACAAGAAGGTTTCCTACGATGCCATGTTTATACTAAGTACCAAGGAGTTGAGTATTCTGGCGTGTCCACTGTTGGTTTTAGTCCAGAAAAACTCCGTCCGGTTACCACACTACCCGATGATTTTTTTGATTTTTGGAATACCAATAAAGTGGAAGCGAAGAAATGCCCATTAAAACCTCTTATGACTTTATTGCCGGAGAAATGTACGGATAAAGTAAACGTCTACCATATCTCTTTCCAGAATAATGTCAATGGCTCCCGCATATATGGGACTCTTTGTATTCCAAAATTACCGGGAAAATATCCGGCAATTCTGAAAGTTCCCGGTGCCGGAATCCGTGCCTATAATGGTGAAATAGAACGGTCAGCCAGAGGTTTCATTATTCTAGAAATTGGGATTCATGGAATTCCAGTCAACATGCCGGGAACAATTTATCGCGATTTATACGCTGGAGCTCTGAAAGATTATTATTTCTTCAATCTGAGTAATCGGGATAATTATTACTACAAACGAGTTTATACGGGCTGTATGCGAGCCATTGACTTTATCTATACTCTTCCACAATTCAACGGTACATTAGGAACCTTTGGAGGAAGCCAAGGCGGAGCTCTCTCACTAATTACAGCGGGATTGGATAAGCGTGTAAAAGCAGTTGTTTCTTTTTATCCCGCCTTATGTGACTTGGCCGGATATACAAAGAACCGTGCCGGCGGATGGCCTCACATATTCAAAGAGAACGGAAACCAGACTCCCAAAAAGTTACAAGTTGCTTCATATTATGACACAGTCAACTTTGCCCGTCAAATCCCCGTTCCCGTTTTTTGCAGTTTCGGCTACAACGATATGACTTGCCCGCCTACCACGACTTATTCTGCTTATAATGTAATCAACAGCCCAAAGGAATTATTCATTGCAGAAAATACATCTCATTACACTTATCCAGAACAAATGGATATAGCTTGGAAGTGGATAACCAAACAATTAACAGATAAATAATTGTCACTAAATATTTTGATTACTGCTCTATCATTCCAGTAAAAAACAGAAGAGCCTATTCTATGATAAACACTCTTTATGATATTACTTAGAATGAGAGAGCAGTACTATTTTCAGTTCATAGAGTACCAATAAGCGATTTATCGGCTCACCTTTCCAGCAGGACGAACTTCTCCCCCTTTAATTCGCATATTACTATCCCCACACTGTTTACGCATAACGTCAAGAGCTTGTTTAAGCCGTTCTACATCTTCCGGATAAAGACTCTTAATATCGTATCGTTCTCCCGGATCACGCCGTAAATCATAAAGCGCCCAGTCAGTATAGGCCTTCGTTCGCGGTCCGGGTGTACCATCGTCATGAGGCAACATACCATCATAGGTAATATAAAGATGCGGCTCGACCAGTTTGAATCGTTCATCACGTACTGCATCCAACTGATTTTTCTGATCGTAATAATACAAATAATCATGTGGCTTAAAATCCTTATTACCAGATATTAATGGTAAAATATTCACTCCATCAATTTTACGTTCCGGTAGTTTCCCGCCAACAATAGCCGCTATTGTTGGTAGAATATCAATTCCACTCGTCAACCGATTACAAATCCAGCCGGCAGGAATTTGTGCCGGCCATTTCATAATGCAAGACACAATGAAAACTATTTCTATCTGTAAATAAGCATGTTACGAGAAAATATTCATTAACAGGTAACGTTTTAGAAACGAGCAAGACACTTCACTTTGCTTTATTCTGCATACAATCAAAGAGCGACTTAGTAATTGCAAAGATACAAAATTAATCTTTTAAACCAACTCCATTCTCCTTATATATTTCGCAATATTGCTATATTACTTATCTGAAATTCTATAACGGCATAGCCTCATAAATATCCCCTGTCAGCAGTGAAACTTTGCCGGCAGGGGATACTTATTTTTCCGGCTATGCTAAACGTAGTCTTTTATCATTATCAGACCCACATTCGATTTTAATTACATAGTGCTATCGCACTACTGACCGGATAACAAAATAGTGTCTTCTACACTACTCAACGTTTTCTTATTCCGCTCTCTGATATAACCTTTCCTCAATTAACTGTTGAAAACGGCGGAGTATGCCGACTCTATTCCGGTACAAAGGTATTTACGGGTTTTTCACGGACAAACAAGGTCAAGCCGCAAGCGGTTCTGATAAAAATCTTCCTGCTGTACTTCGTCCAGAGAGTATTTTTCTCAAAAACCTTGTTTGTCCTAAACCCTACACCTTTTGTTGTACCAGAACAGAATCAACAAACTCCGGCTCGTTAGACGCATATAAAAAAAAGTCAAGGTTATGAGAGCGAAACAAGAAAACATAAAATTAGAACAGAATAACACCACCTCTCAATACCGCATATATTCACAAAAAGCAGCAATGGTTATGAAAACAAGATAAAAGATAGCAGGTTTGGCAGTGGTAGCCGTAGCAGGTTCACTCCTTTTGGGTGGTAGCCTTTGGTGGTGGTTTGCAGGGGTATTTGCAGGCAAATTGATTGTCCGCTTATTCCTTACCGTAGCATTGGCGGTAATCCTTTACTTCTTTATCTACATCCTTATTTATGCTTCTATCATTGGCGGAATACTTTGGATATTAATTGGATAAAACAGATATTAAAATGAAAACAAGACGAGGAAAAACAGTGGCACAGCAATGCCGATATTATGAAGTGGAGAACATCTACGACTATATGGTCAGTGTATATATCAACGGTAATATCACTTCGTTTCAGGAGCTATACCGAGAGTTATGCACCGATGCAAAGAGAATGTTTATCGAATACATCTTTGACGAAGTACCGAGAGTTTACCATCAAGAGATAATTATAGCAACCATTCAGTAATCACAAGGGGCGAGAGTAACACCTTGCCCCACAATACCCCAAAATTATGAGTGTATCAATCCATTTCAAAAACGAAATACAGACCTATTTAGAGCAACGTGCCGAGTATGACGAATTGTTTGCTCGTTCATACCGCAATCCATTGAAGAATATCGAAGATTGTTTGACCTATATTTTGAATTATGTTCAGAAAAGCGGTTGCAACGGTTTTTCCGATGATGAGATTTTCGGGCAAGCGGTTCATTATTACGATGAAACAGACATCGAGATAGGAAATCCGATTGACTGCAAAGTAGTAATCAATCATCACGTAGAACTCACCGCAGAGGAGAAAGAGCAGGCACACAGAGATGCAATCAAACGCATCGAGAATGAGGCTTATGCCAAGATGAAACAGCAGAGAGAGAAAGCCACCGCCAAACGGACGGCAACCATTCAGCAACCCCAAGCATCACTATTTGATTTTTAAGCTATGAAACCGAGAACAAAACTTCAAAAGGAGGTGGTTACACTAAGTAAGCGACTACCCAAGATTACCGAGACACAGAAAAAGTATGCTTTCCTACACTGTTTTGACCACATCGGACGCAGGACGAAAAAAGGTATTATCACCTGCACCGAGTGTGGACACCAATGGCAGAGCGACGGAGCGTTGATTGATACTGTTTGCGGTTGCACCTGCCCCCAGTGCGGTATGGAGCTGAAAATTCACACCACCCGAAAAAGAGTATTTAAGGAAAATGAGTATTTCTCTATTATCACCACCTGCAAAGATTTTCAAATAATACGGTTCTTCTTTGCCAAAGCACGCTATACTGTAGGGCAGCCAGCCGACTACTCCATTACGGAAGTTGCCCAAAGGTGGATAGCCCCCAACGGCAAGTTTGAAACCATTGCCCGATTGAGAGGACTAAGTTTTATCTATTACGACTTATGGCAAGAAGGTAGCTCGATGGAAATCCGTAGGAACCACCGTGTATATGATATTAACCCGATATGCACCTATCCGAGAAAACGGATTACCGACAAACTAAAACGCAATGGGTTCAAAGGTGATTTTCACAACCTTGCTCCCTTTGACTTATTCCGTAGTCTACTATCTGATAGCAAGGCGGAAACCCTTATCAAGACAGGGCAACACAGCCTATTGAGCTACTTTATCCGCTACTCGTCAAAGACTGCTGATACTTATTGGAACTCCATTCGCATAGCCATTCGTAACGGCTATGCCATTGAGGACGGTTCTATGTGGTGCGACTATATCGACTTGTTACGTTTCTTTGGTAAAGACACCAACAGCCCGAAATACGTTTGCCCTGCCGACTTGAAAACGGAACACGACCGACTTACAAGGAAGAAGCAAGCCCACCTTGAACGTGAACGATTAGAGGAACAACGTCGCAAGGCAACAGAGAATGAAGACCGTTTCCGTGAACTGAAAGCCAAGTATTTCGGCATAAACTTTACCGATGGAGCTATCGAGGTGCGAGTGTTGGAGAGCGTAGATGAATTTTTCGAGGAGGGAAAAGCTATGAAACATTGCGTGTTTACCAACGATTACTACCTCCGCCCCGACAGCCTTGTGCTTTCTGCCACTATTGACGGTAAACGAATTGAAACGGTAGAAATTTCGCTTAAAACGCTCAAAGTGGTGCAATCTCGTGGGGTGTGTAACAGCAATACCGAGTATCACGACCGCATCATCAAATTAGTAAACAAGAATAAAAACCTTATCCGCCAACGGATAGCAGCATAATACGATTATGGCAACAAGTTATAACACATTGATTATTTCATTTGGACAGTCCATTGAGGAACTGAATAAGATATTTGACAATCCCACAACGTGGGGTGTATCCACCCTAAAAGAGTGGATAGACTGCTATGAAAGCACAACACGTTTCACGCAAATTGGAGATAACACGGCAGTAATCACTTCCGAATACAATATGCCATACGTTACCGAATGGTTGCGGAAAAATATGCCTATAATCAATACAATAACCTACTAAATAACAACTGATATGAAGAAAATAGATATAGAGAGTTGCGTGCAAATTTACAACGCAGAAACAGCAGTTGCCTATGCACAGATTATCAACACCATTGTGTGGTGTCAGACAAGTGATGAACTCCACGAGCGACTAAACGTAGTCAAGCAAATACTAACCGTTCACCTCCATTTTGAGTGGGGATTTGGCAAACACCACTTTTGGCTCAAACAGCGTAAGGAACTCCATAGCGAGGAACTTATTGAGGATAGAATTTTAATAGTAACCTTTTAATTCATATTGAAATGAAATCATTAAACAAAGACGGAATATCCACTTGCCAAGCAGGGCAGGAAAACTATGTGTATTTTGACCTTATGCCACGCTTACGCAGAAAAAGTAGATATTGCCAATATGATTACCGAACACCCGAAGGAGTGCTATTTTCAACCGTAGCCCCGACGCTGGAGAAATGTCGGGAACGTAGAGACGAGTGGCTAAAACAGAAAGCAGAGTGATAGACGGGCGGATTTTCCGCCCGTTACTTTTTGACGGTGAGCTTAAGCGGCACAAAAAGTAACAAAAAAGCCCAAGTTCCAAAGGTTTGCAACCTTATAGCTTGATTACAGTAAAACAGAGCCTATCCACGCCTCAAACATTGAGCAAGAGCCAGTCGATGACAATGAGCTACCGTAATATGACAGCGGAAAGATAGGAACCGATTTTGACCAAGAATAACAACCGATGCGGACGGAGCTAACCATTATATATAACGTTGCTTTTGACAGTAACCAGTAACAAAGAAACTGCCAATAGTCATTTTTTTTCGGTTGCAAATCCCATTTTGTTCATTTTTTCGATAAATTCCTCATCGGTGTTTGCGCTATAATATATTTTTATGATTGATTCTTTAGGTATAACTATTTTATAGCCAAGAGACCTTTCTGGCTCATCTTTTACGGCTCGATATGGAAGAATAATTCTTGTTTCTTTTTGTTTCTCATACCTATTGTTTATGGTTGTGAGAAACCGCAATATGAATTCATCCATTAACTTTTCATCACAAGCAATATCTCCTCTTAAAGATTTATATAATATACCATCATCGGTTTCTTCCCAAAGAACATCGTATCCATTTTCTGCACTGGATTGTAAAACAAGTGGATTTTCTTTATACTGCACGTCTTTAAAGCATTCTCCTAAATAATAGTTTGAAAGAAAATACTCTTCTATCAAATTCTTGTCGTACTCAATAAATATAGAGTTGTATCCTTTGGGAAACTTACTCCATTTGGGAACTTCAGGTAATAATTTAGTAAAACAACATATTCCCAAGCGACTTAATTCTGTTCCAAGTATTTTAGCATCTCCAAAAACTCGGTCAAAAAGGTCTTTTACGGTTTCGTTTTTTTTAGAAAAAGCAATTACATTAGCATCTTCAAAATCTTTATACTCAGTAGGTCTTGAAAACCACAAATAATGCTCAGTTAATTCCTCCAATGTTTTATCATTTGCCGGTCTTAAACGATATATTTTATCCATATTTATTTCTATAATTAGGTTATAACTATTAGAAACTGTTTTGCAAAGTTACTCACAAAAAAACACCCAACAAAAACTTGCTGAGTGTTTCTTAACATATTCATTCAAAATAGTTTATTCCTCTTCTTCGCTACTATCATTATTGAACGAAACCGACAACTGTACCATCTTGCCGAAATTATCTTCGACATAAATATCAATTTTCTGTTGGTCGGTACTGTTGGAGGTGTAGTATAGGCGGAACACCTCTTTGGTCAGTGGATAGCGGTCGTTGGGTAGAAATATTGTGCCGTTGTCCATTTCCAATTTGCCGTCTCCGTCAGGTTGAAAAAAACGAATTGTGTATTTCGCATCGTCAAAGTGACCTGAGCGATTGAGGGTACAGCGAATCTCTGCTGTCTCACCTTTGGCGATTTTCGTCTGCACAGGCATTGTCTCCACCGTGAAATCATATCCTTGCTGTATCTCTAACTCATCGTTACAGGCGGTTGCCAAAAAGATTGTTGCCATTGTGCAACACATCATTAGTATATACTTAAATTTCTGTTTCATTGCTGTAATTAATTGATTATAAATTTCATTCCTACACCGAATTGGGTGTGGAAGTGTCCAATACTACTGCCCCACAGAACCCGCTCTCGTGCATTGATGAGTAGTACCACACGGTCAGATAGATAAGTTTCGAGTTCCAACGTGACTGCTCCGCCATAGATAAAAGCATCCTTGTTGCGGATGGTTGCACCGTCCGGTAAGAGTTTGTCGCCCCAGTTACTTGTTTCG
>OGKU01001429.1_pt1 | contig 10982 bp, 10 predicted proteins | sample 1572611 | NCBI WGS metagenome assembly OGKU01 (sample SAMEA2581886, study PRJEB24529) | metagenome | biome: Human gut stool | place: China | collected 2011 | reverse complement strand
TCGAAAGAGACGAATTTCCCCCTAATATCTCCCCCTTCAGGTACTCCATGATCCCCGGAAGTTCTTTCTGAACCTCCGCGTCTGACATTTTCCTCTCAGGAACCGTGACTTTCACCTGTTCCTCCCCGTTTTCCAGGCCTTCCACCAGAAGCTCATACTGCCGGTCCCCGCCGCCATACTCATTTCGGGCGAGAACCCCGTCACGGACAGGATCCCCTATTTCTCCTACCGCCTCCGATAACCCGTAAAGCACAAAACCAGAGAGCACACATGCCGCATACTTTCCATACTCGTTTCCGTACTCGTTCAACCTGCCTCTTCGCGTTTTTTCTCTCATACTTCGATCTCCAGGAAATAATCAGCCAGCCAGCATGAAGCGAGATAGACTGCAAGGCAGACCGTCATCAGCATCCGTCCGATCAGCGTTGTATACAGAATCCCAAAGAACCCCGGTGACGTCAGCTCAATGTAGATTACGATCAAGACGGGAATCCCACTCATGATCCTTTGCTCCATGCGTTTTGATGCCGTTGCCGTCAGGATCTCCTCCTGGATCCGGATCTTTTCCCCGATGATCTCTGCGGTCCTGGTGATGATCCGCATCAGTTCTCCGCCGCTTTTTCTCGCCGCAAGAAACACGTCCGCAAAATTTTTCACATCGTCCAGGCCGCTTCTCGCCGCAAAGTCCCCCAAAGCATCCTCAAATGTCAGATTCATCCGGACCTTCCGCAGGATCAGCCGGATCTCCTTCGCGATCATGGAATCGCTCCCGTGGATCTCCTCCATCTCCTTTAAGCTCACCGCAAACGCATTCTCCACCGAATACCCCGCATTCAGCCCTGATGCCACTGCGAGGATCGCGTCCTTAAACTCTCCCCGCAGTTTTTCCATCCGCCTCTGCTTCAGCTTTTTCTTTAAGGCCAGCGGAAACAGGATCCCCGCCGGAAAAATAAGCAAAATCAAAAGGAAACTCCGGTAAAACACATAGTCCAGCACCGCTGCCAAAAGAATTCCTTCTGCCCCGTAAAGCACCCACTCCCTTCGGCTCAGCGTATACGTCTCATACTCGATACCCTGCAAGTCTGATTTTTTCCCGGTGCTTAAGCGTTCCGATCTGTTCAAGACTTCCTTCCACTTTCCCTGTATTTCCGAAACCGTCTCCTGCTTTTTCCGCTTCACGGAAGGATGATCTCGCCGTTTTCAAATCTGTCCACCTCCTCGATCGCCGTTACTTTTCTCGTCTTGTCCCGCATTCTTGACACATGGACCATAATGTCCACCGCCGACGCGATCTGGCTCCGGATCGCCGCCAGCGGCAGATCAGCTGCCATCAGCACCATAGTCTCAAGCCTGGACAGCATATCCTTCACACTGTTGGCATGTCCGCTGGAAAAGCCGCCGTCATGTCCTGTGTTGAGGCTCTGTAAAAGGTCCAGCGCCTCTTTTCCACGCACTTCACCGATAATCAACCTGTCCGGCCGCATACGAAGGGCCGCCCGGATCAGCTCCCCGATCCCAATAGCCCCGGCACCTTCCGCATTGGCTTCCCTCGTCTCCATCCGCACCAGGTTTTCGATGTGGTTTAACTGCAGCTCCGCTGCGTCCTCGATCGTGATCACGCGCTCACCGGGCGGGATAAACTCTGAGAGTGCATTCAAAAAGGTCGTTTTTCCCGCTCCGGTTCCGCCGCTGACGAAAATGTTGTACCGCGCAGCTACAAGTGTTTTTAAGAGGTCCGCGGCTTCCGGGGAAATACTTCCATAATCCAAAAGGCGCTCCATCGTCATTGGCTCTGGGAATTTCCGGATCGTCAAAATCGGACCGTTTAACGCTATCGGCTCCAACACCACATGAACTCGGGATCCGTCTGAAAGCCTGGCGTCCGCCAGCGGCATCGACGTGTTGACGATACGGTTCACACTGCTGACGATCTGCTGGATTAGATCTTCCAACTGCTCCCTGGATTCGAAAGACTTTTCCCACCGCCCGATCTTTCCCCCTGTCTCTACGAATACCTGGTCCGGCCCGTTCACCATGATCTCCGTCACCCTCGGATCGTCCACCAGCTCCTGCAGGATATCCAGACGTCTGAACGAATCAAAGAGTTCCCGGTGAAGCTCTGGGCACGGCCAGGCGTATTGCAGGGATTCCCGCGGCTGTTCCTGCATACAGACATCCATCCTCCGATCGATAAGCTCCGCGATCTCCTCGTCCGACATCTGCCGGTCATGTGGCATCTCTGCCAGGATCTGCGCCCGCAGCATCTGTTTCAGCTGTCCCATAAGTTCCTCTGTCCTTTCAGCAGACTCCTCACAAAATCACCCATATCCCCCCACAGAAGTTCCTGGGGAAAATGCTCCATTCTTCTCCCGCCGGTCACCATCGGCACATGGATCTTCTGGATCTTTTCCATGACCGCGCCGTTTCCCACTGCCTCCAGGTATTCCTCAAACTCCCGCATTTTTTCTGCAGAAAACGGGTCCTCCCGGATCGGCGTGTAGATCACCTGGCATTTTTCCAGTAACGGCAGCGCATCCCGCCCGTAATCCCCCACATCGAGAACCAGCGTCGTATAATTTCCTTCCTGCAGGATCCGTTCCAAAAGATCCGCCATCTCCTGCACCGACAGCTGCGTATAGTCCTGTGGAATGCGGATCGGCGGGATCCACGCCATGTCCCCCAGATAATAGACGATGGAATTCAGCCGGACCACATGAAAACGGTCCTGTTTATAGTAGTAGATGAGGTCTGAAAGATCCCGTTTCCACCGCTCATTTAAGAGTCCTGTAAATCCTGTAAAGGTATCCAGTGTCACAAACAGGACCTTCTCCTCCTTAGCAAGGATCTGTCCGATTGCTAACGCCAGACATGTCTTCCCGCATCTTCCGATGGGCGAGTAGACACCGATGATCCGCCTGGACTGGTCAGTAGCTCCGGCAGTATTGGGCCGGATTCCCGGAATCTCACTGTAGACAGCCATCACCTCCCGGATAATATCGTCCCCGGCTTCGAACTTATAGATCTCTTTTCCAGAATCCATCTGCTTCTCTGTCTCCTCAGACATATAGATCTTCTGGGCCGACGGGATTCCGGAAATATCCCCGGAATCCGTCCGTTCCCCCGAGAGCAGGACATCGATCTCATGCTTTTTTGCGTACTCTGCCAGCTTTTCCTTTGAAGTAAACACCTGGGCAATAAAAACTCCCTTTTCCTTTCGGTTTACATAATCAGACAACCGTTCCGCATACCTGGTATCCGCGTCATAAACCGCCATCATCTTTTTCATGTCTTCTCATTTCCTTTCCCCCGCCGGAATCAGACTCCGGCATACATTTGATCAGACCGCTACGCAGTCCTGTAAGATATGCGTTCCCGTCTCTTTACTGGATCAGCATAAACAGACAGTATCCCGCAAACAGATACGGCCCCAGCCGTAAAAGACCTTCTTTCTCAAAATACCCCGGATATTCCGTGAGCCGCCCTTTAATTCCTGTCTCCACCGCAAATCTGGCGGCCCGCTCCATGCGATACCAGAAAGTTCCCTGTTTGATCATCCGGTAAGACGCCGCTACAGCAGCAAAGACCATTCCAAGACCAATTACAAGCACGCCATCCCAGACTCCCAGAAATCCAGTGACTACTCCCATAAGCTTGATATCCCCCGCGCCGATGGTCCGGCACAGGAAAAACGGGTAAAAGACCGCGCATGTCCCCACAAACCGCAGGATAAATGATCCAACCTCGATAAACGCCAGAGTCACCAAAGGCTGCGCCCCCGACGACTTGTTGCTTTCTACAAAAGCAAGGACTATTCCAGCCGCGATCCCTGCTATGATCTGAATGTGAAAGATCTTTCCTTTCTTTCAGTCTGTCACCGCTGCGGACAGCAAAACTGCAAACAATACCACGATAAGATCACCTCCCGCACAGCCATCTTTTCCAATCACCTTCCCCGGAGAACAGAATTCTCCCGAAAGGATCAAAAAAGAGCCTTTTCCCAGTTACTGCAATTCAAAAATCAATACGTTAAACGGATTTCATGCCCTGAATCCGGGCATCCGGCGAAGCTGCCGGTCATACATCTGCTATCTAGAAATGAAGAACTCATTTCTGAATGTGCCCCTATTATCTCTGAATTTTGGCCGAAAGTCAATTTCAGTTTCGTAAAATCAAGGTGCCATTTTTCGTCAAATTTTACCAAAAAATATTATGTCACCCATCATTTTCCAGAAATGTTGAACAATTCATTGACGCAATTCAGGAAAAATGGTAAAATGCAATTAAGTTTAAATTTTTAAACCAAAACATTCCGGAAAGGAGAGAATTCATGATCTCAGAAAATCTTCTGGGCGATATCTTTGAAGAGTGCATTCCTTTATTTATTGCGCTCGGTGACCGAACAAGACTGACGATCCTGCAGTGTCTCTTTGAGACACAGACCACTGGTGAAGGACGGATCCCCGGCTTAAATGTCAACGAGATCACGGACCGGACAAGTCTCTCCCGTCCAGCTGTTTCTCACCATTTAAAGATTTTAAAAGATACCGGCCTGATCGATGTTTTAAGAAAAGGCGTGTGCAATTATTATTATCTCACAAACAAAAGCGCCATCGACAAGCTCGGTCGTCTGAAAGAAGAGCTTGAAAAATATCCGGAATCCTGAATATTCCGGGTGAATGATCCTCATACTACCAATTACAGAAACTTCTGGTTTTCTCCACAGACAGACGCGCCGCGATCCGGCAAAGCCTATCTGTGAACAAAATTCGGCAAAACAGCCTTCGGCCGCCTGAAACAGACTGCTGTTGGCACTATCCGTAAAGGAATTGGGGTATGATATTTATGTTTTTTTCGAAAAAAAATGCTTCCAAACAGGCTTACCGCCGGGAAACAAATGAACTGAAGCGCCAGATCGAGCTCAGCAAAACGGCGATCTTATCCGCCCAGAACCAGTTCGAACAGGTCGTTGACCCGACCTTAGTCGACTGCTATATCTATGAGCTGAACGCCGCGCAGCTCCGGTATCAGTTTCTTCTCCGCCGCCTGAAAAAACGGGAGCTTCAGGAGGTCTGATAACCATGCATACCTGGTACGAACAGGCTGTCTTTTACCATATTTATCCCCTTGGACTTTTGGGGGCAGAAAAAACAAACACGCTCACAGAGACCGCCCACCGGCTCACGGAGCTTGAGTCCTGGATCCCGCATATCAGCGACTTAAATGGCTCCGCGATCTACATCGGACCGCTCTTTGAGTCCTGCACCCACGGCTACGATACAAAAGATTTCCGTCTCGTGGACCGCAGACTTGGTTCCAACGAAGATTTTGCCCGTTTTGTGCGCCTCTGCCATGAAAACGGAATCCGCGTTGTGGTGGACGGCGTCTTCAACCATACCGGACGTGAGTTTTTCGCTTTCCAGGATATCCGCGAAAAGCGGGAAGCTTCCCCGTATAAGGACTGGTACCGCGGCGTAAACTTCGGCTGGGGAAGCCCTTTGGGTGACCCATTCGGCTACGAGGCCTGGCAGGGACATTTCGAGCTCCCCTGCTTAAATCTCTGGAACCCGGAGGTCCGCCAGTATCTGTTTGACTCGATCCAGTTCTGGGTCGACAACTTCAATATCGACGGGATCCGCCTGGACTGCGCGAACGTCCTGGATTTCGGGTTCATGAAAGAGCTCCGGGAAAAGACCTCCGCCATGAAACCTGATTTCTGGCTCATGGGCGAGGTGATCCACGGCGAATATAACCGCTGGGTGAACCCGGAAATGTTGCATTCCGTGACAAACTATGAGCTTCACAAGGCGCTCTACTCCGGTCACAATGACCACAACTACTTTGAGATTGCCCACAATGTGCGACGTCTGGAGGCGGTGGGAAGATCGCTTTACACCTTTGTGGACAACCACGACGAGGACCGGATCGCAAGTAAATTAAACAACCTGGCAAACCTGTTTCCGGTGTACCAGCTTCTCTTCACTCTCCCCGGAATTCCTTCTGTCTATTATGGAAGCGAGTGGGGAATTGAAGGAAAGCGTTCCAGAACATCCGATGAGGTCCTTCGCCCGGCACTCAACCTGTCTGACATGCTTGGAAAAGCTCCGGAGCTCGCGTCCCACATCGCGGCACTCGGAAAAATCCACACAGAAAATGACGCGTTTCACAACGGCTCCTACAAGGAACTTCTCCTCACGAACCGCCAGTATGCTTTCAGCCGGTCCGGGGAACATGGAACCGTGATCTCCGCTGTCAATAATGATGAACAGCCGGCATCCATCTCGATCCCGCTGCCATGCGCAGCCTCAGATGTTGTATCCCTGCTGCCCGGAGAGATCCCATTCTCCCTCGAAAACGGCAGACTTTCCGTCACGCTCCCGGCAAACGGCGGCGCGATCTTTAAACTTCAGGAGGTTTAAGTGATGACAAGAACAAAGAAAACCACAGCTCCTGCCAAAACAAAGGAGATCGGTCTCGGTTTCATCACCGAACTGGACCGGTATCTCTTCGGACAGGGGACCCATTATAAAATCTTCGAAAAACTTGGTGCACATCCAAAGACTTATAAGGGGAAAGCCGGAATGTATTTTGCCGTCTGGGCTCCCCACGCAAAGGCCGTCGGTGTTGTGGGCGATTTCAACGGCTGGGATCCGGACGCCGCACCGATGTCCCCGTTAGCTGACTCCGGAATCTACGAGGCGTTTATTCCCGGCGTCGGTCTCGGAGAACTCTATAAATTCGCGATCACCACACAGGAGGGAATGATCCTGTTCAAGGCTGACCCGTATGCGGTCCATGCGGAATTCCGTCCGGGAACCGCTTCTATCACAGAAGACATTAACGGCTTCAAATGGGATGACGCAGCCTGGATGGAGACAAGAAAAAAAGCTGATCCTGTGAAATCCCCGATGGCAATCTACGAGGTCCATCTCGGTTCCTGGCGCAAGAAAGACCGTCCACAGAAGGAAGGTTACTATACATATATGGAAGCTGCCCACGAGCTGGCTGATTATGTAAAGAAGATGGGCGACACCCACTTAGAACTCATGGGAATTGCGGAACATCCATACGACGGTTCCTGGGGCTATCAGGTTACCGGCTACTACGCGCCGACTTCCCGTTACGGCACTCCAAAAGAGTTCATGTACTTTGTGAACTACCTCCACAAAAAAGGGATCGGTATCATCCTTGACTGGGTTCCGGCCCACTTCCCGAAGGATGCCCACGGACTTGCCGACTTCGACGGTCAGCCGCTCTATGAATACGCAGATCCGCGAAAGGGCGAGCACCCGGACTGGGGCACAAAGGTCTTCGATTACAGCAAAAATGAGGTCAAAAACTTCTTGATCGCTAACGCCCTCTACTGGGTAGAGAACTTCCATGTTGACGGTCTCCGCGTAGATGCCGTCGCGTCCATGCTGTACCTGGATTACGGCCGCAGCGATGGAAACTGGGTTCCGAATAAGTACGGCGAGAACAAGAACCTCGAAGCCATCGAGTTCTTCCGCCATTTGAACAGTGTCCTCACCGGACATCTCACCGGTGCCATGATGATCGCTGAGGAGTCCACCGCATGGCCGGGTGTCACAAAACCGCCGGAAGAGGGAGGTCTCGGCTTCACCTTCAAGTGGAACATGGGCTGGATGCATGATTTTCTGGAGTACATGAAACTGGATCCATATTTCAGAAAATTCAACCACAATAAGATGACATTCGGCATCACCTACGCCACCAGTGAGAATTATATCCTGACGCTGTCCCACGACGAGGTCGTTCACCTGAAGTGTTCCATGATCAACAAGATGCCGGGCTTAAATGGCGACAAGTTTGCGAATCTGAAAGCAGGATACACCTTCATGATGGGGCATCCGGGAAAGAAGCTCCTGTTTATGGGCCAGGATTTCGGTCAGTATCATGAGTGGGATGAGAAGGTTTCCCTCGACTGGTATCCCGCCGACGAGCCGCTTCACAAAGACCTGCAGAAATATTACAGCGACCTGCTGCATGTATACCAGAAATATCCGGCACTGTGGCAGCTGGATTCCGACTGGAACGGTTTCCAGTGGATCAACGCCAACGATGGTGACCGCAGCATCTTCAGTTTTATCCGCCGTGATGAGACGGGCAAGAAGAATCTCTTATTCGTCATTAACTTTACACCGGTTGCACGCGACGATTACCGGGTAGGCGTTCCGAAGTCCGGAACCTACTCCCTGATCCTGGATTCCGAGCATGGGCTCTACAAGCGCGGCGAGCATGCATTCTCCGCCCGCTCCAAGAAGAGCGAGTGCGATGGCCAGCCATACTCCTTTGCGTATCCGCTGCCGGCGTACGGGACTGCAATCTTTAAGTTCAACTAAAAATATATATTTTGCAAGTAACACATCCGTCCTGAATCCACTAAAAACAGGTTCAGGACGGATGTTCTGATTTTCACAAACAGCACACCCAGATACATATTTTCAGGAAATTCTGACACATGCAGCTTTGTTGCAATTTCCCACATAAAAAGGAACTGCCCGACTTCCATTCTCCTCAGAAAACGGTAAGCGGACAGCACCTCAATCATCACCTATATTTCTTGCATTTATTGACCTTACTTACTCTTACTCCACGTTCTTCGTCGCCACAACATCAACTCCCGTTCCGGCAACGTCCTTCATGATCACATCCCCGATATGCACCGGGGCAGCAACCTCGACTGTCTTTAACGCTTTCACACAGTCAAAGATCTTTCCCTTCGGGATATCTTCTTTCGTCTTCACCGACACCATGTCGATACTTCCGCCGGATACCCGGACTGTGGAAGTCACGATCCTCGTCGGGTTTGTCACTTCTTTCCGTCCATAGATCTCGCCGCGCTTACAGGTATTTCCCGTCACGCTTACGACCTCACCGCCGTCCATCGTTACGACAAGAGGACAGCCCATCGGACAGCCGATACATGTTAATCTTCTTTCCTCCATCGTCTATGCCTCCTCGATTTTGACCGTGATCGTCTCAAGATCCGGATATTTCAAAAGATCTGCCTTTTTGAATTTCAGTTCCTCCATCTCCCCCGGTGCCACGACCGGACGTTTTCTGTGGATCACACGTTCGTCACCGAAATACGCGCTCACATAGCAGTTCTTATAAACACCACCCACGCGGAAACGAACGGTCAGCTCCTCGTCCATTCTCGCCGGATCGATGGTTCCCGGAACTGTGTAGCGCACACCTTCGATCGGATTTAAGACGATCTCATGTCCGCCGGACGGACGGTTCTCGCCCTGTTTCACATAGGCCGCCGCATTCTTTCCGGCAATCGCCGCCTCCTCAGATACAAAATCCACGAGATCATGGACATGAAGCACATTTCCGCAGGCGAAAACACCCTCAATATTCGTCTCAAGACTTTCGTTGACCTTCGGACCGGATGTCACCGGGTTCATGTCCACGCCCATTCCCCTGGATATCTCATTCTCCGGGATCAATCCGACGGAGAGAAGCAGCGTATCACAGCTGTATTCCTCTTCCGTTCCAGGAATCGGCTTTCCTTTTCCGTCTACCTGGGCCAGTGTAATTCCTTCCAGTCTCTCTTTTCCCTTGATGTCCACAACGGTGTGGCTCAACTTTAACGGGATTCCATAATCATCGAGACACTGGACGATATTTCTCTTTAATCCGCCGGAATAAGGCATCAATTCCGCAACGACCTTGACTTTCGCGCCTTCAAGTGTCATACGTCTCGCCATGATAAGTCCAATATCTCCGGAACCTAAGATCACGACTTCGCGCCCCGGCATATATCCCTCAATGTTTACAAGTCTCTGGGCCGTACCTGCAGAGAAGATTCCCGCCGGTCGATATCCGGGAATATTTAAAGCGCCTCTCGACCGCTCTCTGCATCCCATTGCAAGGATCACTGCTTTCGCCCGGATCTCGAAGAGACCTTCTTCCCGGTTCATGGCCGTCACGATCTTCTGCTCACTGATATCCATAACCATAGTGTTCAGTTTATACTCGATATTTAATTCTTCTGCCTGTTTAATAAACCGTCCCGCGTACTCCGGACCCGTAAGTTCTTCCTTGAAGGTGTGGAGTCCAAAGCCGTTATGAATGCACTGGTTTAAGATTCCGCCCAACTCCCTGTCACGTTCCAGGATCAGAATACTCTCGATTCCGTTTTTTTTCGCGGAAACTGCAGCGGCAAGACCCGCCGGTCCGCCTCCGATGATCACAATATCATACGATTTCATGCTCTGACACCTCCCTTTTATAACGAATCCTTATTGATTCCCTTGACGATCTGCGAGTTTCCGCCGGATTTTGTGATCTCAAACATGCTCTTATGGCATTCTCTCGCAAGGATCTCCATAGTTCTCGGAGAACAGAAGCCTGCCTGACAGCGCCCCATTCCGGCTCTCGTTCTGCGTTTTACTCCGTCTAAGGATTTTGCGCCTAAAGGTCTTCGGATCGCATCGATGATCTCGCCTTCTGTAATCATCTCGCATCGGCAGATAATATTTCCGTACTCTGGTTTTTCCTTAATTAACTGGATTCGTTCTTCCTTACTTAAAGTATTCGGATTCAGAACACCTTTTCTCGTCGCGATGAAGTTCTCTTTTTTCTTGAGATCCATCTTCTCTTTCAGGATATCCGCCACCATCTCGCCGATCGCAGGGGAGCTTGTCAGGCCCGGAGACTCGATTCCTGCACAGTCGATAAAGCCTTTCGCGTCCTCCAGCTCACCGATCAGGAATTCATGTCCGTCCTCATGGGCACGGAGTCCAGCGAAGGAAGTGATCACCTGACGCATCGGAATGTTCTTCACATTCATCTCTGCCTTTGTGATAACTTCATTTAAGCCCTCTCTCGTAGTATTGGTTCCCTCTTTATTCTCAATATCGATTGCTGTCGGTCCCACCAACAGATTTCCGTGGACCGTCGGAGTCACAAGAACGCCTTTTCCGTATTTTCCGGGAAGAGCAAACACCGTATGGCTC
>OGKU01001428.1_pt1 | contig 10991 bp, 6 predicted proteins | sample 1572611 | NCBI WGS metagenome assembly OGKU01 (sample SAMEA2581886, study PRJEB24529) | metagenome | biome: Human gut stool | place: China | collected 2011 | reverse complement strand
GCCGCCAGACACCGATACAGCGACGCCTGCAAGCCGTAGAGCCGGAGGCATCGAGTTCGTCCAGCCGTTTTTCGAGCCGGGCGAGCACGGCGGAATCCGCCGTCGCCAGCGGCAGTGCGAACAACTGCATCGTATCGCGCCCGACGACAAGCCGTTCGGCAGCCTGCCCTGTCGCCGACGCGCGAAAAGGCTGCAAAAAACACACGACTGCCGACAACAGAAGAGCCGCACGTATCATAAGCGAGGGTATTTTTCAGAAAGATACGCAAAAAACGAAGATCGCACAAGTCCCGTTGCGAAAACGACGACATCGGCTCCGCGTCAGCGCATCATGCCGCCGAAGGTCCGCCGGCCGAAGAGATAGCGCAGCACCACCGCGCCGCGGTAGAGGTTTTCCGCGGCGGAGCCCTTGCGGTTCGCGCGGATCTCACGCCGTTTGCGGGCCAGCGCCCCGTGCCAGCGGATGAAGTCGCCCCAGGCGCGGAACACGGCGCGGAAGTTGTCCCGGCGGCCCTGCATGAGGTAGGACAGCGCGGCGAGCAGGTCGAGCGCCGGGCGCGCAACGGCCACGCAAAGCCGCTGTGCGGGCGAGGCGCACTTGTAAAGCATGGCGAGATTGTTCCGGTGATTGTAGAAGACCTTGGCCGGAGAATCGGTCTGGAGCGTGCCGCCGCCCAGGTGGTAGACCCTGCTCCGGGGCACGATCCGCACCCGGTAACCCGCCAGCTGCATCCGCCAGCAGAGGTCGATCTCCTCCATGTGGGCGAAGAAATCGCCGTCGAAGCCGCCCAGCGCACGGAACACGTCGGCCCGGCAGCAGAAAGCCGCGCCGCTCACCCAGAACACGTCGCGCTCGTCGTCGTACTGGCCCCGGTCCTTCTCCACGCAGCGCAGGATGCGCCCCCGGCAGAAGGGATAGCCCAGGTAGTCGATGAAACCGCCCGCAGCCCCCGCATACTCGAACTCCGTGCGGTCGGCGCAGGAGATCAGCTTCGGCGCGGCGACCGCCACGTCGGGATTCCGGTCCAGACAGTCGAGAATCGGCGCAAGCCACCCCTCGGGGGTCTCGACATCGGAGTTCAGCAGCAGGTAATAATCGGCCTCGATATACTCCAATGCGCGGTTGTAGCCTCCGGCAAAGCCGTAGTTGCGGTCCATGCGCAGGACCGTGACCGACGGAAACCCGGCGGCGAGCGCCGCAAGAGAGTCGTCCGTCGAACCGTTGTCGGCGACGATGACCTCGACGCCGGCGGGAGCCGCGGCCACGACCGACGGCAGGAAACGACGCAGGTGGTCCGCACCGTTCCAGTTGAGTATGATAATTTTAGCGACCGGCATGAGTTCGTTTGTGCTTCCAGCGGCGATGCGACCACATCCACAGTTCGGGACACTCGCAGATCATCCGCTCCAACTTACGAACGTAACGCTGCGTGATTTCGTATTCGGCGACCTCCTCTTTGCCGTCATAAATCAGTTCGAAGGACATTTCGTAGCGTCCCCGCCGCAGGCGGCTCATCTTCACGAAGTAGACCGGGAGGTTGCAGCGCAGGGCCAGTTTCTCGCCACCGTCGAAGAAGATCGTATCCTGATTGAGGAAGCGGAACCAACGGCTGTCGGGCCGCCGCGGGGGATTCTGGTCGGCGATAAGCCCCATCACGAGGTTCTTGCCGGCGATGCCTCCGGTCCGGTTGCGCAGGTAGAAACGCAGGCTCTCCTTCATCGAGACGGTCATCGAATTTTCGTAATTGCGCAGCCGCCGGTAGAGTTCCTCCATCACCTTGCTGCGCAGCGGATGGTAGACGGCGACCAGCATCTGCGACCGCTCGTAAAGCCCCCAGTAGGAGCAGTACTCCCAGCAGCCGAAATGGGCCGTCATGGCGATCCAGTCGCGGCCGTGCACCGCTTCCACGTGTTTCTCCACGTCTTTGACCGTAAGCACCGTCCGCCCCTTCTCCTCGTTCCTGTAGGCCATGTTGATCGTGTCGACGAAGATTTCGGACAGCGTGCGGTAGAACCGCCGCCGGATGACGGCCAGTTCGCGTTCGCTCTTCTCGGGGAACGAGTTCCGCAGGTTGGTCTTGACGACCTTCATGCGGTAGCGCAGGCAGTAGTAGAGCAGGACGAAAAGCAGGTTTTCGACGACGTAGTACTTGAACCAGTAAGGCATCACGGCGAACACGCGTGCGCCCAGCCAAAGGGTCTCCAGCCAGAAGCGCTGCAAAATGGTCAGATCGGTTCGTTTCATGCCTGCCGCCCGGATTAGGGTTCCACGAAAAGTTTGACGTTCTCGACCTTGGTGCGGATTCTCAACCAGCGGATCAGCGTTTCACGGTCGACCGGAAGCGCGGAATCCCGGGGCGTCACCACGCACACGAGCGTCGTATCGCCGGGCGTGCCCTCGACGTCGAAGGTGATGCCCTTGGTCAGCGAAATGGCCCCGATGTTGTCCATCATGGCCCCCACTTCGCGCGAGATGTCGTTCACCTCGACGTTGGTCACCCGGTAGCGTTTCAGCTGCGAAGACATCTCGCCGATCCGGCGGTTCTTCTCCTCCAGCAGCTCCTGATAGCTCTTCTGAAGCGAAACCACGTCGACCTTGTCCTCCGTATTGGCCTGCCGGACGACCAGTTCGGCCTCCTCCAGCCCGAAATTGCGCATCTGCGTACGGGCATTCTCGATCACCTCCTCGCCCAGCGGCTCGCCCACGAGCAGCAGCTCGATCTGCGAGGGGTTCTTGCCCTGCGCGTAGTGTTTGTTGCACTCGATCACGCGGGTATGCGGAAAGTTGAAGACCTGCGACACGTATTTGTCGGCCACGGCCTCGAACAACGAGACGCGGACCATGTGGAACCCGATGACGACGCTCGGGATGAAGGTCACCAGCGTGATGACCATCATCAGCCGCTTGACCGTGCGCTCGCGGACCTTGTCGATGAAGACCTTCTTCTCGTATTGCAGAAAACGCACCATGGCATAGGTCGCCAGCGCGATGAACACCGAATTGATGAAGAAGAGGTAGAAGGCGCCGATGAAAAAGCGGAACTGCCCCGTGGCCAGTCCGAAGCCCGCCGTACAGAGGGGCGGGATGAGGGCCGTGGCGATGGCCACGCCGGGAATGACGGTCGACGTGCGGTCCTGCCGCGTCTGCGCCACGATGCCCGCCAGGCCGCCGAACAGGGCGATCAGCACGTCGTAGGTCGTAGGCACGGTGCGCGCCAGCAGCTCGCTGCTGTTCGACGAGAGCGGCGAGATGAAGAAATAGACCGTCGAGGTGATGATGGCGACGATGAACATCAGCGCCAGGTTGCGCAGCGACTTCTTGAGCAGTTCGAAATCGTTGATGCCCAGCGCGAGGCCGACACCCATGATCGGGCCCATGATCGGCGAAATGAGCATCGCGCCGATGATCACCGCGGCCGAATTGACGTTCAGGCCCAGCGAGGCGATCATCGTGGCGAAGATCAGCACCCAGAGGTTGACGCCGCGGAACTCCACGCCCTTCGAGACGGAGGCCACGACCTCGTCGCGCTGCGCCTTGTCCTCGTCGAGGCTGAAACGGCCCTTCATAAATTCGCGCAACTCCCCGAGCCACGCCGAAAACGAACGTTTTACCTTTTGTGTATCGTCTGTACGGTTCTCTTCCATCAATTGCGTTTCGATTTGAGTTACTCCTCCCCGTCCTCCCGGACGCGGCGGACTTTGGGTTTTCCGGCCACGACGATCACGAACTCGCCCTTGGGTTCGGTCGTGCGGAAATGCCCGAGCACCTCGGCGACGGTTCCGCGCACGGTCTGCTCGAACTTCTTGGTGATCTCGCGCGACACCGAAACCCGGCGGTCTTCACCGAAAACCTCGGCGAACTGCTCGAGACACCGGACCACGCGGTAGGGTGATTCGTAGAAAATCATCGTGCGCTCCTCGCCGGCAAGCGCCTGCAACTGCTTCATCCGCCCCTTCTTCTGGGGCAGGAAGCCCTCGAAGCAGAAACGGTCGCACGGAAACCCGCTCTGCACCAGCGCCGGAATCAGCGCCGTGGCGCCGGGCAGCGTCTCGACCTCGATGCCGGCCTCGACACACGTCCTGACCAGCAGAAACCCCGGATCGGAGATCCCGGGCGTCCCGGCGTCCGAGACCAGCGCGGCATTGCGTCCGGCGGCAATCGACCCGGCCACCATCTTGACCGTGGCGTGTTCGTTGAACTTGTGGTGCGAACGGAGTTTCTGCTCGATGCCGAGGTGCTTCAGCAGGAACGACGTCGTGCGCGTGTCCTCGGCGAGGATGAAATCCACCTCGCGCAGGACGTTCACCGCGCGCAGCGTGATGTCGTCCAGATTCCCGATCGGCGTAGGTACGATATAGAGTTTGGCCATCGTGTCAGGCGAATTTGCGTTCGAGCAGTTCCATCATAAACTTCGCGCCGTCCGAATTGGGATTCCAGGCGTAGTTCTCGGCAATGTGGATCATGCACTCGTCGAAATCGTCGAAGGCGTTGAGCGTCGCGATCGCCTCTTCATAGGCTTCGCCGTCGCCGCCGAACAGATCGCGGATCAGCAGGAACTTGTCGTTGATGCCGATGGCGTTGCGAAGGTCGGCGACCGGTTCGCCGCGGCGCAGTTCCGAAGCCATGTCGCGCCGCGGAGCGATCGTATCGGCCAGCGTCTGCACGTCGTGGTTGATCACCTCGCCCAGCACGGCCCCGACAGGGACCGCAACCTCCTTCGCTCCGGATTCGGCCTCCTCCGGCTCGGCGGCGGCAGGCGCTTCCGAAACGGTGACGGGTTCCGCCGCGGACTGCGGCACGGACGTTCCGGACTGCGGCCCGGGACCTGCCGACGCAGGCGCAGCCGCCGGTTCGGGAGTCGCGGCAAACCCGGGACGGACAGTCGGTCCGGGCGTCGCAGCGGGTTCGGGACGGGCAGCGGGTTCGAGCGTCACAGCGGGTTCGGGGCGGGCAGCGGGTTCGGGACGCTCCGCCGGTCTTTCCGCCGTTTCGGGCCTTGCGGGCTTTTCGGCGGGCGCGGGCGTATCGTAGAGCGACATGATGACACGCTGCTTATGCCGGTGACGCAGGGTGGCCTCCTCCAGCCCGAACAGCGTGGGCGCGATGTATTGGGGTTTCTCCGCAGGAGCGGGTTCCGGAGCTGGCGCAGGAGCGGGTTCCGGAACGACGGCCGATTCAGCCGCAGCGGCAGGTCCGGGCGCAGCGACCGGCTTCGCAGACGGTTCAGCCGCAGCCTCGGATTCAGGCGCAGCGACCGGCCCGGATTCGGCGGCCGGTTCGGATTCTCCGGCGACGAATGCGGCTTCGGACGCCGCTTCGGGATCAGGCTCAAATCCGGATTCCCCCTCAAGTTCCGGCTCGGAATCCGACACCGCAGGCTCCGCCATTCCGGGCGTCTCCGTATCGGGATTCCCCCCGGCAAACGCCCCGGCAGAATCGGCCGCGACCGTCGTATCGGGTTCGGAAAACGGCTCTGCGGGTTCCGCCTCCGCATCGAACGCGGGTCCTGAAACGGCATCGGGACCGGGTTCGAACACGGCTTCGTCCGTCGGGTCGAGCGAAAGCACCGCCCCGAGGTCGATGGGCACCGGAGCCGCCGCAGGCTCCGTCTCCGCAACCGGGAATTCCGGAAGGGATTCCACCTCCGTAAAGCGCACCGCATCGTAGAGCGTCCGCAGTTTTTCCAGCGCCAGGTCGCGTTCGAGGGCCGGAATCTCCCCGGAAGGCTCCCAGCCGTCGACAATCGCGGTCAGCTTGCGCAGTTCGGCACGTATCGTCTTCAAATCCATCATTGCGTACTGTTTTGACCTCCAAAGGTAGAAAAAATTTGCGAAAGCCCAGCCATTCCCCGGAACCTTTTGTCCGAAACATCTCCGAACGGGTTTTTCCGGGACATCCGGACCGTCCCGCCGGGCACGGAAAAGGGAGCGGCGGCCGAAGCCGCTGCTCCCTTGCAGCTGTCCCGCACCCGCGGCGTCGGCCGCCGTGCCGGAGAGACGAATCATTCGGTGATCCGGAAACTGCCGCCGAGCGTGCAGTCGGAGTCGTGCCCTACCCAGACATGGTAGTCGCCCGGCTCCTGGCCCCACTTTTTGTCGAGACGCCAGAACGAAAGGTCGTCGGGCGTCAGTGTGAAGGTCACCTCGCGGCTCTCCCCGGCGCGAAGCATGACCTTCCGGAAACCTTTCAGTTCACGAACCGGACGCGTCACACCGGACAGCAGATCGCGCACGTAGAGCTGCACGACCTCCTCGCCGTCGCGGCCGCCCGTGTTGGTCACGCGGACCGACACGCGAACCTCGCCGCCGACGGCGGTTTCGGGCGTCAGCACCCGCAGGTCCGAATAACCGAACGTCGTGTAGCTCAACCCGTAGCCGAAACAATACTGCGGCGAATTGGGTACGTCGAGATAGCGCGAAGTGTATTTGTTGGGCTTGCCCGACTCGTCGGCCGGACGTCCCGTGCTCTTCATGTCGTAATGGATCGGAATCTGCCCCACCGTGCGGGGAAAGGTCATCGGCAAACGCCCCGAAGGGTTGTAATCGCCCGACACGACATCGGCCAGCGCCTCGCCCGCCATCGTGCCCGGATACCAGGTCAGCAGCAGGGCGTCGGCAAGTTCCGCTTCACGGGCCAGCTCCATAGGACGGCCCGTAACCAGCAGGACGACAATCGGTTTCCCGGTTTGCTTCAAGCTCTCCAGCAGGTCACGCTGCGCGTCGGGCAGCGCAAGCGACGCAAGGCTTGCCGCCTCGCCGCTCTCCCCCGCCTTCAATCCGAGCGCGACCAGCACCACGTCCGACTTCGCGGCTGCGGCCACCGCCTCCGAAATACCGCCTTCGAGGGCCTTGTGCGGGTCGCATCCGCGGGCATAGGTCACACGGTCGGCTCCGAAACGCGCCCGCAGTCCGTCGAGAAAGGTCGAGGTCCGGCCGGCCTCGGCGAAATGAACCCACGAGCCGATCAGGTCCCACCGGGAATCGGCGAAAGGTCCCACCAGCGCGATCCGGCTCCCCTTTTTCAGGGGCAGCACGCCGCCGCGGTTCTCCAGCAGCACCATCGAACTGCGGGCCACGCGGCGCGCGGCATCGAGATGTTCCAGGGCGTAATAGCACTTCTCGCGCTCCTTCGCCTGGTAGCGGAAAGGATCGTCGAACAGCCCCAGGCGGAACTTCACGGCCAGCACCTCGCAGCAAAGGCTGTCGATCAGCGACTCCGGGATACGCCCCTCCCGCACCAGTTCGGCGGCATGAAACAGGTAGGCGGCGCTCATCATGTCCATGTTGACCCCGGCGCGCAGGGCCAGTTCGGCAGCCTGCGCATCGTCGCCCGCCACGCCGTGAGCTTTCAGTTCGCCGATCGTGCCGTAGTCGGTCACCACGAATCCGCCGAAGCCCAGTTCGTCGCGCAGCAGGTCGCGCATCAGCCAGCGGTTGGCCGTGGCCGGAACGCCGTCGAGGTCATTGAACGAGGTCATCACCGTCGCGGCCCCGGCATCGAGCGCCGCCCGGTAAGGCGGCAGGTAGCTGTCGCGGAAAACCCGCTCGGACATATCGACCGCATGGTATTCGCGCCCGGCCTGCGGAGCGCCGGAGGCGGCGAAATGCTTCACGCAGGCAAGGACCGACGAGGGGTCGGACAAGTCGCCCTGATAGCCCCGCACCATCGCTTCGGCGACACGCGCGCCCAGATAGGGGTCTTCGCCCGCGCCCTCGGAGACACGGCCCCACCGGGGGTCGCGCGAAACGTCGCACATCGGCGAAAAGGTCCAATGGATGCCCATGGCCGAGGCTTCGCGAGCCGAAACGCGGGCCAGCGACTCCGCGGCGGCAGGGTCCCACGAGGCGGCGACGGCGAGGTTGATCGGGAAGATCGTCCGGAAACCGTGGATCACATCGGCGCCGATCAACAGCGGGATGCCCAGCCGGCTCTCCTCGACGGCGATCCGCTGCAACCGCTCGGTCTCCTCGAAGGACTTGATGTTGAATACGCTGCCGCAGCGCCCTTCGCGGACCAGCCGTTCGACGGAAAGTTCCGTCTTGTCGGGTCCCGTGACGGCGCCGCCTCCGCGCTGCTGGACCAGCTGGCCGATCTTTTCGTCGAGCGTCATGCGTTCGACCAGTTCCGCGGCGCGCCGCCGGTCCTGCGGGGTGACGGGCTGCGCCCCGGCGGGATACAGCACGAGGGCCGCCAATACGGTAAAGATGCTATTTTTCATCGGTAAAAGTTTGAAAAGACATGCGAAGGTAATGAAAATACCGCAAAAAAAGGGCTTCGGAACGGAATAAACTCACTCCCGCCCGAAGCCCCCGCGATCGCAGCGGCGTCACTCCTTCACGCAGCGCATGCCGTAGGCTGTGGTCATCTTCCGTTCGTAATAGGTCCCCTCGCCCGTGGCGTCGCCCGCCTTCCAGTCGTACATCGGGAGCGGCTTGCCGCCGGCGAGCGTCGACGAACAATAGGCTGCCGAACGCCCCGGATAGTGGATGCGGCCGTTATCGCCCTTGCGGAACATCGTCGACGGGCCGATGAGGGTTCCGCCCGAATTGAGCGCATACCAGCGGCTGTACGTGTCGCCCGAGTCCTGGTTCTTGGCGGCGTTGCCGTCCACGTAGGCAAGCAGCGACTGCCATTCGGCCGCCGTCGGCACCCGGTATCCCACCGGGCAGGGATCGTTCAGCCCCTTGCCGCCCTCGGTCCAGCCTTCGGACATCGCTGCGGACGACCGGGTATAGAACGTCGTCGGATTGCCGTTTGCCGTTGCGGCTGTCATCTCCTCGCCGCTGACCTGCCAGCCGGCGGTGCGGGAGGCGTTGAAAACCACCTCGCGCGTCATCGCGCCGAAAGCATCGGGATACTCCGCATGCCCCTCGTAATATTTGTTCTTCGAGAGGATCTTCGCGCCGATGAACGGCTCCTTGCGGCCCCACTGATAGAACAGTCCGTAGGAGCGGAAATCCTGCACACAGGCCTTCGGGTCGGCCGAATGGTATTCGGCCCCGACATTGCGGTCCTGCCAGGCGATACCGCCGACGGTCACGTCCGAAGGCATCTTGTCCACGACCCAGACCAGCCACGACCAGACAACCGCGCCTCCGGCGTCGAACAGCGCGACCAGCCCGCTGCCCTGCTTCGACTTGGCCGCAGTGCAGGTGATTTCATTCCGGGAAGCGTCGTAGTCAAGCCCCGAAAGCAACTCTGCGTCGGTGGTCCAGACCCAGTCCGCCGCAACGCCCTTCACATACGCGCCGTCGGTGCGCCGCGCCGGAAACGCACGGGTTTCACCCGCCCGGACCACGACCGTATTCGCTCCGGTCGACCGCTGCACGACGGTCACCTGCTGCGGTTCGACGCCCTCCATCTCGGAGGAGACGGTCAGCGTCGCGCTGCGCGGACGCACGCCCTCGCCGTCGTCGGTCAGCAACAGTTTCACGACCGAACTTTTCGTCCCTTCGGACTGCGACACGGCGCACCAGTCGGTCGCGCCCTCGATTTTCCATGCCACGGATGCACGCAGGTTCAGGGCCGGTTCGCTCCCGGCGCCGTAGACGGTTATATCGGCGCCGTTCTCCGCCAGCACGAGGATCGGCTCGAACTTCTCCTGCGTCACGGTCACGGTGTGCTTCTCTTCGCCCGCGGCGTAAAAACGCACCGCGGTCGTGCGCTCCTCGGGCAGGAAACTCTGGTCGACCGTCAGAACGATCTTCTTCGTGTGCGAACCTTCGGCGACGTTGGTGCGGCACCAATCGTCGTCGCAGGAGACCGTCCACGGCGAATCGGCCGTGATTTCAAGGACGCTGCGCCCTCCGAACATATCGAACGTCACGTTATCCTCGAGCAGTGAAAGGTTGGATTCGGCGACCTCGGGATCGTCGCTGCACGCCGCACAGCAAACGGCTGCCGCGACGGTCAGAAAAAGAAAAAGTCTCTTCATCGTTGAAGTTGTATTTAAGGTTTTGTTCGAATGTCGTATTTACCAGGACACGGACGATTCGTAGGTATGCCCGAAACTGTCGGTGACCCGCACCATGCCGCCCCGCTCGCTGCCCGGATCGACCCGGAACATATGCCACGTATTGGTCGGCGTCCCTCCGCGCACACCCGTCGCCAGCACCTCCTCGTAATAGGGATCGGTGCGCTGCGTCCGCTCCATCGCCACCGCCTGCCCGCCCGAAGCGGGAATCCACTCCACGGCGCTCCAGGCCGTGTCATAACCCCAGACATTGGCATAGACACAGGCCGAATTGGTGCGTCCGGGTGCATAGAGGCGCATCTGCATATCGCGCTTCCCGCCCGCCGGCTTGTAATACCACGAGAGCCGTTCGCCATCGACCTCGACCACGGCATAGCCGCGCGGCGTGCCGTCGCAGTTGACGTCGCCGTTGATGAACAGGTCGCCCGGCGTGCGGGCGATGCAGTGCATGACCTTGCGTCCGTCGTCGTAACGGTAAATGTCATGGTAGTGCTTGTGCCCCCCGAAGGCATGGACCTTATAGGGGCTTATCGCATCGAGGAAACGCTGGAAATTGCGGTGGTTGCGCGCTGCGGTGTTCTTCGTGTGATAGAGAATCGGGCAATGGGACGAGACGACGAGCGTGCTGCCCGCCGGAACGTAGCGCAAATCGGCTTCGATCCAACGGCAAATTTCGTCCGTAAGACCGATCGTATACTCCTCTTCGGCGGTCGGCGCATGGTCGAAAAGGATGTTGTCGAGGAACAGATATTGGATTTTCCCGATGTTCACCGAGTAGTTCGCCGGACCGAAATAGCGTTCGTAGCTCTGCAAGGCGAGCGAATCGGTCAACTCGGCCGGATCGTGATCGTGGTTGCCCGGCAGGCTGAAGGTCGTGAAGCCAAGCGTCTCCAGCCCCTGACGGTACTTCGGGAAAAGCGACATATCGTTCCAGACCAGGTCGCCCAGGCTGACTCCGTAAACCTCCGTCGGAAGCCCCTGCACGGTTTTCAGCACATCGGGAACGACATGACCGAG
>OGKU01001427.1_pt1 | contig 11004 bp, 8 predicted proteins | sample 1572611 | NCBI WGS metagenome assembly OGKU01 (sample SAMEA2581886, study PRJEB24529) | metagenome | biome: Human gut stool | place: China | collected 2011 | reverse complement strand
TATAGATGATGTTGGCATCAATAGAATGAGCAGCAGAGAACTTATAGCTGAAGTTGGCTTTCAGTTTATAAGTCAGGTAATTCTGCTTCTTAGAGTCTCCTTGAGAATTGTCAAGGAACAACCCTTTTTTCCAAATACCATGACGCCACAGAGTAGTATGTCCGAGTTCTCCACCCAGATTGACTCCAAAGTTGCCGAAGTTTCTGCTATATTGTGCCCAAGCGCGTGCGTTGATAATATTTCCGTAGTAGTCGTAGCTGTATTTATCACCCTTCTTGACAGCTTGGGCATGACCGTACTTATCATAGTACTCCATGTTGTTCTGGTAAAGGATTGGGTTCATACCACCCATGTCACGTTCGGCAAACTTGTCTACGTCTACCCAGTAATCACCACCCAGCAAATCTTTCACTTCGCTATAATATTCTGTGCGATTACGACGCAAGTTCAATCCACCGTTAATTTTAGAATTGTCACGGAAGATATGAGAGAATTGTGTGTAGAGATTCCAGTCTATCTGATCGGCATGGCGTTCTTCAATCATGTTGATGGCACGATGACCGGCTCCATAGGTCGGGTTCTCTTCCTGGCTTTGGTTGATATGATACAAGTTGTCCCAGTTGATGTGGCGGATGTTATTAGTATTTCCCATCCATGCTTCATACAGTTGTGCTCCGACGTAAGTGTTGTTATAGAAACTCGGTAAATAACGGTAATAGTCGGGACGTGGGTCGGGACCACCGTACCAAGTCAGCGCAGAGTAACCGTTCTGTCCGAAACGTACAGAGGTTGCAACGTTTAATTGTGAACGGTCATTGATGTCGAATGTATAATTCAACAGCGTAATAGGCTCATGATAGCTGCGCACACGTGCGTTGACACGCTTTCCATTCAGCCAACCCCAGTTTGGATTGTAGTAGTTGTTGCCTACTAAGTCGTAGACTTCCTGAGTAGAAGCTTGTTGTGCACCACGTTCTGTGGGAGCACCCAGGATGCTTAATGCCAAGCGGTGTTGTGAATTGAATTGCTTTTCTACAGCGGCAAAATATCCGAAGGCATTGTAGTACACACCGTTTACATAAGAGTTTCCTCCTTGGCGGGTTGATACGGAGAAGGCATAAGACCAGCCGTTATCCTGTAATCCGGATGCATAGGTCAGCATACCACGGAAGCGGTACATGGAGTTACCGTTAACTACGCTGGCGCGAAGGCCTTTGCGCATCTGTGAAGGACGGGTATTGATATTTGTTGTACCTGCGATACCACCGATGCCCATATCCCCCATGTTCAGCGCAGATGTGACTTCCTGATTACGAGTCGCATCATTCAAGCCGCTCCACAAAGACCAGGGAGTATATCCTGTCATTGCGTCATTCAGTTGAATACCGTTCATATAAACGTCGGAGTATTGAGAATCATAACCACGTACATTGAAACGCATTTCACTGAATTTGTAGGAAGCGATGTTATTGAATACGTCTTTTGATGCGGACAGAGACGAGGGAAGTGATTGTGCATCCTCCAGCGTTTCTGTGTCAAATTCGGCAAAGATAGCATCGTCCATCGTAGGAGCAACGTTTTCAGGGATCAAAATGACGTTATTGATATCTCTGATCAACTTATCCACACGGACAGCCAGAGTTAAAGGTTCGAACTCTGCAGCTTCGAAAGACAGCGTGTATTCTCCTTTTGCCAGGTTTTCGATGACGAAGTTACCCGACGCATCAGTCTTGGTTGTTACATCTCCCGGGGTTAATGTCACTTTTACGCCGTCTATGGCCGCACGTGTCGTACGGGAAACGACTTTACCTTTGACTCCACCATTGTTTTGTGCAAAAACAGTGAATGACATCAAAGATAATACCATGAATAGGATTGTTTTGATTTTCATATAAACTTATTTTTTTATTTACCTATATAGATATATACGGGGAAGTGGTCGCTGAAACCGCCCTGGAAATCGTTGCCCACGAACGTACGCAGCGGATAACCCTTGTACTGGCCCTCCTTCTGGATCATGTAGGGACGGCGGAAGATGCCGCCGTAGAACTTCGAGTTGCCGGCGGGCTGGATTTTCAGGCTGCCCGTGGAACCGGTGGCGAGGTTCTCCGAAACGATGATGTTGTCGAACAGGTTCCACTCGTCGCGGTAAGCCAGCGTGCCGTAACCCGCTTTCAGCAGGCCGATGAAGGGGTTGAACATGTCGCCCTTGCCGACCTCCTTGATCTTGCCCTTGGCGTTGAGGCCCTCGACGATGCTGTCATCCGTGGCATCGTCGTTCAGGTCGCCCATGACGACCACCTTCGTGGCCGGGTTGGCGGCGGTCACCGAGTCGACGATGTGCTTCACCTGCTTGGCGGCAGCCAGACGCTTGGGGGCCGAAGCCTCCTTGCCGCCCAGACGCGAAGGCCAGTGGCTCACGAGGAAGAAGAACGGCTCGCTGTCGATCGTGCCCCACATCGTGACGAAATCACGCGTCCTGAAGTTGGGCAGTTCCGGCATCTTGAACGGAATGGCGGCGCTTCCCTCCAGCTTGAAAACGTCGGGACGGTAGTAGAACGCCACGTCGACGCCGCGTGCGTCGGGCGAATCGTAATGCACGATGCGGTAGTTGCCGGGCGCGAGTTTCGGCTGCGCGATCACATCCTCCATCACCGAGCGGTTCTCGATCTCCGAAACGCCGATCACCACGGGATAATCCTTATCCTCGGCGGCGATGTCGAACAACACCCGTTCGAGGTTCCCGATTTTCCTGGTGTACTTGGCCGAGTTCCACTTCTTGGGTCCTTCGGGCGTGAACTCCTCATCGAGGACGCCGGGATCGTGAATGGTGTCGAACAGGTTCTCGAAGTTGTAGAAGACCACTTTGTAGGGCTTCTGCGCGAAGCATGCCACCGCGATCAGCGAGGCAAACAGTCCTGTCAAAAAGATTCTCTTCATAAACGATTTTTGTTGTTAAGGTTCAATTCATTGTATCATAATCCCTACCAGTCGGCGAGGTTCTTCTGGCTTTTCACCGCATCGGCCACGGCCGGGTCGAGGTTGCGGAAGAACTTGAAGCCCGTCAGCTCCTCGATCTCCTTCACCGAACGGACAGCCGATTCGATCGACGTGGCGGCTCCGGCGTCATCGTTGGTGACCACGAAGCCGATGGCTTTCAGTTCATCCGCCTTGAATTGAGAGATCTGCCGGTTCTGGTTGCCCCGCTGGCGCAGCAGCACTTTCCAGCAATGCGACGGCACGGCGATCGGTCCGTTGGCATTGTCGATGGTCTTCGTGCTCTTGAAAGCGGCTCCCGTCACCACATAGAGCGTATCGTAGGTCTGCAAGCCTCCCCAGTCACGGACTTTGCCCTCCAGCGAGGCCCAGATATTCTGATTCAGCGTGCTGTTCTGGGGCATCATGTTGGTGCCGTAGTAAGTCATCCGGTTCGGCTCGTAATTGTTGTAACGCGAAGCCTGCGGAAGCATGTGCCCGCGGTCGTAACCCCTTGCACCGTACCCGCGGCCGTTGCCGCCTGTCCCGATGTATTGCTGGTCGCGGGTGGGAATCACGGGCAACTGGTCATTGGGATCGTAATTGAAATCGTTGACCCGTCTCAAAACGGGCGTTTCGTAGACCTTCTTGAAGATCGGATAAGCCACCCAATGCGAAATATGCCGGTCGACATCGTAGCATACCGAATAGTTGCGCAGTTTTCCGCCCGGAAAGAACTGATTGCTCACAAACGTCGCATAATAGGTCTTATAGATATAAGCGTCGTCGGAACGATATTCGGGCTGTTCGCCCCACGAACGGTCGTAGTCGATGAAGCCCGCGGCCCTCTGCGTCAGCGTCAGGGAGGTGGAATAACCGTTGGTATAGGTTACGTCGATCCGCGCCGTGCGGTCGTCGTCGGAATTGTTTTTGTCCAAATAGAGGTAGGCCGGGTCCCCGACGTTTCCGCCGGCGGAGGATACCTGCTTATTCAAATCGAACGAACACCACTCCGCATCCCCGCCCTGCGAGACGATCGTCGCCTCGAAGGTGATGCCCGACGGGCCTTGGGTCGAAATCTTGTTCGTTGTGGTTGAACTGCTCACGGTCTCTGCAACGAGCGTCGCGAGGGACTCCTTGTCGCCCCCGTCGTCCTTGTCGCCGCATCCCGCAAACAGGACAAGCATCGCCGACATCGTCACGAGCAGCATGCCTATCTGTTTAATTTTCAACATCATTCAGAGTAAAGTATAACATTTGGTCCGCAGACCCATTTAGAAACCAAACTCTTGACGGGGTGTTATCCCCGCCAAGAGTGGTTGGTTTTACAAGTCGGTTTCCTCGACTGTTGTTAGTAGATTTGAATTCCAGCGACAAGTGCTCGTCCAGTAGCAGTATTCGAGGAAGCATCAAAATTAGCAGAAGTAGAGAATGTTAATGTCGATGTTGCTGTTAACCCGGTAACATCAAACGTGAAATACTCTGTATCATCATTAAAAGTGATGGTATACGGAGCAGTTCCAGCAACTCCACTATTAGCGGTAAGGTCAATGGAAGCAGGCGCAATCGTTCCTCCTCCGTTTACTCTTACATATAAAGTAGCCGAAGCTTTATTCCATGCAGCAGCATAGAACGAAAGTTTTTTATTGCCCGAAACTCCAACAGCTTCAGTAGTAAACACACCGGTTTTCTTGCCTGTACCAAGTTTCAATATAGCAATTTGATCCGAACTTCCATTAATTTTCGCCTTCTCCGCATAAGAAGCATTGTCCGAATTAGTTGTTGTCGGTAACATACCATCCATCGACGTATACGTTCCCTTCGTATCATTACCGCTCGGCTTGGCCGCCTGCTTCAGATCTACCGAAGTCGTTTTAACTGCTGCTGCACCTTCCGAAGCAGCTACATAAAGGGTCAGCTTGGCCGATTTGGCTGCACCGTCGTTAGCCTTCGCCGTAACGGGGACCGAGTTCGCCCCGACTGCGCCAAGCGTAAACTGCCCGGCATCCGTACCTTCAATCTTGGCAAACACCTTGTTCGACCCCAGATTGCCGGCATTGAACGCGACATTGATCGTCTCGCCTTCGGCCTTGAACGTAGCAGGAGCGGTCGCCGTGATATACGGCTCGGTCGAATTAACCGTGATCTCATAGGGGAAAATCTTGATACGGGTGATATTGCCAGCCTGCGACTTACCTACCGCATAACCCTTGACAGCCACCGGAACATCGAGTTTATCGGCATCGGGCGTATAATACTGAACCGACCCCTGCAGAACGGTAGCATCCGCACCGTCGAGTTCCAGGTTGTAGAAGGTCTTCCCGTTGCTCTCTTCCTTGACTACCTTACCCTTGAGGATAATCGGCGTGCAAACGATGTTATTGAAATAAGCATTGACATCGTCTACTGAATATTCCTTGAAATCATAGTTCCACGCATTGCCCGTAGAAACCACCTCCACGGCAGCCTCCTTGTCAAACTGCGGCGGATTGTTGGGAGCCTGATAGATCGTCACGGCACCCGAAATATTGATCTTGTCGCCTACCGAACGCTCATTGCCGCTGTGGTATACCAGCATGGACCCCGTATTGTCGGCAATCACATAAGCCATCTCGCTGCGCGTAACAACGATAGCATCCTTCACCTTATAAGTTCCGGCAGTCTTAATATCGCCGATAGTCGAAAGTTCCGGATCAACCGGACCAGGAATAACGATTTCCGAACCGTTGCCGCCTTCATAAAGTTTGAAGTCGTCGAGACGAAGCTGGTTTTCGGTCTGCCGATCAAAGCCCGTAAAACGAACAGCGATCTTATCCGTTGAAGTACCTGCAGGCAGTTTAAATTCTGCGGTGCAAATATACCACGAACCCGAAGCCACCTTCTTGGAAGTGAAAGTTACCGGAGCGAAAGTATCGTCGCCACCCTCGCCGTTAGCACTCACATAGAATTTGATCGTCGAATTCGAAACCTCGCCGAAAACCGGACCGTTACTATAAGCCGTCTGCAACAACGCCGTAAACGTAAAGGTGAAATTCGAAGCCGTACCTACATTGATGTTCGTAATATCAAGGACGTTGTCAGCATAGCCGATGTAAGCAAACGCAGGACCCGAAACCTCCGTGACCTCGTCTTCTGCAGGAAGATAGCTCCCGGTTCCCCAAGAAACCTTGGCGCCGCTACCGCCATACACTACACCCGACTGGTCAAGCGTTCCCTGACGGCTCCATTTCTCGTACTTGTCCGCATAAGGATAAGGTTTGGCAATCTCTTCCTTACCGCAGTCCTCGCTGTAAAGAGCGTTACCTGTCGGAATACTGCTGTCGCTCTGTACAATCTTGATCGTAGCCTCGTCCGTAAGCGGGAAGCCCTCGACCATGGAGCTGGCGGTCAGAACAAGGATTGCGCTGCGCTCTCCCGAAGCCTGACCCAGCGTGAAGGTAAGCTGCGTCGTACCGGTCTTGCCCGACATCGCGCTGGGAGTAACCCACTGCGAATCCCCGGGGTTCTTGAATGTCAGGGTCCAGTCGCCTTTCGAAACGACCTCGACCGTCTGTTCGAGCTTGCCGCCCTCGAGTTTCCCGGCGACAGTCACCGACTCGCCGCCGTTCACGGTAATTTCGGGCATGCCCGAATAACCGCCCTCTTCGTCATCGTCCGAACATGCGCTAAAAGCCGTCACGGCCAGCGCTGCACAGAACAATGTCTTCCAAAAATTTACTACTTTCATAGAGTTGAGTGTTAGTTAAAAAATGTATTGTTTGTAGCCAAAATTCTTTAAATTCACTACATAATGGCAATATTATGCCTCAAAGTTAAAATTATTTTCCGGACCTGCAAAGGTTTGTAACATTCTTTTAATAATCAGATCGGTCCGAACTGCAACCCTTTTCCGTCCGAACAGCAGTTCGCCGACGGGGACAGAAGACCCGGAACATGCGCTCGGGCATACTCCGGGTCAGCAGTATCCGCTCGATCAGCGTATTCTGTCGGCTGCGCGCACCAGCAGTTCGTCGCGGAAAATCGCACGGGCCGCCAAATAGGCAAACAGCAGGCAGACCAGAGGCAGCACAATGGCGGGCTTGAAGCCCTGCGTATGGAACGTCAGGTCGGAGAAGACCCGCCAGCTCAAAAAGTAATAGACGCCTTCCATCACCAGCGAGCCTAACAGCAACACCATTTCCACCACACAGAGGCGTATTTGCAGCAAACGGCGACGGAACAGGAAAACCGTCACCAGCGGCAGCGCACAGGCCAGCGCCAGCAGGACGCCCATATAGACGGTGGACTGGACAAGCTCCCCTTCGGCGGTTTTCAACCCGAAGGCGTAAAGCCCGAACTCGCCGGCGTCACCCGCAAACCACGCCAGCCCCGAAAAGAGCGTCACGGCCATAAGCGCCGCAATGATCAGCAAATAAAGCGTTTGGATTCGTTGTATCATCATTTACAAAGTTTTGTCGATCAGGTATTTGTTCCGCTCGGAAGACCCTCTGTTGATCAGCTCGCCCAAAAATCCGGCCAAAAACAGCTGAACGCCGAGAATTACGGCCAAAATCGCCAGATAAAACAGCGGCTGGTCCGTAACCGCCCGCAGGGGCAGGGCGTGGCTCTGCTTCCAGAGCTTCTCGGCGATGATCCACACCGTCGTGCCGCCGCCCATGAGGAACATCAGCGTTCCGAGGCTGCCGAAGAAGTACATCGGCGAACGCCCGAAATGCGTCATAAACAGCACCGTGATCAGGTCCAGATACCCTTTCACCGTGCGTTCGAGGCCGAATTTCGAACTGCCGTACTTGCGGGCGCGATGGTCTACGACCTTCTCGCCGATGCGGCCGAACCCGGCCTGCTTGGCCAGGAACGGAATGAAGCGGTGCATCTCGCCGTAGACCTCGATGGCCTTCACCACCTTGCGGCGGTAGGCTTTCAGCCCGCAGTTGAAATCGTGGAGCCGGATGCCCGACGCGGCCCGGGCCGTCCAGTTGAAGAATTTGCTGGGCCAGCGTTTGCCGATCGGGTCGTGGCGTTTCTTTTTCCACCCCGAGACCAGGTCGTAGCCCTCTTCGAGGATCATGCGGCGCAGCTCGGGGATTTCGTCGGGCGAATCCTGCAAGTCGGCGTCCATCGTAATGACGACCTCGCCTTCCGCAGCCGCGAATCCGCAGTAGAGGGCCGCGGACTTGCCGTAGTTGCGCGCGAAACCGATGCCCCGGATGGCCGGATACTGCGTCTTGAGCCGTTCGACCTCCTCCCACGAGCCGTCCGACGAACCGTCGTCGATCAGAATAAGCTCGTACGAAAACCCGTTTTCGCGCATCACGCGGTCAATCCATGCCGCCAGTTCGGGCAGGGACTCCGCCTCGTTGTAGAGCGGCACGACGACCGATATATTCAGTTTATCCATCCTTATTGGTTAGTGCCTTCCGAGAAAACGTCGGGATCACGCTTGGTGAAGGCAGCAATAAACAGACCGAAAAAGCCGCCCTTGATAGCCGAGGCGAGCATTCCGCTGAAGAGCTGCACCAGCGGCGAACGCATCAGTTTCATCATCATCTCGATCTGGTCGCCCGTGTAGAACCCGGTGTTCTCCAGCATGGCGATCGACGGACCGATCATCGCCTCGTATCTGGCCGCAAAGAGCCAGTTGGAGGCGACGCCCATGAAGGCTCCCTCGATAAACCCGGCGCAGAGCATCACGCTGACCATGAAACCCAGACACTGCCCGTAGCCGTATCCCCTGGCTCCGAAGCGTTCCGCGCGGCGTTTGGTGAAATACCCCAGCAGCAGGACGAAAATGACGAGCGACAGCAGGGACAGCAGCGTGTTCTGCACGTAAAAGCCCAGCACGTCGAAAAGGATCGCGACCAGAGCCATGATCACGCCGTATTTCGCGGCTTCGTTCCAGAAATTCTTCTTCTCCATTTTTCTATTTTGTTTTTAACACTCCGAGGCGCCAGCCTTGCCGCGCGGCGGCATCAGCCCCCTCTTCATTGCAGTTCACCCTTGCCTTCGCGCAGTATCTCCGGCCCGTCGCCCGTCAGGTCCACGACCGTCGTGGGGACGTTGTCGCCGATGCCTCCGTCGATGACCAGCGCGACCTCGCGGCCGTAACGCTCGTGGATCAGCTCGGGATCGGTCGTATACTCCACCACCTGGTCGTCGTCCTTGACCGACGTGGTGATCATCGGACACCCCAGCGCCCCGACCACGGCCCGCGCGACGGGGCTGGCCGGAATGCGGACGCCGATCGTGCGGCGCCGTTCGAGCGCCTTGTCCGGAATGCGCGCCGAAGCCGCCAGCACGAAGGTGAACGGCCCGGGCAGATTGCGCTTCAGAATCCGGAAAACGGCATTGTCCACCCGGCAGTACTCCGCGACCTGGGCGATGTTTTCGAAGACCACGGTGAACTTCTCCTCGCTCTTGCCCCGGATGCGGCGCAGCCGCTCGATGGCCTTCGGCGAGCGCAGCGAACAGCCGAAGGCATAGACGCTGTCGGTGGGATAAATGATGATTTCATCCCGCTCCAGGGCGTCTACGACGCGCTGCAACTCCTTCTCCGAGGGGTTCTGTTCGTATATCTTCGCAAGCATGGGATGACAAAGATACGAAAATTATTTAATCTTACGCCGATTGAGTTCGTCGCTGTACGCCCGGGCGTTCTTATTGTGCTCGCGAAGGGTTTTGGCGAAGTTGTGGTAACCGTCGAATTCGGGCCGTGCGCAGAAGAAGATATAGTCGTGCTTTTCGTAGTTCAGCACGGCGTCGATGGCGTTCTTTCCGGGCATGCAGATCGGCGAGGGCGGCAGCCCCTCGTTCACATACGTATTATAGGGAGAATCGTATTTCAGATGGCGGTAGAGGATGCGGCGCAGGCCGAAATCCTGCATGGCGTACTTCACCGTCGGGTCGGCCTGCAACTTGATGCCCTTCTTCAGGCGGTTGACGTAGACCCCGGCCACGCGGGGCATCTCGTCGCTCTTGCGGGTCTCCTCGTAGACGATCGAAGCCAGCGTCATCACCTCCAGCCGGCTCAATCCGCTGCGCTTGCGTTTTACATCGCGTTCGGAAGTCCAGAAACGGTCGTACTCGCGCTTCATGCGCCTGACGAACTCCCCGGGCGTCACCGTCCAGTAGAACTCGTAGCTGTCGGGAATGAACATCGAAAAGAGCGTCACGCTGTCGAATCCGACCTCCGCGGCCAGCTCCTCCGAGGTCAGCGCCTGCATGATCGCCGTGGAATCGGCGTCGATCTGCCGTGCGAGTTTCTGCGCCAGCTGGGCCGGGATGCGCACGTTGTTGATCGTCACCCGCACGGGGGTCTGCAACCCCAGCTTGAGCATGCGCGCGATTTCGATGACGCTCATGCCGTGTTTGAGCACGTAATGCCCGGGCTTGAAGGTTTCGGACAGGTTGATCCTCCGGGCATAGGCGTCGAAAGCCCGGCGGTGTTTGATCTGCGGCAGCAGCGAGTCCGCGACCTGCCCGTATTCGGCCCGGGCGCTCACGTAGAGGTCCCGCTCCGTAACGACCGCATTTCCATAGAACTGCTGCCGCAGGACAAGCCCTGCGCCGGCCGTCAGGACGAACGCCGCCAGCAGACCCCAACCTAATATTTTCTTACGCATTTCAGTTTTTTTTTGCAAAGATATAAAATTTTCCTACTTTTGTGCCCGGGTGAGTCTTACACGACCAGCTCCTACAGAATCCCCCAGGCGAGGAATCGAGCAAGGGTATGTGGTCGTAGCGGTGCGATGTAAGTAGCTCACCCTTTTTTTTCATAACGGCGTTTTGACCCGACGGGTCGAAGCGCCGCTTTTTTTTGCGCATACCTTCCGGAACATCCGCTCCCGTTTTGGAAAAATAATTGTATCTTAATCCCGCAGAAAACCAGAAAACGATGGAAAACAGAATCACGACCCTTTTCGGCATCCGCTACCCCGTCGTCGCAGGCGGGATGGTCTGGTGCAGCGGCTGGCGGCTGGCCGCCGCCGTCAGCGAGGCCGGCGGGCTGGGGCTGATCGGCTCCGGCTCGAT
>OGKU01001413.1_pt1 | contig 11200 bp, 9 predicted proteins | sample 1572611 | NCBI WGS metagenome assembly OGKU01 (sample SAMEA2581886, study PRJEB24529) | metagenome | biome: Human gut stool | place: China | collected 2011 | reverse complement strand
GCTCGTGACCGCGAGGGTGCCTTCGGAACCCACGAGCAGGCCGCCGAGGTTGTAGCCGGTCGCGCACTTGACGGTGCGGGAGCCGCTTTTCACCAGCTCGCCGGTGTGGTCATAGAATTCGAGGCCCATGACGTAATCTTTGGTGACGCCGTATTTCAGGCCGCGCAGGCCGCCGGCGTTTTCCGCAATGTTGCCGCCGATGGTGGAGACGGCCTGAGAACCCGGATCCGGGGGATAGAAGAGGCCCTTGGAAGCCACGGCGGCGGCGAACTGGGCCGTCACAACGCCGGGCTCGACGATGGCGAAGAGGTCTTCTTCATTGATCTCGATGATCTTGTTCAGTCCTTGCGTCAGGATGACCACTGATTTGTCGGCGTCGGGCACGGTCGCGCCGCTGAGGTTGGTCCCCGCGCCGCGGATGGTCATGGGCAGGCCGTTGGCGTAGCAGCGCTCAATGAGGGCGCCGAGCTGTTCGGTGGAGGTGGGGCGCAGGACAAGGCCGGGAACGACCGAGGGCAGCACGGCGGCATCATAGGCGTAGCTCTGCCTGTCCGCTTCGCTGGTGAAGACGTTCTCTTTGCCGATGAGGTTTTCGAATTCCTTGACGAGGGATGCGCTGGGCATGATTTCCTCCGGATCAAATGGTGAGGGGGCTGTATGTGAGGGACCGCGAGGCCCGGATACAGTTCGCACAGGAAAGACGGGGTTCTGGCGACAGCAGCTCCCGGCTGCCTCATAAGGCTCCACCGGATGTTGAAAATGGAATCCGGCGTGATATTCACCATTACTGTATGTCTGGGGGAAGGTCAAATAGTGAAGGGTTTCACGCGTAGGTTTTATCCTGTTACCGTCCCTCGTTAGGGCCGCTTGACCCCTCGCTTTCCGGCCCGTAAGACAGAAGGAAAAACGGCCCGCGCGTTCTTTTATGGCAGCCGGGCCTTCGGGAGGTTTTCGTATGTTCGCACCGCTTCCCTCTCCGGCGGAAATGTCCGGCTGGGATCGGGCCGCCATTGATTTGGGCTTGCCCGAACTGTTGCTGATGGAAAACGCCTCCCGCGAGGCCCTGCATGTGCTTTCGGCTGAAACAGGCCAGATGCCGGGCAAGCGCGTCCTGTTGTTCATGGGCGGCGGCAACAACGGCGGGGACGCCGCTTGTCTTGCCCGGCATCTGCACGACGGAGGCGCCGAGGTGCTTGTGCTGCATACCCGGCCTTTGGGGGCCTACCGGGGCGTGACGGGGCAGCATGTGCGGCTGGCCCGGCGTTGCGGCGTGGCGTTTGCCCCGGCTGCGGGCTGGCCCGAAAAATACCGCAATACGCCGTGGGATGTGTATGCCGACGCTTCCGTCTGCGAGCGGGGCGGCCCGGACATCGTCGTGGACGGGATACTCGGCACGGGCTTTTCCGGCAGCCTCAGGTCGCTGGAGCTTGGGCTGGTGGCCCGGATCAACGCGCTGGCGCAACGGGCCTTCATTTTTTCTCTGGATATCCCGTCCGGCCTTTCCGGATTGACCGGGCGTCCGTGCCCCGTCGCCGTGCGCGCCCACGCCACCGTGACCTTCGAGGCGGCGAAGCCCGGCCTTGTCCTGCCGGAAGCCGCGCCGTACACGGGCAGGCTGCACATCCGGCCCATCGGCATTCCGGCCGTGGCGCGGAGGGAGCATCCCGCTTCCTATCAGATGATCACGAAAGCCATTGCCGGAGCTTTTCCGGAAGCCGCTCCGGGGTGGCACAAGGGGACCGCCGGGGCCATTTTGATCGTGGGCGGTTCGGAAGGGCTTACGGGCGCGCCGCATCTGGCCGCCCGGGCCGCCTTGCGTGCCGGAGGCGGGCTGATCAGCGTCACCGCTCCGCACGGCTTGTGCCGGGACATCAAGGCGGACTGCCCGGACATCATGACCCGTGCCCTCGGCCCTGCGGGGAACGTGCGGTGGAGCCCGGCATTGCTTGAGGAGCTTCTGCCGTTCCTGCGCCAGTGCGGGGCGATGGTGCTGGGGCCGGGCATCGGGCGCGAGCCGGAAACGGCGGCATTCGTACAGGCCCTGTTGATGTGCCCCTCGCGCCCGTCCGCCGTGGTGGACGCGGACGCGCTGCACGCCCTCGCCATGCATCCCGAAGCGTTGTCTTCCCTGCGGGCCTGTGACGTGCTGACCCCGCATCCCGGCGAGGCCGCAACCCTGCTGCATACGACGCCCGCGCTGGTGCAGGCGGACCGCTTCGCGGCGCTGGCGGGGCTGCGGCGTCTGGCCCCTTCCGTGTGGATTCTCAAGGGCGCGGGGACGCTCATCGGCACGGAGGGCCAGCCCGTGACCATCGCCCCCTACGCGGAGCCCAATCTGGCTGTGGGAGGTTCAGGGGATGTCCTTTCCGGTTGCCTCGGCACGCTGATGGCGCAGACCGCGGCGCATCCTTCCGAGGGCTGCGAAAGCTCCAGTTTTCTTGCCGCGTGCATGGGCGTCCACCTCCACGCGCGGGCGGGCAGGCTGCTGCGTGAGGCCTTCCCCCAGCGCGGCAACTCGGCGACGGATATTGCGGAGGTGCTGCCCCGGGCGCGGATCAGGGAGGCGGCGGGCGATGGCGCGTAAGCTGTTTTGTGATCTGTGCCCGCTTACATACGAGCTTTCGCGCTGGAAGGGCATTGCGTTCCGGCATTTGCAGGATTTGCGCTGCTCCAGCCCCTTTGCCCGGTCGCGGCGGGAAGAGCCGCTTCCGGTACTGGCATACCGCCATGCCTCGCTCATCCGGCGGCGGCTCGGCAACGTGGACATGCGGCTCCAGGAAAACAAGGCCGTTAATTTGCGGCTTGCCGCGCCGAAAGTGTCGGGCGTGCTCATCAGGCCGGGCGAAGTCTTTTCGTTCTGGCGGCTCGTGGGAGCGACCTCGGCGCGGAAGGGCTACCGCGAAGGGCTCATGATCAAGCGTGGGCAGCCGTCTCAGGGCATCGGCGGCGGATTGTGCCAGTTCACCAACCTGCTGCACTGGCTGGTGCTCCATTCCCCTTTGCGTATCGTGGAGTACCACCATCATGATGGGGTTGATCTGTTCCCCGACTGCGGAAGGCAGATCCCTTTCGGGATCGGCACGTCCATTTCCTACAACTATCTGGATTACCGCTTTCAGAACCCGACGGGGACGACGTTCCAGCTTCTCGTCTGGACGACGGATACGCATCTGTGCGGTGAGCTGCGCGCCGACGCGGATCTGCCGTTGTCATGGCACATCAGAAGCGAGGAAGAAGCCTTTGTCCGGGAAGGCGATCGGGTATACCGGAACAATGTCATTGTCCGCGAGTGCGTGGACAAGAGGAGCGGCAACCTGCTGTCGCGCGAAACCCTCAAGCGGAACCATGCGCTGGTGTTGTATGAGGTGCCGGAAGATCGGATTATGGAAGAGATCTGAGGGAAGGGCGCGGGCACCGTTTTCTCCCCCAAGCCGACTCGCGGGAAGGAAGATCGGGGGCGCATCTGTTTTGCAGGGAGACGCACAAACCGCTTTCCGGATGTCCTCCCCGGGAAAGAAGAAGCCCGGCACCATGAGGCGCCGGGCTTCTTTTATTTGCTGTCGGCTAAGCCGCGAGCGGCCTAGTTTTCGGACTCTTCAAACTTCTGCTTGAGGAGGTCGCCGAGGCTCTGGCCGGCTTCGGGGCCGGAACGGCTGTATTCGCGGGGCTTCTTGCGTTCTTCCTCGTCCTTGAGCTGCTTGATGGAGAGGCCGAGGCGGCGATCTTCAGCGCTGACGTGAATGATCTTGGCCTGGATTTCCTCGCCTTCCTTGTACAGTTCGGCGGGGGTCTTCACCTTCTTGTTGCTCAGTTCGGACACGTGGACGAGGCCTTCGATGCCTTCTTCCACTTCAACGAACAGGCCGAAATCGGTGATGTTCGTGATGATGCCCTTCACGAGGCCGCCCACGGGGTAGGCGGTGGGAACGTTGGTCCACGGATCTTCGGTCAGCTGCTTGATGCCGAGGGTGAACTTTTCGCTTTCCTGATCCACGGTCAGCACCTTGGCCTGCACGGTGTCGCCGACCTTGAAGAGCTCGTTGGGATGACGGATCTTCTTGGTCCAGCTGATGTCGGACACATGGATGAGGCCGTCGATGCCGTCTTCGATGCCGATGAACATGCCGAATTCGGTGATGTTCTTGATGACGCCTTCAAGGATGGTGCCTTCGGGGTACTTTTCGCCCACGAGTTCCCACGGATTCGGCTTGATCTGCTTCATGCCGAGGGAGATGCGCTTCTTCTCGGGATCGACGCCGAGGATGACGACTTCAACTTCGCCGCCCTGACGGACCATCTGGGAAGGATGGCGGAGCTTGCGGGTCCAGGACATTTCGGAGATGTGCACGAGGCCTTCGACGCCGGGTTCCAGCTCGACGAACGCGCCGTAATCAACAAGGTTGGTCACCTTGCCGTTGTGGCGGGAAGCTTCGGGGAAGCGGGCGGTGATGTCCTGCCACGGATCGGGCACGAGCTGCTTGAGGCCGAGGGAAACCTTCTGGTTGTCCTTGTCGAAGGAGAGCACCTTGAGTTCGAGATCCTGACCAAGCGTAACCATTTCGCGAGGATGGCGGATACGCTTCCAAGACATATCGGTGATGTGAAGGAGACCGTCGAGGCCGCCGAGGTCCACGAACACGCCGTATTCGGTGATGTTCTTGGCCTTACCGGTAACGACCTGACCTTCGGCGAGGGTCTGGAGGAGATCCTGACGCTTGGAGTCGCGTTCTTCTTCAAGCAGCACACGGCGGGACACGATGACGTTGCTGCGACGGCGGTTGATCTTCAGCACGCGGAATTCGTATTCCTGGTTCACCAGAGCGTCCATGTCCGGCACGGGGCGCAGGTCCACATGGGAACCGGGGAGGAACGCTTCCACGCCGCCCAGATCCACAGTGTAACCGCCCTTGATGCGGCGCATGATACGGCCCTTGATGACGCCGTTCTTTTCCTGCACGTCTTCGAGCTGATCGAAGAGCTGCATCCGCTTTGCTTTTTCGAAGGACAGGGTGATGGTGCCTTCCTGTTCGTTCTTGCGAGCGACGAAGACGTCCACACGGTAGCCCACCTTCACAACGAGATTGCCTTCGGCATCCCGGAATTCGGCGGTGGGGATCTGACCTTCCGATTTGAAATTCACGTCAACAAGCACATTGTCGTCATCCACGCGGACAATTTCGCCCTTGACGATGGTTCCTTCCTCGAGATCACCGAAGTCGGTGCTGAGGTAGTCTTCCAGCGCGCTTTCAAAATTAAATTCCGCGTCCATACCGTGGTTTTCCATGGTTTCCATTAAACAGCCTCCAGGCCACATCAATTTCCCGCATATTCTGCAGGTCGTCATCCATAGCAGGAATCGTTTTGTCTGGCAAGGGCTACCTTTACGTGAAGAAAAGAGCATTTCGCGGGATCGCCGCGTTTTCTGTCCGTTTATGATAAAGAGGCCGGAGAAGAAAAAAATCTGAGGGGACCTTTGAAAAAGTGCCCCCCAGCATTTTTACGGGCATTCAATCGGCAAGGATATTGTGTGGCGGCGCTTTCGGAGCGGCGAAGAGATGCAACAGGCATTGGAAACATCGCCCTGAAAATGGAAGAGCCGCCGTACCAACAAAGCCAGGGTGAACCCCTTTTGAAGCGATGCCTCTTTCAGCGTCAAAACGTTTTATTCCGGCTCGTACCCCGTGTCTTCCGGCAAGTCGTGGCGGGCGGACTGGCTGCGGGCAAGCTCATCGCAGCGTTCGTTCTCGGCATGGCCGTTGTGCCCGCGCACCCATTCCAGCGTGACGCTGTGGCGGTCGAGCTGGACTTGCAGGCGCTCCCAGAGATCGCGGTTCTTGACCGGTTTCTTGGCGGCGGTCTTCCAGCCGTTTTTCCGCCAGCCCGCGAGCCATTTTTTTTCCACGGCATGGCGCAGGTACTGAGAGTCCGTGTACAGCGTGACCGCGCACGGCTCTTTCAACTCTTCGAGCCCCGCGATGGCCGCCATGATTTCCATACGGTTGTTCGTGGTGTGCGCGTAGCCGCCGGAGAGTTCCTTTTCATGCCCTTCGCAGCGCAGGATGCAGCCCCAGCCTCCGCGACCGGGGTTGCCGAGGCATGAGCCGTCCGTAAATATCGTCACATTTCGCATAGCTTCTCTTTTTTGGGCACAAAACAGGGGACGCCGGCCGGAAAGGAAAGAATCCACCGGCCCGAACCCGCCATCGCCCCATACAAAAGTCTTTGAAAGGAAAGGGGAGGGATGTGGAGGGGAAGGAAAACGTGGGGGGGCTCCCCCCTTCTTCAGAACGTTCTTCTTCCCCCTCCCCACATTTTATTCAAACATATCGATATTCGCCAGAGCCTGATGCATGAGGCCTTCCGGAGAATCGGCGGCGTCGAGGACGACGATGCGCTTGGTGTTGTGGGCGGCCCAGAGCTTGAACCCTTCCCGGATGCGGGTGTGGAAAGGCATCTGCTCGGCTTCGAAACGCCCCTCTTTTTCGGAGAGGCCCAGCTCCGCGTTGCGGCGGCGGGCGCGTTTCAGCGCATCGGCGGGGTCCATGTCGAGCACAAAGGTCCTGTCGGGCCAGAGGCCGCCGATGGCCACATCGTTGAGCGAGCGCAGTTTTTCGATGTCGAGGCCGCGCCCGTAGCCCTGATAGACCACGGTGGAGTCCGCGTAGCGGTCGCAGAGCACCACCTCGCCGCGTTTCAGCGCCGGGCGGATGACCTCCGCGACGTGCTGCGCCCGGTCCGCGAGGAACAGGAACAGTTCCGCCTCAGGGCAGATTTCCGTTTCCGGATTCAGGAGCATCTGGCGCAACTCCCGGCCCAGTGCGCACCCGCCGGGCTCGCGCGTCACCAGCACCTCATGGTTCAGGGTGCGGAACACGTCGGCGAGGTTCTCGATGAGCGTGGTTTTGCCCGAGCCCTCAATGCCTTCTAGAGTAATGAACACTGGTTCAACCTTGGGGCTTCGGGTTCCGCCGCCGTGCGCTTTGAAGTGCGGGGCTTGCGCGATTCGGCTTCCGGGGTCTTGGGGGCCTGGAACAATTGGCGCTCCAGCGATTTCTGGTAGGGCGACCAGCCGCTTTCGCCGTCTTCGAGTTCCCCGAACAGGCTCCGGCTCTGGGTGATCTTGGCGTCGATGTTGTCCGCGTAGTGCAGGGCGAAGGCTTCGGCCGTTTGCGGCAGGCGCGGCGAACCGTATTCGTACAGCCCGTGATGGCTTAGAATGAGGTGCTGGAAATGGAGGATCAGCTCCTCGTCGAGCCCGGATTTGGCGAGATGGCGGTCAAGCTTTCCGAGGCACAGATTGATGTGCCCGACCAGCCGCCCGGCGTCGGTGTAGTCGTTGGCAAGGCCGCCGGAGAATTCCCATATTTTGCCGAGATCGTGGCAAATGGCTCCGGCGAGCAGTGTCTGGCGATCCAGATCCGGGTAATGGTCGCAGAAGCGCAGGCACAGCGTCGCCACCGAAAGCGTATGTTCAAGCAGCCCGCCGACCCATGCATGGTGTACGCTCTTGGCGGCGGGGGCGGTGAGCAGAGGGCCGCGGATGGCCTCGTCCTCAAGGACGGACAGGATGAACTTGCGCCACGGCTTGTACGTGAATTCCTTGCGGCAGAGGGCTTCGAGCTCGTCGAGCATCTCCTGCGGCGGGCGGCTGCTGGAGGCCATGAAAGCGGATGTATCCACCGAAGCCGTTTCTTCCGGGGAGAGCACGCGCAGCGCGTTGACATTCACCTGCAATTTGTCGCGGAAGCTTTCGGCGCGGCCTTCCACTTCGGCGATGACGCCGGAAGGGATCTCCGCAAACTGCTGGCTGAGGGGGCTCCAGATCCGGGCCTCAAGATCTCCGGAGGCGTCTTTCAGCTCAAGCCGCCAGAACGGGCCGTTCTTGGCTTGCAGCTGCGACGCCGAGCCGATGAGGTACAGCGCTCTGATTTCGTCTCCGGGAGCCACGTCTTTGGCCCACCGGCGGTCGGGCGCGGATTGTATTTTCTGCATATTCAACCTACAATAAAAAACTGTGCGATCGGCTTTCCGTGCGGAAAGCATCGCCGTACAGTCGGAATGTTTGGCGGGAGTTCACCCGTTTTCGCCTGTGTTGTCAACAGAAAGCCTGCGGGCCGTCCGGGCTCCGGCTTTCCGTCTGGTTCCTATGGGAAAACTGTTTTTGCTGTTTCGGGAGGTTGCGTGCGTATCTTGCTTTCCAACGATGACGGCATCCACTCCCCGTGTCTCCGCGCGTTGCACGACGCGCTGTGCGAGGCCGGGCATGAGCTTGACGTGGTCGCCCCGCTCACGGAGCAGTCGGGCGTGGGCTGTTCCGTCACCCTGCACAATCCCTTGCGCCTGTACCCGGTGCAAGAGCGGCTTCAGCGGCACGGCGGTCGCGGGGACGCCCGTGGACTGCGTGAAGCTCGCCCTGACCACGCTCCTGCCGCAGCCGCCGGATTTGGTCGTCGTGGGCATCAACAACGGCGCGAACAAGGGTGTGGACGTCTTTTACAGCGGGACCGTTGGCGCGGCGACCGAAGCCGCCCTGCGCGGGCTGCCCGCCGTGGCCTTCTCGCGTCCGCGTCCCGAGCTTGAGCCGCCGCAGGCGCTGGCCCGTCACGCCGCCTCGCTGGTGGATGCCGTGGACTGGCGCTGTTGCGCCGGGAAAGTCCTGAACGTCAACTATCCGCGCTGCCGCGTCGCCGAGATCAAGGGCATCCGGGCCGCGCGCATGGCCGAGAGCCGCTGGGCCGAGAACTACGAACGCCGCGAGGACCCCGCCGGGCGTCCCTACTGGTGGATCGCCGATTTCCTCAAGCGGGACAGCGGGGGCGACGATACGGACATCGCCCTGATGGAAGGCAACTGGGTGGCTGTCACGCCGCTTCAGGTGGATCGGACGGACCGGGAACTGCTCGGCCGCTTGCAGGAGCGGTTCGGCGTCTAGTTCCAATCCTTCGGGAAATAGGCTACAATAGGACCATCAATATGTGTGGCGGAGTCGCCGCTGCGGTCTTCCGGTGCGGGAGCCGCCTTATTTCACCATCCCAATCGCAGCCGCAAGGCTGAGGCGAGGAGCAACTATGCCGCTTACCTCTCCCAGAGCCATGTTTGAACGGGCCTACAAAGAAGGTTATGCCATCGGCGCCTTCAACGTCAACAACATGGAAATCATTCAGGGGATCATGGAGGCAGGAACCGAGGAAAAGGCCCCGCTTATCCTTCAGGTTTCCGCCGGAGCCCGCAAATATGCGGGACAGAATTATATTGTGAAGCTTATTGAGGCCGGTCTGCTGGAAGCGGATCTTCCGGTTGTGCTCCATCTGGACCATGGCGCGGATTTCGACATCTGCAAGGCCTGCGTGGACGGCGGCTTCACCTCCGTGATGATCGACGGTTCGCACCACTCCTTCGAAGAGAACATCGCCGTGACCAAACGGGTCGTGGAATACGCCCACGCCCACGGCGTCTGGGTGGAAGCCGAGCTGGGCCGCCTTGCCGGGGTTGAGGAAGACGTCTCTTCCGAGCACAGCATCTATACCGATCCCGATCAGGCCGTGGAGTTCGTGGAGCGTTCCGGCTGCGACTCGCTCGCCATCGCCATCGGCACCAGCCACGGCGCGTACAAATTCAAGGGTGAAGCCAAGCTCGACTTCGAACGCCTCGAAAAGATCGGCAGCCTGATGCCCGGTTACCCGCTCGTCCTGCACGGCGCTTCCAGCGTTCCGCAGGAATTTGTGGAAATGTGCAATACCTACGGCGGGAAGGTCGCCGGGGCGGCGGGCGTGCCCGAGGAACTGCTCCGCAAGGCCGCCGGTATGGCCATCTGTAAAATCAACATCGATACGGATATCCGGCTGGCCATGACGGCCTCCATCCGCAAGCAGCTCGTCGAGCATCCTGAGGAATTCGATCCGCGCGGCTACCTGAAGCCCGCGCGGCAGGCCGTGAAGGACATGGTCCAGCACAAGATCAAGCACGTGCTGGGTTGTTCCGGCAAGGCGTAAATCAATTGTCACACGGGGGAGGTACACTGGCTTGTAACGCGGTTGCCTCCCCTTTGTTTCATACGGCGTTCCGCCTTTCCTTATGCGGACGCGCCAGCCCGGGCGTCGGGCGCATCAGGATTGTGCCGCAAACCTTTTCGCGTATCGAAGGAGTACCCCAATGGCTCGCATCGGAATCAACGGCTTCGGCCGCATCGGTCGTTATCTTGTCCGCCTTATGGCTGAGCGCAACGAATTCCCCGTGGTGATCAATGCCCGCGCGGACAACGCTTCTCTGGCCCATCTCTTCAAATACGATTCCGTCCACCACACCTTCAAGGGCACGGTGGGCCATGACGAAAACGGCATCATCATCAACGGCACGCACATCGCCGTGACCCGCTGCAAGCCCAACGAATGGCAGTGGAAGGACTACGGCGTGGATCTGGTGGTGGAATCCACCGGGACCATCAAGAAGCGCGCCGGGCTCGCCGAGCACATGGCCTGCGGCGCGAAGAAGGTCATCATGAGCGCCCCCGTATCCGACGCCGACATCACCATCGTGATGGGCGTGAACGACGGCCTCTATGATCCCGCCAAGCACGACGTGGTTTCCTCCGCCTCCTGTACGACGAACTGTCTCGCCCCGGTCGCCAAGGTGCTGAACGACACCTTCGGCATCGAGCACGGCCTGATGACCACGATCCACTCCTATACCATGAGCCAGCGCATCCTCGACGGTTCCCAGAAGGATATCCGCCGCGCCCGCGCCGCCGCCATGTCGATGATCCCGACCACCACCGGCGCGGCCAAGGCCGTGGCCCTCGTGCTGCCCGAGCTCAAGGGCAAGCTGGACGGCATCGCCATCCGCGTCCCCACGCCCAACGTGTCCATCGTGGACCTGAACTGCGTCATGAAGCGCGACGTGACCGTCGATGAGGTCAATGCCGCCCTGACCGCCGCCGCGAACGACAACTTCGGCGTTTCCGACGAGCCGCTGGTGTCCATCGACTACAACGGCGACACCCACGGCGGCGTCGTCGACCTGCTTTCCACCTCCGTCATGAGCGGAAACATGCTCAAGGTGCTCATCTGGTACGACAACGAAGCCGGCTTCACCAACCAGCTCCTCCGTCTGATCACGATGGTAGCCGGGAAGATGTAAGGGCCGAAAAGGTACGTTGAGAAAAGATTGGAGGGGGCGGGGAGGACTTTCTATAGAAAGTCCT
>OGKU01001409.1_pt1 | contig 11270 bp, 7 predicted proteins | sample 1572611 | NCBI WGS metagenome assembly OGKU01 (sample SAMEA2581886, study PRJEB24529) | metagenome | biome: Human gut stool | place: China | collected 2011 | reverse complement strand
TTTGCGCCTGGGGTATGATGTTTTGCACATCTGTCAGCTGGCAGAAATGCTTGAACGCGGCGGTGGCACCTGCCGCCCAGAGCCGCTGATTACGGAAGAACGCAGTGCATGGGATTTGGGAAGCAAGGGCTTTCTTGCCATTCAGACCTGTGAGGACGGTTACGACTATACCTTATATCATAAGGACTTCACGGAAATTGACGGTGGACAGATCGACAACCCAGAAATCAGCATGAATGCAGCCAGAGACCAGATCCTTTCGGATTATGGATTCGGTGGCCGCACCATGACGTGGATTGATTATGATGAACTTTGTGATCGTGCAGAGGATGCAGAAATCAGTAGACGGGAATCTGTGCTGGGTAAACTCTCAGATTTATCTTCGAGAACGGATACGCCTGTGAAAGCTGCTAAGGCGAAGGAGGCGGAGCGATGAAATACAAGCTTACGAAGGCAGAGCAGGAAACCGTCATCAATTTTGATAATGAACTGGATACCGCCAGCATTTATACCCATGACAGCCGCCTGATTAAGAAGCTTCGGGAACTGCGAAAACAGTATCCGGAGCAGTTTATTTTGGAGCACCGGGAGCATGGGTCGGTCACTTATACGATTCCGAAACGCTGTGTTGGTATCCGACCGCCTTATAGTGAAAAGCGGCGGGAACAGCAGCGACAGGAAGCAAAGGAAAACGGCTTGCCGTTTATGGAGAAGGGAGAGATGAACGATGGCAAGAATTGAAAAATGGGATGAAGTGCACGGAACGCAGGCACCGGACGAAAGAATGATGGCATTTCTCGACAGTGCTACTGACCAGTATGCGATTTTGCAGCTTCGCCGCAGCGAGGATACGGTATATGAACGCTTTTCGTCTATGCGTGAACTGGAACGGATGGGGCTGGAACCGGATATTGACCATTATGAGGTGGTTTATACGGCTCCGCTTCTTCCCTACAAGGATCAGAATACGATGTTGGAGGAACTGTATGCGAAATTCAATGTTTCCCGCCCTGATGATTTTACTGGGCATAGTCTTTCTGTGTCTGACATCGTGGCTTTACGGCAGAATGGTGTTGTAAGCTGTCACTATGTGGATTCCATCGGCTTCCAGGAACTGCCCGGATTTTTAAAACCGGAGAATTACCTGAAAGCCGCAGAAATGGCGATGGAGGACGATTACGGCATGATTGACGGCGTGATCAATAACGGAAAGAAGGAAGAACCGGCGGAGAAAGCATCGGTTCTGGATCAGCTGAAGGAAAAGCAGGAGGCTGTGCCGCCTGCGCCACCTCGCAGGTGCTGCGAAGAAAAGGAGTTATAAATGCGTTTTACGGATGACGAATGGATGCTCATGATGCTTTACAGCCCTGGCACACGGACAGGGCTGATCGAAGAGCTTCAAAAGATGCAAAAAAGTCTGACCGGCAGAGATAGAAATCTGCGCAGGTGGACGGCCTCGCTGCTTGCAAAACTGGCAGAGATGACGGATGCAGAATATGAGGCACTGGATTTGTATCCGGACGAATAAAGGAGAGGAGGAAAAAGACAGATGATGACAAAAACGGCTTATTATATGCAGATGGCACAGGAAGCTGCGGCACAGATCACTGGCAGCAAAGAACAGTGGACAGCGTTTCTGACCACATCCGCAAGGCTTTATAAGTATCCTTTTGCGGAGCAGCTGATGATCTATAAGCAGAGACCAGAGGCAACAGCCTGTGCAGAGTACGATCTCTGGAATGACCGGATGAACCGCTATGTAAAGCGTGGCTCCAAGGGCATTGCTCTTTTGGACATGCGCGGCGAGCAGCCGAAACTGCGGTATGTATTTGATGTGGCAGATACCGGAGAACGGAAGAATTCACGTCCGGTACAGCTCTGGAAAATGAATGCGGAGCATGAGCAGCCGATCATTCGAGCAATGGATGCAGCGTTTGATGTGCCTGCCGGTGCCGGATCTCTGGAAAATCACATTATGGAAGCGGCGGAACGCCTTGCAAGGGATTACTGGGAGGAAAACCGCAGACAGATCAGCGACATCGTTGCAGATTCCTATCTGGAAGGGTATGATGAACTCAACATCGGAGCTTCCTTTAAGAGAGCTGCCGCTGTCAGCATCGCATATTCCGTCTTTACCCGGACGGTAGGCAATGCAGATGACTATTTTGAACACGAGGATTTTCTGGACATCTTTGATTTTAATACGCAGGCTGCCGCCAATGTGCTGGGAACTGCGGTCAGTGAAATGTCCAGCCAGATCTTCCGGGAAATTGAACGCACGATCCGAACCTATGAAAGAGATAAGCAGGCAGAAAGGAGCCAAAACTATGATGGAGCTGAATTACACGAAGAACGGCGATTACCTGATTCCGGACATCCAGTTGTCAGTGCAGGAACAGAAGCCCCTGGGCAAGTACGGGAGGATGCGCAGAGCGTTCCTGCAGGAGAACAACACGCTACTGTACAATCACCTGATCCTGACCGAGAAGCTGTTCCCTCACCTGTGGGAGATGCAGGAGACCGCGACCGCACGGATGGAGCAGATGATGGCGGAGCTTCTGAAAGCGAATCCGGCACCGGACAAGAAATCGAACCAGATGGCCTGGGTGCAGCACATGAACATGCTGAAAGCGCAGGCAGAGGAAGTTATTCTGACGGAACTTATCAACAGCTAAACTTTATGAGCCTGTTTCAGTCCGAAGCAGAGCAGATTCAGAAAATTGATGCGGCGGCAGAGAATGCAGCCAGAGAAGCGGAGAGCGAAAAGCCCTCCGCTTTTGTCATTTCTGAGAATGAAATCGACCGGATGCTGCGGACAGGTTCTAATTTTGAGGGCGGAAAAAACCGTATTTATGCGCTGTATCAGCAGCAAGGGGAGGCGAAAGAACGAGCGGCGTTCCTGAAAGCGGAATACGGTCTCGGTGGTCACAGCTATACCTTTATGGATGGCAGTCGTGGTTTTGCCGATTATAACGGGAAAGGCATTCTGCTTCGCAATTATGACCATGACCGGGAAGTGCGCCTCACATGGTCGGCGGTAGATAAGAGGTTAGACCGGCTTGTGGAAAATGGTCAGTATCTGACTGCGCTGGAAATGGAAGAGTATCGGAAGCTGGAGCAGGAATACGGTGCGCCGCTTCCTATGCCGACTGCCGCCCATGTATTTCCTCCAACACCACCGGAACGCTATGATACCGGAAATGAGCATGTGGACAATATGCTGAATACGGCTGCGGATATCTATGCCAGGAGTGAACTGGCAGCACCACAGCGGTTTACCGTGATGGAGACAGACGATGGCTATGCGGTCTGGGATGATATTCAGGACGGCATTCATGTAGAGCCGGATGGTGTCAGCGAAGAGTTTACCAGCGAATGGGAGGCAGAGACTTATCGTCAGCAGCTGATTGAAAAAGTCCAGGAACGGGAAGCCAAAGACTGGCTCTATGTTGAGCAGAGCAAGCAGAATTTGCAGCAGGACATTCCATTCCCGGAAGCAGAATCCGAAGAGGCGCAGGAACCGGCTCATGCAGAGACAGATCCTCTGGTGCTGGAAATGCAGGAACACGCCAGAGAACTTGCCAGAGAGTCTGGCTATGTGCCGGATGAACGGTTTATAGTCACGATGACCGGCGAGAATTTCCCGGATTCTAAGGATGCGTTTGCCATCTGGGATTATGTGAAAGAAGAGTATTACGGATATTCGGACGGAAACGTGCAGACATTTGCCGATTATGTGAGCGCATCAGAAGCGTTGCAGGAGATTCGCGGCAGGAGCATGGAGGCTGAAAAAGAGTCTGCAACTGTGCAACCAGAACCGGCAGCTCCGGTGCAACCGGATTATCGTGTCGGCGATACGCTGTATCTGGACGGAAAGGCATTTACGATTGAAAAAGTCGGGCTTTTTGATGTGGAGCTTCGGGACCCGGATTCCGTGTATCCGATCTTCCGTTCGGAAAGTAAGGAAAATCTGGCAAGAATTTTGGGGAATGAGGAAAATGTTCACCTGCACAATCTGGTGGTTGATCTGAATTCTGGAAAAGAAGAAGCGTTCCGGGCAGAGCATGAAGAAAAACATGCGGAGAACTATCGCATCAACAGCTTTCACCTCGGTGAAGGCAGTCCTAAACAGAAATTCCGTGCCAACATGGATGCCATCTACACGCTGAAAGCCTTAGAAAAACAGCACAGGGATGCGACACCGGAGGAACAGGAAACGCTGGCTAATTATGTCGGCTGGGGAGGACTGGCAGATGCCTTCGACGCAGAGAAAACTGCCTGGGCTGGCGAATATAAGGAGCTGAAAGCAGCTCTCACGGAAGAGGAATATGCCGCAGCCAGGGCTTCTACTCTGAATGCGCATTACACGAGCCCTACCGTGATCCGCGCAATCTATGAAGCATTGGACGGTATGGGATTTGAGAAAGGCAACATTCTGGAACCGTCGATGGGTGTGGGCAACTTCTTCGGTATGCTGCCGGATTCCATGCTGGGAAGCAGGCTGTATGGTGTGGAACTGGATTCCATCACCGGGCGCATTGCGCAGAAATTGTATCCGCAGGCAGAAATCAAGGTGGCAGGCTTTGAAACCACCGACCGGCGTGATTTCTATGATCTGGCCGTGGGCAATGTGCCATTTGGCAACTACCGTGTCAGCGATAAGCCTTATGATAAACTCGGCTTTTCCATCCACAACTATTTCTTTGCCAAGGCATTGGATCAGGTTCGTCCCGGTGGCATCGTGGCCTTTGTTACCAGCCGCTATACGATGGATTCCAAGAATCCGGACGCGCGAAAGTATCTGGCGCAACGGGCAGAACTGTTGGGAGCCATCCGACTTCCCAATAACGCATTCCGTGCCAATGCCGGTACAGATGTAGTGTCAGATATCATTTTCCTGCAAAAGAGAGACCATCCCATTGATATCGAACCGGACTGGGTGCATCTGGGGCTGACATCGGAGGGTATTACCCTCAACAGCTATTTTGTTGACCACCCGGAAATGGGGCTGGGTGAGATTACAACGGAAAGTACTCAGTACGGCAAGGAAGAATGTACAGTCATTTCGATTCCGGATGCAGATCTGGGAGACCAGCTGCATGAGGCTGTGCAGCACATCGGCGGTCATTATGAAGGGCAGGAGCTGGCACCGGAGGAAGAACTGTCCTTGCAGGGCGAAACCATTCCGGCAGACCCCAATGTAAAGAACTTCTCCTATGCAGTGGTGGATGGGGATGTCTACTTCCGTGAGAACAGCATCATGCGGAAGGCTGACCTTTCTGCGACAGCCACCGGCAGAATTAAAGGTATGGTGGAGCTTCGTACCATTGTGCAGGAGCTGATCGACTACCAGCTGAACGACTATCCGGAGGACGCGATTGCCCAGAAACAGCGGGAACTGAATGTGGCCTATGACCGATTCGCCGATCAGTATGGGCTTATCAACTCCCGTGCAAATGCGCAGGCTTTTTCAGAAGATTCGTCTTATTATCTGCTCTGCTCTCTGGAAAATGTAGATGAAAACGGTAAGCTGGAATCCAAGGCGGATATGTTCACTAAACGGACGATTCGACCGGAACGGGCTGTTACCAGCGTAGATACTCCGGCTGAAGCTCTGGCAATCTCCATTGGAGAGCGCGGCAGAGTGGATTTGCCCTATATGTCGGAGCTTTTAGGTACACCGGGGGAATATGAAAAAATTCAGCAGGAACTGCATGGTGTCATTTTCAAAGACCCGATGACGCAGGGCGGCGAGGAAACCGGCTGGGTGACGGCTGATGAATATCTGTCCGGTAATGTCCGGGAAAAGCTCCGCGTGGCAGAACTGGCTGCGGCTTCTGACCCTGCCTTTGCGGTGAACACGGAATATTTGAAGAAAGCACAGCCGAAAGACCTGGATGCGTCGGAGATTGATGTGCGCCTTGGTGCCACATGGGTCAATCGGGATTATATCCAGCAGTTTATGGAAGAAACCTTTGAACCGCCGTTTTACCTGCGCCGGAACATTGAAGTGAAATTCTCTCCCATGACGGCAGAATGGCAGATCACTGGCAAGAGTACACCGAGCCGGAATGATGTTCATGCCTATATGACCTACGGCACCAGCAGGGCCAATGCCTATAAGATTCTGGAGGATACACTGAATCTGAGAGATGTCCGTATTTATGACACCATCGAAGATGCGGACGGCAAGCAAAAGCGAGTTTTGAATAAAAAGGAGACCACTCTCGCCCAGCAGAAACAGCAGGCCATTAAGGATGCGTTCCAGAACTGGGTGTGGAAAGACCCTTATCGTCGTGCGGAACTTGTGGAAAAGTATAATGAGTTGTTCAACAGTACTCGTCCCCGTGAGTACGATGGCTCCCATATCCGCTTTGGCGGTATGAATCCGGAAATCCGGCTGCGGGAACACCAGCAGAATGCCATTGCTCATGTGCTGTACGGCGGCAATACGCTGCTGGCTCACGAGGTAGGTGCCGGTAAGACCTTTGAGATGGCCGCTTCTGCTATGGAGGCAAAGAGGTTGGGACTGTGCCAGAAATCCATGTTTGTCGTTCCGAATCATTTGACCCTTCAGTGGGCAAACGAGTTCCTGCGCTTGTATCCGAGTGCAAAACTGTTGGTGGCAAGTAAAAAGGACTTTGAAAGCGCCCGCAGAAAGAAGTTCTGTGCACGAATTGCCACTGGAGATTACGATGCGGTTATCATCGGGCATTCCCAGTTTGAGAAAATCCCGGTGTCCGCAGAACGGCAGGAGCGGATTTTGACTGCACAGATTGATGAAATCGAAAATGCCATTGCTGAGATGAAATCCCAGAATGGCGAACGTTTTTCCATTAAACAGATGGAAAAGACCCGGAAAGGATTGGAGGCGAGATTGGAGAAACTCCGGGCAACCGACCGAAAGGACGATGTGATTACCTTTGAGCAGCTGGGCGTAGACCGGCTGTTTGTAGACGAGGCACACGCGTTTAAGAACCTGTTCCTCTACACAAAAATGCGCAATGTCGCTGGTTTGTCCACATCGGAAGCGCAGAAATCTTCGGATATGTTTATGAAGTGCCAGTATATGGACGAGTTGACAGGCGGGCGCGGCATCATTTTTGCGACCGGCACCCCGGTCAGCAACAGCATGACGGAGCTTTACACCATGATGCGGTATCTCCAGTACGGCACGTTGCAGCAGAAAGGGCTGACCCATTTCGACAGCTGGGCTTCTACCTTTGGTGAGACCACCACAGCCATTGAGCTGGCACCGGAGGGAACCGGATACCGGGCAAGAACAAGATTTGCAAAGTTCTTCAACCTTCCGGAGCTGATGAATATGTTCAAGGAAGTGGCGGATATCAAGACTTCCGATCAGCTGCATCTGCCGGTGCCGGAGGCAAAGTTTGAAACCGTGGTGGTGCAGCCTTCGGAGCATCAGCAGGCGATGGTGGCGGAACTTTCGGAACGGGCGGCGGCTGTGCATTCCGGCGTGGTAGACCCGTCGGTCGATAACATGCTGAAAATCACATCGGATGGCAGAAAGCTGGGGCTGGATCAGCGGCTGATGAATCCGCTTCTACCGGATGACCCCAACAGCAAGCTCAATGCCTGTGTGCGGAATGTGCTTCGGATTTATGAGGAAGGACAATCGGATAAGCTGACCCAGCTGCTGTTCTGCGACCTCAGCACACCGAAGAACGATGGAACCTTCAACGTGTATGAGGATATCCGCGCCAAACTCATCCAGTCCGGTGTACCGGAAGAAGAAATCGCATTTATCCATGATGCGGATACCGAGGCAAAAAAGAAAGATTTGTTTGCCAAAGTCCGTACCGGACAGGTGCGGGTGTTGTTAGGTTCGACACAGAAGATGGGCGCAGGCACGAACGTGCAGGACAGGCTGGTGGCCGTGCATCATCTGGATGTGGGCTGGCGGCCTGCGGACATGACCCAGCGAAATGGTCGTATCATCCGTCAGGGAAACCGAAATAAAGAGGTGCAGGTTTATCAGTATGTGACGGAAGGAACCTTTGATGCCTACCTCTATCAGACACTGGAGAATAAGCAGAAGTTTATCAGCCAGATCATGACCAGCAAATCTCCGGTTCGTTCCTGTGATGATGTGGATGAGCAGGCACTTTCCTATGCGGAAATCAAGGCACTTTGTGCAGGAGACCCGCAAATCAAGGAAAAAATGGACTTGGATGTAGATGTTGCAAGACTGAAGGTGCTGAAAGCAGATCATCAGAGCCAGCAGTACCGATTGGAGGATAAGCTGATGAAATATTTCCCTGCGGAGATTGAGAAAACACAGGGGTTTATCAAGGGCTTTCAGTCGGATATTCGGACGGTGGCGGCACATCCGCTGCCGGAAGAGGGATTCTGCGGCATGACAGTGAATAGCACACGATTTACTGAAAAAGCAGATGCCGGTGAAGCAATCCTCGCGGTTTGTAAAGCCAATCAGAGTCTGGAGCCGGTGCCGCTTGGCAGTTACCGTGGTTTCAAGATGGAACTGGCATTTGACAGCTTCCAGAAAGAGTATCAGATGTTGCTGAAAGGCGAGATGACCCACCGGGTACCCATCGGCACCAGTGCTGCGGGCAATATCCAGCGTCTGGACAATGCTCTTGCTGGGATTCCTGCAAGGCTGGAAAAAGCGGAACAGCAGTTGGACAATCTTAGGAGCCAACAGGAAGCGGCGCAGGCAGAGCTTGGAAAGCCGTTTCCCCAGGAGGCAGAACTGGCAGAGAAGAGCGCAAGACTGGCAGAACTGGACGCACTTCTGAATATGGATGACCGTGGAAATGATGATCCTGACCGTGAGAATACAACAGAAAAGCCGTCTGTCCTGGCAGAGCTGCGTGACCGTGCAGGGCGCATTCCGCCGATGACACATCGGGATGATGAGGAGGTGGCACTATGAGTGTTCGGGAACACTGGATCAATGTCCGGGTGAACCCGGAAGAGCTGGCGAGGATTCGTGAAAAGCAGAAGGAATTGGGGATTCGCAATACCGGTGCCTATATGAGAAAAATGGCGATGGACGGGTACTGCGTAAATCTTGATTTGTCAGATGTGGCGCAGGTATCCACCCTTCTTCGCCGATGCAGCAACAACCTGAACCAGTACGCAAAACGAGCCAATGAATCCGGAAGCATCTATGCGGAGGATATCCGGGATTTGCAGAGACGGCTGGATGAACTCTGGGAGATGCAGAAGCTGATCCTGAAGAGGCTTTCTGATATTCGCTGACGGCGCAAATGTGCGGGATTTCTACAGCACATGGCACAGATGAAACTGTCTGTGCCGTTACATATTTCTTGGTCTACCTGTTGACATCGTGGTGTTTGGCAAGCGGGTACGGTAAAATGAAGATGAAAAGAAAAACGAAGGGGTGAAATCCATGAAAATCATATGTTTTTTGTTGAAGCTGGGGCTGAAAGTTCTGTTGCTGCCGGTTGCGTTTCTGCTTCGATTTCTGTGCTTTATCTGGAATCTGTTGATACAGCTATCCCTGTGGGTGCTTTCGCCGGTCATGCTGTTCGTTCTTGGCTGCGGCATCTATTCGGTGGTTCGGGCGAACTGGACGGATGTGTTCCTGCTGACCCTGATTGAGATGGGACTGTTCGCAGCTGCGGTTGGTGCGGGCGGCATCATGGAACTGATGGAACGGCTGTGCGAGTGCATAGAGGATGTTTCGACAATTTGAGTTCAGGAGGGATTTGATGGATATTCAGTTTATGAAAGATTATTATGATTTACGATACGAGGAAACAGATGGAGAAAATCATTTTGTGGATGAGACTGCTTATCAGGAAAAACAGTCTGAGCAATCGAAGATGGAAGACCAGCTGATGGAAATGGTGGGCGGCAGCGAATCCAATGTGTGGAAGCTATACGAAAGCATCATGTGCATCTATTTCGACATGGAAGAAATCATCAAGCAGGCCGTTTATTTGCAGGGAGCTTATGATCGGGAACGGATGTTAAAATGAGAATAGTGAATTGGTAAGAGCTGCCTTCGGGTAGCTCTTTAGATGGAGGAATATGAAAAATGGCGGCTACAAGACTAATTGCGCTGCATATCAATAAAGGAAAGACGGTAGCGCAGTGTCTGGCTGACCGTACTGATTATTCTGAGAATGCAGCAAAGACGGAAGATGGAAAATATATCAGCGCGTATGCCTGTGACGCAAAGACCTGTGATGAAGAATTTCTGCTTTCTAAACGGCAGTATGAGCATATCACCGGTAGAACCCAGGCGCATGATGTGATTGCATATCAGATTCGGCAATCCTTTAAGCCCGGAGAAATCACGCCGGAGGAGGCGAACAAGGTCGGGTATGAGACAGCCATGCGATTCACCAAGGGAAAACACGCATTTATCGTGGCTACCCATGTTGATCGTGCGCACATTCATAACCACATTATTTTTAATTCGACTACATTAGACTGCACCAGAAAATTCCGAGATTTTCGCTTGTCAGGACTTGCACTGGCAAGGCTCAGTGATATCGTCTGCCTGGAACACCGGTTGTCGGTCATTGCCCGAAAGCCCTACGGGGAGCGGAAGAAGAGAACGGAATACCCGGAGAAAAAATCGCAACGGGATGAAATCTGCGAGGCCATTGATGAAGCATTGGCAAAAAAACCAAAAGACTTCCGGGAACTGATTGGAATTTTGCAGGAAGTAGGGTACGAGTATAAAGATGGAAAACAGCCTGCACTGCGGGGAAAAGGCCACGCCAGATTTGCTCGTTTCCGCTCTCTTGGTAAAGGATATTCGGTTGAAGAACTTTGCGAAGTGATTGCTGGAAATGCGGTTCACAAAAGCAAATTTGTAGAGAAAAACCGCACAAGCGCACGGTCGTCACAGGTGCATCAGAAGGCGGAGTTGTCGTTCCTTATTGATGTCCGTGCCAAAATGCAGGCGGGCAAAGGCGCGGGATATGCGCGCTGGGCGAAAGTCTTTAATCTGAAGCAGATGGCAAAAGCTATGATGTTCATGGAAGAGCATGGAATCAAGAGTTATGCAGAGCTGAAGGAAAAGGCAGATGGAATTTCTGAAAAATGTGATGCGCTGCTGGAATCTGTAAAAGCAGATGAGGCACGGATGTCGGAAGTGTCGGTGCTGCGGAAGCATCTAATCAATTGTGCCAAGACAAAAGATGTTTTTGCCGCGTATAAAGCATCCGGTTACAATCGGGAGTTCTATGAAGCCCATCGGGATACGCTGGCCTTACGCAGCGCAGCGAAAAAGGCATTTGATGCCTATAAGA
>OGKU01001401.1_pt1 | contig 11399 bp, 10 predicted proteins | sample 1572611 | NCBI WGS metagenome assembly OGKU01 (sample SAMEA2581886, study PRJEB24529) | metagenome | biome: Human gut stool | place: China | collected 2011 | reverse complement strand
CGCATGCCTTTACGGACTTTTTGAGGGCTATGATATAATCGACGCTCTCGAATTCGGCTCGGCTTCGGCGGCTATGCTTGTAGCTTCTCACGCTTGCTCACAGGATATGCCCTCTGTCGAAGCGGTCAAGGACTTTATTAAGAAAGAAAAAGAAGAATACGGTGAAATGATTGCAAGGGTGTAAATCATTCCGCTCCCTTTTTGATTTGCAGGAAGGCTCAAAATGAAAAAACTGTTCAAAAACAAGATTTTCAAAGGTGTTGTCGGAACGCTTTTATGTGTTTGTATTTTGCTTTTTGCGGCAGTAATCGGCATTAACGCATATATGATTTCTTTTTCTAAAAAGAATTTTGTTACCGTAGATGAATTAAAAGCGGACAGCTATGATTGTATTTTGGTACTTGGTGCAGGGCTTTGGAGCGGCAAGCCGTCGCCTATGCTAAAGGAAAGACTTGATTTTTCTCTTGAAGCATACAATAAAGGGTGCAGCGACAGATTCCTTGTCTCGGGGGATCACGGCACGAAAAACTATGACGAGGTAAACGCTATGAAGGATTACCTTGCTGAAAACGGTATTTCGGCTGATTGCGTGTATATTGACCATGCAGGCTTTTCAACCTATGAGTCAATGTATCGGGCAAGAGATGTTTTCAAGGTCCAAAAAGTGCTTATTGTAACGCAAAAATACCATCTTTACAGGGCTGTGTATATTGCAAGACAGCTTGGCATTGAGGCTTACGGTCTTGACAGGGAGGAGCTCAAATATCCCGTCAAAAATAACATAAGAGAAGCGGCGGCAAGGGTAAAGGATTTCTTTTATTGTATAGAAAAGCCCGAGCCCACCTATCTCGGTGAAGAAATACCGATAAAAACCGCAAGTGCTTCGCTTACGGATGATAAGGTAAAAGTTTAATTTATATAAACGAGGGTAATGTATGTACGAAAATCCTAAATTTAACCAAAACAATGAAAAAATCCTCTGCGAGAGAAACGGCAAAAACTCCGATATGCTGATGGATATAAGAGTTAAAATTCTCAAAGCGGGCGAAAAAATGACCTTTTGCGAAGCGGAAAATGAAACGGCTCTGCTTTTGATGGCGGGAGATGTCGATTTTGTTTTTGACGGAAAAACCGAAAAAGCAAAGAGACGTTCCCCGTTTCTTGACAAGGCAACGGCAATTCATTTTGCAAGGAATAACACGGTAACGGTTAAGGCGAACGAGGAGGCGCGATTTGCAATTGAGCAAACTGATAACTCAAACGATTTCGGCGTTCACTATTATAAAGGCGAGGATATGACAGTTCAGCACTTCGGCGCAGACCAATGGGACGGCGCGGCCGACAGACAGGTGCTTACGGTGTTTGACTATGAAAATGCTCCGTATTCAAATCTTGTCTTGGGCGAGGTTTTCCACAAGCCCGGCTGCTGGACGAGCTATCCGCCGCATTATCATCCGCAGCCCGAGGTCTACTACTACGAATTTGATAAGCCGCAGGGCTTCGGCGTCGGCTTTAACGGAGACGATTGCTATAAGGTGGGTGACAAGGGCTGTCTTTGCATAACACCCATGCATACACATCAGCAGGCAGCGGCTCCCGGATATAAAATGTGCTATGTTTGGATGATAAGGCATCTTGACGGCGACCCGTGGAGAAAGACAAGAATAGACGCACCGGAGCACAAATGGCTTTTAGACGATAAATAAGGAGATAAAACTATGGCATATATGACTACAGCGCAGGCTCTCGTAAAATTCCTTGACAATCAATACGTATCGTTTGACGGCAAGGAGACAAAATTCGTTGACGGAATTTTTACGATATTCGGTCACGGAATAGTTTGCGGACTCGGCGAGGCACTTGACTCCGACAGAGGCGGACTCACGGTTTATCAAGGCAAAAACGAGCAGGGCATGGCACACGTTGCCACCGCATTTGCAAAACAGAATAATCGCAGAAAAATAATAGCCTGTTCTTCTTCCATTGGTCCCGGTGCCGCAAATATGATAACTGCCGCCGCAACGGCTACGGTAAACCACATTCCGCTTTTGCTGTTTCCCGCAGATTCCTTTGCGTCACGCCAGCCGGACCCCGTGCTTCAGCAATTTGAGCAGGTAAATTCGCTTGCCACAACGACAAATGACGCTTACAAGGCGGTCACAAGATATTGGGACAGAATTTCACGTCCGGAGCAGTTGATGTCTGCCATGATAAACGCAATGCGCGTTTTAACCGACACGGCAGAAACGGGCGCCGTATGCATTTCTCTTCCGCAGGACGTTGAGGGTGAAAGCTATGATTTCCCCGACGAATTCCTCGCAAAGAGAGTACATAAAATTACAAGAATCGTCCCCTCTCTCGACGAGGTTAACGATATAGCCGAAATTCTTTTAAACGCCGAAAAGCCGCTTGTTATCTGCGGCGGCGGAGTAAGATATTCCGAGGCGGGAGAAGCAATTGAGATGTTCTGCAAATCATTCGGCATTCCCTTTGCCGAAACACAGAGCGGCAAAACCGCCTGTCTCTCAAGCGACCCGCTGAACCTCGGCGGACTCGGAGTCACGGGTAATTCGGCAGGAAACGACATTGCAAAATGCGCCGACGTCATTCTCGGCATAGGCACTCGTTTTTCCGACTTTACCACCGGCTCAAAGAGCCTTTTCAGAAGCGACGCAAAATTTATAACCATTAACACTTCCCGCTTTGACGCGTACAAATTAGGTGCCGTAAAGCTCGTCGCGGACGCAAAGCTCGGAATAATCGCTCTCGGCAAGGCTTTGTCGTCCCACGAATACAGAACAAAATACACCGATGAAATCGCAAAGGCAAAAAAGTGCTGGAACGATGAGATGGAACGCTTTGCAAAATACAGCTACAACGAAAGCTTCACCACACTTATAAAAGCTCAGTACGAACGCTCCGTTCCGGAGTTTGCAGAGAAGTTCGGCACAATAACGCAGGTGGCGGCAGTCGAAAAAATACGCGAGATCATTCCCCACGACGCGATTTGCGTAGGCTCCGCAGGTTCTCTGCCGGGAGATCTCCAAAGGATGTGGACCTCGGACAGCAGATATTCCTACAACATGGAATACGGCTACTCCTGTATGGGCTATGAAATCGCGGGCGCGTTGGGCTCAAAGCTTGCAGAGCCGCAAAAAGAGGTGTATGCGATGTGCGGCGACGGCAGTTATCTTATGCTGCACTCAGAGCTTGTCACATCAATACAGGAGCATAAAAAAATAAACGTACTGCTGTTTGACAACAGCGGCTTCGGCTGTATAAACAATCTTGAAATGTCAAACGGAATAGGCAATCTCGCAACGGAATTCCGCTTCCGTGACGAAAACGGAGATCTGCTCGGCGACCTTGTTCCTATCGATTTTGCAAAAAGCGCGGAAGGCTACGGAGTTAAAACGTACACGGCAAGAACTCTTGAACAGCTTGAAAATGCACTTCGTGACAGCCTTGATTCTAAGGTTTCGACGCTTATAGACATTAAGGTTTTGCCGAAAACCATGACAGACGGCTATGGCGCATGGTGGAATGTCGGCGTGGCGTCAACCTCCGACAACAAGGCGGTCAACGAGGCTTACAAAAATAAAAAAGAAAACGAAAGTAAAGCGAGGAAATATTGATATGCTTGATAAGAACAAAGTTAAATTAGGTATTGCACCTATCGCTTGGACAAATGACGATATGCCCGATTTAGGCTCGGAAAACACCTTTGAACAGTGTATTTCCGAAATGGCTCTCGCCGGCTTTACCGGCTGCGAAGTCGGCAACAAGTATCCGCGAGACGACATACCCGCACTCAAAAAAGCTCTCTCGCTTCGCAATATGCAAATTTGCAATGCTTGGTTTTCTTCATTTCTTCTTACAAAACCGTATGATGAAGTAGAAAAAGACTTTACAGAACATATTTCTTTTCTCAAGGAGATGGGCGCAAGGGTTGTCGGCATTTCGGAACAGAGCTACTCTATACAGGGCACCGATAAGTCGGTTTTCAAAGACAAATACATAATGAACGACAACGAATGGGCTCGCCTTTGCGACGGCGTAAACCGTCTCGGCAAGGTCGCAAAGGATATGGGCATAGCCCTTACATATCATCATCATATGGGCACAGTTGTTCAGACCGCCGCCGAGATAGACCGTCTTATGGAAAATACCGACCCCGAACTTTTCAGTCTTTTATATGATTCGGGTCATCTTGCATACTGCGGCGAGGATTACATCGGCGTTTTGAAAAAATACGCAAACAGAGTAAAACACGTACACTTAAAGGATATTCGCCCCGAGGTAATAGATAAGGTTAAGAAGGAAAACCTCAGCTTCCTTGAAGGCGTGCGGCTCGGAACGTTCACGGTTCCCGGTGACGGCGCGATAGACTTCGGCCCGATATTTGACATTCTTGCGGACAGCGGCTATGAGGGTTATGTTCTCGTAGAGGCGGAGCAGGACCCTGTCAAGGCAAACCCGTTTGAATACGCGCTCAAGGCAAGAAAATACATTGCCGAAAAAGCCGGTCTTTAATTTAGCGGAGGTTAAGAAATGAGTTTTCAATTTATTATGCCGAAACAAATTTTTTACGGTGAAAACGCCTTATCGGCCGCGGCAGAGCATATATGCGCCTTAGGCAAAAAAGCTCTTGTGGTTACCGACCCCATGATGGTAAAGCTCGGCAACACCGCAAAGATTACGGATATACTCGACAAAGGAGATACTCGGTACGCAATTTTTGACGGCGTCATAAGCGAGCCCACCGACAAGATTATCGAAGCGGGCTTAAAGGCATGGAACAACGAAAAATGTGACTTCCTGATAGCCGTAGGCGGCGGCTCGCCGATAGATGCTATGAAGGCGATAGGTGCGGTTGCGACAAGCGGCTGCTCCGTCAACGATTTTCTCGGTAAGATAATTACCGTCCCCACTCCGCCAATGGTAGCAATACCGACAACAAGCGGTACCGGCTCGGAGGCTACGCAGTTTACAATCATAACAAACACGGAAAAGGACATAAAAATGCTCTTAAAGGGTGCGGTGCTTATGCCCGACCTTGCGATAGACGATCCGGCGTTTACCATGACCGCCCCGCCATCCGTTACGGCCGCTACCGGACTTGACGCACTTTGCCACGCAAGCGAGGCGTACACATCAAGAAAAGCACAGCCAATGACGGACGATCTCGCTATCAGCGCGGTAAAAAGAATTTTCAAATATCTTCCCACGGCTTATCGCGAGCCCCAAAACATTGAGGCAAGAGAGCAAATGAGCCTTGCGGCTCTTGAAGCCGGCACGGCGTTCAACAATGCTTCCGTTACCGTAATTCACGGTATGTCTCGACCGATAGGCGCGCTGTTCCATGTGCCGCACGGAATAAGCAACGCCATGCTTATGGCGGAATGCTTCGACTACGTTTGCGACGGCGCAGAAAAGCGCTTTGCCGATATGGCACGGGCAATAGGAAAAGCCGCAAGCGACGATTCCGACTCCGCCGCAGCAAGGAAATTCGTTGATGCCTGCAAGGAGCTTTGCGACATCTGCGGTATACCGAGCGTATCGGGCTACGGAATCGACCTTGTAGATTTCCGCAAAGCGATGCCGAAAATGGCAGAGGATGCCTTCGCATCCGGCTCACCGTCTAATACGATAAAGGATATATCCGTTGAAGATATATTGAAGATTTACGACAGACTTTGTAAATAATTTTTCGGATACAAACAGTATAAATCTCGCTGTTTAAATCATATTTCATTCAAAATTTGCCGACGGCACAATTTTGAAACAGCAGAAATCACCGGTTACACCTGTCAGGGCAACACGGGGCGCAGGGTGATTTTAAATAACTATTTGTTGCCTGAAAGGTTATGTGATAATTATGTTAAAAATCGGCATCATCGGCGCAGGACGCATTGGCAAGGTGCATCTTGAGTCAATCTCCTACCACGTAAAAAATGCAACGGTAACCGCAATGGCAGATCCGTTTATGAACGAAGAAACCGAAAAGCTTATAAGAAGCTATGGGGTTTCAAAGGTGACAAAAGACTATAAGGACATTTTGAACGACAAGGATATTGACGCCGTTCTTGTCTGCTCCTCAACCGACACGCACGCCGCAATTTCGATAGAAGCCATAAACGCCGGAAAGCACGTTTTCTGCGAGAAGCCGATTGACCACTCAATCGAAATAATTCAAGCCGTCGCAGACGCTTTAAAGGAGCATCCGGATATTAAGTTTCAGGTGGGCTTCAACCGCCGCTTTGACCATAATTTTGCCGCTATACGCAAGGCTTATGACGACGGAAAAATAGGTAAAGCGCACATACTGAAAATTACCTCGCGCGACCCCGAACCGCCGAATCCCGCATACATAAAGGTGTCGGGAGGTATCTTCCTCGATATGACGATTCACGATTTCGATATGGCGTGTTTCCTCACCGACAGCGACGTTGAAGAGCTTTATGTAAACTCCGCGGTGCTCGTTGACCCGGCCATAGGCGAGCAGGGCGACGTTGACACGGCAATCATAACCATGAAAATGGCAAACGGCGCTTTGGCGGTTATAGACAATTCGCGCAAGGCGGCTTACGGCTATGACCAGCGCGCCGAGCTTTTCGGCTCTAAGGGTATGGTTGCGACGAGCAACGACACCGTATCCTCGGCGGTAATATCAAACGCTGACGGCGTTACCGGCGAAAAGCCGCTCTTCTTCTTCCTTGAGAGATATATGGGCTCATTCTCCGAGGAAATGCGTCAATTCACAGAGGCGGTCATAAACGATACCGAGGTTCCCGTGGGTATTCACGCAGGCCTTCAGTCTGTAAAGATAGGTCTTGCCGCAAGAAAATCGGTAGAGGAACACAGACCCGTAAAGATTTCCGAAATACAGTAATATAAATTTTGAGAATAAATAAATCCCGAACAAAGGCCGCACATTTATAGGCTGTCTGTTCGGGATTTTATTTTTAATTTAAGCGTTTAATCATCTTCTCCACGGATCTGTCGGGTCCCAGCCGCGGCGACCGTCAGAGGCACTGATTTTAACCGCCGAGGGCTTCGGAAGAACAGTTCCTCCCCAGCTGTCATATATCATAACCGTTGTTCCGAGCGGACAGCAATCATATATCCACTTGGCGTCAGCAGTTGTAAGTCTGATGCAGCCATGAGAAGCAGCACTGCCGAGCTTATTATAGCTCCTATAAAGGAGCGTGGAATTGTCCTGCTTTGAATACGGGACGGAGTGAAAAAGCACCTTACCGACTATTCTCGTTGAATACTGCCCGTGAACGTTGCCCCTAAGCTCCTTCCAGCGATATTTTGCCGGAGTGTTGAAAACTCCGACGGGGGTTAAGCCGTCAGTTCCCACCGAGCACACAAAGGCTCTGTCCGGCACGGTAAATTTACCGCTGTTATCCTTTGCATAAACCGTGATACAGTTATTCGTGCGATCAACCGCTATAAGATAAGGCGCATTGTGATTTACCGCCTGTGGGTGAAGATAATAGCTGTATAACGTACCGTTTGTGAGAGTATAGGCATTGCCGTCATAATATATGGGGCCGTTGTAATTTTTGTTCCAAACGCCGCCGTCAATGGCATTAAGAGTGTCACCGTAAACGTATGCACCGTTATAACCGAAATCTACAACACCGCCCGATACGACATACCAATCGTCACCGTATTTAACGAGAGTATTGGTGTCCCAGCGCAATATGCCGCCGTATACGTAATACCACGTGCCGTAATACTTGGTAAGACCGGTATAGCTCCAGTCAAGAACGCCTTCCTTTACGTAATACCAAGTATCATAGTATTTGGTAAGACCTGTATAATTCCAATTAAGTACGCCGTTTTCGACGTAATACCATGTATCGTAATACTTGGTAAGGCCTGTATAATCCCAATTAAGTATGCCGTTTTCTACATAGTACCACGTGTCGTAATACTTGGTAAGGCCGGTATAGCTCCAGTCGAGAACGCCGTCCTTTACGTAATACCATGTGTCATAGTATTTGACAAGCCCCGTATATGAGCTGTCCTTTTCGCCGCCCTGCATATAATACCATGTATTGCCTTCTTTTTTCAGTGAATCCTTTTCGGAGGCAAACGACGCCGTTGAAAATGCCCCGAGAAGTACCGATAGAAGCAGTATTATTGCCAAGATTTTTTGATATGTATTCTTCATTATTCCCTCCGAGAAAGCATTTGAAATGTAGTAATAAAATTATATCTTTATTAAATGCCGTAGTCAAGCACTTTCAGCGAGCATCATACAATCGTTTCATATTGTAATACAACAATTTGCTATTGCAAACCAAGGCTTATCGGTATATAATAACAAAAGGTATTCAACCTATAATTTAAAGTACAGGGGAGCTTGTTTTTGCAGGCTGAGAGGAAGTCATCAACTTCGACCCTTTTTCACCTGATGCGGATAATGCCGCCGTAGGAAGTCACCCGAAAAAGACTTGTTAAACGGAGCTTCGCATTTTGAGTGAAAAGCTCCGTTTTTTATTTTGTCAAAAATAAAAGCCGGACTGTGCACAAAAAAGGATGTGAAAATGCCCCGCGGGGAAAACGACGCGGCAAAAAGCATGGGGAGCGCCCTGAGTTTTGTAATTACAATGTTGCACCGTATGATGACAACACTGCTGCGATGGGAAGCCGTGTTCCGGCGTGAGAGGAGGCCAAAAAGCCTCGACCGATATAAAACTTTCTAAGGAGCAATTAAAATGAAAAAAAATCAGGTTAAAAAGCTTGCCCTTGCAGGTATGTTTTGTGCGGTAGCCGTTGTCGGCAGTTTATTCTCTTTCCCGGTATTCGGCAGTAAGTGTGCGCCGATACAACATATGGTAAACATTCTCTGCGCCGTACTTCTCGGTCCGTGGTACGGTCTCGGCGTCGCCTTTGCGGCATCTCTCATCAGAAATCTGCTCGGGCTCGGCAGCCTTATGGCTTTCCCCGGCAGCATGTTCGGTGCCCTCATATGCGGTCTCATCTATAAAAAGAGTAAAAATATTCCGCTTACTCTCGTGGGCGAGGTCGGCGGAACCTCTCTGCTCGGCGGCCTTTGCGCATATCCCGTAGCTGTATTACTCATGGGCAAAAGTGCCTCGGAGGTTGCTTTTTACGCATATATAATCCCGTTCTTCATCTCAACCGCAGTCGGCTCGATTATTTCGGGAATTATTGTTTTCACGCTTAAAAAATGCGGCGTTCTTTCCAAAATGCAAAACGGGTTGAAATAAAGCTTTATGTCAAGTCGTACCTTACGGTACAAAAAAATCGCACTTATATTATGAACCGAAAGGCCGTGAAAAAATGTTCGGAGAAATGCTGCAAAACGTCAGAAAAAAAAGACCGCTGATTCACAGTATAACAAATTTCGTTACGGTTAACGACTGTGCAAATATACTCTTGGCATGCGGTGCGTCACCAATAATGGCGGATGACGAAAGAGAGGCGGCGGAAATCACATCCGCGTGCGACGGGCTCTGCATAAACATCGGCACGCTTAGTTCTCGCACGATTCCCTCAATGCTTGCGGCAGGCAAAAAAGCCAACGAGCTTTGCCATCCCGTAGTTTTAGACCCGGTTGGCGTCGGGGCATCGCAATTCAGAACAGACACGGCATTTAAGCTTCTTAACAACATACACTTTTCGGTAATTCGCGGCAACATCTCGGAAATCAAGACATTGGCACTCGGAACAGGCTCCGCAAAAGGCGTTGACGCAGATATTGCCGACCGCTTTACCGAGGAAACTCTCGATAAAGCGGTAGCATTCGCAAAGAGCTTTTCGGAAAAGACCGGCTCGGTAATTGCAATTACCGGAAAAACAGACATCGTAGCCGATAAGGACAGGGCTTTTGTAATAAGGAACGGTAACGATATGATGTCACTTGTCACGGGTACGGGCTGCCAGCTGTCATCACTCACCGCCGCATTTATCGCGGCAAATCAAAACGACATACTGACAGCGGCGGCTTCTGCCGTCTCAGCCATGGGGCTCGCGGGCGAAACGGCATTTGGCAGGCTCTCCCCTCTTGACGGCAACGCTTCATACAGAAATTACATAATCGACGCTGTCTGCAATATGACACCGCAAGGATTGAAAGAAGGTGCAAAATATGAAATGCGATAAAAAAAATATGCTTCTCTACGCCGTAACCGACCGTGCTTGGGTCGGCAAACAGACGCTTTGCGAACAGGTAGAAGCGGCATTAAAGGGCGGCTGCACCTGCGTTCAGCTCCGTGAAAAAGAGCTTTCCGATGCGGAATTTCTTGAGGAAGCGGTTAAAATACATGAGATATGCAAGCACTACGGTGTACCGTTTATCGTCAACGACAATGTAGATATTGCCGTCAAATGTCACGCCGAGGGAATTCACGTAGGCCAAGACGATATGAAGGCCTCCTGTGTTCGCGAAAAAGTCGGCGACGATATGATAATAGGAGTTTCCGCACATACCGTTGAAGAAGCCGTTGAAGCCGTTAAAAACGGTGCCGACTATTTGGGAGCGGGCGCGGTTTTCGAATCCTCGACAAAGCAAAATGCAGGCGCAATGAAAAAGGAAACGCTCAGAAGCATCTGCGAAGCCGTAGACATTCCCGTTGTTGCAATCGGCGGAATCAACGGCAAAAACTTGAAGGAACTGTCTCACACGGGAATTGACGGTGTTGCTCTTGTCAGCGCGATATTTGCGGCAGACGACATCGAAAATACGTGTCGCGCGCTTCGCAATCTGACGGAAGAAACGGTGAAGTCAAAATGAAACTAAGCGGAGCCGTATTCGATTTTGACGGCACTCTTTTTGATACAATGTCGGTATGGGACACCGCAGGAGAAGATTATTTAAAGCAATGCGGCAAAGCCCCGAGAGAAACCCTCTGTGAAGTACTTAAGCCCAAGAGCCTTTCGGGGGCAGCAGAATATCTCAAGAAAAATTACGATTTACCCTTATCTGTAAACGAAATAGTCGACGGCGTAAACAAAACGGTGGGCGACTTCTATCTCTGCGAAGCACAGCCGAAGAACGGCGCACGAGAATTTCTAACCGCTCTTCGCGAAATTAACGTGCGTATGTGCATTACGACAGCCGCGGAACGAAAGCTCACAGAGGGCGCACTTAAAAGATGCGGCCTTTTTGGATTTTTCGAAAAAATATTCACTTGCGGAGAAGTCGGGCACGACAAAAACGACCCGTACATATATTGTGAGGCGCTGTCGTTTCTCGGCACAAAAAAAGACGAAACGCTCGTCTTTGAGGACGCATATCACGCCGCAAAGACGGCAAAGGGAGCGGGTTTTTATGTGGCAGCGGTCTATGACAGCCGCGAAAAAGCTCCCGAAAAGATGAAAGCCGTATCGGACATTTACTTAAACAACTTTCTTTTCCC
>OGKU01001400.1_pt1 | contig 11407 bp, 10 predicted proteins | sample 1572611 | NCBI WGS metagenome assembly OGKU01 (sample SAMEA2581886, study PRJEB24529) | metagenome | biome: Human gut stool | place: China | collected 2011 | reverse complement strand
TGACGGTGACAGCGGGGGTCTCGATGGGCAGGCCAGCCTTCAGGGAAGCCTGACGAGCGACGTTCTGGCCCAGACCAGCCTGGATGACGCAGCCCATGTAAACATGATCGACCTGCTCGGGTTTCACGTTTGCACGGTTCAGGGCCTCCTTGATGACGATGGAGCCCAGCTCAACTGCGGGAACGTTGGCCAGGGTGCCGCCGAACTTGCCGATAGCGGTACGGCATGCAGATGCGATAACGATCTTTTTCATGTGAATAGCCTCCTGAATTGTGTATGTGTTTTCGGTTACCTTTTTATTAAAACGCCCTGAGGCATTTTTTCAATGTGAGGTGTCGGCCTGTGCTTGCTGCCGACGCTGGGCAAATTTTTCGCTCACCGCCTTTTCCACATTGGGCGTCACGAATTTGCCGATGTCGCTGCCGTAGCGGGCTGCTTCCTTCACGATGGTGGAAGAAAGGTAGCTCCATTTGATGCTGGTGGCCAGAAACATGGTTTCGATGCCGGGCATCAATGCGTGATTCGTCTGAGCCAGCTGGATCTCGTTTTCAAAATCCGTGACCGCCCGCAGCCCCCGCACCATGACGGATGCGTGCCGCTTTTTGGCGAACTCCACGGTCAGGCCGTCAAAGCTCTCCACGCTGACGTTCGGGATGCCCTTGCAGCACTCGGTAAGCAGTGCCACACGCTCCTCCACGGTGAACAGCGGGTCTTTTGCGCTGTTGATCAGCACCGCAACGATCAAATGATCGTTGATCTTGGCGGCGCGCTTGATGATGTCGAGATGTCCTTTGGTGACCGGATCGAACGAACCGGGATAAACTGCTGTTGCCATCGGCCAGTGTCCTCCTTGTGCGCTGTGAAAAGCGCGTTTTGGTTCTGCCATGATAGCACTTTCCAGTCTTGTGTGCAAGCCGCAGAACGATTTATCGTTAAATTTTAAACAATCAACTCTGCACTGCAGGGCAGCTGCTTGCTACGTTATTAGTAAATCACATCGTCAAAATTTTATCAAGTCCTTTTCCCAACTTTTTTGGATTTTACGCACCAAACAATCGTCACAAAAAGCCAAGAATTTTAGTCAGATTGCCAGATGGCGTATTTTTTCGCCCGAAACTATTGATTCTGCACTTTGTTAATGTTATAACTAAGTTGTGCAAACTCATCTGCTCTGTGCCTTATTTATATAGTAACAGACAGATGTGGCAAAGCTGTGTACAGGCACCCCCGCCGGGCGGCCTGTGCCGCCAAAATTTATCCGTGCAGAATTGTAGAAAGTTTACAATTCTTTTATGTTTTTTAGGAGAGGATGGTTTATAATGGATTTTATGGAACTGTACGCTCAGAAACGCATGACGGCCGCACAGGCCGCTGCTCTGGTCAAAAGCGGTGACTGGGTGGATTACGGCTGGGCCGTGAACACCCCCGTTGCTGTGGATGCCGAGCTGGCCAAGCGCCTGCCGGAGCTGGAAGGGGTCAACTTCCGGGGCGGCATTCTGATGTGGGTTCCCGAGATCTTCCAGATCGACGACCCTGCTGCCCACATGACCTGGAACAGCTGGCACATGGGCGGCATTGAGCGCAAGGCCATTGCCCAGGGCTTTTCCTTCTACTCCCCCATCCGCTACTCGGAGCTGCCCCGTTACTACCGGGAGAGCCAGGACCCTGTGGACGTGGCCGTGTTCCAGGTGACCCCCATGGATGAGCACGGTTACTTCAACTTCGGCCCCAGCGCTTCCCATCTGGGTGCCGTGTGCGAAAAGGCCAAAAAGATCATCGTGGAGGTCAATAAGAACATGCCCCGCTGCCTGGGCGGCATGGAGAACTGCGTGCACATCTCGCAGGTGACCGGCATCGTGGAGGGCGACAACCCGCCCATCGGCCAGATGGCCGCTCCCGGTGCTGCCACCGAAGTGGACCTGAAGGTTGCCAACCTGATCGTTCCGCAGATCCCCAACGGTGCCTGCCTGCAGCTGGGCATCGGCGGCATGCCCAATGCCATCGGCAGCCTGATCGCACAGAGCGATCTGAAGGACCTGGGTGTGCACACCGAGATGTATGTGGATGCCTTTGTGGACATTGCCAAGGCCGGCAAGATCACCGGTGCCCGCAAGCAGCTGGACAAGGGCCGTCAGGTCTACGCCTTTGGTGCCGGCACCCAGAAGATGTATGATTACCTGAACGACAACCCGGAGTGCATGTCCGCTCCCGTGGACTACACCAACGACATCCGCAGCATTTCCGCCTTGGATAACTTTATTTCCATCAATAATGCCGTGGATATCGACCTGTTTGGTCAGGTGAACGCCGAGAGCGCCGGTGTGAAGCACATTTCCGGTGCAGGCGGTCAGCTGGATTTCGTGCTGGGTGCCTACCTGTCCAAGGGCGGCAAGAGCTTCATCTGCCTGTCCTCTACCTTCTTTAATAAAAAGACCGGCAAGTTGGAGAGCCGCATCCGTCCCACGTTGGAGAACGGCAGCATTGTCACCGATACCCGTGCCAACGTGCACTATCTGTGCACCGAGTATGGCTGCGTGAACCTGAAGGGTCTGACCTCTTGGGAAAAGGCTGAGGCTCTGATCAGCGTGGCACACCCGGATTTCCGCGAGGAGCTGATCCGCGAGGCCGAAAAACTGCATATCTGGCGCAGAAGCAACAAAATTTAACAAGCGCTGTGGGTGTTCCCGCTGCCCGCAGCAGGAATGGAGTTTGTCATGATGGACAAAAAACCGCACATCAAACCGTATCTCTATGGGATGCTCGCAGGGTTTGGTGCCATTGCACTGAGTATCATCTTCTTTTTCCTTATTTACCGCTTTGACGGCTTCGGCTCGGCCATCTCTACCCTGACCGGCATCCTGATGCCGTTCATCTACGGTGCCGTCATTGCCTATCTGCTCAAGCCGGTGTGCAACACCATTGAGGCGTTCCTGCGCCGGTTCATCCCGGAAAAGATGAAGAACCTGATCAACGCCCTGTCCGTGACGTTCACCATCCTGTTCGGGCTCCTGCTGATCTACGCGCTGTGCATGATGATCATCCCGCAGCTGATCACCAGCGTGACCACCCTGTACTACACCGCGCAGGCCAATATTACAAAGTTCATGTACTGGGCAAACCATCTGGAGTTCATTGAGAAGAACGAGCAGATCATGGAACTGCTCAATTCGGCTTACGCCGCCCTGAATACCAATCTGGACACATGGATCAAGAACACCCTGCTGCCCTCCATGCAGAACATCGTCAGCGGTGCTGCCATCGGCGTGCTGAATGTGGTGACCGTAGCCAAGAACCTGATCATCGGCATCATCGTGGCCGTGTACATTCTGGCCAGCCGCAAACGCTTTGTGCAGCAGGCCAAAATGGTGCTTTACAGCCTCGTCAAGCCCCGTTGGGCCAACCTGATCACCGAAGAAGTGAAGTACGCAGACCGGATGTTCGGCGGCTTCATCAACGGCAAGATCATGGACTCTGCCATCATCGGCGTCCTGTGCTATATCGGCTGCCTGATCTTCAAGTTCCCCAGTGCCCTTCTGGTTTCCGTGATCATCGGCGTGACCAATGTGATCCCCTTCTTCGGCCCGTTCATCGGTGCCGTGCCCGCCACCCTGCTGATCCTCATTCAGAACCCCATCAAGGCGCTGTGGTTCGTCCTGTTCGTTCTGGTGCTGCAGCAGCTGGACGGAAACGTGATCGGCCCCAAGATCCTGGGCAACACCACCGGTCTTTCCAGTTTCTGGGTACTGTTCGCCATCCTGCTGTTCGGCGGTCTGTGGGGTTTTGTGGGCATGATCGTAGGTGTGCCGCTGTTTGCAGTCATCTATGATGTGATCAAAAAGCTGGTCATCCACGGCCTGAAGCGCAACAAGGAGATCGACCTGCTGCAGACTTACCACGACAGCTTCGGTGACCCGGAGGACGATGTTCCGGTAGAAACGTCTGCATCGGAAGCACCTCCTGCCGAAACAAATAATCTATAAATCACAATGCCCCGGCATTCCATGTGATATGTTGCCCCTAGAGTAGACAGAGTAAAAACAAAAACTCTGAGTACTCTGGGGGTATTTTCATGTCAAGAAAGAACAATCACTCTTCACCGTTGACTGCTGCAACACCCGCCGTTACCAGCACCGTCTGTTCATCCAGATGCCGATGCAGGCTCATGTCGGTGCCATGGACAGAGCTGCCTGATCCCGATTTTGCACAAAAAATTCGCCGTCTCCTTGTGGAAACGGCGAACAAAAACCTTATATTATTTTGTCTGCTTGACAGAATGCACTTCAGTGATTCAGAGCAGGTTCTGTTTTGTTATTTCTGTTTCATGCAGGGCTTTCTGGCTGCGTTTTATGCCGTCACTCCACGGTCACACTCTTGGCCAGATTACGCGGCTTATCCACGTCACAGCCGCGCAGAACAGCCATATAATAGGCGAACAGCTGTAACGGCACAATGAGCTGCAGCGGCATCAGGATATCCTCATACTCATCCAGCCGGATCACGGCATCTGCCACTCCTTCCGGCACCACAGCATCCTTTGTGGTAAACAGCAACACCCTTGCGCCGCGGCTGCGGGTCTCCTTGGCATTGGAAATGGTCTTTTCGTACACCTGTTTCTGGGTGGCCAGTGCGATCACCGGCACGCCATCGGTGATCAGGCTGATGGTACCATGTTTCAGTTCACCGGCTGCATAGGCATCCGAGTGCACATAGCTGATCTCCTTGAGTTTCAGGCTGCCCTCCAGCGAGAGCGCATAGTCGAACCCGCGCCCAATGAAAAAGCAGCTCTGGGTGTTCACATAGCGGCTGGCAAGATACTTGATCTGCTCACAATCTGCAAGGCGCGGCTTGATGACCTCCGGTGCGCGCAGCAGCTGGGCCGTAAAGCGGCGGGTCTCTGCCTCGCTCAACCGTCCGCGCGCATAGGCCAGCCGCAGTGCAAACAGATACAGCACGCACATCTGCACCATATACGCCTTGGTGGATGCTACCGCGATCTCCGGCCCGGCGTAGGTGTACATTACATAATCTGCGGCACGTGCAATGGAGCTGCCCACCACATTCACGATGGCCAGCACCGGCACGCCGCGGCTCTTGGCCAGCTTGAGCGCTGCCAACGTGTCGCTGGTCTCGCCGGACTGGCTGATGATGATGACCAGATCGTTCTTTTCCAGAATGGGGTCCCGGTAACGGAACTCGCTGGCAATGTCCACCTCGGCGGGCACACGGGCCAACGCTTCGATGGCAGATTTGCCCACCATACCGGCATGCATAGCCGTACCGCAGCCCACCAGATGCACCCGGCCAATACCGCGTAGCACTTCATCGGTCAGCTCCGGGATGCGCAGCACCGGCAGTCCATCCTCTACACGGGGGCTGACCGTGGCCATAATGGCCGCAGGCTGCTCGTTGATCTCCTTGAGCATAAAGTGGGGATAGCCGCCCTTTTCGGCAGCTTCCATATCCCAGTCCGCCGTCAGCTGCTGGCGCTCCACCGGCTCACCAAATTCGTTGTAAAAGCGGATGCACTCTGTGGTGCAGACGGCCATATCCCCTTCTTCCAGCACGCTGTATTTCCGGGTATACTTGAGCAGTGCCGGAATATCCGAAGCCACAAAGTTTTCGCCCTCGCCCCAGCCGACGATCAGTGGGCTTTCCCGCTTGACTGCAAAAATGGTGTCCGGGTAATCCCGGAACAGCACGGCCAGCGCATAGCTGCCGCGCACCTTGGCAAGCGCCTGCTGCAGTGCACGCAGCGGGTCACCCGTATAGCAGCTGTCGATCAACTTTACCAGCACTTCGGTGTCCGTCTCACTCTGGAAGGTATAGCCTTTTGCGGCCAAGCGCTCCTTGAGCAGGCCGTAATTTTCAATGATGCCATTGTGCACAATGCTCACACGCGGGGTCGAATGCGGGTGGCTGTTCACATCGCTGGGCTCGCCATGGGTGGCCCAGCGGGTGTGGCCGATGCCGCAGAAGCTTTGTGCCAGCTGCTGCGCCGCCAGCTTTTCCCGCAGGGCGGTGAGCCGTCCTTTGCTTTTTACCACGCGGATGCCGCCGTCCAGCGCAAGCGCCACACCGGCGGAGTCGTACCCGCGATACTCCAGCTTTTCCAGACCATCCAGCAGCACGTCCTGCGCACTGCGCTTACCGACATAACCAACAATGCCGCACATACAAAACACCTCCATACCGACCGTTCCCGCGCAAAAAGGCGCAGTGATATCCAGTCAGCTTCCTAGTACAGTTTATGTTCTTGTATGGCTTTCTTTGAAGGGATCTGTTGCGGTATTGCTGCCGTTTTTTGCCCTTCTCTGCGGCTGGTCTAGCCCTCAGCCGGAGAAACATCCGCCGAATCTTTCGATGATTCCTCTCCTCGTCACCCTCGCGGCTGTCACCCGCGTGGCCCGGCGCTTTGCGTTACCTGTGTGCTGCGCTCTCCCCTTTCTGATGCCCCATTATAGCACAAAGGCTGGCTCAGCGCCAGCCCAAAGTTTTATGAAGTTTCGGCCGCCAGACCAGCCGGTACATCATGAGCATGTTATGCAATGCCCGGTCGTACAGCACAAAGGCAACATTGCCCATGACCAGCGTTGCCAGCGATACCGCCAGCGCGGTGGTGCGCAGCTCCTGCGAAATGCTGCCTGCCGGCACCAGCAGAAATACCAGCCCGTACATGGCCAGCACTGTGCCGTTGCACAGCAGCAGCTTGCAGACAATGCACAGAACCGCAGGGCGGATGCGCTCAAACTTCGGCTTTGCCAGCGGGTAATACCCCAGCAAAAACACAAAGATCAGCGCTACTTCCTTATCCGGCACGAACAGCAGTGCCAGCAGGCTGACTGCCGCATAGGCCGTCAAAGCCAGCTGCATCCCGCACTCCACGCAGACTGTTGCAACAAGAAAGCCCGCCACTGCAGGCGCAATGAACATGGCAATGGGGATCACAGCTCCCAGCAGCATCAGTGCGACGCACAGCGCCGCCACAATGCCGCAGAAAGCCATGGCCCAGCTTTTTTGATGGTTTTGCTTCATGGGATCTCCCAGTTTTCGTGCTCAGCACCGGCTTCCAGCGGGTCCACCGCATGGTGCAGACCAAGCAGCATGATGTTATCCAGCAGGCCGCGGTTCAATTTGATGTCCAGCATACTGTACACGCGAATCAGATCGTTGGCGGCAGCCAGTGCCTGACGGCGGGCATTCTCCACCGCCGCAGCCTGTCCCCGCAGGTCGTTGACTACGAACACGTTGTAGCGGCCACTGCGCTTGTCCATCTCAAAGCGCTCAGCCTTATCCAGCAGGTAAAAAATGCGGCCGATGCTGCTGCCGATGTAGCGCATGCTTTTGCGCTGGCTGGGGTCGTCGGTGGCAAGGGTGGAATACAGTGCACCGTAAATGTTGCTCATGGGTTCAGCGGCAAGAGAGTAGTTCTTGGCGCTCAGGTTCATCTGCACCACGGCCTGATCCCGTTCCTGCACGAACAGCCGTTCCAGCGCCGGGTTCTCCTGCACGGCACGCTCATAGGCGCGGCGCAGCAGCAGACGGTCCACCGCACGGCGCAGGCGCTTGAGCGGCCGCAGCTCGCTGTATTTGCGGTCCTGCAGGTTGTGCCAGCCCAGCAGCACCTCCACCTGTGCAGCCAGCCGGATGCCCTGGGTCTGGCACATGAGCCTGCGCCAGGCCAGTGTGCCCGGGACCCGCTTGCACTGGCAGGTGGCCTGCCGCCCGGCCAGACTGTCCGAAAGGATGGCAAACAGCACGCCGTTGCTCCGCAGCAGATGGCAGGAATATAATCCGTACGCCTCGTACAGCTGACGCCGCACCCCGCGCAGATAGCGCAGGTAGATATTGTAATCCCGGATGGTGAGCTCCGGCAGATATGGCCGCATCCTACCCTTCATACGCACCTTTTCCTCCTCGGAAGAACCGCAGAATAATAAGGTAAGTATAATCCATTTTCAGCCCGGGTTCAACCATCCTTTGTAAAAAGAGCATGAATTTGTCTCATCTTTGCCGCACGTGGCGCGGAACACAGCGTAAAACTTCCTGTGTTTGCGTTCATTTCCATCTCCTGCCAATTCAGATCCCGCTTTGTTTTTTTTTCGGTAATTACCGGCTGCAATGTAAAAAGCCGCACTGGACAGCTCCGGTGCGGCAGGGAACATTTTTCAATTACTTCTTGTTAAAGCGGTTCGGTGCAGTGCGCTTGCCGTCAAAGCCGGACTTCGGCATCGGCTTTGCAGTGTGCTCAAGCTTGAGCGCGCTGTAGTACATATACAACTGGCAGGGGATCATGCCGTTGTACATCTTGCGGCGCTTGTTGGCACGCTTGCCGTAGTGGGTCTCAAAATCCATATCGGCAGTGATCGCATACACGCCTGCACAGGGGTGTGCTTCCATCTGCCGGCCCAGCGTGCGGGCCAGCTTTGCAGCACCTTCAATGGTGCTCATGCGCTCGCCATACGGGGGATTCGTCAGCACGATGGCCTCCTGCTTCGCGGCAAAGTCGGCCACATCAGCCACTTCAAAGTGGCAGCGCTTTTCCACACCGGCCAGCTTTGCGTTGGCGTTGGCCAGAGCCACAGCGGCAGGGTCGATATCATAGCCAAAGGCTTCAAAGCCCACATCCAGCTTGGCCTCGGCCAGTGCCTTCTGACGCTGCTCGGCCCAGATGGCTGCCGGCACAAAGCCATAGCGCTCGGCGGCAAAGCGGCGCTTCAGGCCGGGGGCAATGTTCATAGCTTTCTGAGCAGCTTCGATCAGCAGCGTGCCGCTGCCGCAGAAGGGGTCCTCCACCAGACTGTCGCGGCGCACACGGCCAAGGTCTGCAATGGTAGCGGCCAAAGTCTCGCGAATGGGTGCCTCCATGGCGTTGCGGCGGTAGCCGCGCTTGTGCAGGCCGTCGCCGGTGGTGTCCAGCATGATCTCACACTGATCCTTGCGCAGCATGAAGCGGATCTTGTACTCCGCGCCGGTCTCCGGAAGCACAGAGGTGTGGTGCTTTGCCATCAGGCGCTTGACCACAGCTTTTTTGATGATGCTCTGGCAGGCAGGCACACTGGACAGCTGGCTGTTCAGCGAAGAGCCGGTGACCGGAAAGGCTGCGTCTGCGGGCAGCAGCTCCTCCCACGGGATATCGTACACGCCGTCGAACAGGTCATCAAAGGTGGCGGCCCTGTAGCGGGCCAGCAGCAGCATCACGCGCTCCACCGTGCGCAGATTGAGGTTTGCAGCAGCGATCATCTCTGCGCCGCCGGCAAAGCTCAGACGGCCATCGTCCACGCGGATATTCTCTGCGCCGATGCGGGTCAGCTCAAATTTTGCAGTGGATTCACACCCAAAAAAGCAGGGCGCGATCAGTTCAAATTTTGCAGGCATTGTGTTTCCTTTCTTTTATTACGGAAAAAACAGACCTGCCCGATCAAATGAGACAGGTCTGTTTCCGTTATTTTGATCAGGCTTGAAAAGCGCAGGCCTTTCCGCTCAGCGGCGGCCACCGCGGCCGCGAGGCGCATAACCACCGCCGCGGCGGTTATTGGTCTCGTGATCAAGATCGGCCATCTTCTCTTCGCTCTGGCTCTTGAAGCGGCTCATCATGTCCTCAAAACTCATGTTATCGGAACGGACGGGAGCCTTGGGCTGCCATACACGGGGTGCGCTGTCGCGGGCAGGGCCTCTGCCGCCCTCACGCGGGGGACGGCCAGCGCCGCCGCGGCCTGCACCAAAATGACCACCCTCGCGGGGGCCGCCCGGACGGGGACCACCAGAGCGCGGACCGCCTGCAGGGCCTCTGCCCTCACGCGCCGGGCGCGGAGGAGGCGGCAGCAGGCGCTTGATGGACAGTGCGATCTTGCCGTCCGGTGCAATGTTGATCACCTGCACCTTGACGATATCACCATCGTGCAGAACAGCTGCAATGTCCTGCACGAACTCGTTGGACACCTCGGAAATATGGACCATGCCCACACGGCCCTCCGGCAGTGCGACAAAAGCGCCAAACGGCTTTACACCGGTGACGCGGCCCTCGAATACGTTCCCTACCTCAATTGCCAAAACTCAATACTCCTTGTTTTCCATAGAATGGGCAGCAATTCAGCTGCCGGTCACATCCACAAAGATGCGCTCGTTGGGTGCAGCGTAATTGTAAGAATCCCGCGCGACCCACTCGGTGATCTGGTCTGCATCGCCGCTGAGAATGCGCTGCATCTCCTCGTTTTCAGTCTTTTGCTGGGCGATCTGCTCGTTCAGCGTGTCCAGCTCCGCATGTTTGGAGCTGATGGTGACCTGATTGGAAATGTATGCTGCCAGCATACTCAGCAGCAGCAGGACAAAAAACACCCGTACAAGCGTTTTAACGACCACTTTCTTCTTGCGTTTTCTGCGGTCCGGTGCTGCCATGATCTCTTCTGCCCCCGTTGCATTTGACTCTTACTTTAACACATATGAATTATACATCATGCGGCGCTGGTTTGGCAAGTTCTTTTTGCGCTTTTTTGCAGTTCTTTTTGCGCTGCGGCGTAGTTTGCGCGCCTTTCTCCGCCGGGTACGCCGTCGCTCTGCCGGCCGGAGCACCCGGCGCTGTAAAATGCCTCCCGCTGCACGCAGCGGTGCACCCAGCACAAAAGCTGCTGCACCGGCACCGGCAAAGGCTGCCGCAGCCATGTACCAGCGCAGAACACCGGCACTGCTCTGCCCTGCTGCGTAGCTCTGCACAGCGGCCAGCACAGCGCCCACCCACACCAGATCCGGCACAAAAGCTGCACGCCCTCTGGCCGGGAATACAGCCCGCAGTGCGCCGATACTGGCTCCCAGCACCGTGCAGGCAATGATCTCCTGCCCAAGGGCTGCAGGCGGCAGTACCGGGATCATCGCAGCAGGCGGCGCAGAAAACCGCCCGCCGGTACGCTAGCCGTATATTCCAGCGTGTCGATGCGGCCGGTGAACTTCGCCTCCCCGGTCTCCAGATCCAGCGCCGCCATGTTCAGCTGCGCCCCGGTCAGGTGCAGTGTGCCCTTGCCCGTTTCCATGGCAGCGCTGTCGGCATTGCAGTGCAGTACCTTCTGCACACCGGTCACCGTCAGGCGGGCGCGGCTTTCCAAGATCAGATCGTGCGGCGCGGGCTGCGGGTCTCTGGGTGTTTTTTCCGGCATGGTTCGTCTCCCCTTTTCTGGTGCATCCTATGCACCGGACCGGGGCTTTTATGCCTGCTCGCCCTCTGCAATGATCTCGTACATCTCGCGGGCCACATCCTTGGTGCGCGGCTCCACATCCGAGAGCACCTTTACCTTGATGGGCCGGTTGCCGAAGGTCACTTCGATGATGTCGCCCGCCTTGACGGCCTGACTGGCCTTGGCGATCTTGCCATTGATGAGGATGCGGCCTGCATCGGCCACCTCGTTTGCCACGGTGC
>OGKU01001398.1_pt1 | contig 11457 bp, 8 predicted proteins | sample 1572611 | NCBI WGS metagenome assembly OGKU01 (sample SAMEA2581886, study PRJEB24529) | metagenome | biome: Human gut stool | place: China | collected 2011 | reverse complement strand
AGAAAATTTTGTTAAGCTATCCTCCTGATATGCTCACAAAGTTCTTTCAATTGTGTCGAATTCATTTTATCCAGACTTCAGTAATATCCTACTACGCCTGTCACTCCTTTGTTTTACTCTTCACTACAGTTATTAGAGTCTTCAATTCATCAGGAGTAAGTGAATTTAACAATTTAGTAATCGGAGTCATTTTCTCATTGGCTAAATTTAATAATTTATTATTATATAGCACTTGCTGCTCATATGGAAAAATGTCTATATAACGCGCAGTAATATTTTCATCATGAGAATGCCCCATACTGTCACTTATATAATTAATAGGAACTCCCGCATGAGTTAAATTTGTTGCAAAAGAATGCCTGCACCAAGTACTGCTAGGAAAAATCTCCCAATTTAAAGCCATAGTCAACTTTTTCATCCGATCTTGAATGTTACTATTTTCTAATGCTATCAGTTTTCTTACCTGTACTTCATTTGTTTCCCCCTTCAATATAGAAGGAAATACCAATCCCCCTCTTTCCTCTGGTGCAGCAATTTCCGACAAAATAATTCTCAAAGGTTCAATAATTGGAATTACCACCTCGCTATTATTTTCACTTCTATCCTTAGTTTTATAACGCATAAACTGAAAAGACTGTTTGCCACTAATATAATAATAATCGTTGTATCGAAGCCGTGCAGCATCTGCTAAGTTAAAACCATTACATAAATATTGTACCAAAAACAACCCTAAAGAAAAATGAACCTTTTCTATATAACTCTTTTGCCATGATTCTGGATATTTTTTATAAATAAACACTTGATACAATTCCGTCATTTGCTCTACATTCAGATATTCTTTTTTTCGTGTACTACCTACAGGAATCGTGATCAAACTTTTATCTTTACCAAACGGATATTCTTTTTTACCTAAAAATCCCCTTTGTGTACACTCGTTCCACACAACCCGACATGCCCTTAAATATATTCCAATAGTCGTTTTAGTAAATCCATCATTCTCCATTCCTTTAATCCATTTCTCAATTGTACTCTTGGATACATTAAAACCAGATATTACTCCCGCATACTTAATAAATGATTTTTTTGCCGTAGTATAACTATCTGCAGTTCCCACAGACCTATTATTAATAATATCTTCCCATACTAACAAAAATGAATCTTCTTCATTTTTTCCAGTTAACCGAGTCATGATCATATTCAAACTAAGTTTAGAAGTTTTATCCAAATCCTGTACTATATCAACATAAGATTTAAATGTTTGTTCTAAAAGCATCTTACACTCAAAGTTAGTTTCCTTCTCACTCTTAATATTGGATCTTCGACCTGTATTTTTTGCTCTACAAATAGCATCAAATTCTTTTTCTGTATATTTATCTCCCAACGGATAATACAATCTTTTTCGATCTATAGTAAAACGTAAAGCTATAGGATATTTACCTCCATTCCTCACATGCCTTTTGTCTAGAACAAGACTTATTGCACAAACACCAACTTTGTCATTAACCAAACAACTTATATACTTTTTATCCATAAATCATCATATTTAAAAACATAAAACAAAACACTTTAATAAGCCATTTGGGAACACAACGGGAACACAAAAAGCTTTATTTTCTAAGAATCAGTCGTTATCAGACAATGTCACAAAAGTATTAAATCACTGATAAATAAGCAAATATATCATCCAATAAAAATCACAAAAAATCATTCTAAATGATTCATAATCATGAGGTCCCCGGTTCAATCCCGGGTCCCGCTACTTGATAAGAATAAGGCATTTGAGAGGCTTCCACTCTTGGGTGCCTTTTTCTTTTATACATCAATTGGTGCCGGTTTACACGGCTCAGTTTACACTATGGTTTACACCAACGCAAATCATATATCAATCAGATTAAACATCTGTCAAATTCAATGTGGCAAGGTTCAACATATTAAAAAAAATAGCCTCAACTTACAAAAAATTGAGGCTATCGAAATATCACTTAAAAAGTCTCTCTATTCCCATTCTATAGTCGCATTAGGTTTCGGAGACATATCATAACAAACGCGATTTACATTCTTCACTTCTTTCAGGATACGGTCTGTTATCTTCATCAGGATAGGCCATTCTATCGGTTCGATAGTAGCCGTCATAGCATCTACCGTGTTGACAGCGCGAATAATCACCGGCCAATCAAAAGAACGGGCATTATCACGTACACCAACAGATTTAAAATCGGGTACTACTGTAAAGTATTGCCATACCTTTTTATCCAATCCGGCAATCTGAAACTCTTCACGCAAAATAACATCGGACTCACGTACAGCCTCCAAACGGTCACGCGTTATAGCACCTAAACAACGTACGCCCAAACCTGGACCAGGGAAAGGTTGACGGTAAACCATCTCATAAGGCAATCCCAACTCCAAGCCACAAGCACGAACTTCATCTTTAAATAATTGGCGCAACGGCTCCACAAGCTCGAACTTAAGGTCTTCAGGCAGCCCACCTACATTATGGTGAGACTTCACCATTTTAGCAGTTTTCGTTCCACTTTCCACAATATCCGGATAAATAGTCCCTTGCCCCAAGAAGTCAATACCATTCAGCTTACGTGCTTCTTCTTCGAACACACGAATAAACTCACCACCAATAATTTTACGTTTCTGTTCCGGATCTTCCACACCTGCCAGTTTATTCAAGAAACGATCGGTTACATCTACATAAATAAGATTTGCTTTCAACTGGTTGCTGAATACCTCAACCACATCTTCAGACTCTCCCTTACGCATCAAACCATGATTAACATGTACGCAAACCAGATTGTTACCAATTGCCTTCAGAAGTAAAGCTGCTACCACAGAGCTATCAACTCCACCCGACAGAGCCAACAATACTTTCTTATCGCCCACCTGACGCTTAATCAACTCTATCTGATCATTGACAAAGTTCTTCATGTTCCAGTTAGCTTCAGCTTTACAAACATCGAAAACAAATGATTTCACTGCCGCCTTTATAGCCTCAATATCATCCGCAAATTCTGCCAACTTCACTTCACAAGTTGCTTTATCGTGACCTGCAGCCATGACGGGAATCCCCAAAGTATAGATAGCTGGATTTACATCAATAGCAACGCCATCAATTACATTATTCGGTCCACCATTAATTATAATACCCTTTACATTGGGCAATGCTTTCAGTTCTTCCACTGTGATATCGTGAGGATAAATCTCACTATAAACTCCTAATGCACGGATGGCGCGAGCCAACACCGTATTCTCATGACTACCCAAGTCAAGGATAACAATCATATCCTGCTTCATCTGATTTTGGTTGTTTTTAAGTTATTGTATTGTTTATTATTCACTATCGTTTCCAAACGGTCTGCAAATATAAAGATTTTTAGAGAGACTATAATACATTGATTCTCTAAAGTTTCAGAACAGAGTAACGTTTTTAGCAATTATACTATCCCAAATAAAAAACGAAGTTACAACCTAAATCAAGCAGATACCAAGAATTACACTTTGCAAAATGGCAAAGGACTATTTTTCTATAACTACAATATTATTATTTTGTACGAACTAAGAAAAAAAGATGCATTCACAAACAGTATAGAGTTTGAAAGGCTTCTTTTATCCTAGATATTTTATACATTTGCTGCATAAAACATAATATTTCACCATGAACGAAGAGAAAAGTTCCTTTATAAAAGGTATAAATGAGCAACACCCAACTGCTTATCATCAACTTTATAATGAATATTATAAGGCATTGGTGTTGTATGCTATTAATTTTCTCTCTTCCCAACAAGCAGCAGAAGATATTGTACAGGATCTTTTCGCAACTATGTGGGAAAAGAAAATGAGATTCTTATCATTGCCTTCTTTCCGAACTTATCTTTATAATTCTATACGAAATGCCTCTCTTAATTATTTAAAACATCAGAATGTAGAATCTCTCTATCTTGAACGCTTGGCAAGCACTTATCGAGAAATCACAGAAGAAGAAGATACCAATGAAGAAGAAGTATACCGACTACTATTTCGTGCTATCGATAAATTGCCAACACGCTGCCGGGAAATATTCTTATTACATATGGATGGAAAAAAGAATGAAGAAATAGCTACTGCACTAGGAATTTCGATTGAAACAGTAAAAACACAAAAGAAAAGAGCTATACAATCTATCAAAGAACAGATGGGCACATGCTATTTTTTGCTCCCCTTATGTGACATTTTGTATAGTTCCAAGTTTTTTTCGTAACCAAAATAATCTTTTTTAGAAAGTTTGTACCTCTTTTTAATCTTCATGTTGTCTTATTAACAAATGATAAGACAATAAATATATGAAAATAAAATCTGGTACAGAAGAATTAATAGCCAAATATCTCTTCGGTGATATTACAGAGCACGAGAAAAAACAACTTGACAATTGGATCAAGACCTCTCCACAACACGAAGAGTTTTTCAATCGTTTACGAACAAGCGCATCATTTCGTAAGCGCTACGAGGCATATACACAGATTAACTCACATCAGGCATGGAAACATTTCAAAAAGAAATATTGCCAAGTATCAGTCACATCAATTCTCCTGAAATATGCAGCTATTTTAATATTACCTATAATAATAGCAGCAGGAGGATGGTACTTTTATATTGCTTCCGAAAAACAAATATCTGACAATCTAGCCTTAGGAGATGCCATACAGCCAGGAATTCCTAAAGCTACATTAATTTTAGCCGGGAATGACAAGCAATCGCTTACCCCAACATATCCAACACCAGTTAAAGTTAATCATTCCACAACTGCTATAGCTCAAAATGGTGCGCTCATCTATCCATCAACACCCAATATAAATATAGATATACCTCAAAAACAGCAGCCTGAAACAGTAGAAAAAAACACATTAACAACTGAACAAGGAAACGAATTCAGAGTAACCTTTGAAGATGGAACAACCGTACACCTCAATTATAATACAGAAATACGGTATCCTGTAAGGTTTAGTAAGTCTAAACGCATGGTTTATCTAAAAGGGGAAGCCTATTTTAAAATAGCCAAAGATGCTCGTCCTTTCTATGTTATCACTGACCAAGGAACAATCAAACAGTATGGTACAGAGTTTAATGTTAATACATTCAGCCCTGAACGAACAGAAGTCGCATTAGTGAAAGGGAGCATTAGTATTATTCCTCAAGGAAGTACACAAGAACAACTCATAGAGCCGGGCCAATTGGCACACATTGAACAGAAAGGTAACAATATATCTATATACAATGTAGACCTCACTCCCTACATAGCATGGAATGAAGGACGACTTATTTTCGAAAATCGTACTTTAGAAAATATTGTCGAAATTCTAGAACATTGGTATAATGTTAATATTTCCTTTGGCACTTCCGAGCTTAAACAACTGCGATTTACTGGTAATATGGATCGTTATGCCACAATCAGCCCGATATTAAAAGCAATAGCACGTACTACGAATTTACAAATAAAGATAAAAGGAAGAGAGATTTTAATCACAGACAATTAATTACTAATTAAACAAGAAGAAAGAATGAGAAAGACAAAAAGTAGAGAAAGAATCCGAATACTTTCTCTGGTAGTAGTATTATTACTATTACCCACAATGATGTTTGCCATTCCAGAAAGTGGCAAAAAAGTAACTTTAAATCTGGAATCTGTCACTGTCAAAGATTTTTTCGATGCTTTAAGACAACAAACCGGATTAAGCTTTGTCTACAATACAGAACAGACAAAGTCACTGAAACCCATCACTATCCATGTAAAAGATGAAACTGTGGATAACGTACTACGTACTGTTCTTAATGGTACAGGGCTTACTTATAGTATGGAAAGAGATATTGTTACCATCTCTAAAGTGGAACAACAAGGGGATAAACGTTCCGCAACCGGTATTGTATCAGATGAAGAAGGATACCCCCTGCCTGGTGTTAATGTTGTGATTAGTGATCTTCAACGATTTGCCATAACCGACAACAATGGTAAATATAATATAGAGATTCCAACTAATACCGCATGTACTATCACCTTTTCATATATCGGAATGTCTACTCAACAAGTGATGATTAATAGTGGTCGGAATGATGTACGAAAAAATATTACTCTAAAAAGTGATACTAAATTAGATGAGGTTATCGTTACTGGAATTTATACTCGTAAAGCGGAAAGTTTTACTGGAGCAGCAACTACTATTTCGAGCAAAGATCTGATGCGTGTCGGAAATCAGAATGTGTTCCAGAGCTTGAAAAATCTGGATCCTACAATATACATTGCAGATAATTTTGATATGGGCTCCAATCCCAATAGTGTTCCGGATATGTCAATGCGTGGAACTTCCAGTTTTCCAACGACAGAAAGCAGTTCTTTGCGCAGCAACTATCAAAATCAACCCAATCAACCTTTATTCATTCTTGATGGTTTTGAAACAACTGCTGAAACAATAATGGACATGGACATGAACCGAATTGAAAGCATTACAATTTTAAAAGACGCCTCAGCAAAAGCTCTCTACGGTTCTAAAGCAGCCAATGGTGTAATTGTTATTGAAACAAAACGTTTAACCGGAAATCAACAGCGTATTACGTATAATGGTAGTATTTCTTTGGAAATGCCGGATTTAACCAGTTATGACCTTTGTAATGCATTTGAAAAATTGGAAGCAGAACGTTTAGACGGAGTATATACAAGTAGTAACGCCAATACACAAATCCAATTAGATCAATTATATAATGGCCGACGAAAACTTGCATTAGAAGGATTAGATACATACTGGTTATCCAAGCCACTTCACACTGGCATAGGACATAAACATAACCTAAATATAGAATTAGGCGATTCCCAAAATTTACGTGCAATCTTAGACCTTACTTATAATCAGATTACTGGGGTTATGAAGGGATCTGACCGCCGCAATATATCGGGTGATATAAATTTATCATACAGACATAACAAACTATTACTAAAGAATATCCTATCAATCATATCTAACAAAAGTAATGAGTCCCCTTATGGAGAATTTAGCGAATATTCCAGAATGAATCCATATTGGCAAGCAACTGATGAAAATGGGAATATAGTTCAATGGGTAGAACAAATTGGCTCAACATCAACCAAAGTAGCTAACCCTATGTATAATTCTATTATCGGAACCAGCTTTACTTCCAGTTATTTACAATTCACCAATAATTTTTATGCAGAATGGCAAGTTGATAAAAACTGGAAAGCAACAGCACGTATAGGAGTCTCTGAAAAACGAAATGATATGGATGATTTCTATCCCGCCTCACATTCCATTTTTGCAAATGTTAATGATATACTTAAGCGTGGTAAGTATATTATGGAAAATGGTAAATCCAGTTCTATTTCCGGAGACTTGAATATAAACTATAATAATCAATTTGGTAAACATACTATCTTTGGAAATGCCGGTGCCTTTATCTCCGGAGAAAAATCATCAGCATATCGACACACGGCAGAAGGTTTCCCCAATAATCAGAAGGCAGATATTTCATTCGCAAAACAATATGCAGAAAACAGTACCCCTACTGGTTATTCCACAATTAACCGTGAAGCCAGCTTCCTATTAGCCGCTTCGTATGATTATGACAATCGTTATTTAGCCGATGCAACTGTTCGGGAAAGCGCATCTTCCTTATACGGTTCAGATAACCGTTGGGCCAATAGCTGGTCTTTTGGTATTGGATGGAACCTGCACAATGAAGCCATCTTGAAAGGTGTTGGATGGATTAAACAGTTAAAACTTCGGGCCTCGATTGGTTTGACTGGAAATCAAAACTTTGATACCAACGCAGCAATTGCTACATATAATTATTACACAGGCGTCGTATATGGAGGCTTAGCTGGCAAATTTACAGGAGCTTATTTAGCATCTATGCCTAACTCCAAATTAAAATGGGAACAGAAAAAGGATCATAATATAGGAATTGATATGAGAGTTGCCGGATTATCCCTTTCTGTTGACTATTACTCAGCAGATACCAAGAATATGTTAACCGATGTAACAATCCCAACTTCTACAGGGTTCGCAATAGTAAAAGATAATTTAGGATTGGTACGTAATTCTGGAGTTGAAGCTAAAGCTAATTATACAATATGGCAAGGAAAAGAAGGTTTTGTAAATGTATATGGAACATTTGCCTATAACCGAAATAAAATAATTCGTTTGTCAGAGAGTATGCGGGCTTACAATGAAAAAATGATGAAACAAGCAGAAGATAATAATACCTCTGCACCTGTATTAATGTATCAAGACGGATTATCTATGAAAACAATATGGGCAGTTCCTTCAGCCAGTATTGATCCGCAAACCGGACAAGAAATATACATTAAAAAAGATGGTACCTACACCTATACTTATTCAGCCAATGATATGGTCGCTGCTGGTAACTCCGATCCTAAGTATCGTGGTACAGGCGGTTTCACAGCCGAGTATAAAGGTATCGGATTAAGCGCTACTATAAGTTATCTTGCTGGTTGTCAAATGTATAATTCAACCCTCGTCAGTCGGGTAGAAAATGCAAATATTGCTTACAATGTGGATCGCCGATTGCTAATTGGTCGTTGGACTACTCCCGGACAAGTAACACCATACAAGAAATTTAATTCTGAAACAACTACACGTGCTACCACTCGCTTTGTACAGGATCGGCGTGAATTATCACTCTCTTCCATCAGTGCATATTATGAGTTTCCCAGTTCCATTTATAGGAAATTAAGTATGCAACGTCTGCGTTTATCATTCTATTTAAATGATATTGCAACGTTCTCTTCTATAAAAATAGAACGAGGTTTAAATTATCCTTTCGCAAGAAATATGTCGTTCTCATTAACAGCCACTCTCTAAATTTTATAAAGATGAAAAAATACATATTAATCCTATTAACGTCCGTAGTAACATTATCCTCTTGCAGCGACTGGTTCGATGTTACTTCAGGGTCTGAAATTCGAGAAAAAGATCATTATAGCACTCTAGCCGGATTCCAACAATCTTTAATAGGTTGTTATATTAGCATGACAGACAATGCCCTTTATGGTAAAGAATTATCCTGGTATGCAATTGAAATATTAGGTCATCAATTTAATCCTGTGACTTCCAATTCAAGTAATAGTAGAGAAATGCAAGAATATGAAAAATTCAATTACGACCACACACAAATATTCTCGGACATCGAAAATATCTGGGCTAAAGCATATTCTGTAATAGCCAATGCCAATGAAGCATTAACTAATATGGAAGGACAGGAGTCAAGTCTGAACGAAGTCTATTATCATGTTATCAAAGGAGAACTTCTTGCCATTCGTGCATATATACATTTTGATCTGTTGCGCCTATATGGATATGGTGATTGGAAAAACCGTTCCGCAGAACTAAACTCTAAAAAAACGATTCCATATGTAACAACTTTATCATCGGTCCCAACTCCTCAACGCACAGGAAAAGAGACACTTCAAATGATTATCAACGATTTGGAAGCCGCAGAAAAATTATTAAAGGAATACGACCCGATCACCAAAAAACATCCGGCTTCTTATTACACAAGTATAGATGCAGATGGTTTCTTCAAAGATAGAACTTTACGACTCAATTATTATGCAGTCAAAGCACTGGAAGCACGTGTATATTTATGGGAAGGCAGTAAAGAAAGCATAGACAAAGCTTTAAATGCTACTGAAGAGATAATCACAGCTATCGGTGATAATGGAATTGTTATGGACGATATGTACACTTACTCCTACCTGTTACCAGAAATTTCTCAATCTAACCGTTCTCTAGCATCCGAAGCTTTATTTAGCCTAAATGTTTCAGACGTTACGTCCAAAATTACCTCATATATAATACCCAACTTCGTCAACACAGACTATACAGCTATGTATATATCTCCAACAGATGTTGAAAATATATATGAAGGCATAAATTCAGATGTTCGTTTCACACAAATGTTAGATCAAACCCAAAGTGATTCCAGAGGATATGTCCCTATGAAAATTCATCAAGCAAGTTTAGACGGATTCAATAAGAACCGCTTGTCTCTAATACGCTTGCCTGAAATATTCTATATTGCTGCAGAATGCTATGCAACAAGTGCAACCCCAAATCTTGACATGGCATTACAAAGGCTAAATAAGATTCGCGAAAACAGAGGTATCAGCACCCCTCTTGAGAATCTAAATGCAGATCAAATCATAAAAGAAATACAAAAAGAATATTACAAAGAATTCATTTCCGAAGGTGTCATGTTTTATTACTATAAGCGAACAGGGTGTAAATCCATTCCTAATTATAGTGAAGAGATGACAGATACGCAATATTTATTGCCTTATCCTACCTTCGAAATACAATCCGGTCGTGTACAATAAACAATATTAATATGAAAAAAATAGTTATAAAATCAATCTTAGCGATAAGCTGTTTCTCTTTATGCCTCATTAGTTGCGGCAAGGAAGAAATACCATATTTTGACAGTCAATATAATGCTGTCAGATTCAATTCTACGAATGAGTACGATGCAGAAACCGACATATTTAAAGGGAATTATTCTTTTCTGGAGAATCCCTTTGATGAATATGGTGAATATGAATTGCCTTTAGTTTTGGTCGGAAATGTATCGACAGAAGACCGTACTGTGAATTATGTAATCAATGCGGAGGAAACCACTGCCCCCGAAAACAGTTATGAAATAACTGCTGCAGTGATTCCCGCACATAGTTTAAAAGGAACAATAAAAATAAGGCTGTTTAATACTGATGAAATACAAAATGGAGCATCATATAAACTTTATATCCAGCTAAAGGAGTCATCAACTCTAGGGTTAGGCCCTAAAGAATATATCACAGCAACAGTAAGTTGGAACAACAATATCATTGCCCCTCCAGCGACTGAACGATATGTATGGATGACATATAATTCACTAATAAAATCATCCCTAGCTCCAACCTCTTATTCTACAACAGCTTATAGTTCCAATGCTTTAAAAACAATTGTAACAGCTTTAGACTGGGATGATTGGGACGATATGACTGCGCATCCTGACCAACCACAGAGACCAACATATTTTACATATAAATATCTCGCCAATTATAGATTATTCGTAACAGACAAATCATATGAAGCTTATGCTGCAAAATTAGCGGATTATCTAAAAAAGTATCAGAAAGAACATCCCGATGCCCCCCTAGTTCATAACGAAGGTAATTTGAAAGGACAAATTATAGAAGCCAGAACATATTAATTTATATAATTCTATAAAATTATGAAGAAAAATAATATAACTCAATTAATAATATTACTGCTGCCTAATATTCTCTGGTTTACTTCTTGTTATGAGGATAAAAGTTCATTTGTAACAAACCTTATTCCAGAAGTACAAATTAGTATAAACGATAAAAATCAAGAAAATTCAATATACGTAGGTTATCAATCTCCTGTC
>OGKU01001395.1_pt1 | contig 11508 bp, 10 predicted proteins | sample 1572611 | NCBI WGS metagenome assembly OGKU01 (sample SAMEA2581886, study PRJEB24529) | metagenome | biome: Human gut stool | place: China | collected 2011 | reverse complement strand
TCAGAACGTCGTGAGACAGTTCGGTCCCTATCTGTCGTGGGCGCAGGATATTTGAAAGGCGCTGTCCCTAGTACGAGAGGACCGGGATGGACGAACCTCTGGTGCACCAGTTGTCACGCCAGTGGCACAGCTGGGCAGCTATGTTCGGATCGGATAAACGCTGAAAGCATCTAAGCGTGAAGCCGGCCTTAAGATAAGATATCCCACTGAGTCAATCAGGTAAGACCCCTTGAAGACTACAAGGTTGATAGGCACACAGTGTAAGCGGAGTGATCCGTTCAGCTAGCGTGTACTAATAGGTCGAGGGCTTGACCCCATCTTGATCAGATACTCTGTTTGCTAAGAAAGCGGTTCGATATTCAGTTTTGAGGGTACATCCCTTGACAGGAAAGCATGAAAGTGCTAGACTGTTACAAGAAAAAGAGAAGCATGACAAGCGCCATGTATATGGCCGGTGTCGATGACGGTGAGGTTCCACCTGTTCCCATTCCGAACACAGAAGTTAAGCTCACTTGTGCCGAAGATAGTTGGCTGGAAACGGCCTGTGAAAATAGGTAGATGCCGGCTTCTCTTTTTTATTATGGCCCGTTGGTCAAGCGGTTAAGACAGCGGCCTCTCACGCCGTTAACGTGGGTTCGATTCCCGCACGGGTCACCAAAAAGCACTACTTCATTTGAGGTAGTGCTTTTTTCTTTGTATACGCTTTTTAATAGGTGTCGGGTGTAAAAGGTGACCCGTGCGGGAAGCGAAAAGCCCGGGCCCCGCGTCCAGCGTACCGCGGGGCAAAACAGCCCCGCGGGCTGTTTTTAGGGCGCGGGTTCTTTATTTTTCACGCACCGTTTGCTATGGAATAACGGTTCAGGTATCTGCCAACTATTTTTATATCGTATAAATTACTCCTCCGCCAACTCCACCACCAATTTGGCTTCGGTGGCGGCGATGGCAAGTTGGAGTTTATTCTCTAAGTTCGTCTTTTGCAGCATATTGATGACGTGGTACTTCACGGTGGATGGCTCGATGCCGAGTTCTTTTGCGATCTCGTTATAGGACAGCCCGCGCACGAGACAGCGCAAAACCTTCATCTCGCCTTTGGTGAACTCTGCACTCATGGCGGTGCCGATCTCCACGCTGGGCGGCGTATCGGGAAAAATATGATCCCCCGCCATCGTGCGGCGCACGACCTGCATCAGGGTCCCTTCATCGCCGTCCTTATACCACAGGCTGTCCGCGCCCACGGCCTTGGCCCGGGCTAAAACCTGTGTGTCAATAAGCGAGGTCGCCACCACGATCTTGATTTCCGGGTGCGCTTTTCGTATCTTTTCGGCGGCGGCCAGACCGTTTTCGCGGTGTTCGGTCTGCACATCCATCAGGACAAGGTCGATGTCCTCGGTATCGCACAGGATCGGAGCCTCTGCAGCACCGGGGATAGACACAGCAAGCTGATACCCGTCCTCGTTCTGAATATAGCTTTCAAGCAGGCTCCGTACCAGCTTTTGATCCTCAACGATCATAACGCGTATCATAAGTGCTCTCCTTATCGGGCAGGGTGACTTCCAGAACAAACACAGGCAGGGAGTGTACGGTTACTGTACCCCCTGCTTTTTCAATACGGCGGCGGAGCGAGGAAAGCCCGCCGCCTTCCTTTATCTTCGCCTTGGGCGGCGCACCGTTGTTCGTGATGCAAAGGTGCCATTCCTGCGGCCGATGCTCGGAGTCGGCGTACAATTCCGTGGCGCCCGCATGCCGCACAGCGTTGGAGGTACACTCCCGCAGGATCAGTGCGTAGAACTCGCGGGTGGCGCGTGCCGCAGGGTACGCACCGCGCAGTTGTACGGCTGCGCCCAGAACAGCCGCCCGCCTTTGCATACAGGTCAGCGGGTCCTCGGCAGCATCCTCCTGCCGGGTGCGGCATAGCAGGGAGATGGAACTTTCCCACTTTGCAGCTTCGCTCTTGATCCGGGCAAGGTCATGCTCATGCCGCAGTGCGCGCCGTGCGGCAAGCAGGGTATGGCCGATGTCGTCATGCACCCGCATCTTCATTTTCAGGATTTCTTCCTCCCGCACAATGTCGGGCATATTGTCATATAAGCGCTTTGCGCGGCGGTTCGCATCGGCAAGGCGCTCGTTTTCCTGCTGCAGTGCAGCATGCAATGCCGCCAGCCGGGTAACATCGGTGGCCATCACCTCGGTGTACGGTATGCCGTATTTGTCCTGAACAGGGCGCACCGCAAAATGGTACACCGTCCCGTCCGGGAATGCGTAGATGCGGGCGGCCTCATCGCGCAGCCGCACACCGCCGCCGGGACTGTGCAGTGCCTGCTCCAGGTCCGTAAGGGTCTGCAGATCCCGGCCGCAGAGGACTACGGAGATTTCCTGCATCCTGTGATTGATCAGGCGCAGTAGGCCGTTGCGGTCAAAGTAGCAGATGGCCGCCGGCAGCGTGTCAAAGCCTTCCTTGACAGCATTGCGGGAGATTCGGGAAATCATAGGCCGCCTCCTTCTGCCGGAAACATCGTGAAATACAAAAGCCCGTCATCATCCCGTTCAAGCTGCATCTGCGGCAGGCCGGGCAGCGTAGCGGGTGCATCGGTGCATTGCACGCTGCAGCGCAGCCCCCAGCCCTGCGCCGTATGCTCGGCGCAGAAAAGGATCTCCTGCAACCCCGGCAGGGTCGCTTCTAGGATGGCTTCAAAGGCGTCATAGATCGCCACGGCGGACGCAGAGGGGATCTTTGCTGTGTCGGCAATCTGCACGGCGCAGCGTATATCACTCAGGCGCAGGCTCTCGGCTGATTCAAACAGGCTCAGCCGCAGCTCCGTGGTGTCGATATCCTCCGCCTTGTCGCAGACAAAAACAAGGTTGCTGCGCCGCTTGATATAGGTTCCCAAAATGACGATGTGCTTCAGCAGCCGGCGGGCGGTATCGACATCGTCCGTGGCCTTGAGCGCGATCAGATATTCCTGTATCCGTGCCAGCTGGCGGGCTGTGACGGTCTCGATTTTGTCATACAGCCGGTTCTGCTCGCTCAGCTGCAGCCATTGTGCCTTCTGGGCTGTTTCCGCCTGTATGATGTCCCCGATGTCATGCAATTCCTCCTGCGTGAGGCGCAGCTCCTCCAGCAGAGCCACCAATTCGGTGATGTCCTCCTGCCAGAAAACATACCCTTTCCGGATCGGGTGGCCGTGAAGCTGGGTCGTGGCATCCAGCTGGACACTGCCGGTGAGCGCTTGACGCAGCTGCTCCTCATGAAGCGGCGCTGCCTGCATCGAGCATTGCACAGGCACAAACGCCCGGTCCGTGATCAGACCCTTGGCCATAGATACCTCAAACAGCGTGGCATACCCCATATTGGATTGGATAAGCCCGCACTGGATGCACGCCTCAAAGGTCGCTGTAAAGGTCAGGCATTGCACCACGGTCATATCACCGGCAATCGCATGCATCCACGGCACATTCAAAATATGCTTGTACAGTAAAGCATAGAGGGTGGCCAAAAAAATCGGCACAAGCGGTAGCCAGAGGATGCGCTTTGTATGCGGAATACGGCAGCGCCGTACAAGGTACACCACCGTGAACACGGCACAGGAAAATATCCACAGCAGACAGAGGTAATATACGAACCGATAGGTGTAATCGGGGCTGCCCAGTACCTCCTGCCCGGGTGGGAACGCAAACGCAAGCTGATGGCAGTCGTTTGTCAGCACCAGGCTGAACAGCACCACAGGGAATACAAAGATCAGATGCCGATATTTGTACAGCGGGGCGGACTGCCCCCGATCTAAAAAGAAAAGCGTATAAAGTGCAAGGGTCGGGATCAGCAGCATCGGGATATAGTACGCATACCACAATCGCCGCAGCATCTCCGGTGTCTGGGCAAAGTCATAGCGGATCAGGCGTATATCCAGCCAGAACAGCATCAGGGCGGCGGCCCCCATCAGGCAGCGGCGGGTCTGTGCGTGCAGGATACGCCACCAGACCGATACCGCCCAGGAAAAGATCAGAATATTATACAGCACCGTGCGCCAAAAGCCGGAATACGGCATATAAAACGCCCGCATCAGGACAGCACAGAGAATCACCCCTGCAACCGCAGCGGCTAACCACAAATTTCCAAGCCGTACCTTTGTCATAGCGCCTGTCCTTTCCAAAGGGTAGATCACCCGTCAGTTCCTTTCCAGTATCATTATGACGCAATCCGCCTTATTTTGCAATAGTGCTGAAAAAAAGCAGTAAAAAGCTCAAAAAACTATCCAAATGGTGGGGGCAAAAATCGTCCGATTCTTGTATGATGAAGGTGACAAATCGTATTCTTTGCAGGGAAGGAGGGCTGCGCCGTGCGGAGGATCGTTTTGGACGCGCAATACTCTGTGATGACGAGCGCATTGACAATGGCACTGAAACAGGGCAGACCGGATTTCCAGGTGCAAAACGCCGGCCCTAAGACAAAGGATATTATAAAGCTATGCCGTTCATGCAGGGCGGATGTCCTGCTGCTGGAGGTATGCCCACATCCGCCGCGCACCCTGCAGGATAGACTGCTGCTGGCAAACGACCTGCGGGATGTATGCCCGCACTGCAAAACGGTACTGCTTGTGGATGAGGCCGAATATCCCGAACTGGCCACCGCCGTGTGCCTGGCAAAAAAGGATCACATTGTCGATGATTTCGTCTACGCTTCCGTCTCGCCTGCCTATCTGAGCGCTATGATGGACACTTTATGACCAAAAGGAGGACAGCTATGAAAAAAGTACAACGAACGCTCGCTGCCGCATTGGCAGCCATGATGCTTATGGCTTTGGCCGGTTGCTCCAAGGGGGATGTAACCAAAGAGGTCAATTCCGGCTTATCCGACCTGAAAGCGCAGGCCGCCGAACCGGCTGTTGAACCCCAGACGGAGACCCCGGCAGAGCCCAAGACCGACGCGGCATCCGAGCCTGCATCCGAACCTGCATCGGAGCCCGCTGCAGCGTCGGAGCCGGAAGCCACCGCCGAACCGGCCCCCGCTTCCGCTCCTGCGGACAATCCCGATTATCCATCGGCTGCCGGCCTGAACACCCCGACCCTGGAGGCATTCGGCACGGACTTTACGCTGGTGCTCAACGTGACCTGCCCCGACAAGGGCTGGTACAAGTCCGCGACCAGTTTCGGGGATTTCAAGCTGTTCCCGACCGATGACCCCAGCCATATCTTCTCCGGCGACCCGCGCATAAACTTTGAACTGAAAAGCGGTCTGGATAAGATCAACTACTATTACGACGACTTTGAAAATGTGGAGGAGCTTGCCCCGCGCACCATCGGCGGCGTGGAGATGGCCGGACGCACCTACAAAAACGTCGGTATGTGGTGGACGGAATACTACGGTGAGATGCCCACCGGCGGCTGGCTGGCCATCAAGATCTCCGGCGTAGACATTGACCCCGGCACCGAGGGCGACACCGTGCTGAACAGCGTCACCTTTGGCTAAGGCAGCACACTTCCCGCAACGAAAAGGCAGGTGAACCGACCATGAAAAAACTGCTATCCCTGACGGCGGCGGCCCTGCTGCTGATTACAGCGGGCTGCGGGCGCAGTAACGCCCCGCCTGCCTCGGCATCCTCTGCCGCCCCGTCGGTTTCCGCCCCGATAACGGAACCGACAGTCGAGTCGTCCGACGATACGACCCCGACCATTCAGAAGGACGAAGCCGCTGGCAAGCCGCAAAACAGCCGGAGGCTGGATGACTCCCGCATTGTCCCGCTGTACAACGAGCGCTTTACCTACACCAACCCCTACGGCATCGAGGACACCTATTTTTATGAAGTACCGCAGATCGACGATGACACCGAGGACGCCAAGCACATCAACGAGATGATCGACTACCGATACGGCTATCTGGTAGAGCGCGCCCTGGATGCCCGTTCCCGCAATGATTTCATCGACACAAACTTCATCATCTGGGTCAGCAACTGGACCGGCCCCGTGCTGACCCTACAGGTGACCAGCTCCGACACGATGTATAACCACGATGTGGGCAGCTACCATTACAACTTTGCCACAGGGCAGGAACTTACCAACCTGGATTTGCTCGAATACATGGGCTACACCGACAGCGCAAAGACCCTGAACGCGCTGCAGCGCGCCACAGCACAGCATTTTGACCTTTACTATGGCGGAGATGACCTCACGTATGCCGCCATGCTGAAGAAGATGCGCGTGCAAAGCCTGAGCGAGCTTGACAATGTATTTACCTATTATTCTCTGTTTCCGTACTATACCGACGGTCTGGTGGTCACCGTGCCGATGTACACCCCCGCCGGGTCGGGAATGTACTGGACAGATGTTCAGGTTGACCCCAACAAGCGGCAGGCCAGCGGCCAGGTGCTGCACGGGCAGGACGAATGGTTTACCTGCGATGTGACCGCCACAGGTAAGGTGACGGTGCGCGCCCTGACCGACTATGTATCCACCGACGGCGCAGTTACCTACCAAACCATGAAGGAATGGTACGAGCTGGGCGACAAGACCGAGTTCGCGGTAAGCGGTTGTTACGGCAATTATGTAAAGATGCTTATGACCAGCGTCGGGCAGGATTACGCCCCCTATGTGTTCCTACTGACCGAGAACGGCAACGTTGAGTACATCGACGTCATCAGCGGCGCACAGTGCGGCACCATGGCCAACGGCGGCCCGCTGTACGGCATCAACGAGATTGTCAAATTCGAGATCGGAACCGCCTACGATGCAGATTTCGAGGCCGAGTACACAACCGTGTACGCAGTCAGCCGCGATAACGAAAAGTACAATCTGGTTGAGGCTATGCACATTGCCGACCCGATAGGACTTCCCACCCTGATTGGCTCGTATGTAAGCGATCACACCGGTACATGGTTTGAAATTTGCGAGGATCAGCCGAACTTCTACATCGGCGAATATCGAAACGAAACCCGCCAGCCTGCCACATGGGACAGCGGCATCACCTACCTTGGCATGGATGACCGCGGCTGGATTTGCAGCATTTCGCTGTACCGCATGGATTTAGAACGCGCACAGCGCGAAACCCTGGCCATGATGCCCACCGATTACGGCGGCTTTTATGTAAGGCATATCGGCGGGGAATCCCTGCTGAACCTGCCAAAGGATGAATCCGTTTGGTTCCAAATGACAGAAGAATAAAAAAATCTGATACGATTATCTTGTAAAGGAGGCAGACACTATGGCAACCTGTACGCAATGTGGTGCCGAGTTAAAGCCCGGTACTAAATTCTGCGAGAATTGCGGTGCAAAAGTATCCGTACCGCAGCCCGCCGCACAGCCCGCAGCTGTGCCCCAGCCCCCGGTTCAGCCTACCCAGACTGCGCCGCAACCCCCACAGCCTGTACAGACGCCCCCGCAGCCGCAGGCAAGCGGCGGCAATCCCTATGCAGGCGGCGCACCTGCCGCCCCGCAGCCCCAGACGAACGCAGCGAATCCTTACGCAGGCAATGCGCCCGGCACACCGCCGCAGACCGGCGCAGGCGCACCGCTTTACGCCAGAAACACACCGCCGGATGCTCCCCATGCTGTCACGCCGCCGCCACCCGGCGGCACGGGCGGCAACCCTTACGGCAATGTGGCCCCCGGCGGCAAGCCCAAGCGCCCCCGCGCACCGATGTCCCCCAAGCGGATGATCCTGATCGCCATCCCGGTGATATTCCTGCTTATGATCATCGTAACAATGATCAGCGGCTCCATCCGCACCGGCAAGCCGAACGCCAGTGACCCGAATCAGGGCACCTGGGAAGCAGCCTACGCCGAGGTTGGTGGCTCCGTGACGCAGGTCGAGGATGCCTTCGGCAGCGGGTTCCTGATGGACCTGAATGACAAGGGCAAGTGCGTTGTAACGGTGGACGGCACCAAGTCCTATGGCAAGTGGACGCTGAACGGCGGGGTCTTCCAGCTGGATTGCGGCGGCCTGAGCTGCACCGGCACCCTGCAGGACGAAATCCTGACCCTGAACGATGTGCAGGGACAGGGCGTGACGCTCTACTTCGTCAAGTCCGGCAGCACCATGCAGCAGCCTCTGGACGGTGACAAGATGACCCAGGGCACCACCGCAGGCAGCGATACCGATGTGGGCATCTATGTGCTGGAATCCGCCTCCGACAGCGAGTACACCCTCTCCAAGGAGGAGCTTGCCCTTGTCGATATGGAGGACTTCTACATTGAGCTGCGTGCGGACGGCACCGGCGAAACCTACATGGAGGATTTTGTCACCTTCCAATGGAAGGACGGCAACTTCTACGCGCTGACCGACCCCGATACCCCGGCCATGACCTACACCCGCGAGGGTGACCTGCTGACCATTGAGTTTGACGGTATGACCATGGTCTTTAAGCGCAGCGACACCAAGCCTGAAATTGACCCCGCCTTGCTGGACGGCGGCGATGACGAATATGACATCGACGGCACGGATGAGCCGGACCCGCCCTACACCTACGACGACGGCAACACCTACGATGATTTGGGCAACACCAACTGGTACGGCTGGTTCCGGATGGAAAACTACAAGAATGTACCGAACCGCGACTACTTTGACACCGACACCTACGATTGCTGGGGCTACATCGGTGAGAGCGAGGACGGCAGCCACTACTTTGAGGTTTACCGTGACGGAATGCCCGACGACCCGGTCATCACGATGTGGGTCAATGTCTATGATGACCATATCGAGCCTATCCTGGACGGCAGCGACTGGGTGCTTGACCAGAACATAACCGAGAGCGATGCGTATAAGTTCAACCTGTACCCGTATAACGACAATATCTCGCTGTTCATGTATGACTACGAGGGCGCGGACGGCTCGGCCTGTGCAATCAGCTTCTACATGAGGCTGGACGGCACCGAGTGGAACGAGGAGCTCGAAGAGCTGCCGCCCCGCTATGAGGAGTACAAGGCCGCCTTGGCCAACAAATAACGACCTGATTTATCTGTACAAAATGGGGCGGGCCCTGCCCGCCCCTGACATAGGAGGATCATTATGGGACTTATCAGAGCTGCAATGGGCGCTGCTGGCGGCGTTATGGCCGACCAGTGGAAGGAATACTTTTATTGTGAAGCCATGCCGGCTGACCTGTTGGCTACCCGCGGCTGGAAACGCCAGAGCGGACGCAGCGCCAACACAAAGGGCAGCGACAACATTATCTCCAACGGCTCGATCGTTGCCGTTGCCGATGGGCAGTGCGCCATGATCGTGGAGCAGGGCAAGGTCGTGGATATGTGCGCCGAACCCGGCGAATATACCTACGACACCGGCAGCGCGCCGACGCTATTCAGCGGCGATCTGTCCGAATCCATCGGCGCAGTGTTCCAGAACATCGGCAAGCGCTTCACCTTCGGCGGCGAGGCCCCGATGGATCAGCGTATCTATTACTTCAACACCAAGGAACTCGTGGGCAACAAATACGGCACGCCCAGCCCGGTGCCCTTCCGCGTGGTGGATCAGCGCGCCGGCATCGACATCGACATTGCCATCCGCTGCTTTGGTGAGTACAGCTACCGCATCACCAACCCCATTTTGTTCTACACCAACGTCTGCGGCAATGTTGAGGAAGGCTACACCCGCGACGAGATCGACGGGCAGCTGAAATCCGAGCTGATGACCGCCCTGCAGCCCGCTTTTGCCAAGATCAGCGATATGGGCATACGTTACTCCTCCCTGCCCGGCCACACCATGGAACTGGCCGAGGCCCTCAACGATGTGCTCTCTGCCAAGTGGGGCAAGCTGCGCGGCATTGAGATCGTATCCTTCGGTGTTTCCAGCGTGAAGGCCAGCGAGGAAGACGAGCAGATGCTCAAGGAAATGCAGCGCAACGCAGCCTTTATGGACCCGACCCGCGCCGCTGCGCATCTTGTCGGCGCACAGGCCAGTGCTATGCAGACCGCAGCCGGCAATCAGGGCGCAGGCCCCGCCATGGCCTTTATGGGCATGAATATGGCCGGTGCAGCGGGCGGTATGAACGCACAGGGGCTGTACCAGATGGGCGCCCAGCAGCAGGCCGCCGCACAGCCCGCCCCGGCCCCGGCAGCCGCTCCCGCAGGCTGGACCTGCAGCTGCGGCCAGACCGGCAACACCGGCAAATTCTGTGCCAACTGCGGCAGCCCCAAGCCTGCCCCGGCACCCGCAGCCGACAGCTGGGTATGCAGCTGCGGCATCTCCAACACCGGTAAGTTCTGCTGCAACTGCGGCAACCCCAAGCCAGCACCGGCCCCCGCCAAGTGCAGCCAGTGTGGTTGGACCCCGGTTGACCCGGCCCATCCGCCCAAGTTCTGCCCGGAGTGCGGTAAGCCCTTTGGCCAGTGATGCGCAAAAAAAGTGCTGCGGTGCTTTGCGCCGCAGCCGCTTTTCTGACAATGTCCGGCTGTAAAAAAGCACCGCCCGGCACACTGACCGGTATCAGCATCAGTTATTCCGGGATGTGCTATGACGACACCTATGGGTTCAGCATAAGAAACGACCCGGCTGACGGTTGCCTTTTCAGCTGTAATTACAAGGATGATGAATGGGTGGAGCTGGAAAATATCCCTGTTGAGGACACCCAATGGCAAGAAGCCCTGGCTCTGGCAGAAAAGCTGGGGCTGGAAAGCCTGCCGGACGAAAAGAAAAATTCTTCCGGCTTATTTATTACCGATGAAACGTTAAATAGCGTTTGCCTGATTTACAAAGCCCCGGATGACGAGACCATCTACCGTTATCTGGATGCCGATGGCAATACGCGCAGCGCCCTGCGTGATTTTTTTGAGGATCTGGCAGGGCAGCTGCAAACCGAAGGAAAGAGAGGTGACGCATAATGGCAACGCAGCTTACCAACTACCAATGCCCTGCCTGTACCGGTCCGCTTCACTTTGACGGTGCCAGCGGCAAGCTGGTGTGCGATTTCTGCGGCAGCAGCTACGACACCGCCGAGATCGAAGCCATGTATGCCCAGAAGGAAGCCGCTGCCGAAACCGCCGCGCAAAACAAAGAGGCGCCCCCGCCCGACTCCGTCTGGAGCGAAAACGAGGCCGCCGGGCTGCGCAGCTATTCCTGCCCGTCCTGCGGGGCGGAACTGATTTGTGACGAAACCACCGCCGCGACCAGCTGCCCCTACTGCGGCAACCCCACAGTCATCGCGGGGCAGTTCAGCGGTATGCAGCGGCCTGAGCTTGTCCTGCCGTTTGTGCTGGACAAAAATGCCGCCAAGGCCGCACTGAAAAAATACTACCGCGGCAAGCGGTTTTTGCCCAGCGCCTTCTCGGCACAAAACCACATTGAGGAGATCAAGGGCGTGTATGTCCCGTTCTGGCTGTTCGATGCCAACGCGTCCGGTTCGGGACATTATGAAGCGTCCAACTCCTCGTCCCACCGCAACGGCGATTACGTCATCACCACGACCCGCCACTACGATGTCCGCCGCGCGGGCACCACGCAGTTTATGGGCGTACCTGTGGATGGCTCAACCAAGATGCCCAACGGCCACATGGACGCCATTGAGCCGTATGACTACCGCGCCT
>OGKU01001388.1_pt1 | contig 11606 bp, 9 predicted proteins | sample 1572611 | NCBI WGS metagenome assembly OGKU01 (sample SAMEA2581886, study PRJEB24529) | metagenome | biome: Human gut stool | place: China | collected 2011 | reverse complement strand
TCGTTGCCTTTGACATAGGCCAATTTCTGATAATTGCTCAGGAACAGACGAGATACATAGTCCGGATCAAGCGCATTCGTGCCGTAGAACTCGCCCGTATACTTGAAATGAAGCAGGGAGAGCAGCGTCGGCACGGCGTCGATCTGGCTGATCGGCTGATCGTGGCGCTCCGGTTTGATGAACTTCGGCGCATAAATGATAAGCGGAATGTGATGGTTCCCCTGCTTGATCTCCTCGCGCCCGGAACTGCTCGCCCCGTGATCCGCCACAAAAACGAACACGGTATCGTCAAACCACGGATGCTTGCGGGCCTCTTCCATGAATTTGCCGATGGAATAATCCGCGTACATGCCCCCGCCGTTGCGCCCGGACTTGGATGGAATCGAAATCTTTCCGTCGGGATAGGTGTATGGGCGGTGATTCGAAGTCGTCAGCACGAAGTTGAAGAACGGCTTGCCCGCCGCATGGGAAGCGTCCGCCTCCCTGATCGCGCGGGCAAAGAGGTTCTCGTCACACACGCCCCAGATATTCGAGAACGTGATCTCTTCCGGCTGCATCACCGTACGGTCCACCACGGTGAACCCGTTCCCGGCGAAGTAGGCGTTCATGTTGTCGAAATAGCCGTAGCCGCCGTAAATCCATTTGGTGTCATACCCGCGCTCGCGGAATACGCTCCAGATGCCGCGCAGGTTGTCGTTGCCCTGCAACCGCACGATGGGCATACCCGGCAGCGGCGGACGCGCCAGCGTGAGCGCTTCGATGCCCCGGACGGTGCGGGTGCCCGTCGAATAGACATGGCTGAAATAGAGCGACTCGGAAGCCAGCTTTTCCAATTCCGGAGTCAGCTTTTGCCCATCGTCGCGGAATTCGCTGAAAAATTCCGATCCCATGCTCTCCATGAGCACAATGACCACATTCGCCCGGATTTCCTTTTCATGCGGCGCCACCTCATAGGCCAGCGACGCGGGATCGCCCACCCGGCGGGCATCCGAGGCCATCAAGGGGGCCAGCGTCGCCACGGTATCCGCATCAGGGCGCGTCAGATAAAAATCGTTGTAGGAAAGTTCGTTGGAAAAAAACGCGTGGAACAGGCTGTACAGCCCATCCTTGGACAGTTCGGTGAGATACCGATCGCCGGTATCTTCGGATAGATCCATGAAGTTGACCATATTGAGCGAGCACGCGCACAAGACGAGCAGCGCCGCGCTGGCAAAACGCATGAGAAGCCGCGGCACGGTGCGGACCGTGGAAAGCCAACGCCGGGCCAGCAGCGTAATGACTCCCGCCGCCACAGTAATCCCGCCCAAAAACAGGGCCACAGGGTAGGACTGGCTGATATTTCCGATCACTTCATTCGTGTAGACAAGATAATCCACGGCCACAAAATTGAAGCGGGAAGTGAATTCGTCCCAGAACAGCCGTGAACAGAAAGAAAAAGAGGATGGAAAGCCGCCTGTCCCACCGTCCGCCGTGCCACTTCCGAGGCAGGAGCAGCAGGTACGCCAGCACGGGCAGGATTGAAAAAAGGCACGAAACCATCGTCGTTCCCACCCAAACGGGGAACGAAACCAGAAAGCCTTTCAGCGACAGATGCAGGTTGGAGGATTCCCGCAGGGCCAGTATGGAAAGTTCCGTAAGCTCTGCGAAAAAATATATGCCTATGAAAGGGAGCAACCGCCGCACAAGGTAGCGCACGGCATCCAGAAACGCATACATGATGAAGCCTCTCTTGAAGGAAAAAATCCTGTTCGGAGAGCGCGTTGTTACACAGGAACTGTTACGATTCCGTGACAACCGGGGGAGAACATCAGGACAAATATTTATACTTACAAGCTTGTTAAGAGAAAAACCGCGCAGTGCCCATGTGACAAGCAGGATGATCATCCATGCGCCGATCATTGTGAACAACGTGTGCGAGAGGAAATGCTGTCCCCGCAGCATCTGGTAGAATCCCATACCCCAGCCCGCAATAAGCCCGGCCCCCAGACCGGCCCACCGGTCACGGCGCGACCGGAAGCAAAAGAACAGCATCATGAGCGCAAAACCGCCCGAAGCGTGCCCCGCCGGGAAACACCTGCCGGGGGAACGGCCTTCATTGGCGGGGTTCCGGCATTCCAGCACGCCCTGATGGACGTATTCGCCCCCGAACTCCTCGATCTGCTTGGGGCAATAAACATTGGTGAACTGTTTTGCACCGCCGAGCAGCATCGGGACAAAGGCCAGACTGAGGAGCAGCAGCAAGCACCCCCTGCGGCATTCCGGCGGCAGATTCCACCGTGCGCCGCCAAGCACCCCGGCGACACAGGCTATCCCGAGAACCACCAGCAGGATTTTAGGGCCATCGTAGAAAAACCACGTCAGCCGAGCGTGCAGCTCGTTGGACACAACCCATTCATGCGTGGCGGAATCAAACCACAAGCGTTGAGCCGCCGTGTCCCAACCGGTATAGGATTCCATCAGCGCCACCAGCACGAGGAGCAGTGCCCCAACGGAAAGCTGGGCGGCGATCATGCGTTTCGTCATGTGCCGAAAACCTCTCCCGATATGCGATACGCTGGATATACGACGGGAGTGTGACGATTTCGTGGCGGACACCAAAGGAAAAACCGAAAGGATGGGCAGGGCCGGAAAACAGCGCGTACGCCGCCCGGCTATGCCCGCTTTCGGCGGTGGGAAACACTGGCGGGTGGTCGATGGAAGGGAATGTATTGGAGAGAGGGAGATGGATGTATCGGGGGAGAGGGAACCGTTTGACGGGCGCTCTTCTCAAAAAAAGCCCTCTCCCCCGATAGGCAATGTTGTTTCTTGTGTTGTTATCGGAGGACCGTGATCCGCCCTCCGGACCTGACCTCCACAGGGGCCTTGGCGATATAGTCGCGCAGGCATTCGATGTGCGCGCGGCCCGTGTAGTGCCATTTTATTTTCTTGAAGGCGGCGAAACCGTCACCGCCCTCCGCCGCATAGTCCACCGTGGCGACGCGGTATACCGCTTCCGGGCGCAGAGGTTCCCAACCGCCCGCCTTTGTGCGGACGGATACGGCGGAAACGCGTTGCCCCACCGGTTTCGCGGGTTCCACCGAATACATGAGCCCCGCGACCTGAAGAAACCGCCCCGCCCCGTTTTCGTAGCCGGATGCGCCATGTTCAAGCGCCCCGAGCAGTTGTTTTCCGGTCAAATCACCGACAACGAGCGTGTTGTCGAACGGCATGGTCGCCAGCAGGTCACCCATCGTGACCACGCCGGTATGCAGAGGGGAGCGCACAGTGCCGCCCACGGACAAGGCGACGTTCGCGCCGGTATCCCGTGCTCCCCAGAGCAGGGAGTCCATGAGGACGTCGCCGGACGGACATTCCTGCACGCGGCAGAGATGGGCGTCTTCCTCAAGGTCAACCTGCCGCCCGCTCGTGTCCCCGGCAAGCAGGATTTTGCCTACAGGCTGCCCGATGAGCGACCGCAACTGGGCGGCGTAGCTGTCCAGCCGTGCGGAAAGCTTCGTATCAGGCGGAACGGTGACGTTCCGGCCATCCAGAACAATGGGTTCGCCGTTCCAGCGCTGCGCGATGCCCGCGTCGTTGAAGTCTATCGCAATATGCCCAAGCAGCTTGCAGGAGGACGCCGCCGTCACGACCAGCACGGGCTCTCCGGACGGGGAGTGCTTCACAATGGGATACGGCCCGACGGCCTTGGGGTTTGTATTGGAAAGCAGGGAATGCGTATGCCCGCCGACGAACACATCCACGCCGTCCACCCGCCCCGCGAGCTCGCAGTCGACGTTCAGGCCCAGATGGGTCAGCGCGATGACAATGTTCACGCCCTGCGCCCGGAGCGACGCGACCGCTTCGCGCAAGGCCGTTTCCGCCGGACCGAACACGGCCTCCTTGCAGGGGGAGGCCAGAGAGGGCGTTTCCTCGTTGACCAGCCCCACAATGCCGATCTTGCGGCCTTGGCGCTCCACGACAATCCACGGACGCGTGAGCGGCTTGCCCCCGGGTACGGGCGGAAGCGTCAGGTTGGCGGCCAATACGGGCACATGCGTCCGCTCCACGAAACGCCGGAATTCGCCGCAGCCGTCATCGAACTCGTGATTGCCCGGCGTAAAGGCCGTATAGTCCAGGGCGTCAAGCACCTCCGCCGCCACGTCGCCTTTGAACTGCGTATAGAACAGCGTCCCCTGAAATTCGTCCCCGGCGTCAAGGAGCACCACATTCGGTTCCGCAGCGCGCACCGTATCCACGGCCTGTTTCAGGCGCACGCTGCCCCCGGACCCGCCAGCGCACTGGGCCGCATAGCAGGCCGTCCCTTTTTCAGTGGTCCCGCCGTACATGGAGTGGACATCGTTGGTGTGCAGAACCGTCAACTCAAATGCCTGTGATGGCGCCGCAAAGCACAGCAGAAGCAAAGACAGCAGCGGCAAGCGGATTTTCTTCATCATTTTTCCTTTTTATGGACGGGCCGCACCGGCACGCGGCACGTTTGACAATCGGCACGGGCAATGGAATCCTTCCGCGGAAGAGGCACGGGCGGGCTTCTCTGGAAGCGCCCGCATGGCGCGGCCCGCATTCCCGGAACATGGGGATGAAAGCCGGGGCCGCCTGATCCGTGCCTACCGATTCCCTTTCCTTTTGCCAAGAGAAAACTATGGATACCATTCGTCTCGTTTCATGGAACGTCAACGGGTTCCGCGCCCTGAGCGGCAAACCCGACTGGGACTGGTTCGCCTCCACCGACGCCGATGTGGTGGCGCTTCAGGAAACCAAGGCCGAGCCGGCGCAGATCGCCGAAGAACACCGCAGCCCCGAGGGCTGGAATGCCGAATGGCTGGCCGCGCAGGTTAAGAAAGGCTATTCGGGCGTCGCGGTCTTCTCGCGCCAAAAGGCCGCCCTCGAGCCGCTCGCCGTGCACCGCGAACTCCCCGATCCCCGTTATCAGGGGGAAGGCCGCCTTTTGCACATCGAATACCCCGCCTTCCATTTTTTCAATGTCTACTTTCCCAACGGGACCAAGGACGACGGGCGGCTGGCCTATAAAATGGGCTATTACGACGCGTTCCTCGCCCATGCCGAAGAGCTGCGCCGCACCAAGCCCATCGTGGTCTGCGGCGACTTCAACACGGCCCACCGACCCATCGACCTCGCCCGGCCCAAGGCCAACGAGGAAAACTCCGGCTTCCTGCCCATCGAGCGCGCCTGGGTGGACCGCTTCATCGCCGCCGGATACGTGGACACCTTCCGCCACATCCACGGCGACGAGCCGCACCAGTACTCGTGGTGGTCCTACAAGCAGCGCGCCCGCGTCAACAACGTCGGGTGGCGCATCGACTACTTCTTCGTTTCGGAGGAGTTGGCCCCGGCCATCCGGGACGCATGGATAGAAAACAATGTCCATGGTTCGGATCACTGCCCCGTGGGGCTGGAATTGGCCATAGCATAGCGCGCAGATGGCGGACCTTCCGCATCCATATGCGGAGAGCAAAAACTTGCGCATGATAAAAAACGGAATGCGGAGCCGCCGCGCCACCGGATAGACAACGGGGCGGCGGCTCCGTTCCTCTTCAGAAGGAAAGCCGGAAGGCATGGCGGGGAAAGAAAGGGGATGGAAACGAAAAAACCCTGCCGAAGCAGGGTCTTTCAAGACAAGTGAGTGGGGCGAATGATGGGACTTGAACCCACGGCCCTCTGGGCCACAACCAGATGCTCTGCCAACTGAGCTACATCCGCCACATGCAGCTGTGGTCTTTATATCAGAGCCATATTAACGTCAAGCCTTTCCGCAATATTTTTCCGATTTCCGCATCCCGAGGCCACCCGGGGAAGCCCGAAGATGCTCCTTGACCAGCCAAGGAACCCGATAGTATCTTGTATCCTTTCCTCAGCTTCCGCAAACGGATCGCGCCAGCGTTCCGCCCTCGCGCGGGGCATCCTCCATCCAACCGGCAACGCCCGGCTTCTCCGGGCCCACATACAGGGACAGTTCATGGACAAACTGATCATCGAAGGCGGCGTTCCGCTGACCGGCGTCGTGCATGTGAGCGGCTCCAAAAACGCGGCTCTCCCCATCCTCATGGGCAGCATCCTGCTCGACGAACCCGTGACCTACACCAATGTCCCGGATCTGCGGGATATCCGTACCACCTTCAAGCTCCTTGAACTGCTCGGCTGCCCGAACGCCTTTGAAAACGGGCAGGTCACCGTGACCCCCGGCGCGCTCAGCCCGGAAGCCCCCTATGAACTGGTCAAAACCATGCGCGCCTCGGTGCTCGTGCTCGGCCCGCTGCTGGCCCGGCTCGGCGAAGCCCGCGTAGCCATGCCCGGCGGCTGCGCCATCGGGGCCCGCCCTGTGGATCTGCACCTGTCAGCCCTCGAAAAGATGGGGGCGCGGTTCGATCTTGAGGACGGGTATATTCTCGGCCGCTGCCGCAAGCTCAACGGCGCGCACATCCATTTCGACTTTCCCACCGTCGGCGGTACGGAAAACCTGCTCATGGCAGCCGCGCTGGCCGATGGCGAAACCATCCTTGAAAACGCCGCCCGCGAACCCGAAGTCGTCGATCTTGCCCGTTTCCTCATCGCCTGCGGCGCGCGCATCGAAGGCCACGGCACCAGCGTCATCCGCATTCAGGGCGTCCCGCGCCTCGGAGGCTGCACCTACCGCATCATGCCCGACCGCATCGAGGCGGGAACCCTCCTCGCCGCCGCCGGGATCACCGACGGCGAGTTGCTGCTCACGGACTGCCCCTTTGAGGAGCTTGACGCCGTGATCGCCAAAATGCGCCAGATGGGCATGGAAATCGAACCCTCCGCCGACGGCGTGCTGGCACGCCGCTCCTGCGCCCTGCGCGGGGTGGACGTGACCACGCAGCCCTTCCCCGGCTTCCCGACGGACATGCAGGCGCAGATCATGTCCCTCATGTGCCTTTCCGAAGGTTCCGGGGTCATCAGCGAAACCATTTTTGAAAACCGGTTCATGCACGTGCAGGAGCTCGTCCGCATGGGCGCGGATATCCGCCTTTCCGGGCATACAGCCATCATACGCGGCGTCCAGCGCCTTGCCGGGGCTCCGGTCATGGCCTCGGATCTCCGCGCCAGCGCCTCTCTCGTGCTCGCCGGGCTCGCCGCCAAGGGGATCACGACCGTCCAGCGCATCTACCACCTTGATCGCGGCTATGAGCACATCGAAAACAAGCTCAACGCCGTGGGAGCCCGCATCCGCAGGGAAGCGGAATAGCGAAAGAAAAATTGGGAAGGTTGCGCAACAGGGGCTCCTCCGCCCGTATGGCAGGGCCGTACAGCCCCCCGCGCAATGCCGGTTCTCATTTTCGGCACGGGCTCTTTCCGTCAGAGTTCACCAGGGACATTCCCCCGAGCAGACCCCGACCACAGGAGAAAAACGATGGATACCACAAAGATTCTGGCTGACCTCAAGAAGCGTCCCGGCTTTACCGAAAACGTGGGCATGGTGCTGGTGCACAACGGCGTCGTGCGCGGGTGGGCACGGGCCGACCATGCGCCCGTGAAATCCATGAAAGTCTCGCATGACCGCGCCAAGATGGACGCCATCTGCCGCGAGATGGAACAACAGCCCGGCATCTTCTGCATCCATGCCGAAGCCGTGGAAGGCGAGCTGAAGCCCGGCGACGACGTGCTGTTCCTCGTCGTGGCCGGGGACATCCGCGAACACGTCAAGGCGACGTTCTCGGAACTCCTCGACCGCATCAAGGCCGAAGCCGTCATCAAACAGGAATTCACCGAATAGGTTTGTCCAGGAAAGCCCCTGCCCGGCTTTGCCGCGCTGAAGCCAAGGCCGGAGCAGGCGCTTTCCCGTGCAGCGCGACGGCAACAAGCCGTAATCCCCACGGGCTTTGACGCGATATATGGCGGCAAGGCCCAAAAAAATGCCCGCAAGGGACTTTTTCCATGAGCAAGAAAAAAGATACGCCGCGTCCGCTTCCCGATACGCTCGGCCTTCCCCCCACAGGGGCCGACTCCCATGCCCACCTCGACTCCGAGGGGATCATCGAACGGCTCCCCGAGGTTATGGGACGGGCCCAGAGCACGGGCCTTGCCTCCATCGGGCAAGTGTTCCTCGGCCCCGCCGCATACCACGCCAACAAGGGCATGTTCGCCGGCTATCCCGGCGTTTTCTTCCTGATGGGCATCCATCCCTGCGACGGACAGGAGTGTACCGGAGCCACCCTCAAGGCCATGCGCGAAGCCTTTGCCGAAGATCCCAGGCTGCGGGCCGTCGGTGAAATCGGCCTCGATTTTTACTGGAAGGACTGCCCGCCCTTCATCCAGGAGGAAGCCTTCCGCGTCCAGCTCGCCCTCGCCAAGGAAACGGATCGCCCTGTGGTCATCCATTCGCGCGACGCGGCAAAGGACACCCTGCGGATTCTGGAAGCCGAAGGTTTCTCAGGACGCCCCGTGCTGTGGCACTGCTTCAGCGGCGACGCCGTGGATTTTCTTGATCGTTTCCTTGCCAACGGCTGGCACATTTCCATCCCCGGCCCCGTGACTTATCCCGCCAACCACGACCTGCGCGAAGCCGTGAAACGCATCCCGCCGGACCGCTTGATGGTCGAAACCGACTGCCCCTATCTCTCGCCCGTGCCGTGGCGGGGCAAGCCCAATGAACCGGCACTCGTCGCCTTCACCGCCGAAACCGTGGCCCTTGAGCGCGGCATGGACCCCGCCGAACTCTGGACGCTCTGCGGCGACAACACCCGGCGCTTCTTCAACGCGCCCGCCAAAGGGCTATAACCTGCCACTCCCCTTAACAATCTCCAATAACCTCTTATACTATCACCATTGCCGCGAAGCGTCTTGGCCCGAAACGATTCAGGACCACACCGGAGCCTTGCTCTCCATTCCTTCCCGTTTCCCTTCCATCCTCAACAGCCCGCCGCGCCACCCGAACCCCGAACAGGGATTCGATAAACGCGAAAGTCTTTGAGGGATGAGAGGAGGGGGCGCGGGGATGGGAGAAGGGAACTTTCTGAAGAAAGTTCCCTTCTCCCATCCCCCGCATCATCAATCCTCCCGCACGAAACAAGGAACCATAGACGCTTCGCCGCAAATGCGATAGGTTGCAATCTACCTTGTATGCAGGCAACGCCACGGATGGGAAAGCGGCGTTCCGCGGCAGGGCATTCCCGAATTGCCGGACGGCTCGCCGCCCGTGCAGCGGATTCGACAAACCGTCCCCTCCGGCCGCCCGAGGCCGCCTCTCTGAATCTATGCAAACACCCGCATCGTCAACGGCCTTTGTGGAAACCCTGTCCTTTGATGACCCGACACTGGCCAATGCCCTGTTCGGACCGCACAACGCCCACCTCAACGTCATCGCCGAACGCACGGGAGCGGATCTCTCCACCCGGGGAACCACGCTGGCCGTGACGTCCGATGATCCCGCGCTGCGCGAACGCATCCTGAATCTGTTCACCCAGTTTTACGGCCTGCTGCGCAGCGGGCACGCGCTCCAGAGTTCCGATCTGGAGCAGGGGCTCCAGCTCCTTGAGAGCGATCCGGGTTCGGATCTGCGCCGCTCGTTCCGTGACGAGGCCGTGCTCTCCCTGCCCAAGAAGACCGTCACCGCCCGCAACACAGCCCAGCGCGCCTATCTGGAAACGCTGCGCAGCAACGAAATGGTCTTTTCCGTGGGACCGGCCGGAACCGGCAAGACCTACCTTGCCGTGGCGATGGCCGTGCATATGCTCAACGCGCGGCGGGTGAGAAGCTCGGCTTCCTGCCCGGCGATCTCGCCGAAAAGGTCAACCCGTATCTGCGCCCTCTTCACGATGCCCTGCTTGATATGCTCGGGCCCCAGAAGATGGCCTCGCTTCAGGAAACGGGCATTATCGAAGTCGCGCCGCTGGCCTTCATGCGCGGCAGGACACTGAACGACGCGTTCATCATCCTTGATGAGGCGCAGAACACCACGCGCGAACAGATGAAGATGTTCCTGACCCGCCTCGGCTTCGGCTCACGGGCGGCGATCACCGGCGACATCACCCAGATAGACTTGCCCGCGCAGGGCGAGGACAACGCGTCGCGTTCCGGTCTGGTACATGCCCTGCATGTCCTCAAAGGCGTCAAAGGCGTTGCTTTCCGGCATTTCACTTCCGCCGACGTGGTACGCCACCCTCTGGTCGGACGAATAGTACAGGCCTATGATGACTACGAGAAACTCCCCTCTTCGCATCAATGAGCTTTCCCGGATAACGCGGACGCTGTTCCGGCAGCACCATCACGGCGTGGGCCTCTTCGTCCTGATCGCCACCCTGTTCGTGCTCTCGTTTCTGGCGGGCCTTCAGCCGCCCATGCAGTTCCGGGTGTTCATGGCCGGGGAAGTGGCCGACAGCGATGTCGTCGCGCACCGCAGCCTGACGGTGGAGGACACCGAGGCGGCCAAGATCAAGCGCAATCAGGTCGCCATGCTCCAGCCCACGGTGTTCGACCTCAGCGTGACCGAAATCGCCGCGTTGCGGCAGAAGATCTTCGGTATGCTCAAGCTGATCAACGGGCAGGAAACCTCTCCCGAGGCGCAGGACGCCTTGCGCGCTTCGCTCGCGGAAAAGCTCGCAACGCCGGTCAGCTCGGATTTGCTCGCCCAGTGGATGAGCCCCGAAGTGCAGGAGTATGTCCTCTCCACGGGCTTGCCGTGGTTTGAAGATCGCTTGCGCGAGGGCGTGGTGGGCGACGTGCGCCTTGCCCTGCCCTCCAAGAACGGGATCATCGTCCGCGATGTGGACACAAAGGCGGAAACCCTGCGCCCCGACGTATCGGATATCCGTGACGTACCCGCCGTGCTCGCGGCCTTCACGCAGAAGCTGCGCTCCGCCGAAAAGCTCACCCCGCAGGGCCGCCGCGCCGTGCTGGTCCTGTTCTCGCCGCTGATCATGCCCACGCTCACCCTGAACCGCGAGGCCACGCAGGCCCTCGGCAATGCCGTGGCCCAGACCGTGGAGCCTGTCTACTACCATATCCAGAAGGGTGAAGTCGTCGTCTATCAGGGCGAGCGCGTCACCCGCGAGAAGCAGCTCAAGCTCCAGAGCCTCTACCAGAAGCAGGAGGGGCTGATCCATTCGCGTACCGTGGCGGGAACGTTCGTCTTTTCGCTCATCCTGACGCTCGGCCTGTTCATGGCCCCGAGCGGCAAACCGGGCACCCCCCTGCGGAAAAAGGACTTTTTGTTCATCTCGCTGCTGCTGTTCGTCTTCGGCATCGCGGCAAAAGGCACCTACATGCTCGTGGGCAAGGTCGTCCAGCCGCAGGACAACGCCCCCGTCATCCACTTCTTCCCCGTGGCGGGCGCCGCGGGGCTGTGCGCGCTCATCTTCGCGGCCCGGCGCTATTGCGTGGTGGGCCTGCTGATATCCCTGTTCGCCTGCGTCATGCTCAAGGCCGACCTTCCGCTGTTTTTGTTCTTCTTCCTTTCCGCCATGCTGAATACATGGCTCGTCATCCGGGCGCAGAGCAGGCAGGACGTGGTCATCGGCATCATCCCGCTGGCGCTCGGGCAGATCATCATCGCCCTCGGCAGCGGCTGGCTGTGAAGCGTTTCACGGGCTTTAGAAAGCGTTTGAATACTATGCGTGTATTCTTTAGCT
>OGKU01001374.1_pt1 | contig 11712 bp, 10 predicted proteins | sample 1572611 | NCBI WGS metagenome assembly OGKU01 (sample SAMEA2581886, study PRJEB24529) | metagenome | biome: Human gut stool | place: China | collected 2011 | reverse complement strand
GTACCGGTCATGCCGGACAGCTTTTTGTACATGCGGAAGTAGTTCTGGAAGGTGACGGTGGCCAGCGTCTTGCTCTCGGCGGCAACGGTCACGCCTTCTTTGGCCTCGATGGCCTGATGCAGGCCGTCGTTGAAGCGGCGGCCATACATCAGACGGCCCGTGAACTCGTCGACGATGATGACCTCACCGTCTTTGACGATATAGTCGGTATCGCGGTGCATAACGCCGCGGGCCTTGATCGCACCGTCAATGTAATGGCGCAGCGACATATTGTCGGCGTCGGCCAGGTTCTCGACGTGGAAGAACGCCTCGGCCTTTTTGACGCCGGACTCGGTCAGGGTAGCGGTCTTGCGCTTTTCGTCCACGACGTAATCGCCGTCTACCTGCTCCTCGGCCTCGACCTTGTCGTCCAGCTCGACGATAACACTCTTTTTCAGCGTCTTGGCAAAGTCGTCCGCGCGCTTGTACATCACGCTGGAATCCTCGCCCTTGCCGCTGATGATCAGCGGGGTACGGGCCTCGTCGATCAGGATGGAGTCGACCTCGTCCACGATGGCAAACGCATGGCCGCGCTGCACCATGTTGGCCTTGTAGACGACCATGTTGTCGCGCAGGTAGTCAAAGCCGAACTCGTTGTTCGTGCCGTAGGTGACGTCGGCCTCGTAGGCCTTCTTGCGGTCCCCGGCCTCGACGCCGTGGACGACCAGACCGACGGTCAGACCCAGGAAGCGGTAGACCTTGCCCATCCACTCGGAGTCGCGGCGGGCCAGGTAATCGTTGACGGTGACAACATGCACGCCCTCGCCGGTCAGGGCGTTCAGGTAGGTGGGCATGGTAGCGACCAGCGTCTTGCCTTCACCGGTCTGCATCTCGGCGATGCAGGCGCGGTGCAGCACGATGCCGCCGATGATCTGCACGGGGTAGGGCTTCATGCCCAGCACGCGCCAGTCGGCCTCGCGGCAGACGGCGAACGCCTCGGGCAGCAGGTCGTCGAGGGTCTCGCCTTTGGCGAGGCGCTCTTTAAACTCGGTGGTTTTGGCCTTCAGCTCGTCGTCGGTCAGCTTGGCCATCTCCGGCTCAAGGGCAAGGACCTTGTCCTTGAGCGGGTTGATGCGCTTGAGTTCCTTGTCCGAGAAAGAGCCGAACAGTTTTTCAAAAAAAGACATAACAGTTCCCCTGTATTTTCCGCCGCGTGTAGAGGTGCGGCTAATAGTGGTTTTATATAGTTTTACACATGATACTATAATACACCCGCACGGGGGTTCATGTCAAACCTGCGCGGGTGTATTTCGTAATATATTTAATTTTTCTGTTTTGCAGTCCTTTATAAAAAAGAATCCGCACAGGATCAGCCCCGCCAGAAACAGCCGGATGGGCACGAGCCAGGTCGAATCCATCCCCTCGCGGGTGAACAGGTACTGCCCCATACAGCCCGAAACGCCCCAGCACGCCGCGCCGCCCATCGTCAAGGCGGAGCCTTTTATGCGGTCAGACATTGTGTTGCTCCTCTGTTGTAGGGGTCGTTGCTCGCATCGACCCGCATCATAACGGCGGGCAGTTGTTTGCAGGGGGCGGCGTCCTCGACGCCCCGCGGGCGGATGCAAGCATCCGCCCATACAGCCTCCCGTAAGCACTTATTCCAAAATCAGCGCCGCGGCTTCGCGCAATCCCTTTACAACCGGTGCGCCCGTTTCCCTCAATTTTTCCGGCGGCTGGTGGCCGCCGGACTGCAAAACGCAGCGCACGCCCAGCGCCTGTGCAACCTCATAGTCGTGGACGGAATCGCCGATCATGACGGCGCGTGCCGGGTCAAAGCCGTTTTCCTTTAAATAGGCCAGCCCGACCTCGACCTTGCTCTTGGCGTAGATGTCGCCCAGACCCAGCAGACGGTCAAAATAGCCCGTCACGCCGCGCTCGTCGGTCTGACGCCGCAGCGTGTCCAGATTGCTGGCCGACAGAATGACCTGCCGCAGCCTCGCGGCCTTAAACGCCTCCAGCGCGTCAATGGCGCCGTCTGCCAGCGGGCAGGCCGCACTGGCGGGGACGTAGTCCTCCATGTATTTTTCGGCCAGCTCTGCAAAGCTGTGCTTTGTAAAGTCAAACCCCGCGCGGACGTAATATTCCTCGATGGGAAAGCCAAAAATGGCCCGGTACCGCTCGTGGTCATACCGCTGCGGGTAGCCGAATCCTGCCAGCAGACGGTTGAGCGCGTCCACGCAGAGATCGACATCATCGAGCAGGGTACCGTTCCAATCCCACAAAATCAGTTCCGGACACATAGATGTTACCTCGTTATTCTTCTGTAAAAATTTTGTTCAGACCCGCGTTGCTTTCGATCAGCTTGACGAGCGCCACACCCAGAATCGTGCAGCTGATGAGCTCGCCAATGCCGACAGTAACGGCATTGAACACCGCCAGCATCGCCGTGGGTGCGCCGTCCGAGAAAAAGAAGGTGATCTCGAACGCGCCAACAATGATCATATTAAAGACAACGGGCGGCAGGGATGCCGGAATGGCCAGCCCTTTCACGCGGATGTCGCGCAGCTTGTAGGTCACAAGGCAGGCCAGCAGGGTCGCCAGCGTGCCGAACACCACGTCAACGACGGTGGAGCCGAGCAGATTTGCCAAAAAGCATCCCAGCGTGACGCCGACGATATACTCGGCACCGAACACCGGCAGCAGGCAGAGGGCCTCGGCCACGCGGACCTGCACTGCGCCGTAGCTGAACGGGGCCAGCACAAGGCAGACGACCACATAGACAGCCGCAATGACAGCGCAGCGCACAAGGCGACGGACGGACAGATTTTTCATATTCATACAATACTCCGGCGGATAGATTTTGACCACACGCAAGACCGCCAGCCTTGCGGGGTTTGCGCTGCCGACCAGCAGCCGACAGCGGAGCCTAAAATCCTAAGTTGCTCAACAAACCTAAATTATAACAAAACCCGCAGGCCGTTGCAAGACCTGCGGGGAAAATTTGTGGTAGATTCTGCGCATATTGTGCTGATATGGTATAATACATCGGAGTGCATTGTCGATTATCTGAAAATCATAGTTCTCTAATAGCTCTTGGTATGGTATAATGCGTAGTCGGGCTGGGCTTTTTTCTCGTAGGTCATAGTTCCCTAATAGCTCTTGGTATGGTATAATTATGGGGCTAGGCGCCCCATGCCCGCCAATCGTCATAGTTCCCTAATAGCTCTTGGTATGGTATAATAGCTTGACGGCGGTCATACGCGGGTAAGCGGTCATAGTTCCCTAATAGCTCTTGGTATGGTATAATCCCCTTTTTGAATAGAAAACAAACCACCGGGTCATAGTTCCCTAATAGCTCTTGGTATGGTATAATCGTCGCGCCGTCGCGGTAAAAGCTTACCAGGGTCATAGTTCCCTAATAGCTCTTGGTATGGTATAATCAATAAGAGCAAGTCCGCATCTGCCCGGCAGTCATAGTTCCCTAATAGCTCTTGGTATGGTATAATATTTACCACTTGGGCAGAACTTGACATCTTGTCATAGTTCCCTAATAGCTCTTGGTATGGTATAATACTCCCGCGCGCCGTAGCACCCTCGGAACGGTCATAGTTCCCTAATAGCTCTTGGTATGGTATAATAAAGGCAATGTAGCCATCCTTGCCTGCACCGGTCATAGTTCCCTAATAGCTCTTGGTATGGTATAATAGGGGGTGTAGCAACCCCCTTTTCTTGTATGTCATAGTTCCCTAATAGCTCTTGGTATGGTATAATAGGGGGTGTAGCAACCCCCTTTTCTTGTATGTCATAGTTCCCTAATAGCTCTTGGTATGGTATAATTAATGGTTCCCGTTACCGTTTCTTTGATGAGTCATAGTTCCCTAATAGCTCTTGGTATGGTATAATGCCAGCTGGCGGGTCTCCTCCACCTTCTGCGTCATAGTTCCCTAATAGCTCTTGGTATGGTATAATGCAGCCACGGCAGCCACCACGGCGCACACGGTCATAGTTCCCTAATAGCTCTTGGTATGGTATAATAGGTGGGCGACCACTACGCGGATATTTACAGTCATAGTTCCCTAATAGCTCTTGGTATGGTATAATGCACACGCCTTGCAGCGAACGCCGACAAGTGTCATAGTTCCCTAATAGCTCTTGGTATGGTATAATAGCTTGCCAAGGCATCTACCACAAGCGATGGTCATAGTTCCCTAATAGCTCTTGGTATGGTATAATATATTGACGGCGTAATTGGCGGAACTATCAGTCATAGTTCCCTAATAGCTCTTGGTATGGTATAATAGGCTATGCAAAAAGCGCATCGGATTGCGGTCCGATGCGCTTTTTGTTTTAGAAAAAACTCAACTGTTCACATACAAAAGGGGCTTCTTCCGGCTGATAATTTCCCAGAAGAATCTGAATAGACTGGTACTGCTTTTCTGTAACGACAAGCAGGCGAATGGAGCCGTTTGGCGGCAAGGATGCCCTCAAACGGCTTTCGTGTTTCTTCACGGCGTCGTTGCCGTTGCACACCCTCGCGTACACAGAGAATTGCAGCATGTGGTAGCCGTCCTTCAGCAAAAAATTCCGGAACGCCGTCGCATGCCGCCTTTCAGTCTTTGTCTGCACAGGCAGGTCAAAAAAGACAATCATCCGCATAAATTTACTCATAGCTATGCTGTTTGTATTCAAGCAATTTGGGTAACAGCAGGGCTTGTCCACGCATACCTTGCACCAGGCGTTCCATTGCATAGGCAACGCTGTGGTGCTGCCCGCCGGAAAGAATATCCGCATTCAACAGGTTTACAAGCTTTCCCTTCAGTATGGGTGTCAATGCTGCATCCTCGGCCACATTTGCTGCCACGTACAAATCCGCCACGGGCCGGAACGGCTCCATCAGGTCATCCGCCAGATTAAACTGGTTCAGCTCACTGTCATGGTGCAGACCCAGGCACGGCTGAAAACCATACACCGTCAGGCAGCGCGCCATATAGCCCCGCAAAATCGCGTAGGCATAATTCAGTGCTGCATTTCGCGTATCCTCGTTGCGGCGGGTGTAGCCCTCACCAAATAAAGCCGGAAAGTAGTACGCTGCGGCGCTTGCCTCTACGTTATCTTTGTCGCCGCTCGTCACAGCCTTGGCACGCCCGAACAGGAACGCTGCTTCCTGTGTTTTGCCGCAAAGTGCAAGGCACTCCGCTTGGTTTTGAATTTTTGCTGTCACAACCTGCTGCCACATCCGTTTTTTTGCCGGCAGGGTCAATCCCATCTGCCAGCGCAGTACTCCCAGCTGACGGCTGTGCTGTGCAAACGGCAGCGAGATGCCGCACGGCAGATGTGTTTCATCGCACCAGAAAGTCACCACACCGTTTTGTGCCAGCGCCGCCATAGCCGCTGTTGTGATCGTGCTTTGGCGGCTTTCCAGTACAATGGCACTGATGTCCTCGATGGGCACAGAGTGAACTTCTTCCGTTTCAATCAACAGCTGCTCATTTTTGCAGCGGATGCGCGCAGGGTTCACGATCATCAGACAGCGGTAGGACATAATTCACCTCCGTTGGGCAGGGAAGGTTTGCCGTTTTTCTTTTTTCACAGGGGTATAATTGCCAAGGACATCGACCTGATATTTCTGAACTTTTTGTACTATGCCAAACGTCAAACTTTTAAGGAAGTATGCCCCTTCATGGGTTTCTATCCTAATTCCTCCGTTTGATATATCTCCGCCTTTGTAATAAACCAGTTCCTTCTTCGTCTCATACTTTTTCGGAAGTGTGCTATCTTCATGCATAAGTGAAAAGCAGATTGGTTTATCTCTTTCCACTAAAATAAGGTCATTGCTATAAAGCGAGAACAGGAAGTCATCTTCTTTCATTTCTTTCCACTCTTCCATTGTTTTGTCTCGCACAACCGCCTTATTCGGTAAGGTTTCTTTCACCGTATCCGCCACATAAATCGGCACCCAATAATAACCGTCACCGGGGACATAATACACATCTATACGGATCATGTCGCCGCCTTTTGCAACGCCTCCGCCGCTGCGGACAGGAATTGTGTTGTTCATTTTTGCGACAACCTTCACTTTGCGCACCTGTGCGCCGGGGGTTCCGTCCGCACGTGGCTTATAAAACGGTTCCGCAAAGGCTTTCTTTGCGTTTCCGCCAAATTCTGTCAGACGCTTCTTCAGTGCTTCGTACAAAAGCGTATCGCTGCTTGGTTTAAAATAGTCTTTGATTTTTCCATCCTTATCCAGTGACAATTCTGTAATTGATTTTCGCACTGCTGTATATTTTTCGTTCACTTGGCTTCGAATCGTATCTTCGTGTGCCGCACCTGTCACCTTATGGCGCGGCATCCGCGATACAAACACAGGCTGAATAGACGAAATATCCACCGTCGCATAATAGACCGGGTTAATCTTCATCAGGTCTTCCTGCGGGCAGGCCGACAATCGCTGCGTCAGCTCATCACGGAAGTGCGGCCAAGGTTCGGGAAAGTGCTCATTACGCACCGCCGTCGTCTCTGCACGCTTGCAAAAGTCAGATACCCGCTTTATCATCCCCTGTGTCGTACAGGCAATCACCGCCGCGTCCGCTGCATGGTGCAGATCGCCGTCGGCACGCACCTTGCCAAGGCCCCAGCGCTTGCGCAAAAACGCCGTAACGGCGCCATTTACCGCAACGACCCGCCGTTTGCCTGCCCCGGAACAGTCTGCAAACTCAAGATGATTGCGGATATAGTTCAGCATAAAAGCCGCAATATACTGCGTATCCTGCAGGTTGCGCTGGATATAGCCCTTGCCGTCCTCCTCGCTCAGCCTTTCCTTCAATAGGTTCTGGCGCTTGCGGAAATTCTTTACGTTTGCTTTGGTGTACACAATAAAGTCGTCCCGTCGTTTTCCCTGCAGGTATTGCAGCGGCAGACGGTTTCCCTTCTGACGGTTCTCCGATTTCAGCACCAGTACCTTATTTGTACGGCGGTCATCAAAGCTTATGCTATAAGGGATGATATGGTCTACCTCGGCATAGCCGGAGACTGTAATAACCTTGTCCAGTTCCAACGGCTGTATCGAATACGCACAGCGCCCGTCCTGCTCTTTCCACAGACGATATTTTACAAGGTCCTGCCCGGTAACGGTGCGTCCCGGAAAAAGCTCATTCAGCTCTTTCATCAGGCGTTCATTTTCCGCACTGTTATCCCGCATCGCCTTGTCCAACTCGCTGCGCTGCTGGAAGTTCTTATTCATCTCTCTTGCCAGCTCCAGATGGATACTGACCGGGCTTTCGCCCTGCTCGCGGATGATCGCATTGACGACCTTGATCGTCTGTGCCACTGCACGGCGCACCACCGGGCTTGTAATATCCTCCATTTCCTCCGTTGAGGCCGGCAGGAACTGCGCTTTTTCGCCGTTTTGACTTCCCTGAAAATCATATCCGGCTGCCTGGCAGGCATCGTTATAGTTCATGCCCTGTTCCAGATAAGGGATCAGCTTGCGGCACGCCTTGACCGAAATGTGTCCATATCCCGCAAAGCTGGGCAGCGTCAGCAGTGCTTCTATTTCCAGCGGTTCAAACTCCGCCTGTTTCAATGCCTCGCGCAGCTTATCCTCGTTTTCCGGGTTCGTCAGCGCAGCTCCGGCGGCATCCAGCTGCTCGCGGCTGATATTGCGGATATGATCCTTCCGCAGGGTATTCAGTGCCTTACGCATCTTGTGGTAGCAGGGGAGTGCCGTTATTTTTTCTTTCTTTTCGCAGGCTTCTGCCGTCTGCTCCCCGCGATACCGCACCATGTTGAACCGTGCTTCTTCCGGCAGTGCCAACGCCTTGCGGACCCGGGCAAAATCCAGCTTGTCCGTCTGGCAGCACACAGAAAGCAGTACCTGTCGTTCTGCCGGTGTCAGCGTGCGGCTGGTTCCGTTTTCCGCAATGCGGATATGATTGATTTTTTGCAGCAGCGTAAAATATTCAAACGAGAAGGCCGCCTTGGCTGCCCGCTGCTCGCTCTTTCCCTCCAGCGTGCAGGTACCGACCCTGTTGCTGCCGCTATACGGGCTGCCTTTGCCCGGACCTTCCGCAAAGGAGCGCTGGCGTGTCAGAATACAAAGGTACTCTGCCTCCATCTCCGGCGAAGCCCATGTCGCACCGTATTGACGCTGTGCTGCAAAAACCAGTCTGGCTTCGTCTATGATTTGGTCGCGCTTGACGGTGGAAAGATAATTTTCCGCTTTGTTGCGCTTGTGTTCTGCAAACACAGGGTCGCGGTACATCATCTCACCGACAGTACGGTACCGGTTTGCCTCCATACGTCGGGTGTTCGCGTCAATTGCCTGCAGCAGCTTACCGTCTTTTTGTGCATCGTCTGCCTTGCGGTTACTGCGAAAGCCCCTGCGCTGCATCAGGTGCAGCAGTATACGGGCAAAATCCAGTGCTGTCACCGGGCCATCCAACGCCTGAACACGCAGCGCATAGACATCCGGCAGATGTCCCGCTTGCACAGCCTGCTCTATTTCCGCCTTACCGGGCAGACCATTTTTCTCCATCAGCTCGTACAGATCCGCCTTGCGCAGGCTGCGGCGGCGCAGCCTGCGGCGGGCGCTGCGGGCCTTACGGCGCGGGGCAGCAAGGCTGTCGCCTTTTTGGGGTTCTTCGGCCTTATCAAATATGCGTGAGCCGCATCGGATCAGACCATAGGGCTCCGCGTTTTCATTCAGTGCCACCACCGCCCAGCCGACGGACGCAATGCCAATATCCAGACCAATTCCATAGGGATGCTTCATTTTTTTGCACATCCTTTCACTTTTCCACTATCATAGCGCACTATGGCATTATTTGGCAACTGACAATTTAAACGAAATTTAGGCAAAAAAGATGACGCCCTGCCAAATAGCAGGGCGTCAGAGCTTTACGGTCCTATGACCTTATCATAGCAACCATAATAGTTCTTGGTATGGTATAAGAACTGTCTGTATTATACTACATTGTCAGGCAAAGTGCAAGACCTTACCTATGCTGCCGAAAAATATTACGGCAGCTCCGGCGCATAAGCCTCGAGATTGCGGGGCTTGCCCTCGTAGACGATGGCAATGCCGTCGGGGCCGGTGTTGGCGCTGACAACGCCGCCGAGCTGGAACACGATCAGCGGTGCATGGCCAAACGCCTTTTTGCAAAGCTTGACCAGCTCGTCACGCTTGGCGGTGCTGGACGTGTAGGCCACCATGTAGGGCGTGTCCTTCATCGAATCGACGCGGCTCTCCACCCATTTGATCATGGCGGCAGGCACGGCGGCGTCGCCGCGGACCTTGCTCTCGACCTTGGAGACGCCCGCATTCAGGCTGATGATGGGGCGGATGCCCAGCAGGTCGCCGACCACAGCGGCGGCGGCGCTGACGCGGCCCGACTTCTTCATCTGCTTCAGGCTGTAGGCGGCCAGACAGATCTCAACGCAGTCCAGCTTCTGCTTCAGCTCGGCCACGCAGGCGGCCAGCTCACCGCCGTTGCGCACCTTGCGGGCGCACTCGCAGAAATACCAGCCGTAGGGCATCGAGTAGGTGTGGCTGTCGATGACCTGAATCTTCATCGTGTAGCCGGGGCGCTCCTCCTCCAACAGCTCCATGGCCTTGACGGCGTTGTTGTAGGTGCTGGAGCCGCCCGCGTTGATGCTCAGGTACACCAGGTCGGTGTAGCCTTCGTCCGCATAGCGGGCGTAAATATCGCAGAACTGCAGCTGGGTGATGGCGGCGGTGGTGGGCACGCCCTGGGCGTCGCGCATCATCTGGTAAAACTGGTCGTTGGTAAAGTCCTTGCGCTCCATGTACTCCACACCGTCAAGGTTGATGGGGAAGCCCACGACCTCGATGCCGTACTTATCCGCAAGCTCCTGCGGAATGTCGGAACAGGAATCTGTCAGAAAACCTATCTTGCTCATTTTACATCCTCACTCCATTCGTATCGGGTCAACTGCCCGTGAGTCTCCAAACCGGCAAAATCCCATTGACGCAATGCTTCGTACACGCCCACTGCCACCGCGTTGGACAGGTTCAGGCAGCGCTCGCCCCTGCGCATCGGCATACGCACGCAGTCGGCCTCATGCGCGGCCAGCAGCTCCTCGGGCAGGCCGGCATCCTCGCGCCCAAAGACGAGATACGCGCCGTCGGGGTAGGTCACATCCACATGGCGGCGCGGGCCCTTGGACGTGAAGTAGAAAAACGGACCACTGTTTTTGGCAAAAAAGTCCGCCTGATCTTGATAATATGTTATATCAAGCTGGTGCCAATAGTCAAGCCCGGCGCGCTTTAATTTTTTGTCGTCGATGGTAAAGCCCATCGGGCCGACTATATGCAGCCGCGCTCCCGTCACCGCGCAGGTCCGCGCGATATTGCCGGAGTTCTGCGGGATCTGCGGCTCGACCAGTACAATGTTTAAGGTTGGCATAAATTTACAAGTCCTCGTTCTATAACTTTAGCCCTCCCTTGGGGGAGGGTGGCGCCGCAGCGCCGGGTGAGGGGCCGGGCGGCACGCCGTTCATGGGTCGGCTCCCGGCCACCCCTCCGGCCTTCGGCCACCTCCCCTCTAGGGGAGGCTTTTCACGGCGTTATCAATCACACGGCATACGCCCTCAAAATGCTGCATCACATCCAGATTGGAAAACCGCAGCACTCTGATTCCGAAGCCCTCCAGATATTCCGTGCGCTGTGCATCGTGCAGCTGTCCCGCCGCTTCATAATGCTGGCTGCCGTCCAGCTCTATCGCCAGACCTGCCGCATCGCAATAAAAATCCAGAATATAACGTCCTACAACCTTCTGCCGTACAAAGCGCGGCGAATATCCGCGCAGAAAATCATACCACAGATGGCGTTCCTCCCGCGTCATGCTTTTTCGCAGCGCTCGGGCATTTTCAAGGACATCCTTGTCTCGCGGCAGTCTCATGGTCTTACTCCTGCCGCAGTTTCGGCAGGGCGTTCTCCAGCCAGACGCCCAGCCGCTCGTCGGCTCCCTCGGGCGTCTGCCTGATGCACTCGGCTACGAAGGCGGCAGCTGCCTGTACGGCAGCCTGGGGGACGTTGCCACGCAAAATGCGCCCGACGAGCACGGCGGCAAAAATATCGCCCGTGCCGTGGAACATCCGCGGCTGCAGCGGCGTTTTTACGGCATAGCCCTCGCCGCCGCGGGCCGCGCCCACACAGCCTATGTAGCGTCCGCCGCCGATGCCCGTCACGCCGGTCACAACGACCTGCGGCGCTACGCGCGTCAGCCGGGCCGCCTGTGCGGCGGCCTGCTCGGCACTGCCCACACCGGGCAGCGGGTCGCCCAGCAGCAGCGCGGCCTCGGTCACATTGGGGACGATCAGATCCGCCTTGCTGCACAGACTATACATAGCGGGCACCATGTCGGCCCCCAGGCCGCTGTACAGCCGCCCTCCGTCACCTAGCACCGGGTCCACGACCTTGAACGCGCGGGGCCACAGCTCAAACGCCTGCTCGACGAGCTTTGCCTGCGCGGCGTCCGCCAGATAGCCCGAGTAGATGCAGTCAAATTTCACGCCCAGCCGATGATAATGTTCCAGTGCCGCGGGACCGTAGCCGGGGTTGGCCAGCTTAGCCGGGGTGCCTAAGCCCCCCGTGTGGGTGGACAGCACCGCCGTAGGCAGTGCCACGGTCTGCACGCCCAGCGTCGAGAGCACCGGCACGATGACCGACAGCGCCGCCCGGCCAAAGCCCGGCAGGTCATGGATGGCTAATAC
>OGKU01001373.1_pt1 | contig 11721 bp, 10 predicted proteins | sample 1572611 | NCBI WGS metagenome assembly OGKU01 (sample SAMEA2581886, study PRJEB24529) | metagenome | biome: Human gut stool | place: China | collected 2011 | reverse complement strand
AAGGGCCGGATGAGGGGCGAGTCTGCGGCGAAATCCCGTGAACGGGTGGCTGCGGAAGCTTTGCCCTCATCAGTCCGCTTCGCGGACAGCTTCCCCTGCGGGGGAAGCCTGAAATTATGCCTTTTTGCTGTAATCCCGTGCGCCGTAAATCGCCGTGCCGACGCGGACGATGGTCGCGCCCTCGGCGATGGCGGCGGCGTAGTCGTGGCTCATGCCCATGGACAGAATGTCCATCTGTGCCCGGTCATAGTGCCGGGCGTCGGCTCTGGCCAAAAGCTCCCGCATCTGTGCAAAAAAGCGGCGGGTCTCGGTGTCGTCGGCGTCGGCGGGCGGGATCGCCATCAGGCCGCGCAGACGGATGTGCTCCCTGGCGGCGGCAGCCTCCAAAAGCGGGAACAGGCTGTCGGCGTCCACGCCACTCTTGCTGGCCTCCTCGCCGATGTTGATCTCGACGAGAATGTCCTGCACCAGCCCCAGACGGGCCGCGGCGGCATCGATCTTATCCAAAAGGCGCGTGCTGTCCACGCTCTGGATCAGCGCGGCGCGGCCTACGACCTTGTTGACCTTGTTCGTCTGTAAATGCCCGATGAAGTGCCCGGGCTTACCGTTGTAGGCGTTCGCGTCGGTCTTTTCGACCAGCTCCTGCACATGGTTTTCACCGAAAAGGTCAATGGGCAGGTCGGCGCTGTAGCGCACCTCCTCCACCGTGCGGGTCTTGCAGGCGGCGCAAAGGCGCACCTCTGCCGGGTCGCGGCCTGCGGCCTTGGCGGCAGCGGCCATCGTCTCACGGATCTTCGCGACGGCCTCGGCCATCTGCTGCTTCTGGGCTTCGGGAATCATCGCACTTCCTCCTGACTGTAAACGGCGCGGGAACCGCCGATGAACGGCGGACGGGTGCGGGCGCAGAGCAGAATTGCCTGCCCGATGTGGTCCATCGACAAGCGCACCGGCACAGCCACGCGGCGCAGGTGCATACCGATCAGCGTACCGCCGATGTCCATGCCCGCGGCGGCCCTGACCTCCTCCACAAGGACGGGGTCGTTAAAGCGCTGCCAGCAGTTCGTGGCCCAGCTGCCGCCCGCGTGGGGCTGCGGAATGGCCGAGACGATTTGATAGCCGTTGGCCTTCGCGGCCTCGCGCTCAATGACGATAGAACGGTTCAGATGCTCACAGCACTGGGCGGCCAGATAGACGCCCTGCTCCTGCAATGGCGGCAGCACGCCCGCCAGCACGGCAGCGGCAGCCTCCATGCTGGAATCCTTGCCGATGCGCCCGCCCATGATCTCGCTGCTGGAGCAGCCGACCACAAAAATGTCACCGGTCTCGAGATGCGCAGCCTGCAGCAGTTCTTCCGCAGCCTGCCGCGCCTGCGCCGTAAGTTTTGCATAATCCACAGGTAATGCCCCCTTTGGTTACTATTATAGCAGGGGTGTCAATAAAAGAAAAGCCTTCCCCCGCGGGGGAAGGTGGCCCGTAGGGCCGGATGAGGGCGACCCTGCGGATGCTGCTCGTAAATGGGTGGCTGCGGGAGCTTTGCCCTCATCAGTCCGCTTCGCGGACAGCTTCCCCCGAGGGGGAAGCCTTTAGGCATTTTTTACATTAGAACCAACCTGCGTCAATTTGTCAAGCCGTCACATCCTCAAACTGACTGTTGTACAAATCGGCATAGAACCCGCCGGCTTCGATCAGCTCGTCGTGGGTGCCCTGCTCGACAATGTCGCCCTCGCGCATGACCAGGATCAAATCGGCATCGCGGATGGTGGAAAGGCGGTGCGCGATGACGAAGCTCGTGCGGCCCTGCATCAGGCGGTCCATAGCCGTCTGGATGCGCTGCTCGGTGCGGGTGTCAACGCTCGATGTCGCCTCATCGAGGATCAGGATGCGGTTGTCCGCCAAAATCGTGCGGGCAATCGTCAAAAGCTGCTTCTGGCCTTGGCTGACGTTGGAGGCGTCCTCGTTCAGCTCCATCTGGTAGCCGCCGGGCAGCGTGCGGATAAAGTGGTCGGCGTTTGCAGCCTTCGCGGCGGCAATGACCTCCTCGTCCGTGGCATCCAGACGGCCATAGCGAATGTTCTCCATGATCGTGCCCTTGAACAGCCAGGTATCCTGCAGCACCATGCCGAAGCCCTCGCGCAGGTCGCTGCGGTCAAAGTCCCTGACGTTGTGGCCGTTCAGCAAAATTTTGCCGGAATCCACATCGTAGAACCGCATGAGCAGCTTGACCATTGTGGTCTTGCCCGCGCCGGTGGGGCCGACGATGGCGACCTTCTGGCCAGGCTTGACATTGCAGCTGAAATTGTGGATGACGGTCTTTTCCGGCGTGTAGCCGAACTTTACATGGTCAAACGTGACCTGACCGTCGATGCAGGCGGGGTCGGCGCGGCGGGCGGGGTCTGCCAGCTGGTCCTCCTCGGGCTCGTTCAAAAATTCAAAGACACGCTCGGCGGCGGCGGTCATGCTTTGCAGCATGTTGGACACCTGCGCCAGCTGCTGGATGGGCTGGGTGAAGTTCTTGACGTACTGGATGAACGCCTGAATATCGCCGATGGTGATGGCGCCCGCTGCGGCAAAAATGCTGCCGACGATGGCGACGGCCACATAGCCCAGGTTGCCCACAAAGTTCATGATGGGCTGCATCAGGCCGGACAAAAACTGCGATTTCCACGCGGATTCGTACAGCTTATCGTTCGCGCCGTTGAAGTCGTCCAGCACGGCGGTCTCGCGGTTGAACGCCTTGATGACGTTGTGGCCGGAGTAGACCTCCTCGACCTGACCGTTGACAACGCCCAGTGTCGCCTGCTGCGCCTTGAAATACTTCTGGCTGAACTTGACGACCACCAGCACCAGCGCCAGCGAGACCGGCAGGATCAGCAGGGCAATCAGCGTCATTTTAGGGCTGATGGACAGCATCATGATGAGCACGCCGACCATCGTTGCAACGCTGGTGATCAGCTGGGTCACGCTCTGGTTCAGGCTCTGGCCCAGCGTATCCACGTCGTTTGTAATGCGGGACAGCACCTCGCCGACGGTGCGCTTTTCAAAGTAGGCCAGCGGCAGGCGGTTGATCTTTTTGCTGATCTGGTCGCGGAAGTCGTAGCAGACCTTCTGCGACAGGCCGGACATGAGCCAGCCCTGAATGAAGCTGAACGCCGCGGACAGCAGGTACATGCCCAGCAGGAACAGCAGCACCTTGCCGATGTAGGCAAAGTCGATGCCGCCCACGCCGCGCAGCTTGGCGATCCAGCCGGTGGCCAGCGCCGTGGTGGCCTTGGCCAGGATCTTCGGCCCTGCAATGTTGAAAATGGTTGACAGAACAGCAAAAACAATGACGACGACCAGCGACAGCTTATACTTGCTCATGGCGGCCAGCAGCTGGCGCAGCGTGCCCTTGAAGTCCTTGGCGCGCTCCGTCGTCATGCGTCCGTGTCTTGGCATATCACTCACCCTCCTTCTGCAAATTCAGTTCCTTCTGGCTCAGCTGGCTGCGCGCAATTTCCTGATACGCGGGGCAGCTTTCCATCAGCTGGGCATGGGTGCCCTTGCCGACGATGCGCCCCTCATCCAGCACCAGGATCTGGTTCGCGTGCAGCACGGTGGAGATGCGCTGCGCTACAATAATGACCGTGGCGTTGTCAGTTTTAGCCTTCAGCGCACGGCGCAGCGCCACGTCGGTCTTGTAGTCCAGCGCCGAGAAACTGTCGTCAAACAGATAGATCTGCGGGTGCTTGGCAATGGCGCGGGCAATCGAAAGGCGCTGCTTCTGCCCACCGGAGACGTTGCTGCCGCCCTGGGCAATCGGGCTGTCAAAGCCCTCGGGGTTGGCGGAGATGAACTCCGTGGCCTGGGCGATCTCGGCGGCCTGCTCTGCGTCGGCGTCGGTGATGTGGTCGCCGCCGAACTTCAGGTTGGATGTGATCGTGCCGCTGAACAGCACGCCCTTCTGCGGTACATAGCCCAGCTCGTCGTGCAGCTGTGCCTGGGTCATGTCGCGCACGTCAACGCCGTCAATCGTCACGCTGCCCTCGGTCACATCGTAGAAGCGCGGGATCAGGTTGAGCAGCGTAGATTTGCCGCAGCCCGTGGAGCCGATGATGGCCGTTGTCTCGCCGGGTCTGGCCGTGAAGCTGATGTGCTCGAGCGCGTCCTCGTCGGAGCCGGGATAGCGGAAGCTGACGTCATGGAACGCCACAACGCCGTGGGTGCCGTCCGCGGGCAGTGCCTTGGGCGCAGCGGGGTCATGGATGGTCGAGGGGGTCTTGATGACCTCGTCAATGCGGTCCGCAGCCACACCGGCGCGGGGCAGCATGACGGCGACCATCGAGAGCATGAGGAACGACATGACGATCTGCATCGTGTAGGTGATGAACGCGATCATCTCGCCCACCTGCATGCTGCCCAGATCCATCGCCTTGCCGCCGAACCAGACGATGAGCAGGCTCGTGCCGTTCATGATGAGTGTCATAAACGGCATCATGGCGACCATCGTGCGGTTGGTGAACAGCTGGGTCTTCATCAGGTCGGTGTTGGCCCTGTCAAAGCGCTTTTCCTCAAATTCCTCGCGGCTGAACGCGCGGATGGGCATAATGCCGGTCAGGATTTCGCGGCTGACAAGGTTCAGCCGGTCCACCAGGACTTGCATCTGCTTGAATTTCGGCATGGCTACGTTCATCAAAACGGCGATGAGCGCCAGCAGTGCGGCCACGGCCACAAAGATGATCCATTCCAGCCCCGTGTTGCCGCTGGCAACGTGCATAATGCCGCCGATGCCCAAAATGGGCGCGTAGGCTACCATGCGCAGCAGGATCACACAGACGAACTGCACCTGCTGGATGTCGTTCGTGGTGCGGGTAATCAGCGAAGCAGTGGAAAATTTTTCGATTTCGGCGTTGGAGTAGCCGACGACGGTCCTGAACACGTCGCGGCGCAGGTCACGGCCAATGGCGGCGGAGACGCGGGACGCGATAAAGCCTACGGCGACGGCCACGGCAACCATGAGCAGCGTTAAAGCCAGCATCTGGCCGCCCGTGCGCAGCAGATAGGACATTTGCACGTCATGGGCAATGCCCTGGGCGTCATATTCCAGCGCGACGAGCAGCATGGCCTGGCTGGACAGGCTGTCGGCGACGGTCTCGTCCAGCTGGGCGAGACCGTCCGTCAGCTGGCTCTGCAGCATTTCCCGTGCGCCGGGGGCCTGGGACGCGGCGGCCAGCTGCGTGGCGACGGCGTCGAGGTCATAGGCCGTGGGGACCACGCTGTCGGTGGTACCGGCGGCAGTGGCGGCATTCTTCGCCGCGGCCATGTACAGCACAACGTCCGGCGTTGTGAACGCATTTTCCAGCGCGGCGGTGTCCGCGTCCGGGTTCAGTGTGCGCACACCGTCCGCGTCGGGGTCGGAGTAGGCTTCGTCTGCCAGTGCGGCGTCGTCCTCGGACATGAGCAGCTCGAGCGCCTGCAGCGTTGTGCTGCGGACGGTGTCGGGCACGGGGCTTTCAATGCCGCCCTGCTGGATGCCGGTGTCCACAATTTTGCTTGTGTAGTCGGGCAGGCTTAAATCGCAGTATGCCTGCACGATGAGCAGCGCAACGACGGCCAGGCAGGCCGCCCAGTGCCGCCCCAGCTGCTTAAAAAATTTCGTCATGCGGGGGTTCTCCTTTCAAATCGGTTTTCATAGCGGCGTTCTCGGCCTCGATGGCGGCGAGCAGAGCGTCCTTTACGGCGTTGGCCTGCGCCAGCTGCTCCGGGGTCAGCCGCGCCATGATGCGGGCAAAGTAGTCGTTCATGGCCTGCTCATTGGCTTTGCGGGCGCGCTCCCCTGCCGGGGTGATGCGCACCAGTGTCTTGCGGCGGTCCTTGGGGTCTGTCTCGCGGACGATGTGGCCGTCCTGCTCCATCTGACGCAGCCCGCGGGAAATCGCCGGCATAGGCTGGTGCATCTGCCGCGCAATGTCCGAGACATAGATCGCGCCGTCGCGGCCGTGCTGCTCAATGAGATTGTACAGACTTTGCAGCATGCCATAGCGGCATTTGGGCTGCCCGGCCAGTGCCATGCGCATCCCGCGCTTGGACAGTGTGTGCAGCCGCGCCACAAAGCGGAACATCCCGCTCAGATAAGGGGCTTCAGTGCCCATTGGTGAACACCTCCTGTTAATAGTTGGCTTGTGTTAATTATTAAAGCATGACAATAATACACCCTCCTGCACCGCAGTGCAAGAGGGTGTAAGGAAGTTTTAAGATTTGTTCATAAAGGGAGGCTTTAGGCTTATTCCTTCACACACGCAAGATTGCTCAGCGTCACACCCCTGCACAGCCCCAGAGGCAGGGCGACGGACGGCTTGGTGATGGTAATATCCTTAAAGACAATGTCCTCGACCTCATAGCCCGGCTTGTCAAAGCCCGCGATCTCGATCGGGGCGGCATCGTGTCGGCTGCGGTCATGGTCCAGCACCTCGGCGGTCAGGGTAAGCCGCTCAAAGAAGCAGTGCTCGAGCTTCGGCGGGGCCCCGGCGGGCACACCGTCGTCATTGTACGGTACGCTGTGCAGCATGACGCGGGGCGTGATGCAGTCCCGCACGGTCACGCCGCGCACATAGCCGCCGCGCTTGGGCGTGGCCTTGATCTCAATGCCGGACAGCGAGTTCGCCAGATCGCAGTCCCAGATCTGCACGTCCTCCACGCCGCCGCTCATCTCGCTGCCGATGCAGATGCCGTGGCCGCAGTCGCTGCGGCAGTCAAACACCCGGATATGCGCGCAGGGACGGTTGATTTCGTTGCCCTCGGGGTTCTTGCCGCTCTTGATGGCGACAGCGTCGTCCCCCGTGGAGAACTCCGACGCAAACAGCGTGCAGTTCGTCGAGGAATCCGGGTCCCAGCCGTCGCCGTTCCAGACGCCCTCGGACACAAAGGTGCAGTGGTCGGTCTGGATGTCGTCGCAGTAGATCATGTGGACGTTCCAGGACGGGCCGTTTTTCAGCGTGATACCGCTGATCCAGACGTTCTCACAGTTGCTTAAATTGATAAGCCGCGGGCGGACGCGGCCCGGGATCGTGTCGCTGTTCTCGCAGCTTTCGACGAGCTCCCGGTTGTCGTCCAGAAAGCTCTTGATGCGGGCACGCTCGTCCTCAATGATCTTGCGGGCCAGCTCCTGCCCGCCGCCGCAGATCGTGCCCCTGCCGCGGATGATGATATTGCGGCAGTTCGGGCCGGTCTTGTGGTTCATGTCGCCCGCGTTCAAAAGGCTTGAGTAGCAGCGCATCTCGGTGCCCTCAAATCGGCTGGGAATGCGGGGCGAATAGTCGTGAATGTTCGTTGTGCCCTGCAGGACCGCGCCCTTGGCCAGATAAATTTCCAGATCGCTGTGCAGCCGCAGTGCGCCGGTCAGAAAATCGCCCGCCGGCACGTACAGAATATCGTCCGCGCCGCAGTCGTTGATGGCCCGCTGTAAATTGTCGGTGTTCAGGATATGGCCGTCGCCCTTGCAGAAGTAGGGCGCGGCGGTAATGTCGATGCGGCGTTTTTCCCTGCCGAACTGCAGCGTGGCCGAGCCGATGCAGTAGCTGCCGCTGACCACGTCCACCCGGAAGGCACTGCCGTAGCTCAGCCCCTCTATCGTAAAATGGGTGCGGTCTGTGCGGCCAATGGCCTCACCGTTCAGGGAGACCGTGTATTCCGCCCCGCTGGGTGCGGCGGCGGGCTTATCCCAGTACAGCACCGCGTAATCTTCGGTGCAGCGTATATTCAAATTGCCTTGTTTCATGGTGACGTCCTTTGGTTATGGGGAGTTTGCTCTTTCTTACATATTGTACCACAGTGTGCGCGTTTATCCAAGACTTGGGGGTGACAAAATACGCGGGCTGAAACGCTGCAGGTTTTTACACTTTGCAAGGTTGACAGACATCGGCACGCTGGACCTGATTGACGATGACAAGGTCTGCCTGACGAACCTGAACCGCCAGGTCCCCGGCAGCAACACCTGCGTCCCCGCCGTCGCCGGTCTGATCTGCGCCGGTGAGGTCATCAATGATATTGCGCTGAACCGCGTGTAACAGTAAAGCTCCCCGCTGATAGACGGGTGTCCGTAAAACAGTTAATCCTCCGTATGGCTTAGACCATGCGGAGGATTTGTTTATGTCTAATCTTCAAACTTGCTGGCGGCAAACGGTTTGTCAAAACCGTTTGCGGACGGCAAGTCCACAAGGGATAGACGCACAAGCGTCGCAAGGGGGTGTAGCCACCTTGACGGAACGAAGTGACGAAACATTCTCAGTCGGGCAGTTTTCTTCTGCTGACCGGGAATGAAGCTCCGCAGGACGCACTACTCTCGATAGAGAGTATAGAAGTGCGCCCTTTAGTTCCTAAAGGGATTTTATCAGTTCGCCAAATTGGAAGTTGTTTATCCAAAATGAAATGGAATAACCATATCAAGTAAAACTGCAAGAACTATACTAATCGTTCCCATTAGCGTAGAACTCCTCAATGTGTCTCTCCTCAAAACAATAAGTCCAATAATAAAGACTATCACTTCCAAAACAGATTTTGCATTAAAATACCAGCATCCATATACAAAGCACATATTGAACAATACTGCCAAAATCAGCGCCGATAGTATAAGTGCCAGTTTGCTTTTCCCCCTTGCATACCAGCAGGCAAAAGACAATAATGGAGAAACAGCTGTAAATCCAAACCAAATCACCGCATAACTTCTTGGAAAAAATCCTGCAATATAGTTTGAATACAAATAGTAACTTGCAACCATACCAATAAAGAATGCAAAAACATTAATGCTTGCTCTTATTGCAGAATTGCTATAAATAGAAATACACAGTGCAATCAATACCCAGATTGCAAAACGTCCAAGGAAATTATGAACATCTAATGCTCCATCTATTGCCATAAGCACACTGGGAAGTTCAGCTTGACGAAAATCCAAAAATTTTGAAAAAGTCCCCAAAGCTATTCCAAGGAACAATACAGCTATAGTATTTATAATTTTTCTATTATTAGATATTGGTTTTTCTGCATTCCTGATATCATTCAAAAACTTTATCACAATTACCCTCACAAATCCCGATTTATTGCACAATTATTGTATTCAAATTATACCATAAAACCTGTGAACAATTCTACCGCAGCTTTGGACTAAATGAGAAAAGTCCGAACAGTTTTCTGCCCGGACTTCCTCGCTCAATCATAAATCAATTCCGCTTTCACAACTTCCTCTGCCTGTGCCTTGCAAGCGTTCATCTGCCGCACCCATTCCATTTGGTTATCGGCTTTCAGTTGCTCAGTCACACCGTTTTGCTCTGCCAGTGACCGCACGATCAGCTCCATGCGGTTTCGTGCCGCTTCGTCAATCTTAGCGCAATACTGTCTTACGTACACCCAGCTATCCGGCGGGGAACTTTGCTTTTGTGCGGGATGTATGGTACAATAGGGAAACACTGTAGGGGCCGGGCATGCCCGGCCCGCGGCCTGCCTATAGGCGGGCGTCCCCCGTGAAGCTGCGGGCCGCACATGTGCGGCCCCTGCTGCGCGGCAATTTATACTGCACGAAAGGAGCTGCCATGGACAAGGCTATATTTGAAACGGCCCATCTGGCGGCCCTGAACGACCAGCAGCGCGCGGCGGTGGAGGCGGTCAACGGCCCGGTGCTGCTGCTGGCGGTGCCGGGCAGCGGCAAAACCACCGTGCTCATCACCCGGCTGGGCTATATGACCGAGGTCTGCGGCATTGCGCCGGAAGCCATCCTGACAATGACCTACACCGTCGCCGCCACGCAGGAGATGCGCGCCCGGTTCGCGGCGCGGTTCGGCGGCGAATTGGCCGCACGGCTGGAGTTCCGCACCATCAACGGTGTGGCGGCGCGCATCATCGCGCTGTACAGCCGCATGTATGGCCGTACCCCGCCGGAGCTCATCCGCAATGAGAGCGAGACCACGCCGCTGCTCATGCGGCTATGGCAGGACACAAACCACGAGTACCCCGCCGAGAGCACGGTCAAGGATCTGCGCACAGCCATCACCTACATTAAAAATATGTGCCTGACCGACGCGGAATTGGACGAGCTGGAAACCGACATTGAGAATCTGCCCGACCTGTATCGCGGCTACCAGAAGGCGCTGAAGGCCGCGCACAAAATGGACTACGACGACCAGCTCTGCTTTGCGCTGCAAATCCTGCGCGGTGCGCCCGCGGTTGCGGCGGCGTTCCGCAAACGGTACAAGTATTTCTGCGTCGATGAGTCGCAGGATACGTCCAAGGTACAGCATGAAATTATCCGCGTGTTGGCGCAGGAAAGCGGCAATATCTTTATGGTCGGCGACGAGGACCAGAGCATTTACGGCTTCCGCGCCGCCTACCCCCAAGCGCTGATGGACTTTGAAAAGACCTATCCCGGCGCACAGATTTTGCTGATGGAGCAGAACTACCGCTCCACAGAGCCGATTCTGGAGGCTGCCAACCGCTTTGTGGCGCGCAACCGCTATCGCCGCCCCAAGACCATCGCGCCGACGCAGGGCCCCGGCGCACCGCTGCAGATCGTCACCGTGCCGCGCCGCGCCGACCAGCTGCCATTCTTGTTTGAGACGGCGCAGCACTGCGATACCGGGACGGCGGTGCTGTTCCGCAACCACGAGAGCGCACTGCCCATCATCGACCTGTGCGAGCGGCGGGGCATCCCCTACGCCTGCAAGGCAGTGGACCAGACCTTTTTTACCAACAAGATCGTCCGCGATGTGACCGATATTTTCACGCTGGCCGCACACCCCGCGGATGGGGAAACTTTTCTGCGCTGCTACTACAAATTCGGTGTGCCCGTCACCCGCGCACAGGCGCTGTTTGCCTGCAATCAGGCGCGGCAGTACGGGCAGGGCTGCTGGACGGCCCTGCTGAATGAGGACAGCATCCGTCCGCGCACCCGCGCCGCCATGGCTGACGTTGCGGACGGTCTGGCGCGTCTGCCCAAAATGGCCGCGGACGATGCGGTGCGGTTCCTGGCCGACCAGCTGGGCTACGGCAAATATCTGGACAAAAACGGCATGGACCGCACGAAGCTGGCCGTGCTGGAAATGCTCGGCGCACAGGAGCCGACGCCGCGGCACCTGCTGCGTCGGCTGGAAAAGCTGCGCAGCATCATACAAAACCATGAGAATCCGCCCGGGTGCAGGTTTTTGCTTTCGACGATCCACTCGGCCAAGGGGCTGGAATATGACCGGGTCATTTTGTTGGATGTGCTGGACGGCATCCTGCCCGCCAAGCCGGAGCTGTGCTGCCGCACGCCCGGTGAGACACAGCAGTATGAGGAGGACCGGCGGCTGTTTTACGTGGCCATGACCCGCGCGCGGCAGCAGCTGGTGCTGTTTGACTGCGCGGCGGAGCGCTCGGCCTTTGTGGATGAGGTGCTGTCCGGCCTGCCCGGCCAACGCAGACGCCACGACGCCGAGCCCGCGGGCCGCCGCACACCCCCGCCCGCGGCACGCGCCCCGCTGCCGCCTGTGGATGTGGACAGCATCACCGCCGTCGGTGCCCATGTGCGGCATGCCGTCTTTGGCCCCGGCACCGTGGAAAGCGTTGCGGGCCGCCGCGTGACCGTGCGCTTTACGGCAGGTCCGCGCACATTGGACGCCCAGGTCGTCGCGGAGCGGCATCTGATGTGGGCGGAGTGAAAAGCTCTTGCCTCCCTCTGCGAGACAGACTCCCCCGATACGGGGGAGGTGGCGCTTGCGC
>OGKU01001365.1_pt1 | contig 11791 bp, 8 predicted proteins | sample 1572611 | NCBI WGS metagenome assembly OGKU01 (sample SAMEA2581886, study PRJEB24529) | metagenome | biome: Human gut stool | place: China | collected 2011 | reverse complement strand
CCTATGTTTTCTTACGGTCAGCGCAGCAAGTGCGCAGACCTACTGAACAGTTACATTATGATTTCTTCTTTTTATAAAAATCCGGGATCTGCTGTTCATGGAATCTACGGATCTCCGCCTGGAACTCATCACTTGACAAAATATCATATCCTGTCATCGCAAGACCCTTCGCACCTTTCAGACAGATTTCCTGAGCTTCTTCACTTTTTGCAGCATCCGCATACTCTTTCGTATGAGCCCGAATCGTTTTATCGTCAGTGATCGACAGATAATCATGGATCGCCGGAATTTTTATAGAAACATTGCCGATATCTGATGATCCGTACTGTGCCTTCGGATCCGGCCACTTCATCTCAATTCCCAATGTCGCCATGTTATCTTTAAATGCCTGACACATCGGCCGGTTCGGATAACGCTCTGCTGATATCTCACCCCAGCTGATATCCGCTTTTGCTCCGGTCAACTGTTCCGCGTTTCTGACACAGAGTTTTATTACATCGATCAGCCCTTCGATTCTCTTCATGGTATCCGCGCGGATACAGAATTCACAATCTGCTGATGCCGGAATCACATTGGCCGCACTTCCGCCATTCGAAATGATTCCATTGATGTTATCCTGCGGTTCAAAAGTCGGACGCATCAGATCGATCTGCTGGAAAACATGAATGACAGCACTCAGTGCATTGATTCCATTTTTAGGTACGGAAGAATGTGCGCCTTTTCCAGTAAAATGCACTTTTACAGAGCAGGCAGCCCGTCCTCCGCGTCCTACAAGATTTGAACCACCGGATGACGGATGCATCATCAGGGCAAAGTCAACATCATCAAACGCCCCATTTTTCAGAAGCTTTACCTTTCCGGCACCGCCTTCTTCCGCAGGTGTTCCTATGATACATACTTTTCCCGGGAGATCTTCCATCACGGAAGCGAGTCCCAGAAAAGCCCCCGTTGAACACGTTGCGATTAAATTATGGCCGCATCCGTGTCCAACTCCTTTCAACGCATCATACTCTGCCAGAAAGGCTACGGTCGGACCCGGTTTTGATCCTTCTTTTTCAGCCCGGAACGACGTTTCCAGACCTCCGTATCCCTGTTCAACACGGTATCCGTGCTTTTTCAATACATCACTGATATAACTAAGCGCATGAAATTCCTCAAATCCCAATTCCGGATCATCGTGGATCTTTCTGGATAATTCTTCAAGTTCTTCCCTGTCCCGGTCAATTTCGTTCAGGATTTTACACTTTCTCTCTTCCATATCCGCTCACCTTCTATCTTCTTTAAAGTCTGATCGTGCCTACGCCGTCTTTAATTTCCATCTCAGTTCCGTAAGGTTTTGAAAGCTCTGCCAGATATGCCAGTACCTTCTCATCACCGGTCAACACCGGAACTCCTTTTTGCGGCCTTTTTTCTGTCATTCCAAGAGAGATCGGATACAGTTTGATTTCTGTCACATGTCCGTCTTCCATGGTCCAGCCTGCCATCACGGATAACCAGATCTCCGGGAGCACTCCGTATCCGGCCGTGCCGTTTTTACTACGGGCATCCATATAAGCACCTACCTTGGTATCCAGCGGCATTTTTTTATTTATGTATGCATCGTAAGGCTGCTTTTCCACAGTTTCTGTCTCAAAAAGGAAATTTCCCAGACTGTAGAAGATAGGCGCTCCGTGATAGATCTCAATTCCACGAAGTTCATGCGGCCCGTGTCCGATTACCGCATCTGCTCCCGCATCCACACATCTTCTTGAAAATGTCTCAAGGAACATGGAGGGAACCGTTGTGTCCTCCCCATCCGTCTCATGCCCATGAAAGCTTACAAGAACGATATCTGCCTGTTTTTTTGCCTCAATGATCTCCTTCTCGACACGTTCCATATCAGCCGGGAATGGAACACTCTCGATCCAGTCTTTTTCATCCAGCACAAATTTGTATGTGCCAAACGGCAGGGTTCCGGAAGCCGGCGGATTCTGATATCCATTTTTAACGGACCGTTCCATTGTTGCGTTGATCTTTGTAAGCGCCGCCAGTTCTTCTGCTTTCTTATAATTCTCTTCCGTGACATGGTAAATCGTTTCATATCGCAGCGGATTTAATCCCGGTCTTCCGACCAATTCCGCGCTCTGTCCACCAGCCATTCCTGACTCATGGAAGCTTGAAGAGACCGCGATCATTGCGACACGTCCGTTTTTCGTCTCCAGATAGCATGGTTTTGATGCCTCGGAAAGATTTTTTCCTGTTCCGGCAAAGATCATGTCTCTCTCTTTGAGATTCCGGATCGTCGCAAGAACGCCTCCATGACTGTAGTCGCAGGAATGATTATTTGCCGTATTAAACAGATTAAAACCAAACGATCTCATATCATCAAGGGTTCTTGGATCTGCCATTGCCCAGGTTCCTCCGGAAAATGCTGCCGGATATCCTTCCTCATTGTGGAATGTCATCTCCAGATTTGAAAATTTTACATCATACTGACTGATCACGTCTCTGACCTGCTCAAATCCTTCATAACCGCCTTCCGGAAATCTTCTTGTGATAAACGCATCTCCTGTAGCGATCAGTGTCATTTTCTTCATCATCTATTTTCCCTCCACAACAGAATTAGTCTCCCCGTCGATTCCTGCTGCCATCATCAATACCATAAATGCCTGCTGAACTGCCTTATATGAGTCGGTGATCGGAAACTTTTCATGAACACTATGATTCATTATATTCTTTCTATTTTCATCCGGTGCAAACGCGCGTCCAAGGCAGATCGATGGAATTCCTTTCGAAACCGCTACGTTCGCATTTGTGCAGCCGCCTTTATGGAATACCGGTTCAATATCCAGAGACTTCAAACCAAGCCACGCGGATTCTACCAGTGGTGTATGGGAATCCTGAGTTCCGCCCGGAACCTGACTGATCAGGTTTTTATCCCAGGTGATCTCATCTTTTCCCCATTTTTCTGTTTCTTCCCGGCATGCTTCTTCGATCGCATTAAAGATTTTTGTGCGAAGCTTTGTAAGCTCCTCCGGTGAATTTGATCTGAAATTAAATTTGATGGTTGCCTGCGATGCGATCGCATGCACTCCGGCCGCAGTTCCACCGTGGAAATTTGAGACACAGAAGCTTGTCTTCGGATCTGATGGAACTGTAAAATCAGCGATCTTCGCAACTGCTCTGGCTGCTGCATGGATCGGCTGTGCCATCTCGCCAAACGATCCAAACGCATGACCGCCGATACCATAAAAGTTGACCTCGTAGGTTTCTCCGCTTGTCGCCTCGAAGATCAGTGCGCTCATGTCATTGTTATCAATTGTAAGTGAAATATCAATGTCATCATTATCATTCAGGAAATCCTTCATTCCGCCGAGGCCGCCCATCCCTTCCTCACGGGTAGTTGCCACAAATACAATATCTCCGAATGTCTTGATCTCGTTCTGATTCAATGCTCTTAAAATTCCCAACAGCATTGCCAGTGCTCTCGTATCATCACCGATTCCCGGTGCGTAGAGGAATCCGTCTCTCTCCTCTACACCATGTACCGTTCCAAATGGAAAGACTGTATCCAGATGACCCTCGATCAATACCTTCGGCCCTTTGCCGCTTCCTCTTCGAAGGCCAACGACATTTCCACCGCGGTCAATGTGAACATTTTCAAGGCCAAGAGCTTTAAATTTTTCCATCATGACCGCAGCTCGTTTTTCTTCCTCTCTCGTCGGAGCCTCTATGAGAACCAGTTCTTTCTGCTCTTCAATCGTATTCCTCTCGTCTTCCTGTATAAATTTCATAGCTTCCTTTACACACGGAATACTCATTGTATATTCAAACTGTTTTTTTACTCGCTCTGATACCTGATACATGCTTTATCCTCCCTATATTCACTCACTCAAAAAATCCTTCCACAAATGACAGGAAACAAAATGACCCGGTCTGACTTCCATAAGCTTCGGACATGACTGATGACACTGGTCACAGGTATAAATACATCTCTTTGCAAATCTGCACTCATCCGGCGGATCGATCGGAGAACTAATCTCGCCTTTTAAGAGGATTCTTTCCGGACGGCTGATTCCAACTTCCGGGATCGGAATCGCGGAGAGAAGCGCCCGCGTATACGGATGGATCGGATGATCGAAAAGCTCCTCTGTCGGTGCCTTCTCAATCAACTGACCAAGATACATAACTGCAATCTCATCTGCAAAGTGATTAACAACTGAGAGGTCATGCGTGATAAAAATAAAGGTCAGTCCCATCTGCTCTTTCAGATCCTGAAGAAGGTTCAGGATCTGTGCCTGAATGGACACATCCAGTGCGGATACCGGCTCATCGCAGACAATAAATTTCGGGTTCATCGCCAGTGCTCTGGCAATTCCGATTCTCTGTCTTCTTCCACCATCAAGCTCATGCGGATATGTATTGACGAGACGCTGCGCAAGACCTACCGTTTCCATCAGTTCCTTCACGCGTGCCTCAATTGCTTTTTTGTCCTTCAGGATCTTGTTCTCTATGATCGGCTCTGCGATCGTCTGGCTGACCGTTTTTCTCGGGTCCAATGAAGAAAAAGGATCCTGGAAGATGATCTGCATATCACTTCTCATCTTTCTCATTTCAGCTGCACTCAGAGAAGTGATGTCTTTTCCGTCAAAGACCACCTTTCCGGATGTCGGCTCTAATAATCTCAGAATCGCACGACCGGTTGTCGATTTACCACAGCCGGATTCTCCTACAATTCCAAGCGTCCTTCCCCTCTCGATCGTAAAACTCACGTCATCGACCGCATGCAGGGTTCCCCTGGCTGTTTTAAAATACTTTTTCAAATTTTTGACTTCAAGAATCGTATCAGCCATTCTTTTTCCCCCTCTCGATATGGAAATCTTTGTCTTCATATGCAAGGCAGGCAGCCTTATGTGTTCCTGTGAAGGTTACAAGATCCGGTCTTCTCTTTTTACATGCCTCTGTTGCATAGTTACATCTCGGAGCAAACGCGCATCCTTCCGGAAGATCCGTCGGATCCGGCATCAAACCATGGATCGGTCGAAGTCTTGCCGTTCTATTTTTAATATTTGGTAATGAGTTGAATAAACCTTCTGTATATGGATGGAGTGTATGATTGAAAACTTCATCCAGGGTTCCTTCCTCGATGATCTTTCCGGCATACATAACAGCCACCCTGTCACACGTCTCTGCTACGATACCCAGATCATGGGTGATCATGATCACGGATGTATTCTTTTTCTCTTTCAGTTCTCTCATCAGATGAAGGATCTGTGCCTGAATCGTTACATCCAATGCTGTTGTCGGTTCATCCGCAATCAGCAATTTCGGACTGCAGGCAAGGGCGATTGCAATAATAACTCGCTGCTTCATTCCGCCGGAAAACTGATGCGGATATTCAATCGCACGTTCTCTCGGAATTCCAACAAGCTCCAGCATATCTTCCGCCTTCTTCCAGGCTTCTTCATGATTCACCTTTTCATGACGGAGCAGACTCTCTGCGATCTGCTGTCCCACGGTAAATACCGGGTTCAGCGAAGTCATCGGATCCTGGAAGATCATAGATACGAGCGTTCCCCGGATATGCTCCAGTTCGGATTCATTCATCCCAAGAACATCTTCCCCGCAGATCTCCATTTTATCGCATTCCATAACTCCCGGAGGGGAATCGATCAATCTTAAAAGGGATAAGGCCGTAGTTGTTTTACCGGCACCCGTCTCTCCAACAAGGCCAAGCGTTTCTCCCTGTTTTAGCTGGATATTGACACCGTTTACAGCCTCAACGGTATCTTCCTCCAATTCATATTTTACACGAAGATTTTTGAGTTCAAGAACATTCTCTGCCATATTCGCCCTCCTATTTCTTTAATTTTGGATCAAGGGCATCGCGAAGGCCATCACCCATCAGATTCAGTGCAAGTACCGTAATCATGATCGCAAGTCCCGGGAACAATGTCATATAAGAATAGTCACGGATATATTTTCTTCCTCCTGATAAAAGAGCTCCCCATTCCGGAGACGGAGCCGGAACACCAAGACCCAGGAAGCTAAGGCTTGATGCAGAAATGATCGCGGATGCTACCCGGAGCGTTGCCTGAACAATGATCGGAGACAGGCAGTTCGGAAGAATATGTTTAAATATGATCTTTCGGTTGTTAAGTCCAATTGCCTTCGATGCTTCCACGTATTCCTGGTTCCGGACAGTAAGGACAGCCGCTCTTGTAATCCGGACAAACTGGGGAACACTCGTAATTCCAACCGCAAGCATCAGGTTCCAGATACTCTGTCCAAGTACAGAAACAATAACGATCGCCATAAGCATATTCGGAACTGCTCCGAGAATATCGGTACAGCGCATGATCAATTCTTCCAGCCAGCCTCCGAAGAAACCTGCGATAGCTCCCAGCGTTACGCCGATAACAAGACCGATCGTCACGGCAACCAGTCCTACTGAACATGAAAATCTTGTTCCGTACAGGATTCTGCAGAAAATATCACGCCCAAGTTCATCTGTTCCAAACCAGTGATTCGCATTTGGGCTCTGAAGACGTTCCGCAAGATTCTGACCAATTACCTGTGTATCGTAATCAAGAAGGAATATAATAACAAGGACGAGCATACCGCCAAGCATCGCACCTTTATTTTTCCGGAACTGATGCAGTACCTCAGCCATCTGGCTTCTTGCTTTTCTCGGAGCGTTTTTTACCGTTTTAGCCATTCTTTTTCCTCCTTTTTACGGTTGCATACTGTGCCTTGATCCGTGGATCCACCGCTGCATATAAAAGGTCAACGATAAGTAAAACAATACTTACAAGAATTGTCGTCATAATAATGCTGCCGGTTACCAACGGAGTATCTCTCATGTTTAGTGAATCGACGATCAGACGACCGACTCCCGGCCATGCAAATACAGTTTCTGTCAGGACACTTCCTCCAAGTACTCCCGCTAACTGTGTTCCCATGATCGTAATGATCGGGATCAAAGCATTTCGGAGCGCATGAGACATAATGACTGTTTTTTCCGAGATTCCCTTTGCCCTGGCAGTTCTTAAATACTCCTGCTTCAGAACATCCAACATTGACGATCTTGTCGTTCTGGTCAGTGTTGCCATCAGACCTGTACCGATCGTGACAGCCGGAAGTACGATCGACGACAGCGTCTGATCACCGCCCGATGGGAACCAATGAAGATTGAGGGAAAATGCGATGATCAGCAGAAGGCCAAGCCAGAAGTTTGGCATCGATAGTCCAAGCATCGCCAGAATCATACTAATATTATCCTGAATACTTCCCTGCTTTGTCGCAGAATAAATACCCAGAGGAACTGATAAAAGGATTGAAACAAGAATAGATGCAAAAGAAAGTTTAATCGTTGCCGGAAGTTTTTCTACATATGTGGAAAACACATCGGTCTTTGACACATAAGAAACGCCCATATCACCATGGAGCATTCCGATCATATAATCTGCATAGCGCAGAACCACTGGCTTATCAAGTCCAAGATCATGACGGATCTCCGCGAGCTCCTCAGTGGTCGCACCCTCTGGTGCCATAAGATCTACCGCATCTCCGGGTGCCAGATCCATGATAAAAAACACAAGAAATGAGACGCCGATGATAACCGGAATCATCATGAGTAATCGCTTTATAATATAACGAAGCATAGGATCCTCCTTTGCTTTCTTTCGTATTCTGACTCATATTAGTTGCGGACCGCAATAGCGGTCCGCTGATAAGATTCCTACATTTAGTTTGCCGGTACAAAAACTTTAGAGTAATCGTGATGGGAAGTCGGATAAATATCGATTCCTCCGGTTCCCTTTTTCACACCGATAAAACCATCTGCATAGTAAAGTGGAATATACGGAACATGCTCATGAACATTTTCCTGAATCTCTTTATAATACTCTTTTCTCTTTGCCTCATCTGTTTCTGCAACAGCCTTGTCAAGAAGCTCCATGACTTCCGGATCCTCGTAGTGTGCTTTGTTTACTGCAGAACCCGGCTGAAGGATTCTTCTTGCATCATCACCGAAGATATTGAATCCCATACCGTAGATACAGGACTGATGGTCACCCTTTGTTGTACTTGTGCTGAGGCCTGCGGAGTCGAGCTCTACAATATTGATCGCGATTCCGATCTCCTTAAGCTGGCTCTGTACCATCTCCGCAATTGTCTTTCTCTCTGCGCCGCTTACAGTAACATCAAGTGTTGCGCCGCCGTTCGGATATGCCTTTGCCAGATACTCTTTTGCTTTATCCGGATTGTACTCATAACCGCCACAGGCATAAAATCCATATTCATTCCAGCCCCAGAAAGAGGTTGCTTTCTTTCCACGTCCCTCTGCTGCTACAGCGATAATGCTGTCAACGTCAATTCCGTATGCAACTGCTTTTCGAAGATCTTCATTGTCTGCCGGGGACTTCTGTGTATTAAACGCAAAGTAGGAAAGAGATCCGCCGTCATAACTGATCAGATCCAGATTCGGATCATCCTCGATCGTTCCAAGCTCGATCGTTGCCGGCTCCATACAGATATCAACTTCCCCGTTCTGTAATGCGATCAGACGGGCAGAATCTTCCGGAATATAGCGGAATGTGAAAGTCTTCGCGTTCGGAGCACCTCTCCAGCTGTCCTCAAATGCAACGAGCTTCGTATAGTTTCCAAATTCATAGGAATCGATCTGCCATGGACCTGTTCCGATTCCTGTTCCTTCTGTCGGATCATCGGTAACTGCTTTTTCACTGAGAATCGATGTAGTCGGTATCGTCATCATATATGGCCAGTCAAGGTTCGGATTGATAAGAACGATCTTTACTGTCATATCATCGACTGCCTCAACTGATTCTAGCTTTGTATATAAGTTGTTGCTGGATGTTGTTCCCTGCATTCTGTTAAATGTAAATACAACATCAGATGCTTTTAACGTTTCACCGTTGTGGAATTTTACGCCATCTCTCAATTTAAAGATATATGTCTTTCCGCCATCGTCGGTGCTCCACTCTGTCGCAAGCTGCGGTTCCAGCTCATTTGTCGTATTGTTAAAGTGAACCAGTGTATCATGCACCATTCGAAACATATAGTTATGCTGGTTGTTACTTACTTCCATAGTATCGATCGTTGTATGTTTTGATTTCAATCCCATCGCGAGATCTTCTTTTAATTGAACACCTTCCGGCGGAGTCAAGGGATTCAGATCACCTGACGCATCTGCCGTTCCTGTTGTCTGCTTTCCCGGATCAGCTGTCTCGGCTCCCGCTGTCGTAGCCGAACCACCGGATGACGATTTTGAACATCCGACCATACTTGCTGCAAGCATCGTTGTCATGAGCGCTGCTGCCGTAATACGATAAAACCTTTTTTTCATGATTTCCTCCTTTTGTAATCAACAACTACTGGTAACAAAAATGATATAAACACGACAAAAGCGCTCCTTTTTAAGAAGGTCTCCTGGGCCTTCACCATAGATTGATATGGCTGATTCTTAAAAAAGATGCGCTTTCTTTTATGAGTCAATTATATAATAATTATATATATTGTTCAAATATTATTCATGAATGACTTACATTCTCATTTCGAATGAATTTGGCATAATTTTACTTATTCTTCTTTGATACTATTAAAATATTTTTCCGTGTATTTACAGAATTTCTCCAATTCTTCTGTCATTTTTAGATCTTTCTGCAGGATCAGATACAGGGATCGTTTGAATTCGTTGTTATCGATCGGCCGATAACAGACATTTGCAAAATCTGTCTCGCTTTTCAGGTGATCTCTCCAGGAATACCTTGGCCAGATGGTGATCCCCACCCCTTCCTGTACCATGCGTCTCAAAACATGAACGTTATCACATTCAAATGCAATATCCGGAATAATCCCTTCTTTTTCGAAGATTGCTTCTGAAATCGTCCGGATACTTCCTCCGCTTCTCAGCATAACAAATTGTTCATTTCTGATATCTGACAACCTGACTTTTTCCATATTTCTCAACCATGAATCTTTATGAAACGCGAGATACAATGGCTCTTCCATCAATTTTACCGCATTGCTGAACACATACTGCGGCAGTGTACTTCGAATGCAGACATCCCATTTGGTTGCCTCTCTGCGATCTAACACCTGAAAAAAAACATCCGGATTTTCCTCCCGAAATTCGCGAATCAATTCCGGAACAAGCAACCCTGCGGTCAGAACGTTCAAACGGATCATTTTCTTCTTCTGTCTATTACGGAATTCTAACGGAAGATGTTCTATTTCCTCAAGCAAAGGAACCACCCTTTCCTGCAATAAATACCCATCATGGGTAAGCACACAAGATCTTCCGTTTTTCCGAAGCAACTCTGTTTTTAATTCGCGCTCCAGCGATTGGATCGCCTTACTGATGGAAGGCTGGGATACATTCAATTCCTGTGCAGCCATCGTAATATTCTCATATTTCGCAGCATATGCAAAATATCGAAGTTGATATAGTTCCATCTTTGCCACTCCTCCGTTTTTAATACATAATAACTGTTCAAATACCTTCAAACCACATACTCTATCAAATCAGCGCAGCAGGTGCAAAAGCCTGCTGCGCTGGATACATGATCCGGATTCTATCCCACCATCTGCACTAAAATTCCTCCAAGCGTCAGCATCAGCGCTCCGCAGGATCTTGTAACGATCTGTGCAAACGGCAGAAGCTCCATTCTATGTGCACTGCTCAAAACAGCCACATTGCCGGAACCGCCCATATTTGTCGTACACATCCCCGCTGCGATGGCTGATTCCAGTGGGAAAAAGCCAACCAGCTTTCCAAGAACTGACGCCGTAAACGTGATGATCCCCACGATGAGCACCACCGTGATCAGATATAACGGTGTCAGAGTCTTTAAAATTGTATTCAGATCGATCAGGGTAAAACCGATCCCCGCAAGTGCCGCCGCCGTCCAGCTCTTAATAGCAAACTGCCCCCACTCTCTCGCCGCATCCTCCAGCTCTTCGGACATGATGCCGGTTCCCTTCACAAGCACGACCGCAATGATCATCCATGCATACGTCGGGATCACAGGAACAAACCGGTGTAAGATCGCGCCAAGCTGATAAAAGGCGAACGCAATGATCATCCCGGTACATAAAGACGCAAATGTCGGCTTCAATGGCGGTGTCTTTTTCACCGTTTTTCCATCATTCACCAATACACCGTTTCCGGTCGTCTCCGGGTGTTTTTTTCCGAAATTGTTTAAAAGACCGCCAAAAATAATCGCTACACAGTTTCCAAGCACTGTGGCCGGTGCCATCTTTGTCAGCACATCCGCTGCTTCCACGCCGAGCGCCTGGGAGTACATGGCAGAAAGAGGAACTGTACCCGCTGTCATTCCGCCGCTGGTCATAGGCACTCCGATATAGAGAATCCCGCCCCAGAAACCTTCCCCAAGGATGATCCCCATAATTCCTGAAAGCAGAATTCCCATAGAAAGAGAGAGCACCGCCACCGGCAGAAGCTTCACGGTAGCCCTGAGCAGAAGATTCCGGTCAATATTAAAGAGACTGCCGCAGATCAGCGCCGCGATATAAAAGATCAGGAAGCCACTGTCATTGACAAAATAATCGAGCGTCTCAATCGTCTGCTCCGGGATCAGCCCGCCTGCCGTGAGGATCGCAGAACCGAGAATACAGATCACAGACCCACCGAGGTACGTCTTCACCACCGGCACGTTATTTCCAATCGCATTTAAGCCCTCACCGAATACCATCAACACTAAAAACGCCGGGACCAGACTCTTCGGGACACAGCCCGTAAACATGCATGCCGCCGTCAGTGCCAGAATGA
>OGKU01001362.1_pt1 | contig 11815 bp, 10 predicted proteins | sample 1572611 | NCBI WGS metagenome assembly OGKU01 (sample SAMEA2581886, study PRJEB24529) | metagenome | biome: Human gut stool | place: China | collected 2011 | reverse complement strand
GGCTGCGAAGCAGACATTTACTTTTCTTGCGCCATTAACGAACGAACAGCCATGCAAAGCAGGGCGGGATAGCGCGTAGCGCGGGTTCGTGAGTGTACGGGTTAAGAAAGAGTAAATTATGATATAATAAGCGCATAATATTTATAGAATTATTGACAGATTAAAATGCAAGGGGATTTATATATGAAAGCAGTAGGACTTGTAACAGAATACAACCCATTTCATAATGGACATTTATATCATCTTAATAAAGCAATGGAGCTTACAGGGGCGGATATAAGTGTTGCAGTTATGAGCGGGGATTTTGTACAGCGCGGAGAACCGGCGGTTCTTGATAAATATACGCGTACTTCTATGGCACTTAACAGTGGAGTTAACCTTGTCGTTGAACTTCCTGTTAATTATGCTGTGTCAAGTGCTGAGAGCTTTGCCGCTGGTGCTTTAAAGGTTCTTGATTATATAAAAGCCGACAGTATTGCTTTTGGGAGTGAAAGCGGTGATATAGAAAGGCTTTCTAAGCTCGCCCACATTTTGTGTGATAACGAAGATACTCTATATAAGGAAATATCTAAATACACTGCCAATGGAATATCCTATGCTGCCGCAAGACAGAAGGTTGTGGAGAAGCTGACGGATAAAGACACTGCGGCAATGCTTACAAGTTCTAATAACATACTTGCGGTTGAATATCTGAAAGCTATCATAAAAAATAATTATGCTATTAAACCTTATACAGTACAAAGACAGGGGGATAGTTATAACGATACAGATATAAGAAGTGAGTATGCAAGTGCGACAGCATTGAGAGAAAATCTTAAAGCGGATAATATATCGGAATATATACCTGTAAAAGCGAGATTAATATTATCTTCAAATACTAATTATATATATCCTGATGACATAACAGAAGCGTTATTTACAAGGCTTTTAGATATACTTTTTGCGAGTAATTATGATAAAAATATATTTATAGAAAATGTTATGCAATATCCAGATGTAAGCAAGGAGATTGCTGGCAGATTATATAAGTCGGCTATGGATATGATAACAAGGACAGTACCACAGAGGTCAGAAAGTAAAGATAATTGGGCGTTTTCATTTGGAAGCCTATGTGAACATATAAAGACGAAAGAAGTACCACTTTCCAGAATAAAAAGAGCACTTGTAAGGATAACGCTAGGGCTTGATAAAAAACATATGGAAAAATATGCGAATGAACCATATATAAGGGTGCTTGGCTTTGATAAAAAAGGGCAGGAGTATCTTTCATATATAAGAAAAACTGTGGAAGTGCCACTTATAACAAAGACCGCTGACTATAAGGAAATGCTGCTTGATGATATACACGCGGCTAATATTTATAATATGATTGTTGCTGGAAAATATGGAGTTAAAGAACTGGGGGATTTTGTGAGGGGACCAGTCAGGGTATGATAAAAAGTGTGAGTTAAATAAGAGGAAACATATACAATTCAACTGTTGGGAAATAGTATGCTGTTGGCACAGATTATATATTCAGGGAGTGTTAGGTATGTATTTAATATCAGCGTATTTTGATGAAAATACTAATAAAATATTGAAACATCTGCAACAAAGAATTGCCGATAAAACAGGCAATGATTTTATGATAAGGAATAATGTTATGCCTCATCTTACAATCAGTGCAATTGAGGCAAGGAATGTGGATGTGTTAATTCCAGCATTTGAAAAGGTATGCAGGAAAAAGTTACAGCCTTTAGAAGAAAAAGGCGTTATGAATGTAAATAATGCGATAAATATAGTATCGGTCGGACAGCTTTTTCCACGTGTGATATATGCCGCACCTGTGCTTAACGAGTATATGATGAAACTTTCAATATCCATATATAATGAATTTGCAACAATTCCAGAAACTAATATAAGCAAATTTTATCAGCCATATTCGTGGATGCCGCATATTACACTTGGCAAATGTCTTGATAAGGAGCAGATGAGACAGGCATTTGCTGTATTACAGGATTTATTTATGCCTATAGATGGTCAGATTACTAAAATAGGATTGTCTATGGTCAATCCATATAGAGAAGTGATGAGTGTAGCGTTATAAATATTCACAGATTTAACTGTGTGGTTTGGAATTAAAAAGGTTATAGATACCATAAATGATAATGCAGCAGCTTAAATAACATTGAATTATAGACATAATTCAGTAAAATTGCTTAACATTTAGAACAATTCTCACCTTGTCTTACGCAAAAAAAAGGTATATAATGGGGGCAAAAGTAGCGGTTACATAATGATAAACATAATGTACCGAAATTCATATTTTAAGGAGGAGTCAGTAATCATGGCATTTATTGACACAATTTACGCTAGAGCAAAAGCAGATAAGAAGACTATCGTTTTACCAGAATCTATGGATAAGAGAACATTCGCAGCTGCTGAGAAGATTTTAAAGGAAGGTATCGCTAATCTTATAATCATCGGTACACCAGAAGAAATCGCTGAGAACAGCAAGGGATATGATATTACAGGTGCTACAATCGTAGATCCATTCAATGATCCTAATAAGCAGAAATATATCGACAAGTTCGTTGAATTAAGAGCTAAGAAGGGTGTTACACCTGAGATGGCTAAGGAACAGATGGAGAAGGATTATATGTACTATGCATGCCTTATGTGTAAGTGCGGTGATGCTGATGGTGCAGTTTCAGGTGCCTGCCATTCAACAGGTAACACAATCCGTCCAGCTCTTCAGTTATTAAAGACTAAGCCAGGTATCAGCAGTGTATCAGGTTTCTTCCTTATGGAAGTTCCTAACTGTGAATTAGGCGAGAATGGATTATTCGTATTCGCTGACTGTGCTGTTAACCCAGATCTTGATTCAGAGAAGCTTGCAGAAGTTGCAGCATTATCTGCAGATTCATTCAAGAGCTTTGTTGGCGCAGAACCTAAGGTTGCTATGCTTTCATTCTCTTCATACGGAAGTGCTAAGCACGAGAGAGTAACTATGGTAGCTGATGCAGTTAAGATTGCTAACGAAAAGTACCCAGACATCGCTGTTGATGGTGAACTTCAGTTAGATGCTGCTTTAGTTCCAGAAGTTGCAGCACTTAAAGCTCCTAACAGCAAGGTTGCTGGTAAGGCTAATACATTAGTATTCCCTTCACTTGAAGCTGGTAACATTGGTTACAAGTTAGTTCAGAGACTTGCTAAGGCTGGTGCTTATGGTCCAGTTCTTCAGGGTCTTTCAATGCCAGTCAACGATCTTTCAAGAGGATGCTTCGCAGAAGATATCGTTGGTGTTGTAGCTATGACAGCAGTTCAGGCTCAGGATGCTGCTAAATAATTGTGTACATACATTTTGATGATATGATTGCCACGCGGCAGTCAGGTACATCATTTATAATAATATGAGGGACGAATTATTTGCCCCTCATATTGTTTGTATAACTAACATAGACTGATTATTTAATATGATATTTTTATTTTGAATATAGTATTATTAGTGATTTAATAATGAGAAAGCATAAAATGTTGTTGCTATTATTTTGTATTACGTATGCTATGTGATTTATATTATATTAAATGATTATATAACTTATATTTAATTTTATAGGAGATTAATAAGAATGAATATTTTAGTATTAAACTGCGGAAGCTCATCACTTAAGTATCAGTTAATCAATATGGAAGATGAAAGCGTTATCGCAAAGGGTCTTGTAGAAAGAATCGGTATTGATGGTTCTATTCTTACACATAAGCCAACAGGAAAGGATAAGTATGTTGTTGAAACACCTATGAAGGATCACAACATCGCTGTTAAGCTTGTACTTGATGCTCTTATGGATGCAGAACACGGTGTGATCAAGTCTACAGACGAAATCGCTGCTGTGGGTCACAGAGTACTTCACGCAGGTGAGAAGTATATCGAGTCTTGTCTTGTAACAGAAGATGTTAAGAAGGTAGTAAGAGAGTGCTTCGATTTAGGACCTCTTCATAACCCAGCTAACCTTATAGGTATTGAAGCTGTTGAAGCTGCTATGCCTGGTAAGCCAAATGTAGCTGTATGGGATACAGCATTTGGTGGAACAATGGAGCCAAAGGCTTATCTTTACGCTATTCCTCGTGAATACTATGAAAAGTATGGCGTAAGAAGATACGGTTTCCACGGAACAAGCCACAGCTTTGTATCAAAGGAAACAATCAAGTTAGCTAACCTTGACCCTAAGACAGCTAAGGTTATCGTATGCCACCTTGGTAACGGTGCTTCAATCTCAGCTTCTATTGGCGGCAAGTGTGTAGATACATCTATGGGTCTTACTCCACTTGAAGGTCTTATTATGGGTACTCGTTCAGGTGACCTTGATCCAGCTATTATCGAATACCTTTGCAACCATGAGAATCTTACAGTAAGCGAAATGCTTAATATTCTTAACAAGAAGTCAGGTGTTCTTGGTATGTCAGGTGGTATTTCTTCTGATTTCAGAGATCTTAACGCAGCAGCTAACGAAGGCAATGAAGTAGCTAAGGTTACACTTGAAGCTTATGCTTACAGAGTAGCTAAGTACATCGGTTCTTACACAGCAGCTATGAACGGTGTTGATGCTATCACATTTACAGCAGGTGTTGGTGAAAATGCAGCTTGGTTAAGACCAATGGTATGCAAGTATCTTGGCTTCCTTGGTGTTGAACTTGATGAAGCAGCTTCACAGAAGGCTTGCGGTGTTGAAGGCATCATCTCTACACCAGAATCAAAGGTTAAGCTTTGTGTAATACCTACAAACGAAGAGCTTGCTATCGCAAGAGAAACATTAGCACTTGTAAAGTAATTAACGACATATGTTAATTGATTAAATATATTAAATTAGTTATTGACAAACCAATATCAGGTGCGTATAATAGACAAAGTGTGGTAAGCGTTATGCTTATTTACTATATATAGTATGAATTGGAGACAATTATGCTAATTGATTTAAGAGAGCTTTTATCCGGTTCACAGGATGAGAAGAGTTATAAAGCAGATATTGAAATGAATACATTTAGTACAGGTTCATCTGATTATGATATAATTGATAAACCTGATGTTAATGTCAGCATTAAAAAGCTAGGTAAGAATAAGCTTTCTATAAAGGCTGATTCTTATGTTACCCTTAGTATTCCTTGTGACAGATGCTTAGAGCCGGTTGATACCAAAGTTAACTACACAGTTGATGAGGTTGTTGACTTTAATGATAATGCATCCGAGGAAGAAGCAAAAGAAGAAAAAGACTATATTGATGGATACAACCTCGACGTGGACAAGTTAGTTTTCGGCGAAATACTGATATCCATGCCGGGAAAAACCTTATGTAAGGAGGACTGCAAAGGAATTTGTCTGATTTGCGGTGCGAATCTGAACAAAGGAGAATGCGGTTGTGACAGGGATATCCTGGATCCAAGAATGTCTGTTTTCAAAGATATTTTAAAGAATTTTAAGGAGGTGTAACCGAATGTCAATTTGTCCTAAGAATAAATCTTCAAAGGCTAGAAGAGATAAGAGAAGAGCTAATTGGAAGATGAGCGCTCCTAATCTCGTAAAGTGCAGCAAGTGTGGTGCTTTAATGATGCCTCATAGAGTATGCAAGGCTTGTGGTTCATACAACAAGAAAGAAATCGTTTCTGTAGACTAATCCAGTAAAATCATGGAATTATGGTGTTATTAAAGGGTTAGGTATTAAAATGATCTAATAGTAGCCCCAATTAAAGACAGAGCGATATATATTTTCAAAGGGATAAAGAGAATAATCTTTATCCCTTTTTTTTACTTTGATTTGTCCTTTTTGTTTCGGATATTATTTTACAAAAAAATAAAGTAATATGTTTACAATGGAAACAATGGAAACTCTGGTAATATATCCTTGATAAAAACTTATTTTCGTAGTATATTTATTAAGTATTTTCATACATTATGATATAAGTGCAGGAAGTGTATATTGTTTAGTTACAGTGTGGATAGAATCACTAAAGTAACGATTTTAAAATAATATATTGATGCGCATTTATCTCATATAATAGAATATAAGGAATGGACAGATATATGATAAAAGTTGCACTTGATGCTATGGGTGGAGATAATGCACCAGTTGAGATTGTTAAAGGTGCCATAGCTGCTGTTAATGCAAGCAATGAATGCTTTGTATATCTTGTAGGTCAGGAAGATGTAGTCAGGGCTGAGCTTGCAAAGTATACATACAATGAAAAACAGATAGAAGTTGTCAATGCTTCTGAGGTTATCGAAACTGGTGAGCCTCCGGTCATGGCAATCAGAAGAAAGAAAGATTCTTCAATAGTTAAGGGTCTTAATATGGTTAAGAATAAAGAAGCAGATGCTTTCGTTTCAGCAGGAAGCTCAGGGGCTGTATTGGTGGGAGGTCAGGTTATTGTAGGTCGCCTTCCAGGAGTTGAGAGACCTCCTATAGGAGCTATTGTTCCAACTGATAATAGCTGTGTACTTATTGTTGACAGCGGAGCTAATGTTGATGCAAGACCTGATTTTTTAGTACAGTGGGCTAAGATGGGCTCTATATATATGGAGAATTGTGTAGGTATAAAGAACCCACGTGTAGCTATTGTTAATGTCGGACTCGAGGAAGAGAAGGGTAATCAGCTGGTAAAAGAAACATATCCACTTCTTAAGGCATGCGACGATATTAATTTTATTGGAAGTATTGAAGCAAGAGAGATTCCACGAAGTGGTGCAGATGTTATAGTATGTGATGCATTTGTTGGAAATGTAATACTTAAGCTATATGAGGGACTTGCTGGAACTCTTATTTCTAAGATAAAAGGGGCTTTTTATTCAACTCTTAAATCTAAGATAGGAGCATTACTTGTAAAGGGAGCACTTAAAGATACATTAAAGACTATGGATGCGTCTGAATATGGTGGAGCACCTCTTATCGGACTTAACAGACTGGTTGTTAAAACACATGGAAGTTCTAAGGCTAAAGAGATTAAGAATTCCGTTCTGCAGTGTGTTACATTTTCAAAAAGCAATATCAATGAAAAGATAGTTGAATCACTTGCTAATATGCCACACACAGATACAGAATCCGAAAAGTAAATGTATAAAATATATGAATGATTAAATATAAGCCTGAAAATAAGATATAAACAGGCGGGAATGGAGGAATAATATGGAGTTTCAGAAGTTACAGAGAATTATCGCAGATGTTCTAAATATCAGTGAGGATAAAATCACACCTGAATCTACTTTTGTTGATGATCTTAAGGCTGATTCACTTGATGTATTTCAGATTATCACAGAGATAGAAGATCAGTTTGAGATTCAGATTCCAGATGATGCAGCAGAACATATAACAACAGTTGGTGATGCTGTGTCACAGATTCAGGCAGCTCTTGCTAAATAATCAGGATAATAACAGATATGGAGTGCCGCCAAGTATCACTGCATAACATGCAGGCGAGGCGGCATTTTTATACTTATGTGTCAACTATATGATGAAAGGAAAAATATATGCATAATAAGAATTTATCAGAATTAATGCAGACAATACATTATGAATTCGAGAATATAGATCTTCTTAAGAATGCACTCACACATAGCTCATATGCTAATGAGAAATGTATTAAAAAGTATAAAGATAATGAACGTCTTGAGTTTTTAGGTGATGCCGTTCTTGAACTTACATCAAGTGATTATATATATAAGAATTATGCTGATATGGATGAAGGAAGGATGACAAGATTACGTGCAAGTATAGTGTGCGAACCAACACTTGCCATATGTGCAAGAGCTATAGGATTAGATAAGTTTGTCATGCTTGGTAAGGGTGAAGAACTCACTGGTGGAAGAAAGAGAGATTCTATTATATCGGATGCATGTGAGGCAGTTATAGGCGCAATATACCTGGATGGTGGTTTTGCTAATGCAAAAGAATTCGTAACATCATTTATTCTTAATGATCTTGAAAACAAGCAACTCTTTTATGATAGCAAAACTATTTTACAGGAAGTTGTCCAGGCAGCTCATAAAGAAGTGGTATATGAGATAATTGATGAGACTGGTCCTGAACATGATAAGAACTTTATTGCAAAAGCTTATGTTGAAGGTATGTTTGAAGTAACGGCAAACGGACATACAAAAAAACATGCCGAACAGAGAGCTGCATATGAAGCACTCGTATATCTTAAGAAGCATGGACAGGCATAATGTAATTAATGGAAAAGGAATAATAAATAAAATATGTATTTAAAGAGTATAGAGGTTCAGGGGTTTAAGTCCTTTGCTAACAAGATAGTGTTTGATTTCCATAACGGAATTACAGGTATTGTAGGACCGAATGGCTCTGGTAAAAGTAATGTTGCCGATGCAGTAAGATGGGTTCTTGGTGAACAGAGTGCCAAACAGCTGCGTGGTGCTAAAATGGAAGATGTTATATTTGCTGGTACTCAGAACAGAAAGCCGGTTGGTTTTGCATATGTTGCTATAACTCTTGACAACAGTGATCATGCATTGCCTGTAGAATACGATGAAGTAACTGTGTCAAGAAGAGTTTACCGCTCTGGTGAAAGTGAATATAAGATTAATGGACATTCCTGCAGACTTAGAGATGTCACAGAAATGTTTTATGATACAGGTATTGGTAAAGAAGGTTATTCTATTATAGGACAGGGTCAGATAGATAAGATTCTTAGCGGAAAACCAGATGAGAGAAGAGAGCTTTTTGATGAGGCGGCTGGTATTGTTAAGTTTAAGAGACGAAAGTCAGCTGCGATAAAGAAACTTGAAAATGAAAGAAGTAATCTTGTCAGAGTTAACGATATTTTGTCCGAACTTGAGAAACAGGTTGGTCCATTAAAGCAACAGTCAGAAAAAGCAAAGGAATATCTTAACTATAAAACAGATCTTAAAAAATATGATGTTAATGCATTTTTACTTGAAACTGACAGAATAAGGAAGGAAACGGCAGAGCTTAATGGCAGACTGAAAATAGTAGATGATGATTTAGAAGATTCTAAATCTGAATATGATAATACAAAATCTGAATATGAAGCAGCAGAAAATCAGCTTAATGATATTAATGCCCAGATAGACGAAAACAGTCAGACTGTATCAGCTCTGGAACTTGAAAACCAGAAGCTTCAGGGAGAGATAAATGTATTTACAGAACAGATAAAGACATTTAACGCTAATAAGCAGCTTCATTCTGAAAGATTACTGGACATTGAAAAGGACAAGCAGAATAAGAATAACTCAGTTAAAGAGCTGAGGGAGCAGTATAATGACCTTAACACAGAACTTTCAGAGTATAATGATAAGTTAGCGGCTATTAATGATACAGCTAAGGCTCTTAACGCTGAGATTGAAGGAATATCTGGACAGATTGATAATCGTCAGAACAGCATCTATGATAACCTGACAGAGCAGTCTACTATCAAGGCTGAAAATCAGAAGTTTGTTACTATGCTTGAACAGCTGGAAATAAAAAAATCTGAGCTTACAAGTCATATTATCAAAGGCAAGAGTGATGAAAGTGCACAGAAACAGGTTATTAAGTCTCTTACAGCAGAGCTTGATAATGCTGTTGGAAAGCTTGAAGATATTAATAATTCGATTGAAGAAAGTAACACGTCAGTAACACAGCTGAAAGCTGAAATCGCTGAAAAGAATAGTGAACTTGATAAGCTGACACAAAACTACCATAGAGAAAAGTCACGTCTTGAATCTTTAATAAATATTACAGAAAGATATGATGGTTATGGTAACAGCATAAAAAAAATCATGGAATTAAAGGATAGCAATCCTGGTATTCTTGGTGTTATTGCTGATATAGTAAAGGTTGAGAAACAGTATGAAACAGCTATAGAAACTGCACTTGGAGGAACAATCCAGAATATAGTTACAGATAAGGAATCTACAGCAAAAGAACTTATAGGTTATCTAAAACAGAATAAGCTTGGACGAGCTACATTTTTACCTTTGAACGCCATACATGCCAGAAATACGTTAGAAAATGAAGCGTGTATAAATGAAAAAGGTGTTATAGGTGTGGCAAGTAACCTTGTACGTGTTTCTTTCGAGTATGAAGGACTTGCTAAGTATCTTCTTGGACGTATTCTTGTTGTTGATAATATTGATAATGCACTTCTGATCGCTAAAAAATATAAATACACGCTAAGAATCGTAACACTTGAAGGTGAACAGCTAAACCCAGGTGGTTCAATGACTGGTGGTGCATTTAGAAATTCCAGCAATCTTCTTGGACGTAGAAGAGAAATAGAAGAATTAAAACAGTCTGTATCTAATACTAATAAACAGATAACACAAGAGAAGGCAGCTGTTGCTGATTTAAGGAATCAGGTTGCAAAGTACCGCGAGGCACTTGATTCTTATAATAAGCTGTTAAGAGAAACTCATATCAGAAAGAATACTATAGACGTTAATCTTAAGCAGGCAGATCTTAAGCTGTCAGAGATTATTGCTTCATATGGTGATGATATAAAAGAACAGGCATCTATTGATTCTGAAATCCTAAAGATAAGTGAAAGCAGGAATCAGGTCAGTGGTAATCTTAATCTGCTTGACAATCAGAATGAGGCAGCCAGAAAAGAGATAGAGAATCTTGGCAAAACTCTTGAAGCAAAAAAATCAGAGGAAGCAGCTGTTGCACTGAAAATAGAGAATCTGAAAATATCACATTCATCTATAGAGCAGAAAGCCTCATTTATCAATGAGAATATAGAAAGACTATGTAAAGAGCTGGATAATCTTGAAGAAGAAAAAACTTCTATACAGGAAAAGATAGGTGAAACAAAAGAACTTGTATCAGCTAAGCAGGCTGATATTGAGCTTGTTAAGAACTCTATAGAAGAGTCCGAAAGAAAAATAACAGCAATAGGTGAAAAACTTGAAGATTTAAGAGCCGCCAAAGAAAAGGTTAATGCAAGTCATAAAGAGTTCTTTAAGAAACGTGAAGAATTAAATGAAAAAATAATTCTTCTTGAAAAAGATAGTATGAGACTTCATAACCAGTATGACAGACTTGAAGAATCTTATGACTCACTTGTAGATTATATGTGGAATGAATATGAGCTTACATATAGTTATGCTCTCGAGTTAAAGAGCGATGAGCTTAATAATATTAACGATATAAGAAAGCAGATTAACATATTAAAAGCTGCAATCAAGAAACTTGGAGATGTCAATGTAAATGCTATTGAAGAATATAAGTCAGTAAGTGAAAGATATGAATTCATGAAGACACAGCATGATGATATGATTGAAGCAGAAGAATCACTTATGAAGGTTATTGAAGAACTTGATGAAGGCATGAGAGCGCAGTTTACTGCTAAGTTTGAAGAAATAAAAGTTGAATTTGATAAAGTGTTCAAGGAACTTTTTGGTGGAGGCAGAGGAACAATAGAGCTTGTAGAAGGAGAAGATATTCTTGAAGCTGGTATTCTTATAATATCCCAGCCACCTGGAAAGAAACTTCAGAATATGATGCAGTTATCGGGTGGAGAAAAAGCGCTTACCGCTATTGCACTTCTTTTTGCAATACAGAATCTAAAACCTTCTCCATTCTGTCTTCTTGATGAAATAGAAGCTGCACTTGATGATTCAAATGTTGGAAGATATGCTAATTATCTTCATAAGCTGACAAAACATACACAGTTTATTGTTATCACTCACAGACGTGGTACAATGGAGGCGGCAAATATTTTATACGGCGTAACAATGCAGGAAAAAGGCGTTTCTAAGTTGTTGTCACTTCATATAGATGATGTCGCAGACGATATGGTCAGTTAGGAGTAGTATATGGGATTCTTT
>OGKU01001349.1_pt1 | contig 11923 bp, 19 predicted proteins | sample 1572611 | NCBI WGS metagenome assembly OGKU01 (sample SAMEA2581886, study PRJEB24529) | metagenome | biome: Human gut stool | place: China | collected 2011 | reverse complement strand
TGTGGTGGAGGGCGTGTATCTGGCCACGGCCCTGTGGCTGACGGTCAGGTTCGCTCCACGCGATGACGTGGATGGCGACGTCTGACCGTATCCGCCGGCGTACAAGGACGCGGACGGATGGCGGAAGCGTGAGTCCCTTCATCTCACATTGCATTTCACGCATTCACTCTCACGTCTTCCGCCGTCACGCCGTCCGCTGCGGGTTCGAATCCCGCCGCCGGCGCTTGGCCGGACCGTCAACGCCGCCCGCATCCCCGTTTCGTTCAGCTTTCCTGGGGTGTGGGAACGATGGGCGTGCTCCAGTGCTGTCATGGCGCCCAGCGGTCCGGCTCATATCAATCAATCTCATATCAATCAAGGTCAAGGGAGGAACCGATGAAGGAGATTCTGCCGCATTGGCATTTCAGTCCGAACGCTCCGGTCAAGGACGTCGGCATGAAGGGGATGACGCGTGGCGACAGGGCGGTGGCTGAGGCGTGCCGTCGGGCGATGGAGACCGAGGCGTGGAAGGAGCTGGAGATCTTGGAATCGGTGGGCGTGCGGTTCACCGGACTGGTGGGCCGGTTCGTGTCCGAGGTGGCGTCTCCCGTGTTGGAGGTGATGCCTGGTGACAGTTTCCATCAGGGAGCGGCCGCGCAGTTGACGCACATGGTGAAGACCAGGGATGGTGGCGAGACCATCCGCATCATCAAGACTCTCGCCGTGAAAGGAAGGTTCTGATGGCTGGTGAGACGATCATCACGATGGTGGGCAATCTGACCGCGGATCCGGAATTGAGGTCGACGAAGAACGGCAGGAGCGTGGCTGGTTTCACGATCGCGTCCACTCCGCGCACGTTCGACCGGCAGTCGCAGCAGTGGGTTGACGGTGACGCGTTGTTCCTCCGCTGCACGGTATGGGGTGATCTGGCCGAACATTGCGCCCGCTCCCTCGCCAAGGGCATGCGTGTGGTCGCCCAGGGCAGGCTGACGCAGCATTCGTGGGAGGACGAGCAGCATCAGAAGCGTTCCGCCGTGGAATTGCAGGTGGATGAGATCGGCCCTTCCTTGCGGTGTGCGGCCGCGCAGGTGGCCAAGGCGCAGCGTGGCACGGCTGGAGCGTACGGGAATCCGGCTTCCGCTCCGGCCGGCTATACGGGCGGGGCCGCCGCAGCTGCGGCTTCGTTGCCGCCGTCCGACCCGTGGGGTTCGGCTTCGGGCTCGTCGTCTTCGTTCGGTGATTTCGGCAAGCCGGAATCCGAACCTGAATTCTGATGAAAGGAATGGATCATGGGCATCACCATAGAGAATCTGCAGGTGGACGACCTGCATGCCAACCCGCATAATCCACGCAAGCAGGTCGGCGACGTGGAAGAACTGGCGTCGAGCATCCGGAGCCAGGGCATCAAACAGCCTTTGCTGGTCACGCCGAACGGCGAGACGGACATCGACGGACACAAGCAGTACCGTGTCGTGATCGGCCACCGCAGGCTCGCCGCGGCCAGACAGGCGGGACTCTCGCCCGTGCCCGCGATCGTCGAGGAGATGGACGCACGCCGCGAACGCGAGATCATGCTCGTGGAGAACACGCAACGCTCCGACCTGACTCCAGTGGAGGAGGCCGACGGCTACCAAGGGCTTCTCGACCTGGGCGTGCGGGTCAAGGAGATGGCCGAGAAGACGGGACGCAGCGACCGGTTCGTCCGCAGACGGTTGAAGATAGCCAGAATCCCGCAGGAGACGCGCGACATGTCCACCGACTTCAGCCAACTGTCGCTCGACCAGTTGGACAAGCTCGCCGAATTCGAATCCGACCCCGACATGCAACGCGAGCTCGCACGGTCCACCGACTTCGAATGGACGTACCAAAGGCTCGTCAGAGAACGCGACAAGACGAAATGGTGCGGTGAGGCCGACAAGGCGCTCGCGAAGGCCGGTGTCAGGGTCGAGTCCTTCCCGGACGGGAAGAACTATTGGACGTTCGAACCGTGCGGCTACAGGCGGCATAACATCATTTCCTCCACTCGGGATCCGTTCTGGAAGCAGTTCACAAGCGAGGACGGGTGGCCGAAACTCCGCGTCTACGAGAACCATGGCGACTACTGCCTGTACGCGCCGATTCCACTCGACCAGCTCGAAAGGGAGGAGAACGCGAAAACCGAACGCCAGGCCATCATGGCACGGGGGAAGGAGCTCGACCGCAAGGCCAGGGACTTCGAGGCGATCGCGAGGGACACGCGTTTCGCATGGCTGAAAACCAACCTCCACACGCTCACCCGCGAACAGACAGTGGCGGGAATCTGCGAACTCGCGCTCGCTGAGACGGTCGGCTGGCATTCGATGTTCGTGAGCCAGCCAAGCCATGGCGAGGGTGTCGTGGAGGCGCTCATCGGTTTTGGATGGAATCTGCCGATCACTGAGCATGACGACGACCACTGGTCGTTGGAATGCAAGGAGAACCTCGACCAGATCCGCATGGTGTTGAGGGACAGGCCGCTGCGGATCCTCGACGTGCTGGCCGCACGCCAGGAGGACAACGCCGACTGGAGTTCGTGGCGCACCATGCGCGGCGTTGATGAGATGTGCGTCTGGTACGGCGCATTGGAACACCTCGGATACCAGCCCAGTGCCGAGGAACGCGAGGCACTCAAGGGCGCTATGGCCGAAAAGGAGCAGGAATCATGAGTATGAAGGCGTTGGAGTGGGCCATGTACGACGTGCCCGCCGAAATGGTCAAAGGAGCTTTGCTGCGCATCCTGCTCCTGCTTGCCGACCATGCTGACACGCAGGGCAAGGGAGCGTTCCCGAGCCAGAAGCGCATCGTGGCCCTGACCGGATACAGCCGGCGCACCATCCAGAACGGCCTGCACGATCTGGAAACGGCCGGACTGATCCGAAGGGGAGACCAGCGGATCACCGAGCATCTCGGCAAATACCGTCCGATCGTCTGGGACCTCACGATGAAGGATTTCAGAGGCGCAAAAACTACGCCTCTGGAACAGCCGCCGCAAGAGGCGCAGACCACTGCGCCCCTAAACAAGTTGGAGGGGCGCAATCAGGGGCGCAAAAAAACGTCGCTAGGGGCGCAATCAGGGGCGCAATATGACTGCGCACAGAACCTATATAAGGAAGAACCATATATAGAACCTAGAGAGAGTAACGCGCGCGCGAGAAAACCAATCCCAATACCAGCCGACTGGAAACCCACCGAAGAACACCAGGCGCTCGCCGACAGGCTTGGCATCGACTGCAGCATCGAAGCCGACAAATTCCGCGACAGGGCCCTCGACTCGGGAGCCCGCTCGGCCGACTGGAACGCGAAATACCGCAACTGGCTCGTCAAAGGCAAGGAACGCGGCTTCGCCACACCAAAGGATTCCAACGCTCGCCGACGGTTCACGTGGGGCAGCGAAGAGGTCAAACGCGTACTCGGCCCGATAGCCTGCGAAGGCACGGACACGTACATGGAGCTCGCATGCAAGGTCGCGGACCTGCTCAACCAGGGCGTGGACCCGGACATGCTGCGCCGTCAGCTCGCGAACGTGCCCGGCGACGTATTGGCCGAACAATTGTTCGAACAGGAGGCGGCGGCATGAACGCCATGACCATCGCACACATGGCCGGCATCCTCACCTCGGCAATCCAATCCGCGGACCGATTGGAACTCGACGCGCTCAAAGGCCCAGCGCTCGCCGATGTGGACCTTGACCTCGTCCGCGATATCAAACGCGACTGCTCGACCTGCATCAACCTGCTCGAACAAATCGGAAGGGAGCGACGATGAGCGACCGGCAATTCCAGGAATCGAAACGCATCGCGCTCGCACGCCAGGGCTGGCATTGCATGCGTTGCGGACGCAACCTGCACGACCCGAGTGTCTGGCCGGGCAGGAGCGGCCACCACCGGCAGTTGCGCCGTCGGGCCGACCCGACCGTGCGTGACCTGCCGTGCAACATCGTCGAACTGTGCGGTTCCGGCACGACCGGCTGTCATGGTTGGGCGCACGCGCATCCGGCGGAGGCGGAACGGTTCGGCTACATCATCCCGAGTTGGCGCGCTCCGCTCAGCGTGCCGATACGCGACTGGAACGGCGACTGGTGGTGGCTGTTGGATGACGGCACGGCGCAACGGCTCACGCAAATCGAGATCATCGAATGGCAAAGCGATTGGAAGGAAGAATCATGAGGAAACAGGACGAAGACCGGAATGGGAAGCCGGAGGCGCTGCTCTGGCTCGACTTCGAAACGACCGGTACGGACAGGGATGGCAGTCTGCCGTTGGAGGTCGGCATGGAATGCACCGACGTGCTGGGCGAACATTCGTATGGATCCCTGCATCGCATCATCAGACCGTACGATCTCGACCTGTTGGACATGGGCCCGGTCGCGTTCTCGATGCACACGGACAATGGATTGCTGTTCGAACTGTTGAACGGCTCCGCGCACGACGACTGCGTGGATGCTGTGGCGAACGCAGTGGAGGAGTATCTCGACTCCCTGTCGCAACGCTTCACGCTGGTTCCGGCGGGCACGAACGTGGACTTCGACATCGACTTCCTCAAACGCCTCGACCTGGCCCCGGACAGGTGGCTGTCCTACCGCAAGTTCGACCTGACCACGTTCCGCCGCTACCTCACGTTCCTGGACTGCCCCGAAGACCCGTACGAGGGGCATTCCGGCACGCACAGGGTACGCGACTGCATCCGACGCGACATCAACGACTACAAGTGGTACCGCAAGCTTCTGAAGGGAGCATGGTGATGACAGCGGTCTCCATGATGCTCCTGTGCGCGGCCGTCCTGGTCGCTTGGATCGGAGGCCGGCCATGACGGTCCAGACGCATATGGCGTGGCGGTACCGGAATCCCGCCGACCTGATCGGCCGTCGATGCATCGCGCTCACCGGCATGGATGTCACGTTGGACGGCCCGTTGGATTTGATCCGGTTGAGCCCGGTCCACGCGGTCCTGAAATACCGTGGCATCGGCCTGCACGTCATCGACTGCGACCTACGCCACCATACGAACAAAACCTCGGACGGCATCCGCGCCGTCGTCATCACGGAAGGCAAACCATGAAAAACATCACATCGCATGCCAGGAAATGGCATAGGACCAGTCCATGCCCATACTGCGGCACGAGGAAGCCAAGCATCGAACCATACGCCAGCATCATCGGAACCAAGATGCGCTGCATCTGGATCGCCAAATGCCGTGCATGTCCGAACGCCGTCTGGATCACCACCCCGGACGACGACATCAAAACCGCGATCCGTGGATGGAACCGATACGCCAACGGCGGATGGCGCAAACACTAGGAGGAAACGAAATGAGAAAAACAACACGCAGCACACTCGCCATCACCGTCATATGCATGGCGCTCGCAGGATGCGGCAGTGCATCCAAGACGTCGACCCCGGCCCACGCCATCGCCGCCACCGGCACCACATGCTCCAAAAGGTCCAGCGACGACATCAAGGAATGCATCGTCACACTGTCCGACACGAGGCAAGTGGACTGCGTCGTCTACTCGGGCTACGAGGAGGCCGGCCTGTCATGCGACTGGAGCCATGTGAGCGGCGCGGACAAGGAGCCTGCAAGATGAGCTACAACGTCGTCACCACGGAAGGTGTCAGAACGTTCGAGAACATCGACGATGCTGGCGACTACGCGCAGGTCGTGTCCTTGAGGACTGGCGAACCGGTCAAGGTGTTCCATGCCGAGACCGGACTGGTCACATTCACAACCAAAACAAAGAAGGAAACGAAATGAAAGTGAAGAAACCACTCATGGACATGATCATCAAATGGCATCAGGCCGGATACAGCCTCGATGAGATCTCGCCACTGGTTCCTCAAATCCCCAAAGAGGAAATCAAAGCAATCATCCAACAACACCACGAATAACAAGAAACCCGACCTTCCGGCCGGGCTCCTGACACCACCAGAAGACTACCACGCCGGAGGGAATCGAACAAATGAACGAACAAAACAACGAATCCCAACCAACACCAAACCAGACACAACCAGCACAAACCAAACAAAACAAGCTAGCGCTCGCCGACATGTGCCGAGTGTGCGGCGGTGAGTGCAATCTGCGCAATACGCTGTGTGACAAGTGCGATGCCGTAATGAGAGGATGGCTCCGCGACTATCCGTCATGGATCCAAGCCCTGAGCGAGTTTCTGGACAGCACCGCACATTACGGTGGCCATCAGCCCGGCCGGACCAATTTGGCTTCGGCTCCGACGCCGGTCAGGTTGTCTGTGATTGACCATCTGCAGGAGATCGATGATCTGGCTGTCGCTCTTTGGCGGCGGTTGTATGCTCCGCCGGCCATGCCGTGGGCCGATAGCAGGATTCATCCGTCTGTGTTGAAATGCCTGAGTATCTGCGCGGATTGCAATCGTCTTTCACGATTGCCGGACATTGGTCTGATTTGGCGTGACTGGGAGCGGGTGGTGCGCAAGACGCTGGGCATCATCGACGTGCCGCCATCCAGGCACGGCATCGGCAGGTGCCTGAATCCTCTGTGCGGCGTGGAGCTGAGTGCGGAGGTCGGCGCGGTAAGCGTTGACTGTCCGGTGTGCGGCAACGCTTATCGCGTGGTCGATGTGCGATTGGGTTTCCTGCGGGAGTGCATCGAATCGGGCAGGGCGTTCACGGCGGGGGAGTGCGCGGAGCTGCTGCGTGAATGCGGGTTCCAGTGCAATGCGAATACGATTCGCTCATGGCGTAAGCGTGGCAGGCTTCAGCCGGCCGGTGAGAACGATAAGGGACGGCCATTGTACAGGCTTTCGGACGTGCATCGGCAGGTGCTGCGGCGCGATTCGATTTGACAAAATCGAAAGTGCAACGCAGAATTGTCAGTGGATTAGAGGGTTCAAACCGAAGACATACGGTTTGAACCCTTTTCATATCCGCCTTGGATTCTCCTAACTCCTTGGGTTGCGTAACACCATCCTGTCCGAACGGCATATCGGGCACGCTCCGCCCACTCTCGTCAGAGTGGGCATACACCAACAGCGGCAGGCAAGCCAATCCCGCGCTTACGTGATGCGGTGATGCTCAAACCGCCTGTCCATGCCTTCGTCAGTGGTAGATCGTACCGGCCGCGAGTCTTTATTGGATTCTCTTCCTTGCGACTGCGGGGACGCGGGTTCGAATCCCGCCGAAGGCACCCATGAAACAAAGGAAGCCCGGAATCGTTTTCCGGGCTTCCGGCTTATTCGTGCTCCTTGTGTTTGCGTGGTCTGCCGCCGCCGACGCCTCTGCCGGGACGTCGCGCGTTCCACCGGTCGATGGTTTCGGGGAGCCAGCCGCGGGTGCGGCCGATGCGCACGTCCGGCTCCGGCAGGTCGTAGACGGCGGCGTTCGCGACGCCGAGTCTTTCGGCCACCTGTTTGACGCCGAGGTATTCAGTCGTCATCGCCGTCCCTTCTGTCCATGATGAGCGTGGCGATGCACCAGATGCCCGCCGCGAGTCCGAACAGTCCGGCTTGCCATGGTTTCCCCGTGAGGCCGAGCATGGCGGACAGCAGTCCGCATATGATGCCGCATACGGCAAACAGTGTGCTTGTCTTCATGATGGCCATGAAATAGGATGGAACCGGGGTTCCGGGCACTAGGTCTGCTCGGAACCCTTTCGTCATCTCTTATGACGCGGCCTGCGCCGTATCGAGATGACGAGCGCCGCCAGTGCGATGATGTTGCTCGCCACCGAGCTGATGGCGGTCACGATGTCCGTCCATTTCATGCTCACCTCCTTTCCTGTTGACATAAACTATTGTATCAAAAATACATAAGTTATGCAAGCGAGATAGATATTACACGCCGAAAGGAGCAGAAATGAAAGAAGCCCTCGAAGAGATCGCACATCAACTCACACGCATAGCCGACCAAGGAGAACAGGCGGGCATGCAAATCAGCAGGGGGGATGCCTTGGAAGCGTGGGGCCTGCGAATCTACGAGGAGGACTTCCTCTCAGCGCTCCAATGTCTCGGAATCGAAGTCACAGACTGATATCGAATCGATGACGAATGACATCATATAAGCCAAACGTTCGCAGACAAAACGGATCGCGACGGAATCAGCTCGTTTCCAGACACAAAGCAGCGGTCAAAAGCGGAAGAACCTGCGGAATCTGCGGAAAGCCAATCGACCTGCGACTCAAATATCCAGATCCTTGGAGCTTCGTCGTGGATGAGATCATCCCAATCGCAAGAGGTGGAAATCCATATTCCTGGACAAACACCGAACCGACACATCGATGGTGCAACACCGTCAAAGGCACGCATACACTCGAGTGGGCACAACGTGAAGTGCGACGGCTCATGGCCGGTCGGCTGGGGCAGCAATCAAAACCACCCACCGGCGTGCCGTTTCGGAAAATCGACATCTAGGGGCGGTATCCCCTCCCGGTCCGGAAAACACGTCCCCCGCCGCATAGGGCCGATATCTCCCCGGAAGCTTAAAACGTGACGGTTCGTAAAACGTGACGGGAGGCGAAACGTCGTGAAATGCCTCATTTGCGGCAAGGAATTCAGGCCGTCAGGACGCGGGAAACCAGCTAAATACTGTTCTGGCGCATGCCGTGCGAAAGCGTACCGAGCAAGGAAGAACGATGGCGAGTCATCGCCGAAACCAGCAAAACCAAGAACAAAACGAAAGGCAAAGACGCCAGCTACTGCAGAACGGGAACATCCGGCAGACATCGACCGTCACAGTTTCGAACGCATGATGGATGGATCACACGAGGACACACTTCGTGAAATCGTCGGAAGACTTCGTGAGGCTCTGCATGATCCATCAACGCCGGCCAACGCGTTGCCGTCGATCAGCAGCAAGCTCGCAGAATTCGACGAACGGATGCGTATGGCCGAGGAATCCGGCAGCCTGTTCGACATGAACGATGACGTGACGGAGGTGGCGGAGGATGTCGGAGCGTCGATTGTCTGAAATCGCCCAACGGCTCGTGCAGCCGGAAGCCGTCACGTCAAGCGACTTCAAACTTATCAACGGTGCGGCGGTCAAGGCTGGGATTCATTACGACCTATGGCAGAAAGGCTTTCTCTACCTTCTGTTCGCAAAACGCTCCGACGGCAAGTACGCATGCGGGTCCGGCGGCGCGGTTCTGTCCAGCTGTAGACAGATTGGCAAGACGTTCACCGTCGGAACCGCGATATTCATCCTGTGCGCCGGACGCGCAGGGACTCTGGTCATCTGGACCGCGCACCATACGCGCACCTCCGATGAGACGTTCGCCGATATGTGCGACCTGACCCGCAATCCGAAGCTTTCCAAATACGTGCAGTCCGTGCGCCGCGCAAACGGGCAGCAGGAGATCCGTTTCACCAATGGAAGCCGCATCATGTTCGGCGCTCGAGAGAACGGTTTCGGCCGAGGTCTGCACTCCGCCGACATCGAAGTGTTCGACGAGGCTCAGATTCTTACCATCAAGGCGTTGGACAACCTGATTCCAATCGTGAACACAAGTCCGAATCCGCTGATTGTGTTCATGGGCAATCCACCGAAGCCGGGCGATCAATGCGAGGCCTTCGAGGAGAAACGTTCGACCGCGTTGTCTGGCAAGTCGGATGACATGCTTTACGTCGAGCTCGGTGCAGACCGCGATTGCGACCTGGATGACAGGACCGCGTGGGCGAAAGCGAATCCGTCATATCCAAAACGCACCAGCGAGGAAGCAATCCTGCGCATGCGCAACCTCCTCGCAGAAGACTCGTTCCGACGTGAAGCGCTCGGCATCTGGGACGAACAGACAGCCACAGAGGTCATTGGTGAGGATGCATGGCACGCTACCGAGGTAGCCGACCCACAAACGGATGGCCTGCTCTCGTTCGGCGTGGACATGCCGCCGGACAGGAGTGCATTGGCCATCGGACTCGCGTTCAAGCACGACGATGGCACTGCATTCATCTCCCTACAGGAATACCGTTCCACTCGAACCGACGGAGTCCAATGGGCCGTCGACTGGCTGGCGGAACGCTGGAATAAGACCGCTGCGGTGGTAATAGACGCGCAATCGCCGGCCATGAGCATCGTGCCCGACCTGCAGAAACGGCATGTGCGTGTGACAGTCACCGACACACGCCAATTAGGACAGGCCACAGGCCGCGTGCTCGACATGATCCGTGACAAGTCCCTCACCCATCTGAGTGATAAGGACCAGCCACAGCTGGTTGCCGCCGTGAAGGGCGTCACATTGCGCGACATCGGTTCCAATGGAGCGGTCGCATGGAACAAGAAGGGCTCCGACGTGGAAATAAGCCCATTGCAAGCTACGACTCTGGCATTGCATGGGGCATTCACCACGAAACGCAAGCCAGGCAGGAAACAACGATTAAGGAGGCTTGCATGACATCGCTGCTCGCTCCGGTCACCGATTTCAGCGACCTCGGCATCATCTTCAATCCACCGACCGATATCAAAGGGCTTGACCCGGCGTTGCACGACACTTTATCGAATCTCGTCACTGTGTGGAACCGTAAGCGCGCGCGCAATTCATTGCGCTCCCGGTATGCGGATGGAAAACATCGGCTCCGCGACATCGGCTTCTCCATCCCGCCGAGCATGCGGAATCTCGAGGAGGTGGTCGGCTGGCCAGCGAAAGCAGTCAATGCACACGCCGAGCGCTGCATGTTCGATGGCTTTGTCAGTCCGAATAGCAGCGACGATTCCTTCGACCTGAATCCAATTCTCTCCGCTAACCGCTGGGACATCGAGCTGCCGATGGCGATCAGCAGCAGCATGATCCACTCGTGCGTCTTCATGGCCGTGTCGGAGGGCGACGAGTCGGCTGGGGAACCGCCTGTGCTCACCATTCCGCACAGCGCGCAATGGTCGAGCGCCCTGTGGAATTTCCGTACGCGCAGTCTCAAGGCGGCGCTCACCATCGATGACATCGACGATTACGCGCGTCCTACGCGATTCCGCCTATGGACGCCTTTCCAAGTCATCACCTGCCAGCTTGGGCGTGAATGGTACGTGGACGATGTGTGGACGCATGGTCTTGGCCGTGTGCCTGTGGAGGTGCTGTCTTATAGGCCGACCATCGACAGGCCTTTCGGCAGGTCGATCATCAACCGCGCGGTCATGAGCATCACCGATGACGCGGTGCGCACCGTCCTGCGCAGCGAGGTCAGCGCCGAATTCTACTCGGCACCGCAATGGCTCCTACTCGGCGCCGACCCCGATTCATTCAAGGACGATGATGGCAATCCGATTCCAGTCTGGGAATTCGTCATCGGACGATTGAACATGATTGGTAAGGACGAGGATGGCGACGTGCCGAAGCTTGAGCAGATCACCCAGCAGTCCGTGCAGCCGCATATCGACCAGATGCGAGAGCTTGCCTGCAGATTCGCCGGGGAGACGAATGTGCCGGTCAGCTCGCTCGGCATCATCCAGGACAATCCATCGAGCGCAGAGGCGATGCATGCTGCGGAGAAGGATCTGGTCATCGACTGCTCGGCAGCGAACCGCGTGTATGGTGCTTCGCTTCGTCGTATCGCGCAGGACATCATCATGCTTCGCGACCATACGACCGAAGTGACCGACGAGATGGCGGGCATCACCGCACGATGGCGCAATCCGTCGCTGCCGAGCGTCATCGACGCCGGAGACGCGATGGTCAAACTCGTGGGGGCCTTCCCTTGGCTTGCCGACACGACCGTCGCATTGGAGGAAGTCGGCTTCACTGACGAGCAAATCACCAGACTCCTATCGGAAAAGCGCCGAGCCGAAGCGAAAAGCGCATTGAACGCGCTCGCCGGGATGAACGGAGGCGGGAATGACAAACCGGACTCCGAGCCGCAAGGAAATCAATCTTCTGACCAAATCGCAGAAGACGGCGGTGAGCCTCGCACAACGGGAGATGGGCCAAGCGTCGGGGCCTGCCCCGCACCGCCGGACATAAGGTGGGGGCGGAGG
>OGKU01001348.1_pt1 | contig 11954 bp, 9 predicted proteins | sample 1572611 | NCBI WGS metagenome assembly OGKU01 (sample SAMEA2581886, study PRJEB24529) | metagenome | biome: Human gut stool | place: China | collected 2011 | reverse complement strand
CCCTGATCATCGGCGGCGGCATGGCTTACACCTTCGTCAAGGCTCAGGGCTACGAGGTCGGCAAGAGCCTGTGCGATGATACCAAGCTGGATTACTGTAAGGAAATGATGGCCAAGGCCAAGGAGAAGGGCGTGAAGCTGCTGCTGCCCGTGGATGCAGCCTGCATCAAGGACTTCCCCGATCCCATCGATGCTCCCGTGGATGTCACTGTGGTGCCTGTCACTGCCATCCCTGCTGACATGGAGGGCTGCGACATCGGCCCCGAGACCATGAAGCTGTTTGCCGATGCTGTCAAGGCATCCAAGACCGTGGTGTGGAACGGCCCCATGGGCGTGTTCGAGAACCCCACCCTGGCAGCCGGCACTCTGGCTGTTGCCAAGGCTATGGCTGAGAGCGATGCTACCACCGTGATCGGCGGCGGCGACAGCGCAGCAGCTGTGCAGCAGATGGGCCTGGGCGACAAGATGACCCACATCTCTACCGGCGGCGGCGCTTCTCTGGAGTATCTGGAGGGCAAGGAGCTGCCTGGTATCGCTGTGATCCAGAACGCATAAGCATCTGAACCAGCATCACTGAGGTGCGGCGGCATATACGCCGCCGCACTTTTTATTTTGGGTAATAAGATCTCTCAGCCTTGCCGACGTTTGCCAGCCCCCATCCGGGAGGCAGGAGATGTCGTTTATCCTGCCTCTCCTGCCGGGAGAGGCGGCAACAAAGGCGGCGGAGAGATATTTTGATAAGGAGATCGTTAGAATGGATAAGGCAAAGCGTAAGGCAATCATTGCAGGCAACTGGAAGATGAACAAGACCGCCACTGAGGCAGCCAAGCTGGTGGACGAGCTGATCCCCGCCGTCAAGGATGCTTCCTGTGAGGTCGTTATCTGCACCCCCTACACCGATCTGGTCACCGCCGTGGAAAAGACCAAGGGCACCAACATCCATGTGGGTGCTGAGAATGTCCACTTTGAGAAGTCCGGTGCGTTCACCGGCGAGATCAGCGCCGATATGCTGGTGGATCTGGGCGTGGAGTACGTCATCGTCGGCCACTCCGAGCGCCGCCAGTACTTTGCAGAGACCGACCAGACCGTGAACAAGCGCGCTCTGGCTGCCCTGAATGCGGGCCTGAAGGTCATCATCTGCGTGGGCGAGAGCCTGCAGCAGCGCGAGGAGGGCGTGACCGAGGAGCTGGTGCGGATGCAGACCAAGATCGCCCTGCGCGACGTGACCGCCGAGCAGATGGCAAATGTGGTCATTGCCTACGAGCCCATCTGGGCCATCGGCACCGGCAAGACCGCGACCGCTGACCAGGCCGAGGAGGTCTGCGCTCAGATCCGCAAGGTCATCGGCGAAGTGTACGGCGAGGCTGTGGCCGAGGCTGTCACGGTCCAGTACGGCGGCAGCATGAACGCCAAGAACTGCGAGGAGCTGTTGAGCAAGAAGGATGTGGACGGCGGCCTGATCGGCGGTGCATCTCTGAAGGCTCCTGATTTTGCTGTTATCGTCAATGCCGCTTCCAACGGCTGAGAAAGCCCTCTGACCTGTTTTCCCAGCGCCCGGCTGCGCCGTTTTTCCAGCGCTGTGCCGGGCGCTATTTGTTCTAAATCAAAGGAGATTCAACGTTATGTCCAAGAAACCTGTACTTCTGTGCATTATGGATGGTTTTGGCTGGGTGCCCAACGAGACCTACGGCAATGCCGTGGTCGCCGCAAAGACCCCCCATCTGGATGCCCTGATGGCAAAATATCCCATGACCACCATCGAGGCCTCCGGCATGGCTGTCGGCCTGCCCGATGGTCAGATGGGCAACTCTGAGGTGGGCCACACCAACATGGGCGCTGGCCGCATCGTTTACCAGCAGCTGACCCTCATCACTAAGTCCATCCGGGACGGTGAGATGTTCAAGAACCCCGTGCTGGTCAAGAACATGAAGGCTGCCATTGAGGCAGGCAAGGCCATCCACCTGATGGGCCTGGTGGGCACCGGCGGTGTCCACAGCCACGCTGACCACTGGTTCGGCGTGCTGGAAATGGCAAAGCACATGGGCGCAAAGGAAGTCTACCTGCACTGCATCACCGATGGTCGTGATACCGACCCCCACGCTGGCAAGGGCTTCCTGGCTGACCTGCAGGCCAAGCTGGATGAGCTGGGCGTTGGCAAGATCGCCAGCGTTTCCGGCCGTTACTACGCCATGGACCGCGACAACAACTGGGACCGCGAGGAGAAGGCTTACGCCGCATTCGTCTACGGTGAGGGCAACCACGCTGCCAACGCTGCCGAGGCCATTGAGGCATCCTATGCTGCCGATAAGACCGACGAGTTCGTTCTGCCCTGCGTCACCTGCGAGGGCGGCCGCGTGCAGGATGGCGATACCGTCATCTTTATGAACTTCCGTCCCGACCGTGCCCGCCAGATGACCCGCATCTTCTGCGATGACGACTTCAAGGGCTTTGAGCGCCGCGGCGGCCGCAAGCAGGTCAACTATGTCTGCATGGCCGAGTACGATGCCACCATGCCCAACTGCGAGGTCGCCTATCCTCCCGTGGAGCTGAAGAATGTTCTGGGCCAGTACCTGTCTGAGAACGGCAAGACCCAGCTGCGCATTGCAGAGACCGAGAAGTACGCTCACGTCACCTTCTTCTTCAACGGCGGTGTGGAGGCTCCCTACGAGGGTGAGGACCGCTGCGTCATCCCCAGCCCGAAGGTTGCCACCTACGACCTGCAGCCCCAGATGAGCGCCCCTGAGGTGGCTGCTGAGTGCGTCAAGCGCATCGAGAGCGGCAAGTATGACGTGGTCATCCTGAACTTTGCCAACTGCGACATGGTCGGCCACACCGGCGTGTTCGATGCCGCTGTCAAGGCCGTTGAGGCTGTGGATACCGCTGTAGATCAGGTGGTCACCGCTGTGCTGAACGCAGGCGGCTGTGCCTTTATCACGGCTGACCACGGCAACGCCGAGAAGATGATGAACCCGGACGGCACTCCCTTCACCGCCCACACCACCAATGTGGTGCCCTTTGTGGCCGTTGGCTGCGGCGATGTGAAGCTGCGCGAGGGCGGCTGCCTGGCAGATATCGCCCCCACCATGCTGCCCTATATCGGCCTGCCTGTCCCCGCTGAGATGACCGGCAAGAGCATCATCGTGGAGTAAGCACTCTGTAAAAGAGCTTTCCTGGAACGCAAAAAGACCTCCCCGTGCAGGTGCTGCCTGCATGGGGAGGTCTTTTGCTGTATCGCTTAGTAGTGCAGCTGGTCAGCGGTCAGTGCTTCCAGCACCGGCAGCATGGCGGCTGCCTCGGCCTTGGCGGCGGGCAGATCCATATCGCGGTAGTTGCCGCATTCCACCTCGCTGGCACCGGGGATATCCCCCTCAAAGGCGGCCATGAAGCGGAAGGAATCCACAGTCAGCTCCAATGCCTGCGCCGGGGTCAGCCCGCGGGTGAGCAGGTAGAAGCCGGTGCGGCAGCCCATGGGGCCAACATAGATCACGCCGTCCTTCACCGCGCTGTTGCGGGCGTAGGTGGCAAACAGGTGCTCCAGCGTGTGGGCGGCACCGGTGGTCAGGTAATCGCCCTGATTGGGCTTCTTCATCCGGATGTCCCAGGTCAGCACATCACCGTCCTGGCGGCTCAGGTACATGCCCCGGTCCAGTTTGGTGTGATCGACACAGAAGCTTGCAATGCGTTCCATGATGTTCTCCTTCAGGATCAGGCCTGCAGGCGCTGGACGCTGCCGTGGACACAATCCACAGCGATATCCAGGCCGTCGCGGATGTGGCTGCAGGCACCTGCAGCACCCACGATGGTGGGCTTGAGCAGGGAGTTGCCCACAATGGCAGCGTGGCTGTTCAGGCCGGGCTCCTCAACCACCAGAGCGGCGGCATCGCGGACATAGCTCAGCATCTCGTTGCTGGTGGAGGGAACGACTAGCACCATGCCGGGGCGGAACTTTGCCTTGACCTCCTCCAGAGTGCGGCAGACGCAGGCCTTGCCGCTGGCGGAGACCAGATCGGTCTTGCCGCGGCCCACGCCTACACCGGTGGCCAGGCAGTTGCCCACCATGTGGATCTTGATCATGTTGGTGGTGCCGGAAACGCCCACGGGTACGCCTGCGGTCACAACGGTCAGCTCGCCGTTGTGCAGGTAGCCGTTCTTCTCGGCCAGAGCGGTGGACATCTCAATCAGCTCATCGGTGCTGTGGGCGGGGCCCATCAGCAGGGAAGTGATGCCCCAGCTCAGGGAGAGCTGACGCTGCACCTGCTCGTCCATAACGCAGGCAATGATGGGCTGCTTGGGGCGGTACTTGCTCAGCAGGCGGGCAGTGTTGCCGGATTCGGACACGGTGACGATAGCGGCAGCGTTCACGTCCTTGGCGGTCAGGCAGGCAGCGTGAGCGGTTGCATCGCTGACGCTGATCTGGATCTCGGCGTGGCGCTGGGGGCGGTAGTGCTCCTCGTTCTCGGTGCGCTCTGCAATGGCAGACATGGTCTTGAGGGCCTCCACGGGGTAGTCACCGGCAGCGGTCTCACCAGACAGCATGATGGCGGAGGTGCCATCGTAGATGGCATTTGCCACGTCGGAGATCTCAGCACGGGTGGGGCGGGGGTTGATCATCATGCTGTCCAGCATCTGGGTGGCAGTGACGATGGGCTTGCCGAAGGAGAAGGAGCGGTCGATGATGTCCTTCTGGATGCCGGGCAGCTCGGTGAAGTCGATCTCAACGCCCAGGTCACCACGGGCCACCATGACGGCATCGGCTGCGGAGAGGATGCTGTCGATGTTGTTCACACCCTCGCGGTTCTCGATTTTGGCAATGATACGGATGTTGGAATCGTACTCATTCAGCAGGTTGCGGATGTCGTACACATCCTGCGCGGTGCGCACAAAGGAAGCAGCAATGAAATCAAAGCCGTTCTGCACGCCAAAGATGATGTCCTCACGGTCCTTCTGGCTCAGGTAGGGCATGGACAGATGCACGCCGGGCACATTGACACCCTTTTTGGTCTTGATCTTGCCGCTGTTCAGCACGGTGCAGATGATGTCGGTGTCGGTGACCTGCTCAATGTGCAGCATGATCAGGCCGTCGTCCAGCATGATGGTGCCGCCGGGCTGCACGTCCTGGGGCAGATCCTTGTAAGTGACGGAGCAGATCTCCTTGGTGCCCTCCACCTCGCGGGTGGTCAGGGTAAAGGTCTGGCCGGCTTCCAGCATCTCCACACCGTTCTTGAACTCCTTCAGGCGGATCTCGGGGCCCTTGGTGTCCAGCAGGGCGGCAACGGGCTTGCCCAGCTCCTCACGCAGCGCCTTCAGCTTTGCCAGACGGCCGCCGTGCTCCTCGTAGGAACCGTGGGAGAAGTTGAAACGGGCCACGTTCATGCCGTTTGCAATCAGGTCGCGCAGGACATCGCCCTTATCGGTAGAAGGGCCCAGGGTGCAGATGATCTTCGTTTTTCTCATAAAATACCTCCAACGTTCACGCTATAATGCTCTCTATCTTGACGCAGCAGCCCAAGCTGGCTGCTCTCTGGCGGGCAGTGATTGCTTTGCGCCCGCGGCGGCAGTATACGCCAATATGGCTGTTTCAACAAACCATACCACTATACATTATAAGCTCTTGGATACAATAGCGCAAGAAAAATCTTTGCAAAGAAACTGCTAAGATTTCATCAGGTTTGAACAAAAAACTTTCCACCACAAAGCGCTTGCATAACCGGCGGGATTTGCTTATAATGAGGGTAAGCAAAAGTGCGACTGTTCCGGGGCAGCCCCGGAGGAAAATGGAGTGAAAACATATGGAAAAGCGTGTATTTCTGATCGTACTGGACAGCTTTGGCATCGGCGCGGAGCCGGATGCAGCCGCCTTTGGCGACGAGGGCACCAACACGCTGGGGGCCATTGCAGGGCATCCCAATTTCAACTGCCCCAACCTGAAAAAGCTGGGCCTGTTCAACATTGACGGTGTGACTGCGGGCGAAAAGACCGACGCGCCCGCCGGTGCCTTTGCCCGCCTGCAGGAGCAGAGCATGGGCAAGGATACCACCATCGGCCACTGGGAGATCGCCGGTGTGGTCAGCCCGAACCCGCTGCCCACCTTCCCCAACGGCTTCCCGGAGGAGCTCATTCAGGAGTTTGAGGCAAAAACCGGCCACAAAGTCCTCTGCAATCTGCCCTATTCCGGCACCGAGGTGCTGAAGGACTACGGCGAGCAGGCCATGAAGGAAAATGCTCTCATCGTCTACACCAGCGCCGACAGCGTGTTCCAGGTGGCTGCCCACGAGGAGCTGGTGCCCGTGCACGAGCTCTACCGCTACTGCGAGATCGCCCGTGAGATGCTGAAGGGCGCGTACGGCGTGGGCCGTGTCATCGCCCGGCCCTTCCTGGGCAGCAGCGCCGAGACCTTCTACCGTACCACCAACCGCCACGACCTGAGCCTGAAGCCGCCCCGTGCCACCATGCTCGACCTGCTGAAGGAGGCCGGCAGGGATGTCATCGCCGTGGGCAAGATCTTTGATATCTTTGACGGACAGGGCGTGACCGAAAAGATCAAGACCACCGGCAACACCAATGGCATCGCCTTCACCAAGGCATTGCAGACCCGGGATTTCGAGGGCCTGGCCTTTGTGAATCTGGTGGATTTTGATATGCTATACGGCCACCGCCGCGACGTGCCCGGCTATGCCGCCGCCGCCACCGAATTTGACCGCTTCCTGGCCGACTTCATCCCCGGGATGCGGGAGGGCGACCTGCTGATGATCACCGCCGACCACGGCTGCGACCCCTCCTACACCAAGACCACCGACCATACCCGCGAGTATGTGCCGTATCTGGTCTGCGGCAAGGGCGTGAAGCCCGGTGTGGATTTGGGAACCCGGCTCTGCTTTGGCACCATTGCACAGACCGTGTGTGAATATCTGGGCGTGGATGCTTCCAGCCTGGACGGCCACAGCGTGCTGCAGGAGATCCTGAAGTAATATCGGCCCTCTCAGTCACGCGACAGCGTGACCGAGAGGGTTATTTTTTGTGCAAAGTCTTGAACAATATAGTCAGTTGTGGTAGACTAGCACATGCATGCCCGGTGCGTACAAAGTTTACGCCGGGCGCAGGAATTGATATGGTTTCAGAATAGAAGGAGACTATCACATGAGAATCAATCGTACTCTGGGTCTGGCACTGACCGCTGCTGTGCTGGCTGTTGCCATGACTGGCTGCTCCAATAGTGCATCTTCCACCGCATCCTCCGTTGCTTCCAGCGAGGCTGCTTCCTCTGTGGCCGCTTCCAGCGAAGCTGCCGAGAGCGAGGTCGCTGCCGCCAGCGTTGTCAGCACCGAGGATCTGGATGTGAACGGCACCACCTACTCCGCTGACTGCTACGGCGAGTTCACCCTGTCCAACGGCGACACCATGAAGCTGTGGAAGGTGAAGGACGCTTACGCAGACCTGAGCGCTCTGCCCATGAAGGGCATGGCCGAGGAGTTCCCCATCGAGGCCGAGGCCGAGCAGATCTATGTTGCTGACGTGACCAGCAACGGCGAGACCACCCGCCAGTATCTGCGCACCGACAAGGCTGGCCGCAACGGCACTGTCTCTGTCAAGACCTTTGAGCTGGGCGACGCTGAGTAATCGCGCTTCCCTGTAAGATCAGCAGACAACAAGCCCCGGACCTTTTGCAAGGCCCGGGGCTTGTGCTGTTTTATCCTGTTTTATTCTCCGCTGCTGCTGGAACCGAACAGAGCATCCAGCACGGTGGAAGCGGCCTGATGCAGGGAGTTGGCAGCAGATTCCACCTGCTCCTGCGTGGGCAGAGAGATAGAAGGTGTTTCTGCTCCGCCGGTGAATCCACTGTCGGCTTCACTCTCAGCAGGTGCTTCAGTGGAAGCCTCGCTCTCGGCAGGCGCTTCGGGGGTGGGTTCTGCGGGCTGCTCATCGGCAGGCTGTTCCGCAGGCACGCTCTCGGCAGGTTCCTCCACAATGACGCTGTCGGGCGATTCCTCCACAGAGGTGCCCGCGTTGGGATCGGCCGTGGGGGTGTATACCTCGGTCTTTTCGGGGGTCTGCTGGGTATCGCTCACGGTGCCCTCGCCGCCCAGAACGGATGCGATCAGCTCCTTGGCCTGGTTGACGGAGTTCTCATCCGGCTTCATCACATAGAGGCTCTGACCCTTTGCGGAGTAGCACTGGGAGCTCTTGCCGCCGGTGCCGGTCACGGTATAGCTCTGGATATCCCAGTCAGACAGGCTTGCCAGCTGCATCCGCACCAGCGCGGAGATCTGCTCCTGAGAAAGGCTGGTCACAAAGCAGTCGGACACAGCATCCATCAGCTTGGAGAAGCTCATCAGCACGGTGGGGGATTTGATCTTGTTCATCATGGCATCGATGACTTTCATCTGGTTGATGCCGCGCTGGATATCGCCGGAGGCAAAGGCATGGCGCTCACGGGCAAAGGCCAGAGCGCTCTTGCCGTCCAGATGGTTCCAGCCCTCGGCAAAGGTGGTGGGATCATAATAGCCGGGGCTGCCCACCGAGGTGAACGCCTGATCGGAGTAGACATCCACGCCGCCCACGGCATCGATGATGCTGATGAAGCCCGCAAAGTTGATGCGGAGGTATTGGTCCACATTGACCCCGTACAGGTTGCCCAGGGTTGCCATGCTGGTCTCCACGCCGTACAGACCGGCATGGGTCAGCTTGTCCTTGCTGTTGGTACCCGCCAGATCAACGTAGTAATCACGGGGGGTGTTGATGAGCGCCACCCGTTTGGTGGAGGGGTTGACCACGGCGAGAATATTCACATCGCTGCGGGCCTTTTCGGTCAGTTCGCCGCGGTTGTCCACACCGCTCAGGTAGACCACAAAAGGCTCCTTGGTGATCTTGTTGGCCTCGGTGCCGGTGACAAGGCCGGAGGTCACGTTGTCCAGTGCACTCAGGCCCTGCTGAGCCCAGACACAGCCCAGCGCCAGAAAGGCGCACAGGAACACCGAGAACACCCGGGATACCTTGCGGGGGGCGCTGTACTCCTGGCAGCGCTTGACCAGCAGCCAGAACAGCACCAGCAGCGCCGCAATGATGACCAGATACAGCGCGGGCAGCATCTGGGTGCGCCAGAGCTGGAAGAAGGCCGCAATGCTCAGAATGGCTTGTACAATCAGCAAAACAGTACCTCGTTTCGGGTTGGCCGCGCCGGTATTTGCATCCGGCCTACGGCGGGGGGGCTTTGACTCCGGGGCAGGCCCGCCGGTATGCTTCGGCGGCTTGGGCGGTGCAGGCGGCGGGGTGGGAGCGGCAGTTTCCGGCGCAAAAAAGGCCGAGCTGTCCACCTCCACAGTCTTTTCTTCCGGTGGGCGGTGACCCCGGTGGATGTGCCGGGTGCTGTCATCGTCCGTGTGGGAACGGGAAGTTTCATCAAACATAGGAATTCTCCTTTTTGACATGTCCTCAGGCAAGGGGCACGATGGTCAGAACGGCCCGTGCCGGCAGGCAGGTGGCCGTCTGATCCTCCTGCGAGATCCAGCCAAAGCTTTCGCAGATGTGGTCAGGGCAGGGGGAATCAATGAACCGTGCCGCGCCGTCTTTGACCTCGATGTGCACCGTCAGATAGCCGGTGTCGATGTCATAGACGGCATCCTTGTCCAGGGAGATCTTCTGCACCGTGTTCGCATCGCCGTAGATCAGCTCCGCGCCCAGGGTGCTGCCGCTCTGCCCGGCACTGCGGAGGTAAAAAAGCACCCCCGCGATCACCAGAACAACAGCGGCGAACAGTAAATTGACCCAGAGATTTTTTTTCTGCTTCATGGCTCAGGCATCCTTCTGGGGGAACAGCTGTTCCAGCTCGGCCAGCCACAGGGCGGCGCAGGCATCGCTGGGCATCCGCCAGTCCCCGCGCGGCGAGAGGGTCACGCTGCCGATCTTGGGGCCGTCGGGTAGGCAGCTGCGCTTGAACTGCTGGGCAAAGAACCGCCAGTAGAAGTTACGCAGCCACTTGTAAAGCACCGCGTCCGGGTATTCCTCCCGGCCCGCAAAGGCTGCCCTGGCCAGCCGGAAGATCTTTGCCGGGCCAAAGCCGAAGCGGAGCACATAATAAAGGTAGAAGTCGTGCAGTTCATAGGGGCCCACCAGATCCTCGGTGCGCTGTGCGATCTCGCCGTTGTCCTTGGCGGGCAGCAGCTCGGGGGACACAGGGGTGTCGAGGATGTCCAGCAGCACCTCTTTCAGGGCCGGGGTGGCGGCGATGTCGGCTTCGTACCGGACAAGGTGGCGCACCAGCGTTTTGGGTACGCCTGCGTTCACGCCGTACATGCTCATGTGGTCGCCGTTGTAGGTGGCCCAGCCCAGGGCCAGCTCGGAAAGGTCGCCGGTGCCCACCACCAGGCCGCCGGTGCGGTTGGCAGTGTCCATCAGCTCCAGCGTGCGCACGCGGGCCTGGCCGTTCTCGTAGGTCACGTCCAGCATGCTCTCGTCCTGGCCGATGTCCCGGAAGTGGCTGTGCACCGTGGTGGCAATGTCGATCTCGGTAAAGCTGACGTGTAGCTCGTCACAGAGAATCTCCGCATTGCTGCGGGTGCGCTTGGTGGTGCCGAAGCAGGGCATGGTCACGGCCAGCACATCGGTGGTGGGGCGGCCCAGCTGCTTCATGGCGCGGACAGCCACCAGCAGGGCAAGGCAGCTGTCCAGACCGCCCGAAATGCCGATGACGGCTGTTTTGGCGCGGGCGTGCTCAAGCCGCTTGGCCAGGCCATCGGCCTGCATCTTCAAAATCAGCTCACAGCGCTCGGCACGCAGCTGTTCATTGTGGGGGATAAAGGGGGTTGGGTCTACCCAGCGGGTCAGCACGGTGTCGGTCAGGGTCAGGTCGAACTCCACGGTCTGGTAGCCCTCGGTGCTGGGCTCAAAGCTGGTGTTGCGCGCCCGCTCCGATTCCATCCGCTGGCAGTCCAGTTCCGTCTCGGCAAGGCCGCCCGCAAAGGGTTTCACTTCAGCCAGCAGGGTGCCGTTCTCGGCGATCAGGTCGTGGCCTGCGAACACCATGTCCTGGGTGCTCTCGCCGTGGCCTGCCGAGGCGTACAGGTAGCCGCAGAGCAGGCGGGCAGACTGGTTCTCCACCAGTGCCCGGCGGTACTCAGCCTTGCCTACCGTTTCATCGCTGGCCGAAAGGTTGGCGATGACGGTAGCGCCTGCCAGTGCGTGGAAGGTGGAGGGCGGCAGGGCGCTCCACAGATCCTCGCAGAGCTCCACGCCCAGCACAAAGCTGGGCATCTGGCGGCAGCGGAAGAGCAGGGAGGTGCCAAAGGGGACATCCTGCCCGCAGACATTCACCCACTCTACCTCGGTGGAACCGGGGGTGAACTGCCGCTTTTCATAGAACTCGCCGTAGTTGGGCAGGTACGTTTTGGGAACCAGACCCAGCAGCTGCCCGCGGCAGAACACGGCAGCGCAGTTGTACAGCTTGCCCCGCACCATCAGGGGCAGGCCCACAAGGGCCACGGTGTCCAGCTCCCGGCTGGCATCCAGCAGCTCCTGCAGGCCGGTCAGGGCTCCCTGCTGCAGGGTGCGCTGCAAAAACAGGTCGCCGCAGGTATAGCCGGTCAGGCAGAACTCAGGGAACACGGCCAGCTTTACGCCGCGGGCGGCGGCGGCACGCAGCTCCGTGAGGATCTGCCGGGTGTTGTAGGCGCAGTCCGCCACCCGAAGCGCGGGCGAGAGGGCTGCTGCTTTCAAAAAACCATCTTTCATCGGAGGATTTCACATCCTGTCTCTCTTGTTTGCCCACGGCGAACAACTGTGCTCCCGTGGTGAGGATAGTATACCACACTCTGGCCAAAACGAAAAGAGGGCTGTTAGAACCTTCACTGCCCCTGCGCCTGACGGCGGGGCAAAGAAGGGTTCTAACAACCCCCTGCAGATACACCAAATGGAAAACGAGATGGACCGTAAGCCGGGTTCTGTATTAAACGACGATCTGTC
>OGKU01001339.1_pt1 | contig 12085 bp, 10 predicted proteins | sample 1572611 | NCBI WGS metagenome assembly OGKU01 (sample SAMEA2581886, study PRJEB24529) | metagenome | biome: Human gut stool | place: China | collected 2011 | reverse complement strand
GTGGATGGTCGTTAGGGTTCATAACAGAACCACGAACTGTAGGTCTGATACCCATATGTCTCTTACGTCCAGCCTTACCAAGATTAATAAGGTTGTGATCTCCATTACCTACAACACCGATTGTTGCGCGGCAGATAATTGGTACCATTCTCATTTCGCCAGAAGGAAGTCTTAATGTTGCATACTTGCCTTCCTTAGCCATTAACTGAGCAGAGTTACCAGCAGAACGAACAAGCTGTCCACCCTTACCTGGATATAACTCAATGTTGTGTACCTGTGTACCTACAGGAATATCTGTAAGTGGTAAGCAGTTACCTACTCTTACTTCAGCACCAGCACCATTCTGTACTGTCATGCCATCTGTTAATCCCTGAGGAGCAAGGATATATGACTTTTCGCCATCTGCGTAGCAGATAAGTGCGATATTAGCTGTTCTGTTTGGATCGTATTCAATACCGATAACCTTAGCAGGAACGCCTTCTTTATTTCTCTTGAAATCTATTAATCTATATTTCTGTCTGTTTCCACCACCATGATGTCTAACAGTGATCTTACCCTGGTTGTTACGACCAGCAGTCTTACTCTTCTTAGCGAGTAATGACTTCTCAGGAGTTGTCTTTGTAATCTCTGAGAAATCTGATCCAGTCATGTTTCTTCTGGAAGGTGTATATGGGTTATAAGTCCTGATTCCCATTATATTCTCTCCTTTCGAGCCTGTGTAATATTGTTTTCTACACTTCTAAATGTTGCTAAATCTTAAAGTCCTTCAAAGATTTCGATATCTTTGCTATCTGCTGTTAACTGAACGATTGCCTTCTTAGTCTTAGCAGTTGTACCAACAGCTCTTCCTCTTCTCTTCTTCTTGCCAACACTATTCATTGTGTTAACGCTAGCAACCTTTGTTCCTTCGAACATTTTTTCAACAGCTTCTTTAATCATAGTCTTGTTAGCTTCTGTATGAACTAAGAATGTATACTTCTTATCTGCCATATCTGCCATTGACTTTTCTGTTATAACTGGTTTGAGGATTACATCATAATACTGTACGTTTGCCATTATGCATACACCTCCTCTAATTTCTCTACAGCTGCCTTAGTAACAACTAATGTTGTATACTTAAGAACATCATATGTGTTGATTTCGTTAGTAGCTGTAACCTTAACTGAAGGAATGTTTCTTCCTGAAAGAACTACGTTCTTATTCTCACCTTCAAGAACTACTAATGCATTTTCAACCTTTAAGTTGTTCATAACTTCTACGAACTTCTTTGTCTTGATTTCATCTAACTTGAACTCGTCAAGTACAACGATCTTGCTTTCTGCAACCTTTGAAGATAAAGCAGAAAGAAGAGCGATTCTCTTTTCTTTCTTATTCATCTTGAATGAATAATCTCTTGGCTTTGGTGCGAATACGATACCGCCGCCTGTCCACTGTGGAGCTCTTGTAGAACCCTGTCTTGCATGACCAGTTCCCTTCTGTCTCCAAGGTTTTCTTCCGCCACCAGAAACTTCTGAACGTGTCTTAGCGCTCTGTGTTCCCTGACGATTATTTGCAAGCTGGTTAACTACTGCCATGTGTACAAGATGTTCATTAACTTCAACACCAAACACTGCATCGTTTAATTCGATTGAGCCAACTTCCTTGCCTTCAATATTGTAAACAGATACGTTTGCCATCTGTGTGGTCCTCCTTCCTTAGCAAAAACTACTTGCTAGCCTTTACTGTTTCTTTCAGTGTTACTAATGATTTCTTAGGTCCAGGTACAGCACCCTTAACTAAGATTACGTTGTTTTCAACATCAACTCTTACTACTTCAAGATTCTGGATTGTGATTCTCTTAGAACCCATATGTCCAGGCATTCCTTTTCCCTTGAATACTCTACCAGGTGTTGTTGCTGATCCGTTTGAACCCTGATGTCTGTGGAACTTAGAACCATGAGCCATAGGTCCTCTTGACTGGCCTAATCTCTTGATTGCGCCCTGGAAACCTTTACCCTTTGAAATAGCAGTTGCATCTACCTTATCGCCTGCTGCGAAGATATCAGCTTTGATTTCATCCTTTACTGAGTATTCTGAAGCGTTTTCAAACTTGAATTCTCTTAAGAATCTCTTGTAAGGAACCTCTGCCTTATCAAAATGTCCTTTAACAGGCTTGTTTACTAACTTTTCTCTAATGTCAGCAAAACCAACCTGAACTGCATCGTAACCGTCGTTTTCTACTGTCTTAACTTGTGTAACAACACAAGGACCAGCCTGAAGAACAGTTACAGGTGTTAAAACACCGTCTTCGTTGAAGATTTGAGTCATTCCGACTTTTGTAGCTAAAATTGCCTTCTTCATTGATATTCCTCCTGTTTAATCTACAGCGGACAAGATGATTATGCCGTTTCCGGCGCAATCATCTGGAAGCAAAATCCTGACGGATTTTCTTCCGGTTTCAGTCCGGAATTTTCTATATTTATAAAATCATACGTCATAAGCGCATCCTGTCATCCTAGAACAGCTAATATAAGTGGAACCTGCACCACTGTGCTACACTTTTGTGTACGTTACTTCTATATTAAACCCTTAGGATTATTGCTCTTAAATAATAATGAAAAATTGTGTAATGATTAGTTCATTACCTTAAGGTTGATGAATACACCAGCTGGCATCTCTAACTTAGATAATGCATCTACAGTCTTCTGTGATGGTGATAATACATCGATGAGTCTCTTGTGAGTTCTCTGTTCAAACTGTTCTCTTGAATCCTTATACTTGTGAACAGCTCTAAGGATTGTAACTACTTCCTTCTTTGTTGGAAGAGGTACTGGACCACTCACATTTGCTCCTGTCTTCTTAGCAGTTTCGATGATTTTCTTAGCTGACTGATCGATTAACTGATGATCATAAGCTTTCAGTGTAATTCTTATTACCTGATTTGCCATAAAAAAAGTCGCCTCCTTCGCACTTTATTGTTTAAGTACGACAAGCGGTGACTGTACACACTCCCACGTGTATCGAGAATCACCTGTTGGATTATCCCGATTACCAACGTGTCATTTCTGCATCTTGCAGATGATATTAGGTACAGTGACTTGTCGCCAGATTCTTCGCCGGTCTCTTACCGGCCTTGACATTCGCTCCACGGAAAACCTGCTCTTATGAGCAGCAACCTCACGCTTCTACGCTATCAATGTCACAGCAAGTATTAATATACACTACACTTAATATAAAATCAACCAGAAAAATATTATTTTATTGTATTTTTTTAAGTACAATTCTGTAATATTTCTCTGGTTTAATTATTATCCATTTTTGTTATTATTTATCCACAAATATGCATTATTTGATGAATATTTATAAACATTTCTGCTTTGTTTGCACACATCTTTACTGGTTTGCTATTCTTTCCGCAAGGTCGTTAAGATATACCCACCTGTCCATCTTTTCCTCAAGCTGTTTTTCTTTTTCATCCTTTTCCTTAGACAGGTCATTTAACTTACCATAGTCAGTTGCACACTTAGCCATTTCACTGTCTATTCTTTCTATATCGCTTTCTAATGCAGCTATATCATCATCAATACTCTCATATTCTTTCTGTTCCTTGTAAGTAAACTTAAGGCGCCCACTTCTTGATTTATTATATTCCTTACTTGTAAGCGTCTTATTGCCCGCTGTAACCTTCTGTGTACCATCTGCTGATTTATCACCGTTACTTCCTGCTGCCACACCGCTGCCTGATACCAGACCATTACCTGATAATGCTGTACCCTTAGATATTCCATTTCCTGGCACATTATATATAGAAGAAACGCATTTTTCTTTGTAGTCTGAATAGCCTCCTTCATACTGGGTAAGGTGACCACCCGCCTCAAATGCAAATATTCTGTCAACCGTTCTGTCAAGAAAGTATCTGTCATGTGAAACTGTTATGATAATCCCTGCAAATCCATCCAGATAATCCTCAAGTACTTCAAGCGTTTCAATATCAAGATCATTGGTAGGCTCATCAAGTATAAGTACATTAGGCGCACTCATAAGCACACTTAAAAGATACAGTCTTCTCTTTTCTCCTCCGGACAGCTTTCTTATTGGTGTCCACTGCTGTTTTGGTGAAAAGAGAAACTTTTCACACATCTGGCTTGCTGTTGCCTTGCCATCTACTGTCTGCACATACTCACCTATGCTTCTTACAAACTCAAGCACTGTCTGATTCTCATCCAGCGGTTCATTTTCCTGCATAAAATAACCTATATGTACAGTGTCACCTATCTCAACGCTTCCACTATCCGGCTGTATCTGTCCTGTTATTATCTTCATAAGTGTTGACTTACCACATCCATTGCTTCCTATTATACCTATACGGTCATCTCTTAGAAAAATGTATGAAAAATCATTGATATAAGTATGACCGTCATATGCTTTGGTTATGTTGTTAAGCTCTATCGTCTTTTTGCCTAATCTTGTGCTTACAGAGCTCATATCCATAAGGCTCTTGTCAAATTTAGCCCTTGCCTCACGGGAAGCTTCCTTCATATCCTCAAAACGGTCTATTCTTGCCTGCTGTTTTGTTGAACGTGCCTGGCATCCTCTTCTTATCCACTCAAGTTCTCTTCTTAATGTATTCTGTCTTTTAGCCTCTGTAGCTCTTTCCATCTGTTCTCTTTCAGTCTTTAATTCAAGAAAGCCTGAATAGTTGGAATCATAACTATAAAGCGCCGCATGGTCTATCTCAACTATCTTGTTAGTTACATTGTCAAGGAAATACCTGTCATGCGTTACCATAAGAAGTTCGCCCTTGAAAGCCTTTATATACTGCTCAAGCCACACAACCATATCATTATCAAGATGGTTAGTCGGCTCATCAAGTATAAGCACCTCTGTAGGTTCAACCAATGCCTTTGCAAGCGCCACTCTTTTCTTCTGTCCTCCTGAAAGCATATCCATAGAAGCATCAAATACTCCTATCCCAAGCTTGTTAAGAATCTCCTTTGCCTTGGCCTCACTGGCATTAGCTTTTCCTCTCAGCACATAGGAAAGAACCGTCTCATCCTTCGCATGGTCAGGTGACTGTGCAAGGTATGTTACTGTAACATTCCTTCCCTTTATAACATTTCCTTCATCAGGCTCTTCAATACCAGCTATTATCTTAAGCAATGTTGACTTTCCAGTACCATTGACACCTATGACACCCACCTTATCACCCTTATTTATTCCAAGTGTAACCTTATCAAGTAGTACCTTCTCGCCAAATGTTTTACTCACTTTTTCTACATTTAATATATTCACAACAATTACCTTTCTTTAACACTACTGTAATCACCTGCAATATCATCCAGCTTATACAGTTTCTTCATCTTGGCAGCCAGCTCCGGATTTTCCTTCTCAAGCTTACTTATATGCTCCATTCTGCGTTCCATCATATGCTTATATGCCTCAGGATTATTCTCCTTAAAATGCAGCATAACCTCTCTTCTGTGGTGTCTTAGGTGTGCAAGTGCATCCGGATTAAGCTTTGCAATCTTTGCCTCAAGTCTTAATCTTCGCTCTTCGATTCTTTCTTCTAACGCTTCTGCATTGCTGTTGTTTTGTGTAAGCTCTGATAAATGCATCTCAACTCTCTCAAGAAGCTCATCCTCATCAAACAGACCAATACGTCCCCATGTATTCTTACTTTCAGCCTCTGCAAGTACATTATCCGGAATATGCTCATTATTTTCATCCATATGTGTGATATCATCTGTCATCTGCACTGCAAACTTATCAAGCCATTCCGATGCATCCTCGCCAAATGCCCACTCTATCTCTGCAAGTCTTTCATTGTCCTCTATAAAATCATTATGTACCTCTGTCTGTTCTAGTGTACCTGCAAGTGGATAAGGTCTGTCAACGCCAGCATCTCTTAACGCAAGTGATATAGTTCTTCGTGTGACACCCTCTTCCACAAGACATCCAGCACCTAGCTTTCTTAGCTGATCGTTAACATTACCAACATGCTCTGTTATATAAAAACGCAGACATTTATCTTTAAGAATCTTATTAAACGAAACAAGTCTGTCGGCTGCTGTTATGTCTATGCTTCCTATACCACTTGCATCAACTATAACAACTTTTGTATCATCTTTTATCGCATTTTCTATATCCTGTAAAAATGTAGACACATTTGCAAAGAAAAGATTGCCGCTGAATCTGTACATCACAACATGTTGTATCTCAAGCGCATTCCTGTTACGGTTAAGATTATAGAAGCCTTCATGACCTGGTATACATCCAAGAAGTGATCTTGGTGGAACAACCGCTCTTATAATCACTGCTATAAACGAAAGAATAACACCTATTATTACACCATATATTGTTCCGAATAAAAGCACTCCGAACATAGCAGCAAGAAAAATGAAAAACTCAGCTCTGTTAACCTTTCTTAACTTATCTGCCAGCTTGTACTCCACTATACCTATAAGTGCTGCCACAACGATACCAGTAAGTATTGGCACAGGAAGATATTCAAGAAGCGGTGTTGCAAACAAAACAACAACAAGCATGGTTACTGCTGCTGTCACTGACATAAGCTGTGTCTTACATCCAAACTGGTCTGCAATGCCTGTTCTTGACACACTTCCATTCAGTGGACAGCTTCCTGATACTGCCGATGCCACATTTGCAAGAGAATATGCAAGAACTTCTCTGTTATTATCAACCTTATAACCATATCTGTTTGCATAATTGTTCGTTGCCAGCAAAGTCTGTGCCATAATAACAAGTGCACATGTAAGTCCTAGAACAACTATCTCTGATGTATTATCGCGAAGTAATGTAACATCCGGAATAGAAAGCTTAGGAAATCCAGCATCTACATGTGGAAGATGTTTTACACCGAATCTGTCTATATGTAAAAATGCTGTTGCCATAGCTCCAAGTACCATAAGTACAACCGACATTGGAAACTTCGGCATATATTTTTTACAGACAAGAATAATCACAACTGTTCCGAATCCCAGAACTGCCGACAATACATTAAAATATTTCAATTGGTCTGTTATATGCAGAATGAGCTCTATAAGCTCGCCTGTACCTGCCGTGCCTCCAAACAGCTTAGGCACCTGCATAAGTATAATAGTAATTCCTATCCCACTTATGAAACCGCCCATGACCGGGGTTGATATATAGTTCACTATTCTGCCAGCTTTTATAAGGCTAAATATTAAAAGCCATGCTGCAACTACAAGCGTTATAGCTGGTACAAGCCGCATCGCTTCATCTGAACCTGTTGTTACTCCAAGTGCTGCAAGTGTCCCTCCAACCAGCACTGCAGGAGTGGCATCTACACCAAACACAAACTGTGGTGAACTTGTTGTAAATGCATATACAAGTACAGGAAGTAATGAACCATATAACCCATACGCCGCCGGCAATCCTGCTATCTGTGCATACCCCATAGATATAGGAATAGATACAAGTGCCACAATAATACCTGCTATAATATCGTTCTTTGCTGTTTTAAAAGATATATTTTTCAAATGTGCATTTTCCTTTCCTTATATAATATACATGATGTAATTATCAATAGTTTCTTTTAACACTAATACCATATCACAATTTATATTTTTTATCTGTTATATGTTACAGTAAAAATATGGATTTTTCAATAAAATTTATCTTAACAATATGTCACTGTAAAGAACTATTTACAGCATTTTGGCAACTGACTCTGAAAATAACAAGGTGTACATAAAAATGCCTGCATACCTCTAACAAAAACATTTCCTTGCCCTTATCATATGGATTGTTATATACTTATATAAGTATGATGTCGGGGGCAAAAGCCACCAACTTTGATATCTATGGATTGTTCTGTGCTACGCACTCCAACGTCTACGCTACGCTTCGGTCCGTGCTAAACATGTGTCACTGGCACATAGCACCCTACTTAATATTAGCATATCGTAGGATTATCATCCCACTTTTATGCTCATATCACATATAACAAAGAAAGGATTACACAATATATGTTTATTGCAGATAACTGGAAAGACTATGAAGTTATAGATACATCATGTGGTGAAAAACTTGAACGATGGGGAGATTATATCCTTGTACGTCCAGACCCACAGGTCATATGGGATACCCCTAAAAACGATAAAAGATGGAAACACATGAATGGTCATTATCACAGAAGCTCAAAAGGCGGCGGTGAATGGGAGTTCTTTGATCTTCCACAGAGCTGGACTATTAACTATCAGAGTCCTTCTCTTGATGTGCCTCTTACTTTTAACTTAAAACCTTTCAGCTTCAAGCATACAGGTATATTTCCAGAGCAGGCTGCTAACTGGGACTGGTTTTCAGGCATAATAAAGAAAGCTAAGGAAAAGGATGCCAATAGACAGATAAAGGTTCTTAATCTTTTTGCATATACCGGTGGTGCAACTCTTGCATGTGCTGCAGCCGGGGCACATGTAACACACGTTGATGCATCTAAAGGTATCATTGCATGGGCTAAGGAAAATGCCACATCTTCCGGTCTTATTGACAAACCTATCCGCTGGATAGTTGATGATTGTGTTAAGTTCGTTGAGAGAGAAATAAGACGTGGCAATCACTACGATGCCATCATTATGGATCCTCCTTCATATGGAAGAGGACCTAAAGGCGAAATATGGAAAATAGAAGAAGCCATACATCCACTTGTAAAGTTATGTGCACAGCTTCTTTCTGAGGAACCATTATTCTTCCTCATTAACTCATATACAACAGGGCTTCAGCCAGCGGTTCTTACATATATGTTAAGCACAGAGCTTAAAAACTTTGACGGTTACTGCAGCTCAAACGAAGTAGGACTTCCTGTATCATCCAACGGACTCGTTCTTCCTTGTGGCGCTTCTGGAAGATGGTGCAGTTCTGAATATTAATCACTAATTAAAATGCTGCCATTTTATGTGGCAGCATTTTATACTATATTTTTATTTTGTTATTTTTATTTTATTGTTTTTCTTGTATTATTCTTCTTGCATTATTTTTTTTCGTTCTTTTCCTTCATAATCAATTCTTCCATAAGTCTGCTATAATCCTCTGAAGCAACCGGAAGCTTAACCTGAATACCATTACATGCTGAATAATAAGCTCCTGCGCACAACATCAGTGAATTAAGCCCTTCCTCGCCTTTCGCTACAAGATATGTATCATCATGTTCTAATGAAGCTCTGGCAAATCTTTCAAGCAGTTCTATATATGGCTCTGGTGTCTTTGGGAACTCAATTGTTTCCTTAGTATATTGCATATTTTCCCTTGAATTAACCATTTCAGTTTTTATATATTCTTCTACATCCTGATGTCTTGTTATAGTAAGCGTATTATCTTCAAGCAGCAGTTTTGCTTTTGTTCCTATTATTTCAAGTCTTTCTTCATGACACGCTTCTCCCGTTGTCAGTACAAATGAAGCTGTCATGCCATCATCATAATCCATAATAATAGTATCTTCATCATCTACTGCAAAATCATTATATTTGCCAAAAGGTATAAGTGCAAACATTCTCTGCGGCATGCCAAAAAGATACTGGAACATATCAAGTATATGCTGTCCCTGGTTAATAAGTGCACCGCCGCCTTCACCAGCAAAGCTGCTTCTCCAGGCGCCAGAATGATGATAATATGATGTTCTTAAATATCTTGAATTAATAAGATTCACCCTTCTTAGCTTACCCAGCTCACCTGCATCAATCATACTCTTAATCTTCATATACTTAGGATATAATCTTTGATGAAATACCATACCATATATTCTTGCGCTCTTTTTAGCTGCCTCATTCATAGTAAGTGCTTCCCCTATATCTGATGCTGCCGGTTTATCGCACAAAACATCCTTTCCCAGTGAAAATGCCTGTACCGCAAGCTTAGCATGTGTTTTATGCGGAGTTGCTATAATAACTGCTTCAAATAATGTATCTACATCTTCTGCTTTAAACATATCATCTGCACTTCTAAATATTCTTACATGCTCACCATCAACATTTACAAGCGCTTCACCCCACTCCATAAGTTCATCTCTTCGTATAACTACTGCTGTCAGCTTCATGTTGGCAACTTCACCTGATACAATCATCTGTGCATATTTCTTTCCCATATTTCCAACGCCTATAAGAGCTACTCTTAATATTTTGTTCTGCATATTATTCATGGTTCCTTTCTTATTTATTTTGCAATCTATTCTATAATTAAATTTCTATATTTATTTTGCATTCTACTATTATTGTAGGGAATGTATGAAATACCTATTCATTACCTATTATTTTCAATACAACTACTAATTTTATTACCTGTCCTTACTGCCTCATCAAGCAATATTGCCGCATATGCATCTGCAAATGCATCTTCCATGCTATATGGTGATTCTGCCTCACCTCTGCTATACTTTGCTGTTCCTATCATAAGAGCCGCTATTGCTGTTTCATCCTCTGACAAGCCACGCAGCCCTAATTCCGGTTCATACAGTACATTTTCACCGCACATTATTTTCTCTATTTCACGAACGGTAGACAGGTTAGGATTAGTATCTTTAGTGTGTGTTACATTCACATCTGTCACAATCTTTTGATACTGTCCTTCATTTTTATCATCAAGATAATACAGCTCATCGTTAATAAGCTCCCCTCTGACACCCTGCACCTTTATCATATTCTTTCTTATAGGTGAGCGGTACTGCTCAGAGTCAAAATCATACCATGCAACCTTTCCACTCTCAAACTCAAATGCTGCTACACATCTTTTTTTAGGCGCTGTTCTGCCATCTGTAAATTTGTCATATCTCGTAAGTGTCTGAGTTGTCGGAAATTCATATATTTTACCTGACACTGTGTAGTTTTCATCAGGTTTTATGCCAAGATATGCTCTTATAAGACTGAAACCGTGATATTCGTGTGCAAGGGATATATTCAGACAACTGATATCGCCAAGTACACCACTATTAACAAGCTTAATCCGTGCTTTATTATATGGATATTTCCTGTATTGTTCAGCAGCAACCTGCTTCTTATCTGTTTTATCATCTGACATATGATATCTGTATAACTTTTTAAGCGAATCCATATCCAATGCTGCTGGTGTCTCAGAAAGAACAGTTATTCCTCTATCCATCCATTCTATTGATACATCACATATACTTGTTTTATTTACTGCTACAACAACAAAATCCGGTTTATAACCTACGCACTCTTCTATAGAGGTTGTCGTATGTATACCGAATTCTTCTGCCATCTTATCTGCTTTTTCCTGTGTACGGCAGTACATTGCATCTAGACATAATATATCAGGCATTGCTTTTGCTATTCTGACATAATAAAGCGAACGCCAGCCTGAACCTATTATTATAAAATGATACTTACCCATATAAGCTTCATACCTCCTGAAAATAAATAATATCAATTAATTTACAAAACATTTTCTTTTTTCAGTTTTCTACAAACATCTATAATAATACTATGATCCTGTTCATGATTAAAACCAGAACATGTTATTGTGCCTATTGCTGTCTGGCAATTCTCTAGTCTTATTGGAAATGCACCTCCCACCTGTGCATACTCTGATGGTTCTAATGCCCACTTTTCTTTAATATTCATACCACAATCCTCAAGCATATAGTGCGCCCACAATGAACTATGTCCGGTATGCATCGCCGTCTTTTTCTTACGCTCGATCATAATATCATTACTTACAGCATTACCATCACTAGAATAATGGAACAATCTTCTTCCAGCTATTGCAATATCTATACATATTTTATTGTTACGGTTTTTCGCTTCTTCTATAAGCGCCATTCCAACAGCAAGTGCTGTTTCTGATGAAAACTCCCTGAATTTCAATTCTTTCTCTTCAGCTTCACATTGTTTCATAAGTTCTTTAGCAGTCATACCTTTTAACTCCTTTAATCAATTATTTCATTTGGTATTCTATCTACCATTCTGTTAACATCCTATTTTACAGCCGCTTCCTTTTCTTTTGCGCTCATTATATCATAATTTACTCTTTCTTAACCCGTACACTCACGAACCCGCGCTTCGCGCTATCCCGCCCTGCTTTGCATGGCTGTTCGTTCGTTAATGGCGCAAGAAAA
>OGKU01001318.1_pt1 | contig 12335 bp, 8 predicted proteins | sample 1572611 | NCBI WGS metagenome assembly OGKU01 (sample SAMEA2581886, study PRJEB24529) | metagenome | biome: Human gut stool | place: China | collected 2011 | reverse complement strand
CACGTATTTATGTCACGGTCAATACGATTCTGAAAGAAGAAGAGTTGAAAGAGACAGAGGAGATGATTCATGCACTTTATCGGATTGGCGTAGACGCGCTGATTGTGCAGGACATGGGGATCACGAAGTTGAATCTTCCTCCGATACCGCTTCATGCCAGTACACAAATGGACAACCGTACACCGGAAAAAGTAAAATTCCTTTGGAAGGCGGGTTTCCGGCAAGTAGTCCTGGCGCGGGAACTATCGTTGCGTGAAATAAAAAAGATACACGAAAATTGTCCGGAAGTGCCTTTAGAGGTATTCGTACATGGGGCACTTTGTGTCAGCTATAGCGGGCAGTGCTATGTCAGCCAAGCCTGTTTCGGTCGTAGTGCCAACCGGGGAGAATGTGCGCAATTCTGCCGGTTACCTTTTAGTCTGGTAGACGCGGACGGGAAAGTGATTGTCAAAGACAAACATCTGCTTTCCCTGAAAGATATGAATCAAAGTGACGAACTGGAGCAATTGCTGGATGCCGGAGCTTCCTCGTTCAAGATAGAAGGGCGGCTGAAAGACGTTTCTTACGTGAAGAATGTAACGGCCGCTTATCGTCAAAAGCTGGATGCCATCTTTGCCCGTCGTCCGGAATATGTAAGGGCTTCTTCGGGTACGTGCAATTTCGAGTTTAAGCCGCAACTGGATAAGAGTTTCAGCCGTGGATTCACACATTATTTCCTGCATGGACGTGACAAAGAGATTTTCTCTTTCGACACTCCCAAGTCGTTGGGCGAGGAGATGGGGACTGTGAAGGAGATTCGCGGCAATTATCTGACGGTTGCGGGACTTAAATCCTTTAACAATGGAGACGGTGTTTGTTATATCGACGAACAGGGACGTTTACAGGGATTCCGCATCAACCGGGTGGACAGCAACAAACTATATCCACAGGAAATGCCTCGCATCAAGCCTCGTACCACATTATATCGTAATTTCGACCAGGAATTTGAACGAGTGCTTTCCCGTAAGTCTGCCGAAAGGAAAATCGCAGTGCGAATGTTGCTTGCCGACCATCATTCCGGTTTCTCTTTGACATTGACTGACGAAGATGATAATAGAGTCACAATCACCCTTCCACGTGAAAAAGAGCCGGCCCGGACTCCGCAGACGGACAACCTGAAAACGCAACTGTCCAAATTGGGGAATACGCCTTTCGAAGCAAAAGAAATAGAAATCTCTTTTACCGACAACTGGTTTCTGCCGGCTTCGGTATTAGCCGATTTCCGCCGGCAGGCAATCGACCGGTTAATAACTGCCCGTCGAATCAATTACCGTCAAGAATTGTCGGTATGGAAGTCAACCAATCATGCTTTTCCACAAACGACGCTAACCTATTTGGGGAATGTCATGAATACTCGTGCAGCTTCTTTCTATCAGGAGCATGGGGTTCAACAGGTAGCAGCGGCTTACGAAAAAGAAGCGGTGGAAGATGCGGTACTGATGTTCTGCAAACATTGTTTACGTTACAGTATGGGATGGTGTCCCATCCATCAACGGGTACGTTCACCTTATAAAGAACCCTATTACCTGGTGTCAAATGACGGCAAACGTTTTCGTCTGGAATTTGATTGTAAGAATTGTCAAATGAAAGTAAAGGCGGCACAATGAGGATAATTAATCACGGAATCATTCGTCACAGAGGACGTAGAGGAGACAACGTTTCAACTCATTCTTCCGGTACCGGTCGTTTGAACGGTTTGTGGAAGAGAGATGGAAAATTATTCTCCATGTTCTCTGTGTCTTCTATGTCATCCGTGTCTTATAGTAACTTTGTGTTCTCTGCATTCTCTATGGTGAAGTCTGTCATGGGCTTGCTATTGTGTCTGTTTCTGCTTTCGTCTTGTTATTATAAAACGCCTGCTCTGGATTCGGAGGAGCTGTCGAAGAAAACAAAAGATTCGCTGACTTACCTGTATGAACGCCATTATACATGGAATACAAACTTGGAAGTAGTCGATGATTCCATCTCTTTGGAATGTCTTCCGATAAAAGATACTTTTATTCAGTTGAATAAAGGGGATAGGGTAGTGGTGGCAGAGTTTGCGGTTCACCCTGCCGATAGTGTAGACAGTGTTTGGGTGAAGCTGGCTCACACACAGGATGAACAGGGCTGGATACGTGAAAAAGAACTCAAGAAGTCATTTGTGCCGACTGATAGTATTTCGCAGGCCATTCATCTTTTCAGTGATACGCATGCTTCTTATTTCATTATCATCTTCGCTTTATTCGTCGGTGTATATCTGTTTCGCGCTTTTCGTCGAAAGCAGTTGCAGATGGTCTATTTTAATGATATAGATAGTGTTTATCCGTTATTTCTCTGTTTGTTGATGGCTTTCAGTGCAACGATTTACGAATCGATGCAGGTCTTTGTGCCGGAAACGTGGGAGCATTTTTATTTCAATCCTACTTTGTCGCCGTTCAAAGTTCCTTTTATTCTCTCTGTCTTCTTGTTGAGTATTTGGCTGTTTTTGATAGTCGCTTTGGCGGTGCTGGATGATTTGTTCCGACAGTTGACTCCCGCTGCAGCTATCTTTTATCTGCTGGGGTTGATGTCTTGTTGTATTTTCTGCTATTTCTTCTTTATCCTGATGACACATATTTATATCGGTTATCTGTTCCTTGCCTTTTTTATGCTGGTTTTTGCGAAGAAAGTCCATCGGAACATTGGGTATAAGTATCGTTGTGGGCGTTGTGGGGAAAAGTTGAAGCAAAAAGGTGTATGCCCCCATTGTGGAGCTATCAATGAGTAATTTTATTATCTGTTTTATTCTTGAATAACTTTTCAAATGATGGAAATCAGATCTACCGAAATAAAAGATCTCCCTTTAGTGATGGAGATTTATGACTATGCCCGTGCCTTTATGCGTGCAACCGGAAATACTACTCAATGGATTGACGGTTATCCTTCTGAAGTATTGATTCGTCAGGAAATTGAAGATGGACATAGCTTTGTCTGCATAGATGAACAGGGAGAAATTTTGGGGACTTTTTGTTTTATCTTGGGAGACGACCCTACTTATCAACAGATTTATGAAGGAACATGGCTCAATAATGAACCTTATGGAGTGATTCATCGGCTGGCAACGAACGGAAAACAGAAGGGGGTATCGGAAACCTGCTTGAACTGGTGTTTCGAACGTTGGCCCAATCTCCGGGTAGATACTCATCGGGACAATAAAGTCATGCAGCATATATTGACGAAGTATGGCTTTCAACGTTGTGGTATCATTTATGTAAAGAACGGTACAGAGCGTATCGCTTATCAAATGACGCGTGTGTCTGATGGAACAGAGAAACTTGCTTAATCGTGGTGGAGTGTAGTTGAAGTGTATTAGATGTAGACAAGATAATCTTAGATATAAGCAAACCAATAGGAAACTGTAGGTAAAGTAATGCCAGGACACCGGTATAGTTCCGTTAAGATGCCGGTATAGTTGTGTGAAGGTACCGCTATCTTTACCTTCCCACGGCCGTGGTGACTTCTTCTCACAGCCGTGACGAGATCTCTCCACGGCCGTGAAGAGAAGCTACCACAGCCATGGAAAGGTAAAGATAGCGTAGGGTTAAGAGAACAATGCCTATTGGATTAATTAAGTATAACGACTTTATAATGCATACTTCATAGAGGCATACGTTCTTCTATCACGTATTCCATGCCATCAATCTATAAGAGACAGGCTGACAATAAAAGTCCGAATCTTTTATTGTCAGCCTGTTTTTGGGTTATTGTCAGCACTTATTGTCAGGTGTCAATGGATTGATAATCATTGTTTTATATGGATAAAATCTTTAGCTGACAATAAAATGACTAAATAATATCTCTATGAGTGAAAATGATTAGAACCGGCAGCGGAGATCTACTCCAAATTGCATTGGGCGTCCTTTTTGCATAAAACCTTTGTTCATTGTTTCGAAATAGAAGGCGGCATATTCTTTATTCAAGAAGTTGCGTGCCCAGAAACTAATCATTGCGTCACCGATTTCCAGATTCGTTCTCCAGTTGAGTGTGCCATAGAAAGATTGGCTGACATCGTTTTGTTCAGTCCAGTAGATACGTCCGGCAGCGTTATAATTAGCTTGGAATACAACCCGGTCGAAGATAGAGCGCGGACTGCAGGTGATGGCATATTCTCCTCCGATATTTAAGGTGTGTTTGGGGACGAAGGGAACATATTTGCCATTATAATCTGCGGTTACTTTAAAAGTGCCGTCTTTTTGCTCTTCGGTGATTACATAATCCGTAAAGGTGGCATACGTATATCCGTAACTGACATTCAGGCTAAGTTCTTTTGTCACACTGGCACGAAGGGCTGCTTCTGCACCATAGCTACGGCTTTTTCCTGCATTGATCGTGATACGTCCCAGACCACTTTCTGCAAATTGGGAGAGTTGTTGGTCGCGGGTATCCATATAGAATGCTGCGACGTCGGCCCAAAGTCTGCCTTCCCATAAAGTAAGGTGACTACCTACTTCGTAGTTCCACGAATATTCGGGTTTGTAAGTGGTGGACGCTTTTACATCAATCTCTTTTGTAGGTACCATTTGGTTCATCATATTAATGATGGTTTTTCCCCAGGTGGCATCTTGCCCTATTGTCGGACTTTCTTTGATGGCATTCATCATCGAATTTTTCAATTCTGTTTGTGATAAGTCAGAGAACATTTGGATGTTATATCCTCCCGAACGATATCCCCGGGTGACGGTGGCATAAACGTTATTTTGATTCTTCCATTCATATTGAATAGCAAATTTGGGTAGGAGCTGTACATAATCAGTAGAGAGCTTGCCAACGAAAGAGGCAGGGGCTTTCATATTCTGATCAGACAAGTTTATTTGGTTGGGTCCCATAGCTAAGTGAAAATCAAAACCAAAGTCGATAGGAGTGCTAAGAGAATTATACTTCATACTGATTTTCTCGTAATCGAGCCGGAGGCCGGCTGTAACGGACAGTCCTTCTATGAACAAGTTGTTGAAAGTAGACTGATGATAAAGTGCACCGCTAAGAGTCGGGGTATCGAAAGTTCCTCCTACGCTTAATGACGGGTTATGTACGGTCATTCCCATGGTGGGAGCTCCGGGTTTGGCAGATACTTCTTCAAAAGCTGCATTGGCGTTGTTTTCAATGACCGACTTCACTCCTTCTTCTTTAAACAGAACAGGACCTGTAGTATGCAGCCATTGATAGAATCCGAAAGCTCCCGTAGCCCACTGCCATCTTTTTCCGGGTTTGGCTTTCAACACAATCTCTTCGGAAATGGTGTTTGCACGTTGCTTTTGCTCAATATTGAAAATATCTCTTTCTGTGAAATCCTGATCGAGAAACATGCGGTCGTTCAGGTTCTGATAACCTGTCACGGCACTTAATATAAAGTTGTTGGCTTGATATTCGATGTTAACACCGGAGTTGAGCAATCCACGGCGGTAACTGCTGCGGTCGTTATATGAAATCTTACCGATATAATCTGCCCGGTCTTCTGTCATTTCCTTACCATTTTCTTTCGCTTTAGCTATCGCACTGGGGGTAATCCCGGTATAGTAATACGGATATCCGCCCTGATCGCTATATTCATAGCTAAGGGCCATATCTATTTTCAGGTTCGAAGTAGGCAGGTAAATACCACGGAAACGTCCGCCACCGGCATTGCTCTTGTCTACCTTTTCGTTGTTTCTTGCCGAATTTTCAAAGAAGCCACCTGTGTGTTCGTAGAAACCTCCGGTAGAAAAGGCGAAGCGGTCGGATGTCCGGTGATAGTGGGTGAGTGACACATTATAATTATTGTAGGTCGCTGCTCCCATGCGGATATCAGTACCTTGATAAGTGAAAGGCGATTTTGTGTGCACTTTGATAAGTCCTCCCATCGTATTACGTCCGTAGAGAGTACCTTGTGGTCCTCGGAGAATGTCAATACGTTCGATATCAGCATAGTTGAAGTCGAAAGCGGATTTGTCGATATAAGGGATGTTGTCTACGTAAAGTCCTACGGACGGAGTGTTGATACGTGAGCCGATTCCACGGATATAAATGGAAGTGGTCAGTTTGGAACCATAATCGGGGATAAACAGATTAGGGACGATGCCTGTCAGGTTTTTCACAGAGTTCACCTGATTGGCGCGCATATTATCTTGCGATAAAACAGTGGCTGCCACCGGTAATTCACGCAACTTACGATTCTCTTTCGGAGTGGCAATCACTACCACTTCTTCGATGTCTACTATTTTTAGTGAGTCTTTCGGGAAATCTTCTGCCCATGCTGTACCTGTCGTCAGGAGCGTGAGGGCAATCATAAAATTCTTTCTCTTCATCTGCTGTTCATTTATCTGGTGCAAAGTAACGGCAAATATAGATGACGGTCAATCCTCATTTATTAGGATTTGTTTCACCACAGTTTTCACCACAGAGGACACAGAGGGTATAGTGAAGGTAACATCTTCACTCATTCTCTGATACAGACTGTTTGAGTGTTTTTGGGAAAAAGTGTGGAAAGTTTTTCTCTTTACCTTCTTTATCCTTTTTATCCTCTGTGTCCTCTGTGGTGAATCAGATTCGGTCCGCTTCTATATACCCGTTCATTACCGCATAAATAGTCAGTCCGGAGACGGACTTGATGCCTAATTTCTCTGTGATATTTTTCCGGTGAGTGATAACGGTGGTCAGGCTGATATTCAGTTTATCTGCTATTTCTTTGTTGATTAATCCTTTGGTTATCAGTACGAGCACTTCTATTTCACGGGAAGATAGAATCTCCTGATGAGGCTGCGCCGGAGGCATGGATGGCATGTCTTTCACCGGATAACCGTTGTGGTGGGCGTGTTGATGGAGTTTCAATATATTTTTCACCAACTCTTCCTCGGATTCATGGATGTTGAGTACAGGCACGCCGGACAGTTGGAATTGCGGACTATCGCTTGCCAATACAATTGTTTTTCGTTTCCGGGGGAGAAAGAAAGCATTGTGCTCCACATAAATCTGTGCGGAAATGAAATAATGGGCATACATATCCGGCGTATCGTCCATCAGTTCACTGAATTGATGGAAGGTGCGTATGGTTGCCATAGGAATCATTTCCTCCAGGATTCCTTTCAGGCCAAGGCAAGTAAGGGTGTTGGATTCAATGATAGCTATTTCGGGTTGATGATTCATTTTCATGTAGTTTTAGTTAACGATTGAAATAATTGGCTACCGCTTCCGCACACCGTTCTCCATCCACTCCGGCAGAAACAATCCCTCCGGCATAGCCTGCACCTTCTCCACAAGGGAATAATCCGCGAACGGTTGTATGTTGCAATGTCTCTTTATCGCGTACGATGCGGACAGGCGAAGAAGTACGTGTCTCTACGCCGATCATCACCGCTTCATTAGTGAGGAAGCCATGACTGTAACGTCCGAATTGCTGGAAACCGAGAGATAATCTTTTGCTGATAAACTCCGGCATCCAGAAATGAAGCGGAGAAGAAATCAATCCCGGGCTGTAAGAAGATTCGGGTAAGTCGTAACTCAACTTCTTGCGGGTAAAGTCCTGCATACGCTGTGCCGGTGCTGTCTGCCTTCTGCCTCCTTGCAACCAGCATTGACGTTCCTGTTCTTCCTGAAAGTAAAGGGGAAGAAGTTGAGAATTGAGAGTTGAGAGTTGAGAGTTGTTTAGAGATGGGTTAAGAGCCAGTAGCTGTTCATTTCGTTGCGCAGCTAACTCTCCATTCTCCACTCTCCACTCTCCACTTATTAAATCTTCCGGTTGCACTTCCACCACCATGCCCGAATTGCTCCATCGCGAGCCACGATTAGAAGGAGACATTCCGTTCACTACCACTTGCTCCGGTCCGCTGGCAGCAGGAACAATGAAACCGCCGGGGCACATACAGAAGCTATACACTCCTCTGCCTTCAACCTGTGTGACGAAGCTATATTCTGCGGCAGGCAGATACTTGCCTCGTCCCTCCTTGTTATGATATTGTATCTGATCGATCAACATTGCCGGATGCTCCAAACGGACACCGACTGCAATGCCTTTCGCTTCAATCGCCACATGATTCGCAGCCAGCCAACGATATACATCTCTCGCCGAATGTCCGGTTGCCAGTATCACAGGTCCGAGAAAAGTCTTTCCTGTATTTGTTTCGATACCTTTTACTTCGTCATTCTCGATAATCAGTGCCTCCATTCGTGTTTGGAAATGTACTTCTCCGCCACACTCGATGATGGTATTCCGCATATTTTCAATGACACGTGGCAACTTGTCTGTCCCGATATGCGGATGCGCATCTACTAATATCGCCGTAGAAGCCCCATGCTGGCAGAATACATTCAATATCTTATCTATATTCCCTCTCTTTTTGCTCCGGGTGTAGAGTTTTCCATCCGAATAAGCTCCTGCACCCCCTTCGCCAAAACTGTAATTCGATTCCGGGTCAACCGTGTGTTCCCTGCTGATTTGTGCTAAATCTTTTTTTCGCTCACGCACGTCTTTTCCGCGTTCGATAACAACGGGACGTAACCCCAGTTCGATGAGACGCAGGGCTGCAAATAGTCCGCCGGGACCTGCGCCCACGACAATCACTTGCGGCTTTCCCTCTACCTTATTATATATAGTATGCTCGTATTCATCATCTTTAGGCATCTCACGGATATATGCTCGTACCTTCAGATTGACGAAGATAGTCCGCTGCCGTGCATCGATGCTCCGTTTCAAGATTCGGGTAGCAGTGATGTCACGCAGGTTCAAACCTTTTTCTTTAGAAAGATATTCCTTTAGTTTCTGTTCGTTTGCTGCGATTTCGGGAAGGATGCGGAGTTGGTATTCTTGTATCATTTAGTTATTGTTGATATTATTTTTGACTATAAAATTGATAAAGCGGATCATTTATTTATCAGTGACTATTTATCAGTGCCCTATCCGAATAGAGCTCTGAATGCTTCCTCTACCTTTCTTACCGGCACTAATTCGATCTTCAGTTTCGTAGTGTCAATACCTTGCAGATTGTATTTTGGCAACAAGAACCGTTTAAAACCCAATTTCTCGGCTTCACCGATACGTTGTTCTATTCGATTCACAGGACGTATCTCTCCCGACAATCCGATTTCTCCCGCCATGCAAACTTCCGGTTCAATGGCTGCGTCCATATTGGAAGAAAGGATGGCACTGATAACCGGCAAGTCGATAGCCGGGTCATTCACCTTCAGTCCTCCGGCAATATTCAGGAACACATCTTTCTGTGCCAGCTTAAATCCGACACGCTTTTCGAGAACAGCCAGCAGCATATTCATTCTTCTTAAATCAAAACCGGTTGCCGAACGTTGAGGATTTCCATAAACAGCAGAACTGACTAAAGCCTGTGTCTCGATCAAGAACGGGCGGATCCCTTCGATAGCGGAAGCAATAGCTACTCCACTCATTCCCTCATGATCCTGACTAAGCAAAAGCTCGGAAGGATTATTCACCTGGCGCAACCCATCCTGACGCATTTCATAAATACCTAACTCTGCCGTACTGCCGAAACGATTCTTGATACTGCGCAGAATACGATACATATAATGCTGATCGCCTTCAAATTGAAGAACGGTATCTACGATATGTTCCAGCACTTTAGGTCCTGCAATACTTCCTTCCTTATTGATATGACCGATCAGCAACACAGGAGTATGCGTTTCTTTCGCGAAACGAAGAATAGATGCCGAACACTCTCTGACTTGCGCAATACTTCCGGGAGATGATTCGATACTCTCGGTGGAAATAGTCTGTATAGAGTCAATAATCACTAAATCGGGATTCGTATTCTTGATATGCACATAAATTTGTTCGAGCGAAGTCTCACAAACAATCAGGCAATCGCTGGAAGTATCAGAGAGACGGTCGGCACGGAGTTTAAGCTGCCGTGCACTTTCTTCACCGGACACATAAAGGATTTTCTTTTCCGGCATGTGCAGTACGGTCTGCATGACGAGCGTGGATTTACCGATTCCCGGCTCACCGCCTATCAGGACAAGAGAACCCGGCACAAGTCCGCCACCCAATACGCGATTCAATTCATCATCGTGCATATTGATGCGTGGCTCGTCGTCCGCTTCAATATCGCTAAGTGCCAGTGGTTTGGGTTTCTGTGTCTCAATGCCCGACACCGGACGGCGGTTGGTAGGTTCTTTCCGTACGATTTCTTCAACATACGTATTCCATTCTCCACACGACGGACATTTACCCACCCATTTCGGTGAATCCTGTCCGCAATTACTGCATACATATACGGTTTTCTCTTTTGCCATTTTATCTCTTATTCTAACTAAATAAGTCTCGTCAACTTGCTTTTGGAGCAAAAGTAACTATAAATAGCCCAAAGCACAAAACAAATCTCATTGATTTTAATTCAATTATGTAAGGCGAATCACAATAATAACTATCTTTGTTGTGATAATACACAAAATACCGTTCAATATGAATAGTTTGTATATAAAGAATTATAAGAACCTGGAGAGTTTACAAATCGATAAATTGGGACGTGTGAATTTGATAGCAGGTGAAAATAACGTAGGTAAATCTTCGCTATTAGAGGCTGTTTCCATACTTCAATCTGGTGGAAGTCTTGAATGGCTGATGCAATTATTGGAATTCCGTGGTGAGTCAACTGACCGATATGTAGAAAACCACCAACGAAAGGAGTTGGATAGTTTTTTGTCCTTTGTTCCTAATTACGATAATGAGCATAAATTTGAGCTTCCTATTATGCTATCAGATATGGAATGTAAGGTGGAAATACGATTTGTGTATTTTACGGAGATGCAGGTAACAGAAGGTGGTTTTGATAGAACAGTTCGTACTGTTGTAGAGAATTACGACCCAAGTAGTTATTATGAAAATATAGGACTTGGTTTGGAGATTACTCCTTCTCTCGGTCAAAAGATTCTTTATACGTTTAATGGTTCGGTTCCTCGTTCCCAAATGGATTTGTTGAATAAAGTTCAATATGTAAGAATGGGGGATATAAATACGATAAATAATCCTTCTTTGTTTGATAAACTAGCTCTAACTCCATTACAGAAAGAGGTTGTGAAGGCTCTGCAAATAATAGAGCAAAGAATAGTGGATTTGAACTTCTTGAAAGATGATAGACGCAGAAATAGACTTTCACGTGAGAGAAATGAGGATGAGCGTGTACCGTATGTTGTGTTTGAGGGAGAATCAAAGCCACGTAGATTAAGTTCTATGGGAGATGGAATAAACCGTATTTTGACTATTATTCTTGCAATGTTGAATACTAAGGAGGGTGTTTTGCTTATTGATGAATTTGAAAATGGGTTACACTATTCAGTTCAGCAGAAATTATGGAAAGTCATTTTTAGTTTGTCAAGGATGCTCAATATACAGGTTTTCGTAACAACTCATAGCCGTGATGCAATTCGCGCTTTTGTAGCAGAAAATATAGAAAATGACGGGACATTTATTCGTTTAGAGCGGCGTAAAAATAAAGTTGTAGCCGTTACTTACGATAATAAGGAAGACTTGGAGTTGGTATTGGAGCAGGATATTGAAATTAGATAAAACGATAAAATGGCTGATAAGCGGAGAGAAGAAGATTATGCATTCAAATTATTAGTAGAGGGACCGGATGATTTGTTTGTGATAGCGCATTTAAGGGAATTGAATCAATTAGAGGATAATATTTTTATTAAACCATGCGGTTCAGTAGAAAAAGCAATCGAATTATTTCGTATTCTGATAGATAAACAAACTGCCAATAATCGAATATTAGGGCTTGTGATTGAGCGGGATGCGGTTGCCTGGGCCGTCGGCATTGTTTCGCCCGAAGAGATTGATAAGATAAACATCCTGAATGCATCGTTTCTCGCCATGCACCGGGCGGTAGACCGGCTGAAAACCCGTCCTCAGCATCTGCTGATCGATGGAAACCGTTTCAAGAAGTACCCCGACATACCTCATACTACTGTTATAAAGGGAGATGGCAAATATCTTTCGATAGCTGCTGCTTCTATCCTTGCCAAAACTTATCGTGATGACTACATGAACAAACTGCATCAGGAATTCCCATGTTATGACTGGGAGCATAACAAAGGTTATCCTACGAAAAAGCACCGTGCGGCTATTGCCGGGCACGGTACTACTCCGTATCATCGCATGACTTTCAATCTGTTGGGCGACGGACAGTTGGAATTGTTCTCAAAATAAACTTTCCTTAAAACCACTTTATCTTCCTGAAGATCACAAAGGAGAGGGCAGACAGGAATACGGATACCAGGATGATCAGCAGGAAGGCATGAGGCATCTCCTCAAGATGTATGTCTACGTTCAT
>OGKU01001311.1_pt1 | contig 12404 bp, 9 predicted proteins | sample 1572611 | NCBI WGS metagenome assembly OGKU01 (sample SAMEA2581886, study PRJEB24529) | metagenome | biome: Human gut stool | place: China | collected 2011 | reverse complement strand
GCTTATATTTGTCGTCCGTTCGTCACCAACTAATATTCAATTAAACAACAATTATCTAGAATCTCAGATTTCTTTTTGAATAATGATGTTTTCTATTATTAGAAAGCTTCCTGTTGTTGATAATAGTGATAATAATAAGTATCACAGCGACGAAACCAGCTATTATCCATATATTTACTTTAAGACACTTCTTAGGAGTGAGCTCTGTGACTTTTATTTCGTTGCTAAGATATGGAAGCTGGCTGTCCTTGACAGCATTGCCCGATGATATAGTAAGAGTTGTTGTGCCTACTACGTTATCACCATATTTGTAGTTAAGTTTTGCAGTAAGCTTATCATTACTGTTTGATACATCATAGTCGGTATTTATATCCATAGTAACATCAGATGTACTGCCGTTAGCAGGAATAGTTATAAATGAGGCATTAAGGTTAAAACCAAGCTTGCTTTTGCCAAAAACATCTGATGAATAATAATTATCAGTTGAGAATAATGAGCTTATCTGTGAATTAGAAGTAGTTGATTTCTTAAAGTTACCAAATCCCCAGTCAAAAAGAGCCCTTGTATCTATATATCGTGTTGAATCATCAGGAGATCTGAAAACAACACATATAAGACGCATTCCGTCTTTTTCTGCAAATGTTACAAGAGTCATAAGCGACTCATCAGTAAATCCTGTTTTTCCACCCTTGCAGTATTCATAGTAGAACTCACGGCCTTTAAGCATTTTATGTCTATGCTTTATAGTACGCTGTGCAGACATGTTGGTAGCTGGAATAGTGTATGATGAAGAGGTTGAGTCAATATTGACAAATGAAGCGTTGTTATAGCAGCCTCTTGCTATCATAGCCATATCATAAGCCGTTGTGTAATGGTTGGGATTATATAATCCACTTGGATTAGCAAAGTGAGTATTTATGGCACCAAGCTCTTTAGCCTTGTTATTCATCATATCAATAAATGCATCTGCCGACCCTGCAACCTGTTCAGCAAGCCCATATGCTATTTCGTTAGCAGAATATAAAAGGAGTCCATATAAAGCCTGTTCGACAGTGATCTGTTCGCCAGCTTTCATACTAAGATTGGCATCCTCGTAAGGATTGACTGAATTAGCAGCTTTGCTTGAAAATGTCATGGTATCATTAAGGTTACAGTTTTCAATGGTAAGAAGTCCAGTCAGGATTTTGGTTGTAGATGCCGGATATGCTTTCCGGTGGGAATCCTTTTCATACAATATTGAACCAGTATCTGCATCTATAAGTATTGCGCTTTCGCAGGTTATTGAAGGGGCATCAGGCCATGCAGCTTTAGGAGCTGTACTGCTATCGGAAGCTGCCGCAGATACATTGGCAGTAACGGAAAATGTAGTAACTGCTATGATAGAAACTGTGGCAATAGTGCCAAGAGTACGTTTTATATATTTTCTAAATGAATTAAACATATTAATCCTCCATTCTTGCGCTGCTTCTCAGCGCATCTCAAGTTTGTGCAAAGCACAAATCTTGCGTGTGAAAAATCTTATTTTTCACACTAAATTCCTCATTTCTATAGATATTATTTATATAAGTATCATGTTACTTAGTACTATAACATATATTTTTTAGTAATTAAACAACTATATTTTGACTTTTGACAGCATTATCATATAGAATGTTATTATAAGAAGCAGGTAAAACAAATAATATAAGAGCCTGAGATGGAGGAAATATGCGTTTAAGAAATGTACCAGGTGCAAGAGAAGTGATGATTGAGAATAAGTATGTGTTCACTGAGCCAGAAGGAATGAAAGGGACATGGAAGGATGTGTTTGGAAACTGTAATCCTGTTCATATAGAGATTGGTATGGGAAAGGGAGTATTTATTACAACACTTGCATCACAGAATCCTGATATTAACTATGTAGGAATAGAAAAATATTCCAGCGTGCTGTTAAGAGCTGTTGAGAAGCAGGATGAGCTGCAGCTTCCTAACTTAAGATTTATCCGTATGGATGCAGAGAATATCAACGAGGTGTTCGGTAAAGATGAGGTTGACAGAATATATCTTAACTTTTCTGATCCATGGCCTAAGGACAGACATGCAAAAAGAAGACTCACATCAAGACAGTTCTTTGCAAGATATGACCAGATGTTAAAAAAGGAAGGCAGAGTTGAGTTTAAGACAGATAATAAAGCATTGTTTGATTTTTCAGTAGAAGAAGTAAAGGAAGCAGGGTGGATACTTGAAGAGTGCACATATGACCTTCATAACGACACAAGACTTAATGAGGGCAATGTCATGACAGAGTATGAAAAGAAATTCTCCGAGCTGGGAAATCCGATATGCAAGCTTATAGCTGACAGAAAATAGCATATAAACGTATTCATAGTGTAACAAATAAACACACCTTTAATATAATAATCATATGATGTAAGGATTGCGTGAATGGCATGAATTGCGCAAATTGTGCAGCAACATAACAATCCGGATGCATCAGAAACATTATTATATGGAAGGTGTGTTTTATGCGTTGTAACCATTGTAATCGTTGTAATCGTTGTTTTTCATTAAAACGTCTTAACGAATTCTTTTATTATCATCGCAGTCTGAATCAAAGAATCGTACGATTCAGACACTCCTGGAATGAGATATATAAAATAATAAATTGCAGGTAATGATATCTACATTTTATCAGGTGAATCATAAGGCTGTACCGTAATATTACGTTTCTTTAAGAAATGTTCAATAATAATATTAAGGATATAGCATATAACTGCCATAGTAGGAACACCAAGGAACATACCAAGTACACCAAACATAGCACCACCGACAACTATAGCGAATATAACCCATAAAGGCTTAAGGCCGGTACTATTGCCAAGAATCTTAGGTCCAAGGAAGAGACCGTCAAACTGCTGGATAATAAGTATCATGATCGCGAAAAATATAACCTGCAGAGGGTTGATGATCACTATAATAATGCCGCCAAGAACTCCGCCAATATAAGGTCCAAAGTATGGAATCATATTGGTAATACCTACTATGACACTGATAAGCACTGTGTATGGAAACCTGAATATTGTCATACATATAAAACAGATGATTCCTATTATTAATGAATCGATAGCTTTTCCATACATGAATTTAATGAAAATGTTTGCACTTTCACGACATATTGTTCTTGCGGTGTCAGCCGCCTGTTTAGGAAATACAGCATATAAAAGTCTTTTAAATTGATAAAAGATATTTTTATGGTCTGATATCATGTATACAGAAACCATAACAGAAATAATAAGGTTAATTAAACCTTTTATAATAGCCATAGAAGTGTTTACAACATATGGCAGAATATTAGTCAGTATATCTGTAAGATACGACAATATCTTAGGATATAAAGATGTAAGGTGTTCATTGATAATATTATAATCTATGAAGCCAAGGTCTTTATGATTCTTCTCGAAATCAGTTATAAATATAGTAACATTGTTGTACCATACAGGCAGCTTATCCAGTATATCAGTTATACTTGTGTACAGTTGTGGCAGTATGAATACAAGCAGTACTGCGATTATGCCGATTGCTATAGCATAGGTAACAAGTATAGACAGCCATTTGGCAAGCCTGTCAGATTTCATATGGCACTTTTCCTTAAACAGTCTTCTGTAAAAGAATCTGACAAGAGGATATAGTATAAATGCTATAAATGCACCAACAAGAAAAGGTGCTATAACCTCAATAGCCTGTCCTAAAAGTTTTACTGTGTTGTTGAAGCTTCCTACGATCCTTACAAGAAGGATTGAACCAAGTACGAAAGCCAGCCCATATAGCATAATAGTAAAATACTTGCTGTTAGGCTGAAAACGGTTGTGTTTAATGATGGTATATGCATTATCATCGCTGGTATTATCGTTATTAGCAGTACTATTGTTATTCATAGATATATTGTCATCAGTATTACCGTTGTTATGCATAGATATATTGTCATCAGTATTACTGTTGTTATTCATAGACATATTGTCATCAGTATTGCTGCTGTTATATACAGACATATATTTACTCCTTGTGTGCTGTTATTGTAAGTGGTTATTGCAAGCGGCGGTTACACCACTTGTATAACATTTTAAAATCTTTATAAATTTTAAAAGCTTTATACATATGATACTCTATATCAATAAGTAAAAAAACCCTTTTTTCGTAAAAAAAGGCTAAAATATGCTGAAAAAAATAAAAAAAGTCGATTGTATCTAAATAAATACAAAAAAAGACTTGATTTTTTCCATAAAAGAATATAATATATCTTTTGTTGTTACGGCAACGAATTGTTATATATGCACCGCTAGCTCAGTTGGTAGAGCACCTGACTCTTAATCAGGGTGTCCAGGGTTCGAACCCCTGGCGGTGCATTTAGGAAAGTCTTTTGATTTGATCGATGGAGTCAGGTTGAGGGGCTTTTATTTTTTGTTTTTTATTCAACCTTCTTAAAAAATCAATCTTCTAAAACCCCCACTCATCCTGAAAAATCAATTTGAAAAATCAACTTTCTTTTTCCTTAAATTCCCTACCCTTTTTTCTTTAAATATTTCTCTAAAAATCTTTTTCTTTAAACATTTTTCTTTAAACATTTCTCTAAAAATCTTTTTCTAAAAACATTTCCTCAAAATTACTCTTCTCTTTTTCTGAAATTTCCATGATAAAACACTGTTCTGTAAGAATATTGTAAGGTTAATGATTTATATTAGTATTAAAGAAAAGAATTATGTCATGGCCGAAGAATAAAGGTATAAATCGGCATGATAAACAAAAAAGGGGAACGGCAGTGTGTTCTGCAGGAAAAGAGGTAAGTATGGAGAAAAAGAGGAATAGACAGAAAAGAATTAGTAAAAAAATCAGTAAAAAAAGAAATATTGCTGCAGCATTTATACTGGCTGGCATGATAGCAGTTATAGTTATGGTGGCAGTTGCAGCCAGGACAAAAAATGGGCATATTACAGGATTTATTCAGAGAGCTGATTATATGAAGGGTGAAATAGAAGCTGTAAGCAATGTGGATGCTGTTTATGATGAAGATACTGTATGGCAGACAGAAATATATGAGAAAGAAAATAATGAAAATGCAGAAGAGGAAAAGACTGGTGCAGGAACTGTTAAAGCAGCGGAAAAAGAGGAATCGTTAGAGAGAGAGGAATCATTTGAAAAAGAGAAATCGGATGAAAAAGAGGCATTTAAAGCAGCTGCTGCAAGGAGTAAGTCATATAAGAAGCTGGATGTTAAGTGTGTGCTTCAGAATCCTGAACTGCCAACAGGGTGCGAGATAACAGCATTAACAATAGTACTTAACTATCTTGGTTATGATGTAGACAAGCTTACTCTGGCTGATAACTTCCTTGATAAGGGAAGGGTAGGTGAAACATCACCATACAAGGCATTTGTAGGTAATCCAAGAGATGAGGATGCATGTGGGGCATTTGCACCGGTAATTGTGAATTCTGCAAAAAGATATCTATACAGCGAGAATTCGGATATGAATGTTTATAATGTTACAGGAGCTGATTATAGTGAGCTTGTTGACTATGTAGATAATGGACATCCTGTGTTGGTATGGGAAACAATGTGGATGGCAAAGCCACATATAGCAGCTGAGTGGAATGTTGATGGAGAAACAATAGTGTGGAAATCACATGAGCATGCCATGGTGCTTATTGGTTATACAGCTGATACATATATTATGGCTGATCCGCTAAGAGGTATCTATGAATATGATAAAGAAGTTGTAGAAGAAAGATACAAGGATATGGGAAGACAGGCGATAGTTATATATTAGAATAAATCATCACACAAAGGGGATACTTCCATTATGGAGGTGATTAATGTGTACCCAGAGTATGATGGTGAAGGTTATGATTGTGAAGGTTATGATGGAACAGATATACACAAGTATACATTTCCTCACAGAAAAACTTATGATGTTGAAGCAGATAAAGCTTCTGACAGTGGTCAAGATGTGTATACAGATAAGATGAGATTTAATTCCCTGGCAGATTATGAGGATTTTCTTATATGGGGGACGGATTACCGTGACCAGTATTTCTAAATAATCTAAAAGATTTATTAATCTTTCAGGCATTGATTGACGTGAGTTTTAAATATGTTATATGATAAGCGAAAGCAGTATTTGTTGTGTACAGATATATGCTTTCGTTTTTATGCTGTTATATTTTTATAACAGAAGCCTCAGACTTAACAAGATAGGGAGATAGTGCCAGTGTACGGATATGTTGTAGTAAACAAGCCAGAGCTTAAGATTAAAGAATATGATGTATACCGTTCATATTATTGTGGACTATGTGATGAACTTAAAGAGCGGTATGGGGTTAACGGACAGTTATGCATAAGCTATGATATGACATTTCTTCTTCTGCTTCTTACTGGCTTATACGAGCCGGAAACAAGAAAGTATGAGACAAGATGCATAGCACATCCACTACACAGACATCCAGTCAGCAGGAATGATATATCAGGCTATGTGGCAGATATGAATGTGCTTATGACATATTACAAATGCATAGACGACTGGAATGATGAAAAGAAAGTCACAAGGAAGGTGCTTGCAGATACATTGTCAGGCAAAGTAAAGCGTATAGAAGCAGCATATCCTGAAAAAGCTGATATTATAAAAAAAGCACTGGATAAAATAAGCGGGCTTGAAAAGGCAGGCGAGGGAAATGTTGATATGCCTGCGGAGCAGTTTGGGATTATAATGTCACAGATATTGCTTATGAAAGATGATGAGTGGAAAGATACACTTATCAAGACAGGCAGCGCACTTGGAAGGTTCATATATATATTAGATGCATATGAGGATCTTGAAGAGGATAATAAAAAGGGCAGATATAATGGACTCAGGGCGTATTCACAAAGACCTGATTATGATGCCTTTGTTGAAAATATATTAAAATCACTTATGGCACAGTGTGCAGCAGCCTTTGAGAGGCTTCCTGTTATAGAAAATGCTAATCTTTTACGAAACATAATATATTCAGGAGTATGGACAAGATTCGAGCTGTGCAGGAATAAAAGAGAATTGAAAACAAAAAATGAAAGTCAAAGTAAAAATCCTGGTAAAACATATTAACTAAGCTTAGTTAACTATGGCAGAGGATAGACTATATAACATATATATTGGAGGAATTATGACTGATCCGTATTCAGTATTGGGAGTGTCAAGGGATGCTTCGGACGAAGAAATAAAAAAGGCATACAGAACATTAAGCAGAAAATATCATCCGGATGCCAACATCAATAATCCAAACAAGGATAAGGCTGAGGAAATGTTTAAGACTGTACAGCAGGCATATAACCAGATAATGAAAGAAAAGGAAGGTGGCTATACATCATCCTACAGTCAGAATCGCGGCGGTACAGGAAGTTATGGCTATGATGGTGATTATCAGAATAACAACCAGAATGGCGGTTACGGTAACTTTGGTGGAGATTTCTGGGGATATGGACCATTTGGATTTGGCGGATATTATGGAGGAGGCGGAAATGCCAATGGTGCCTCTGACATGAATGGGAACGATCAGACTACCATACATCTTAGAGCTGCAGCTAACTATATAAACAATGGAAGCTTTGACGAAGCACTTAATGTTCTTAACAGCATGGAGGACAGAGATGCAAGATGGTATTATTACAGTGCCCAGGCCAATGCAGGAAAAGGCAATCAGGCGACTGCCATGGAACATGCAAGGAGGGCTGTTGAACTTGCTCCTGATAATATGCAGTACAGGATGTTCTACCAGCGGATGAACAGTGGTGGTGAGTGGTATACAGGAAGACAGCAGACATATCAGAATCCAGGCAGCAGCATGGGAAGCTGGTGCATGAAACTGATAGTCCTTAATCTTGCCTGCAACTGTTGTCTTGGCGGTGGTGGATTATGCTGCCCTGGAAGATACTACTACTAGGCTGTTTTCCCACTGCTTAAGATAAGAAAACAGAATATCGAACTGGACAGGTCCCATTTCAAGAATGTAACGGTGGAATTCTTTTAAAGAAAAGTTGCTGCCAAGGTCATTCTGGGCCTGTTTTTTTAGTTCTTCAAAGCCTATAAATCCAAGTACATATTTACAGTAGTTGCCAGGATTTGCAATAAGTGCTGTATAAATGGAATGTGCAGTGTCCACATCAGAGTAGCCCCAGTTGCTTAAGAATGAGGAAAGACGGGCCTCATCCCATCCATAGTAGTTGACACCTATATCACCCATGGCATGCAGACAAAGTATTAATGCGTAGTTGCATTTTGCGAGTGTGTTTAGTTCGGGGCTTTCTTTGCCATATTCGTATGAATGTACTTCTATATACGAAGCCCAGCCTTCTACATAGCCGCCTGGTTTTATAAGTGAACGGATAAGACATGGGTTGGTTTTAAGAAAGTACTGTGTCTGATACATATGACCAGGATAACCCTCATGTGCAAGTGTTGGATATATATAACTGTCTGTTGTACTGGTTTTGTTGATGTATATGGAGTTGATATCAGGGTTATCAAGCTGTGGCATAAAGTACATGGCAGGACTTGCATAATCACAAAGTGCTTCTGACACGTATTTGATCGAATAGTCAATATCATCAAGGGCAGGATAGTCATCAGACATTTTCTGCTTAAGCTCTTCTATAATATCCTGTGGGTTGGAAGTGCCAAAGGAATAAGAACTGAAAGCATCGGTGAGAGAAGGATTTTTTTGTATGAGCTTTCTCATGACGATCAGATAGTTTCTCATATAGCTTTCAAGAAGGGAAGAGTATTCATCAATAGATTTGCTCCATCCAAGTGTCTGCTCAAGAAGACCTTCAAAGTACCTCTGACCATCAGGATAGCTGCTTATTCCATCTTGATAACGGCATGTTCCTTTTAGCAGGGTAAGACCGTCTTTTAATGCTTCATAGCCCGGTATTACGTGCTTTTGTACAGCTTCTATATTACGTTTTTTATAGTCCTGTCGGTCACTGTCAGATATAAAGTCAAGAGCATCGATGCGTGAATTAAAATCATCTATAAAAAGACGGTTAGTGGAATTCTCCTGTTTTATGGAATCTATAACTGACTGGCATGAGCTTATGACATCCTCAAGTAAGGAGTCTTTGAGAGTGAAGCCCTTGTCTGCACGCAGTCTTTCGTATTCAAGCATATTTTCAAAATAACCATCAACATCACATAGTAATTCAAGATATTCCTCGACATCCTTTTGCTCAAGGAATGAGTATTCAGAAAATACAAGAGGAAGCTCTATCTGTATGCCTATTGTCGGAGTGAGCTGAGAGTCATACAGGTCGAGGTCACTATAACACAGGCGTGATTCAAGATACGAAAGAAGATAATCATAAGTTACAGCCTGGGTTTGTGACAGGGAGTTTTTGTCAAAGGCTTTAAGTTCAGTTATATATTGTGTTATATCAGACGTATCATAAAGAGATTCTGTGTCTATTCTTCCGAGAGTGATATTATAATCGTTAATCCCATAGTTTTCTGGATGTTCAAGCAATGTGTGAAGAGAAAGAGTATCATCGGTTACTATTTCGCAAAATAAGTTATCAGTATATTCGTTAAAGGCGGTATTGTCTGTCTGGCTATAGGCGTATTCCTGTGTTATTGAAGAGTTGTTTTTTTCTGTTATATTTCGTATATCCTGTGTACTGCAGCCGTAAAGTGATATACTTGCAGCTGACAGGATTAAAGACATTGCAAGACTAATTGTTTTTTTGAATGTTTTAAACATAATAATCCTCCATTCTTGCGCTGCTTCTTTGCGCATCTCAAGTTTGTGCTTCGCACGTTTTTAGGGCGTATCGGGTTTGTGTCAGGTGTGCGCGGACACAAAAATCCCGCATATGAAAATTTAATTTTGACACTCACATCATATTATATGTCAATATAAGTGCTGGAATGTCAAAGGATGATTATTCATATCATAACATTATAAGATGTTGTGGTCAAAAGCCACAGAATTTTAGGGATTTGCATACACAAAATTTAGGGATTTGAATACACAGAATTTTTAGGGATTTGCAAAACTTGACATATCATCAAAAGTTAACTATCATTAAATGATTGGAAAACCTGTACAAATAATCAGGATTAATTAGAGAAAACAAGGAAAATGGAGGTTATAGATATGCCACAGAGTAAGGGTCCATTTTATATGACAACAGCTATTGCATATACATCAGGCAAGCCACATATTGGCAATACCTATGAGATAGTACTTGCTGACAGTATCGCAAGATTCAGACGTCAGGAGGGATATGATGTGTTCTTCCAGACTGGTACTGATGAGCATGGTCAGAAGATAGAGCTAAAAGCAGAAGAAGCAGGAATCACACCTAAGGAGTTTGTTGATAAGACATCAGCAGAGATTAAGAGAATATGGGATCTTATGAATACATCATATGATAAGTTCATAAGAACAACTGATGATTATCATGAAAAACAGGTACAGAAGATATTCAAGAAGCTATATGATCAGGGAGATATATACAAAGGCTCATATGAAGGTATGTATTGCACACCTTGTGAATCCTTCTGGACAGAGTCACAGCTTGTTGATGGCAAATGTCCGGACTGTGGACGTGAAGTTAAACCAGCAAAGGAAGAAGCTTATTTCTTCAAAATGAGCAAGTATGCAAACAGACTTATTGAGCATATTAACACTCATCCAGAATTCATACAGCCTGTATCAAGAAAGAATGAGATGATGAACAACTTCCTTCTTCCAGGACTTCAGGATCTGTGTGTATCAAGAACATCCTTCAAGTGGGGTATTCCGGTAGATTTCGATCCTAAGCATGTAGTTTATGTATGGCTTGATGCACTTACTAACTATATCACAGGTATTGGATATGATGCAGATGGCAGCTCAAGTGAACAGTACAAGAAGTACTGGCCAGCAGACCTTCATCTTATAGGAAAGGATATTATCAGATTCCATACAATATACTGGCCTATATTCCTTATGGCACTTGGTGAACCACTTCCTAAGCAGGTGTTTGGTCATCCTTGGCTTTTACAGAACGATGGTAAGATGAGTAAGTCAAAGGGAAATGTTATATATGCAGATGACCTTGTAGATATGTTTGGTGTAGATGCTGTAAGATACTTCGTTCTTCATGAAATGCCATTTGAGAATGATGGTGTTATATCATGGGAGCTTTTAGTTGAGCGTATGAACTCAGATCTTGCCAATACACTTGGAAATCTTGTTAACAGAACTATCGCCATGTCTAACAAGTATTTTGGTGGTGTTGTTACTAAGACAGGTGCGACAAGTGAGGGCGCAGGTGTTGATGAGAATGGTACAAGCTTAGACTTTGATGCAGACCTTAAGTCGGTTGTAACAACTACAAGAGATAAGGTTCAGGATAAGATGTCTACACTTCATGTTGCAGATGCCATGACAGAGGTATTCTCTTTATTCAAGAGATGTAACAAGTATATAGATGAGACTATGCCTTGGGCACTTGCCAAGGATGAGTCTAAGAAAGACAGACTTGAAGAGGTTCTTTATAACCTTGTTGAAAGTATTACTATCGGTGCTAATCTTCTTAAGTCATTTATGCCAAACACAACTGAAAGTATATTAAAGCAGCTTTATCCAGCTGACCCATCAGAGGGTGAAAGAGATTTTGATGACCTTGATAAGTTCGGACTTAGAAAGTCAGGAGAAAAGGTTACAGATAAGCCAGAGATTCTCTTTGCAAGACTAGATATAAATGTAGTTATGGAAGAGGTTGAGAAGCTTCAGGAGGCTCAGAGAAAGGCTAACGGAGCTACAGAGTATCCAGTAGTTGAGAAAAAACCAGAGATAACATATGATGATTTCTCAAAGATACAGATTCAGGTTGGAGAAGTGCTTAAGTGTGAACCAGTAAAGAAGGCTAAGAAGCTTCTTTGCTCGCAGATACGTGTAGGTGATGAAGTGCGCCAGATAGTATCTGGAATATCACAGTACTATAAGCCAGAAGAGATGGTTGGAAAGAAGGTTGCAGTAGTAACAAACCTTGCACCACGTAAGATATGTGGTGTTGAATCGCAGGGTATGATACTTGCAGCCATGGATGATAAGGATAATCTTTCAGTTATGACAGTAGATAAGGATATCGTGGCTGGAAGCGAGATAGGATAATTGTTGTTTAACACACATTCGGTTGGTGAACTGACGAAATAATATAAGTGAAAATCGGTGCTGCACATACATCATCGATGCCAGAAGCTTCAATTTACGCGAGCAACGAGCCAAAGTCATATTCCTGATATGACCTTGGCGACTGCCGCGATAGCCATAATAAACACGCTTTGCGAGTTTATTATGGCTGGATATTTCTAAGACTTTTCTTATAGGTTGTGACTACTGCCGCTACCGTTCGAT